>VYLP01000122.1_pt1 | contig 51793 bp, 58 predicted proteins | sample 5114311 | NCBI WGS metagenome assembly VYLP01 (sample SAMN12291775, study PRJNA351875) | freshwater metagenome | isolation source: freshwater lake | place: USA: Michigan, Lansing Lake | collected 2013-08-14 | reverse complement strand
TGAGAAGATTAAAGGCAATCGCAATAAATTACTAGAATTTCAGAAAAAGATTGCTAATTTATATTTTCTTGATCCTGCCTGTGGTTGCGGCAATTTTTTAATTATTACCTATCGGGAGTTACGCGATTTAGAGATTTTGGTATTACAGGAGTTAGATAAAACGGGGCAGTTAGTAACAGATATTAGTGCTATTATTCAGGTGGATGTTAATCAGTTTGCTGGTATTGAATACGATGAATTTGCGGTGAGAGTGGCAGAAGTGGCGATGTGGTTAATTGATCATCAGATGAATATTAAAGTTAGTAATACTTTTGGTCAATATTTTGTGCGTTTACCATTAAAGAAAGCGGCAAAGATTGTTAATGGAAATGCCTTGCGGATTGATTGGGAGGAACTTATATCAAAAGAGAAGCTCAATTTTATTTTAGGGAATCCTCCTTTTGTGGGTAAAAAAGAGCAAAATTTGGCTCAAAAAGCTGACATGAATCGTGTTTTAGGAGACGTTAAAGGATCAGGTGTTTTAGATTATGTAACCGCATGGTATATTAAAGCGGCTCAGTATATTCAAGGAACAATCATCCGTTGTGCTTTTGTTAGTACCAATTCAATTACGCAGGGTGAACAAGTTGGCGTTTTATGGCAGGAGCTTTTTAACAAATATGAAATTAAAATCTATTTTGCTCATCGCACATTTAGCTGGAAAAATGAGGCTAAGGGAAATGCAGCAGTTCATTGTGTAATTATTGGATTTGCTGTACAGGATATTGAAAATAAAAAGATTTTTGATTATGCTGATGTTAAAGGTGAACCGACGGAAAGGACAGTTAAAAATATCAATCCATATTTAGTGCAAGGCTCAGATGTCATCCTTCAAAAGAGAAGCAAACCTATATCCAATCTGCCTGATATTAATTATGGTAGTATGCCTATTGATAATGGTATATTGATTCTTTCAGATGCAGAAAAAATAGAGTTTATAAAAAAAGAACCTTTATCCGAAAAATTTATCAAACAGTATTCAGGGGGTAAAGAGTCTATTCATAATATTAAACGTTGGTGTTTATGGCTTATAGACTCTAAACCCATAGAACTAAAAAAAATGCCTCTTGTTTTAGAAAGAATCGAGCAGGTAAAAATATATCGTGAAAGTAGTGGTAGAGCAACCACGGTAAAACTTGCTCAAACTCCATATCTTTTTGGTGAGATTAGACAACCTAAAACAGATTATATTCTTATTCCAAAAGTCTCTTCTGAAAACAGAAAATATATTCCAATCACAATCAATACCAAAGATATTATTGCCAGTGGTAGTTCTCTCGTTGTTGCTTATGCAGATTTGTTGACTTATGGAGTTTTACTTTCAGAAATGCACATGGCATGGGTTAAATATGTCTGTGGAAGAACCAAAAGCGACTATCAGTATTCAAACACCATCGTTTATAATAACTACCCCTTTCCAGAAAATATCACCGACAAACAAAAACAAACCGTTGAAACTTGCGCTCAAACTGTGCTAGATACAAGGGTAAAATATCCCGATAGTAGCCTTGCGGATTTATACGATACTTTAACCATGCCTCCCGACTTGCTCAAAGCTCACCAAAAACTCGATAAAGCCGTTGATTTGTGTTATCGTCCCCAACCCTTTACCAGTGAATTAAACCGTATTGAATACCTTTTTGAACTCTATGAAAAATTAACCGCTCCCCTACTCCCTACCAGCAAACAAAAACCCCCGAAAAGAAAAAATCCTCAATAACGAAGGCAATATGCAATAGGCAATAGGCAAAAGGAGATTATTTTTATTTATTCTCCCCATCACCCCACACCCATCCCTAAGCGCCGCAATTCCGGAGATTATATAAAAAAACACCCAGAACAATCGAGGTGATGGACAATACTAAAGGTTGTGTAGGTCATCAGAAAAGCCCTTTCAGGGTAAAATACTATGAAACTAGCGTCACGAGTCAATCAAGTCACCCCCTCCCTTACCCTAGCTATCGACTCTCTGGCCAAGGAAATGAAGAAAAACGGCGAAGATGTCTGTAGTTTTAGCGCCGGGGAGCCAGATTTCGACACACCCACTCACATCAGAGCTGCCGCGAAAAAGGCCCTCGATGAGGGAAAAACTCGCTACGGACCGGCTGCCGGGGAAGCGGGGTTAAGAAAAGCCATCGCCGAGAAATTGCTGCGGGATAATCAACTAGCATACAATGCCGATAATGTCATCGTTACCAATGGGGGTAAACAGTCTCTCTACAATCTAATCATGGCGTTAATTGAAGCGGGGGACGAAGTAATTATTCCCGCACCCTACTGGTTGAGTTATCCTGAAATGGTGACGTTAGCGGGAGGAACATCGGTTATAGTGAACACTAGCCTAGAGAATCAGTATAAAATCACCCCCGAACAGCTAGAAGCGGCAATTACACCGAAAACTAAATTATTTGTTCTCAATTCCCCCTCTAATCCCACCGGTATTGTCTATACTCCCGAAGAAATCGCAGCTTTAGCAAAAATTGTGGTTGAAAAGGATATTTTAGTGGTTTCTGACGAAATCTACGAGAAAATCCTCTACGATGGCGCAATTCACCGCAGTATCGCTTCTTTTGGTCCGGAAATCTTTCAGCGCAGTATTATTAGTAATGGTTTTGCTAAAGCTTTCTCGATGACGGGTTGGCGCGTCGGTTACATAGCAGGACCGGTGGAAATTGTCAAGGCCATGACTAAGATCCAAGGTCATAGTACCTCTAATGTCTGCACTTTTGCTCAGTACGGTGCGATTGCTGCTTTGGAGAGTCCCCAAGATTGCATCGAGGAAATGGTCAAAGCTTTTAGCGAGCGCCGACAGTATATTTTAGAACGAGTGCGAGGGATCCCCGGACTCAATTGTCCTACTCCCAACGGTGCTTTTTATGTGTTTATCGATATTAGTCAAACTGGTTTAAAATCCCGGGATTTTTGTCAGAAACTCCTCGAAACCCAAAAAGTGGCTGCTATCCCCGGTATTGCTTTTGGTGCTGATGATTGTATTCGTCTTTCCTATGCTACAGACCTAAAGACGATTGAAAAAGGATTCGATCGCATTGATAAGTTTATCGGTACTTTGTAGGATGATTACTTTGTCTGTCAGGGTGAATTTTGTTCGCCCTTTTTTTTGGGTTTTAACAGCCAATTATCTGTAATTTCTAGAGGTATTAAGATGAGTGGGATCAAGTTAGAAGATATTAGGGAAATTACCAAGAATCCGCAAGGAAAAGGATATTTAATTATCTTTAATGATAACAGAGTAATTATTTTATATAAAAAAAGAACTATTGCTGCTTTGCTAACTCTGATTAGGTATGGAGAAGGTTGTGAGAGCGATCTAACTAATGCGACCAATAATTTGCAAGAGATAAAAACTATACTCAAGGGTAAAATTTCTGAAAATTTAATTCAAGATTCCTATGCTGATGCTAATAAACCCTTTAGCGAACTTTGGAATGAAGAGGGATTTAATTTTATTTATGCTCCCCCAGGACAAAAAAGATTAGGCAGTCAAAAATATATTTTAGAGAGTTCCGATCATCAACGACTTTTTACCACTACTAAACCACCGATTAGAACACCTCCCTCATCCCTAATTCAGAGAAATATCTTAGAAAAACAAAAAAATAAATGTAATTTTTGTGGCTCAATTCTTAAAAAGAAAGAAAATATCAATCAAAATACCTATGCTAGGGATCGAGTGCGTTTAGTTTGGGATCATCGGATTCCCGTAGAAAAAGGTGGAAATAGTGCCGATGACAATTTTCAAGCTCTCTGCTTCTATTGTAATAAATGCAAATGGCAAATCTGTAATCTTTGTAACTATGCTCCTGATAAATGTTCAGAATGTGTCTTAGCTTTTCCTGAAGTAACTAAGATTATTTTCCCCAGTCAAGAAAATATTGAAGACCGACTAAATCGAGCTAATTAAGTGATTTAGTAATATTTATACCAATATGTTTAATGACTGGGGGACAGACAGCGTTAGAAAGTTGTTTAATAGCAGCGGTGCGAGAAACAGGAAAATAATAATCATCGGGAAATCCCATTAATCTTTTTATTTCTAAGAGACTTAAATGTCTTCTTTCCTTGCTATACACTGGAATCATGGCACCACCACCGCTAACACTAACCGCAAAAGTAGGAAAGGGTTTTTGGATAGAAATTGCTCGGATGCCACTAGATCTCATTTGATAAATGCAATTATCATAATCTACATTAACACTTGCCCTTTCAATACTTATTCTTGTTTTTGGCAGTTGAAAAGATAATTGTTCGGCAGTAATTCTGCCAGCATAATAATCAATATACTGCTGCCATTTTTCCGATATGGGAATTGAATAATCCCCCGGAACAATAATTTTTTCAATACCCACTTCTGCATGGCAAGGTTGGGGAAATTGAAAGTTTTTAATTCCTAAATCCTTTCGGAAAGCCAATAAAAAAAAGCGAGGTCTTGATTGAGGAATTTGGAAATATTTACTATCGATAACTGCATAAAAAGCCAGATAATTTATTTCTTTTAACTGGATTAATATATCTTTTAATATCTGCCCTTGATTTAAGCGCAGGATATTACTAACATTTTCAAGAAAGATAACTTTAGGCTTTTTTTCATGGCAAATTCTCAGAATTTCCTGAATAGCTAGTCCGCGACTGTCTTGCCAACCTTTTTGTTGTCCTGCTCTGGAAAATGGCTGACAGGGAAATCCTCCACAAAAAACCTCAAAATCGGGAAGTAAGCTAGGAATTAAAGCTTCAACATCTTGCGGTTTCATGGATTCATGAAAATTGTGATTGTAGGTTTTCACACAATCTGGGTTATTTTCGTTGCTAAAAACACATTGCCAACCGATTTGTTCAAGACCGAGACGAAAGCCACCAATTCCCGCATAAAAATCGGCAAAAGTCAAGCAACTATGGGTAAAATTTTTGTTAGCTGGACGAATAGGTAACTCGTTCATAATATTGATTGAATAACCGAGAGTCTTATCTATTTTCTCAGATATTATTGTACTAGATGCCCAAGGGGACAGATGGACAGACAGGGGGAGAATGTGATTGACTTTCCCTAGGGGCTTTTGTTAAGTTACATTAAGCCCTACAATATAATTCTGGTGAGTTAGACGAAATTCGCTCGATCGCTCGGTCTTATCTGCTCCTAGCTGAGATAGAGAAAAGATAGCGCACCGAGAAACAGAAAAGTTTAGTTCTCAAGCTTTCGTCAATACTGCCCTTGTCATCTATCTTGAGTTATAACCTAGTGTCCCAAACCCTACCTAAACCCACCCTAGAAAGAGAATTTTTGCCATTTACCCTACAGGATGTCCGTCTAGCTATCCCGGCCCGTTGCTTCCAATCAAGCGTTTTTCGCTCTTTAGCTTACTTTTTTTTTGATATTGGCATTATTACCCTACTTTACTGGATAACTTACCAGATTAATCAAGCATGGTTCTTCCCCCTTTTTTGGTTTATGCAGGGAACCATGTTTTGGGCCCTATTTGTCGTCGGTCACGATTGCGGTCACGGTTCCTTTTCCCGTTATCGTTGGTTAAATAACTTAATCGGTCATCTCAGTCATACTCCCATTCTCGTACCTTTCCACGGTTGGCGTATCAGTCATCGCACCCATCACGCTAATACCGGCAATATCGACACCGATGAAAGTTGGTACCCCGTCACGGAAACCCAGTATAACAATATGGCTTGGTACGAAAAATTAGCTCGTTTTCAGCTAATTTTATTTGTTTATCCCCTTTATCTTTTCCGTCGTTCCCCTAATAAACAGGGGTCCCATTTTATGCCCGAAAGCCCCCTCTTTCGCCCCTCAGAACGCTGGCAGGTACTGACTAGCACCGTTTGCTGTACCTTTATGTTAGGTCTATTAATCGGGGTGGGTATCAGCTACGGCTTTTGGTTTCTGTTTAACTACTACATCATGCCCTATATCGTCTTTGTGGTTTGGTTAGACCTGGTGACATTCCTACACCACACCGAAGATGATATTCCCTGGTATCGCGGTCAAGACTGGTACTTTCTCAAAGGGGCGCTTTCTACCATCGATCGCGATTATGGCATCTTTAATCCCATCCATCACCAAATTGGTACTCACGTCGCCCATCATATTTTTATCACTATTCCCCACTATCATCTCCAAGAAGCAACCGAGGCCATCCGTCCCGTCTTAGGAGACTATTATCGCGTCTCGAAAGAACCGATTTTCAAATCTCTCTGGCGGTCCTACCGCAATTGTCATTTTGTCAGTGACCAAGGCAGTAAGATTTTTTACCGCAAAAACTGATCCTATCTTAGCTATGAGGAGAAAACGGCAGCAAAATCTGCCTCCTCCTCTCACACCGAGAATAGTTGCCAAAACTGGGGATAAAGTCTTTGTCTTTATTTGATTTATTGGCAAGGAATTAAGCTGATGCAGTGAAATTGAACGACTTACAAAGGGAATGACATTGGCAGAATTAGCCAAGAATCAAACAAATATCCAAGCGGTTCTCTAGGATTTGATCATTTTGCTTTTCAACAGCTACTGGCAAGAGGATATTAAGCGCCTAGAATCTAAAAATTTACGATCAAGCAGGTCTAAAGAGTGAATTTTTATGATACTGTCTGTTGTAGTAGCTCAATTATTATAACTTTCCTATAAAAAATTAATTACTCAGACAGCAAAAAAAGTAGCAGATTATGACACAGGCAATCCTTACTCAAATCTTGAATCAGCTTGAGACTCTTGATATAAAAGAACTTCAGCTGCTTAATCAGACGATTCAACAGTATCTTATGGATAAAGAAGAAGCTGAGAAACAAGCGGTATTTCACCAATCTCTTCTTGATGCTGGATTAGTCAAGCAGATTAAGCGTCCTTCATCTCAACCGATAACTGAGCGACGATTGATTGAAATCGAGGGAAAACCTATTTCAGAAACGATTATTGAGGAACGCCGTTAAATGGCACTTTATTTCTTAGATAGTAGTGCCTTGGTCAAGCGTTATATCAGCGAAACCGGTTCAGCATGGGTATTGGAATTATTTACTGCTGCTTTAAATAATGAAATATTTATTGCCGCAATCGCCAAGGTAGAAATTGTGGCTGCTATTACGCGAAGATCCCGCACTGGAAGTATTAGCGTTACGGATGCAACGGCAATAGTTCATCAGTTGAGAAAGGACTCGCTTAAAGATTATCAAGTCATTGAAATTACCGAAAGTATAATTAATTCAGGAATGGTATTAGCGGAAACTTATGGTTTAAGAGGTTATGACGCAATCCATTTAGCAGTAGGTTGTGCTGTTAATACACTTTGCCTAGCTAGTGGTTTACCTTCTATCACTTTTGTCTCGGCAGATAATGAATTGAATGTCGCTGTGATCAGTGAGGGATTGCTGATGGAAAATCCTAATAATCATCCGTCTTAAGTAAGCGATAAGCTGTGAACTCTGAAATTTTTAGAGTTTAAAAAGGTGGAAAAAATAATCCCCTTCAAGGGAGTAAATGAAGGGGCATTTATGGTATTTTAGTGGGCAATTTAGCCCACTTTTGTGGTTTCTTTTTCGGTAGATTGGGATGATTTTAGTTTGCGTTTGAGGGTTGAGGCTGCGCCTAGTGAAAAAAGCACTAAGGCTGAGATTGGAGATTTTTCGGGAACGGATTTTACCTGACTATCTTGACAGCCATTGCTCACTATGCCTTCAGCTACATAAACGCAACTTAGCGTACCATTTAAAAAGCCAGGGTTTGAAGAATCTGAACGTCTTCCAATAGTCAAATTTTTATTATTGGTGACAGAACCTGTTCTGAATGTTGGGTTGAATGTACTTTTTAGTACCCCATCAACAAAAAACTGACCACCGAGAGGATTCGTTCGATCAACGGTAACACTCACATCATGCCACAATCCATCAGCAATGAAGGTTGCGCTACCGCCACTATAGTTAGTACAGCCTGAAGAAGAACCGGTACTGCACAAATTACTTCCTGTTCCGTCAGCTAACTGAAATCCTAAATTTCCACTGCCAATAAAAAATGAGTATCCTTGAACTGGACCGGAACCCTCAATCCTCTTATCAACGATTAGTTCAAGTCCCAAGGAAGTCGTTTTGATCCGAGCGCCTACCGAGAAATTACCCGTTCCAAAGTTTAGTGAAGAACTATTAGGAACATCCACAAAGTTAGTTGTGCCATTAAAAGGCAAAATTCCTCCGAATGGTCCAGGACTAGCTCCATAACCCGTATATGTTCCATTATTGCCATCTACACTGTCGAAAGCAGTTAATCCTTGCGGGTCATTAAACTCCCATTTCGATACTACTGCTGCTCCTACGGGGCCAGACACAGTTAGTCCCAATAAACTGAATACAGTCGCTATGGTTAGTACATTTGGTTTCATCAATAGATCTCCCAAAAATGTGATTGCTTCCCCCGCAGCTAGGTGAAGCAACAGCCCAACCCAAGACAGAAGGAGGATAACAGAACGATACACACTCCTCCCCCCCCCACAACTGTATCAAAAGCTACATTTTAATAAATCTTTATATTTCCTTCTTAATCTCTATAAAGAAACCGCAGAACCGAATCGGTTGTGAACAGCCCACCGCTTTTACCATTTTTGGTTAGTATCTGGATGTGGTATTATTTGAGGTGTGTTCGGATTATCTGATACGATCAAGGTCTATGACAACTTACTATGAAATCCTCCGCCAAATAGAGAATCTTCCCCTTACGGATAAGTTGCGACTTTTAGAGGATTTAAAAACTATCATCAAGCCGACCGTAGCACCAAAAGATGACGATGAGATCATTCCAGCCGAAGAACTTGCTGAAAGCCAAGCAGCATGGCAAGATTATTTATCCGGTCGAGATACTGGAATCACTTCAACAGAATTAAAATACAAATTATTTGGAGATAAACTTGGCTGATTATATTCTACTTAGACAAGCAGAACGCTACTTAGAAAGGATGCCTAAAAATGATCAAATTCGTCTTCTTGAAGCTTTGGATACTTCGACTTCGGATTCTGCAAAATTAGATATTAAACCCCTTTACGGAAGAGATGAACTAAGATTGCGAGTAGGTAAGTATCGAGTGTTGTTTTTTGAAGATAGAGACAACAATCTATAGATCATTACAACTATTAAACCTCGCGGCGATGTCTATAAATAATACCAGAACTCTTTTCTAGACTGCTGTTTTTCCTTTCGCCATAAGACAGTGATTCACAGAAGAAGGATTCTCAGGTGTTTTTCCCTGTTTTTCCCCTTTTCAGGTGAACTATCCACTTCCGTGAGGGATTGTGGTGCGGTATGTCGGATTTGCTGCCTCATTATTGGGAATTAATGAAATCTTGAGGATGAACGATGGTAATATTGGGAATAGGGATAAAGTCATCAGGATTAAAGGTTAATAAATGGGTAATGTTAGAAGCTTTCATAACAGCAAGAAGCCTAATATCATGAGTGCGTTTTCCTTTAATGTTGTAGATGGTGACTAATTGAAACCAAAGGGGAAAAATATCCGGCGTTTCTGCAATTAATGTAAAGTTATCTAATAAATCATTGACATAATTTGTAGCTTGTGCTGGAGTCCAACCTAAACCATTAACATCAAGGGGGCGGGTTGCAACTAGCCAAAATTCAATTAAAACTTGAGGAATAATAACACATTCATTAGCTGTTTCAACGATTTGAGTAATTACATTATTAGCAAGAGAATAAGTTGCTGAAGACGTATCAGCCGCCCGAAGCAAAATGTTAGTATCCAGTAAATATTGAGTCATTAGTCTTCATACATAGTGTCACGGTGTAAAGCTTCATCAGGTAAATTCGCACTTGTTTTAGGAAGTTTAGCGATTACTTTCTGCCATTTTTGAGCTTTTTCCTGGGGAGTGAGACTATAATCTGGGGAAGGGAGGGAAATTCTTGAGGTGAGAGATTCGGTGAAGGATAACACTTCTTGTTGTTTTTCTAAGGGAAGTTTTCTTAGGTTTTTAATGATAACTTGTTCAATGTTCATTCGACTTAGACTAATAGGCAACCAGATCAATCATATCTCATGCCGCAATTTCTCTATATTTAATAAATCTTTATATTCCTCTTCCTCATGGCTTACGCTGGTATCTGCACTACTTCCTTGTCAGCATCAGGATTTTCAGTGATTTGGGGATTTTGAGGATGGGTGATGGGTGAAGATGGAAACGCTCTCGACATTGACCTTGTAGATTATCATTGAGGGAAAAAACATGATGACCCTGAAAAATCCCGTACATCCGGGCAGAATTGTCAAAAGTTCGATTGAAGAGCTTGAATTGACCGTTACGGCTGCGGCAAAAATGCTGAACGTGTCACGCTCTAGACTATCCAACCTAATCAATGGCAAACCGGGGATTTCCCCAGAAATGGCTGTGCGTTTGTCAAAGACAATCGGTAGCACCCCTGCTTTCTGGCTGCGCCTCCAGATGAATTACGATCTTGCTGAGGTTAAAAAACCGGAAGATAGAATTTTGTGAATCCGATTGGGTTACAACACCAAACAACATTGGGTTAGTGCGATCTCGAAGAGAGCCGCCTTCGACGGTGCGCTGCTTCTGTAGCTGATAAACTAGGGATACCAGCTTTGATCAAGGCATCAGCATGACCACTAACGCGGCAAAAACTCAATGGCAGTATTTAGAGAAACGTCCTCATTCCTGGCGACAACAGCTTTGTTTTCAAGGTAGGAGGCTGAAAGCTTTTGATGTCTGGTCAGATATGATTGTCAACCAGATGACTCCTCAAGAAGCAGCTCTTAATTGGGAGTTACCCCTGGCTGCTATCTACGAAGCAATTGACTACTGCGAGGCTAATCAGCAGCTACTCAAGCAAGAAGCAGAAGAAGAACGCCGCCGTCTGGAAGCAAAGGGGATTAGTGTTGAGCCTAAGATTATTGCTTGATGAGGACTCGCAATCCCAACTTCTGGTTAAGTTACTTACGGCTGCTGGTCATGACGTACTGACGATCAATAAAATTGGTTTGACTGGCTGCACAGATGATGTCGTACTTGACTATGCCATACAGGAAAATCGGATTCTGCTAACTCATAACTGCGATGACTTTGAAGAGTTGCACCAAGCCAATCCAAGCCATTCGGGGATCTTAGGGGTTTACCGTAACGCTAACCGCTTTAAAAATATGGACTTCAAGGCGATTGTTAGAGCGATCGCCAATCTTGAAACGGCTAACGTCCCTCTTGCTAATCAGTTCATTTCCCTGAACCATTGGAACTATTAATTCTGCTTTGTCGTGATCGCGTACAAATCTTAAGTTATATATCTCTCTCACTAGCGATCGCTTTCTTTTCCCTGTTTTACTCCTTCTCAGGCGAACTATCCTCATTCCGTGAGATATTGTGGCGCAGTGTGTCGGATTCGCCTTTGCCTTCTCCCTTGACTGCGCTTCAAGTCGATCGCAAACTAAATTAAACAGGATTACCTCGTACCAACCAGATGATAGACTGGGGATAATAGAAATAATTGAATATGGCTACATTACCGGAGGAAACCTTAGTGAGCATTTTTGATCTACTGCGTCAACTAGCGGATCAGATAGAGTACGCATCGGCAACGGAATGACAACTTTTTACAGAATATGGGGAAAATGAACGGACATTATCAGAATTAGAAGAATTATCTAATGCCAGAGAGAGGGTAACTAATTCCTACTCCCGAATTAATAATATCCTGCTAAGAATTTTACAAGAGCAGCCGACTCTCTCAAATACGATGCTAGAGATGTTAGAAAGAGCTATTTTGCAAGGAACAGCCAGTGTGGATGCTGTTAGTGCTAGTGTTGATGAAGTAAAGAGGCAATGGAACTTATGATGACTTACCGCACCTCCTATCCCGATGAAGCAACGAGAAAACAATGTCTTGAAAGCTTACGGGAAACTAACCGCCAGATTGAGCTTTATAATCTTTTTTTAGACGATATACTCGCCCAACTGGAAACAGAATCCCGTCAAAAGAGACGAGAAAGGCTATTGCAAAGAGGGCAAACTATTAAATAGAGGGATGCACAGAAGAAGGAGTTTCAGGTAGTTTCTCTTGTTTTACTCCTTCTCAGGCGACCTATCACCTTCCGTGAGATATTGTGGCGCAGTATGTCGGATTCGCCTTTGCCTTCTCCCTTGACTGCGCTTCAACTCGATCGCAAACTAAATTAAACACAATTAATATCAACCGACGGGACTCAACTGACCTAATTCCACGCTCACCGCATCAAAGCGATTGTCCCTGGGACGATAGGAGAGAATTTCCAATCCCTACTTAGGGTCTGCTGAATAAATCTAAAAACCTTGTTGGGTAAGACTTTTAGACTTTTTGTCAATCAAAAAGTACCAGGCATGGGAGTGATCAGGGGGAAAATTGAGGTACTTTTTCCCTGAAAATTAGGTAGGGTCTGCTGAATAAATCTTTTTTCCTCAAAAAGTGCCAGCCGTTGCGGGGATCGGGGGGAAAATTCAGGTACTTTTTCCCTGAAAATTAGGTAATTGACTACCTCAAAATCGGTAAAACCCCACACCCCACACCCCACACCCCACACCCTGCCCCCAGGAAAAGCTTTTTCAGCAAACCCTAGGTAGTTGACCACCTGAAAATCGGTAAAACCCTACACCCCACACCCCACACCCCACACCCTACCCCCAGGAAAAACTTTTTCAGCAGACCCTACTTAACAATAACGGGTACGGTAGGGATCGAACCTACAACCGTCCGCTTAGAAGGCGGATGCTCTATCCATTGAGCTACGTACCCAGGAAAGCACAATTATAGATTATACTTCCAAAAGTGACAAGTGGTAGGACTAATTTTCGCCGTTGCCCCTCTTTGCCACTGTCCAAGCTTAATGATGGTGGTGGTGTCCGTGGTGATGATGGTGATCGGAATGAATGTGAGGAATTGTTACAGAACTATTGACAGATAAAGCCTCTTGTGATAGTAAAGCTTCGATATGTTCCTCGGCCCAATCGGCGACCATCTGGCAAAATTCGGGGTTATCGTTGACACAGGCCATCTGCACATAATTAACTTGGTCGTGTTTGCGGCGTAAAGCTTCGATAATATGCTCCACATCCAGTAAAGTTTCGTGATTTTCCGTAGCAAAGCCAATCGGCATGAAAATTAAAGCTTTGGCCCCCAATTCAATTAAATTCTTCGCCGCTAACTCTGCATTCGGTTGCGTCCATTTAATTAAGGGGGTTTGGTGATTTAACCAACCCACAGAAATCAAGGGATAACGATAGATTAATTTTTCCCGGACTAACTCGTATAAAGCTTGACTTTCATCGATTCCCGACGTAAATCCCTTAGCTTCGTGGGGACAACCGTGATTCATTAAAATAATGCCAATTTGCGAGGGAAGACAGCTACTAGCTACCTCGGCCGCGATTTTTTCTTCCACTAACCGCGCCATTAAATCTATATAAGCGGGTTGGTTATAAAACGAGGGAATATAGCGCAATCCTTTAACCCAATGTTCCCCCGTTTGTCCTTGAGCTAAAGCTTTGTTAACTTGTTCGATCGCAATGCCACTGGTAAAGATAGAATCAACAACGAGGAGAGGATAGATCAAAATTTTCTCGAATCCCCGTTCGCGGATTTCCGTTAACACCTGTGCCGGTAAAAAAGGCGCGCAGAAGTTAAACGCTTTGAATACCTCCACCCGATTACCCCATTTTGCCTGTAAATTGCGCTCGATTTCCTGTCTTTGATGCTCGAAAATGTGGTTATGGGGCGAAATAAAGTGATTATGCTGGTGTTGCCATTCGTGTAGGTCAAATATGGCCAATAATTTCGCTAGGGGGGGATAAACCCAAGTCGGCACAGGAGCGAACTTAGCCGTCAGCAGATTTAAGGCCTGTTCATTATAGTTGGCGAAGTCCTCATAACTCTCCACTTCCCCGTATCCCATCAATAATACCGCCACTCGATCGCTGTGGTTGTGGGTAGCGGCTAACTGTTGTTGATCTGAAATGGCAACCACGTTTTTAACCCCGATTTTCTAAGTGAAAAACGCTATATCACTGGGATAGTAGCACTTTTCTATCCTATCCCCTAGCACGGGATAGACCGCTAAAAATTTATAACCTCTACAGAATCATACAGATTGCTTATCATCCTCATTAATAAAACGAGATGTAAAGAAACTTTAAATAATGTTAAGATCGTTGCAGTCCCACCTATGAGAGATATGACAGCAGGCGTGTTTGGTAGCTTACCTTTTCCCAATCAGAGCGGCGATCAACTCATCAGTAAGGCGGTGAGTGCTGCGATCGCTGCATTATTCAAACGGACAGGCAAGCTGAAAGCCACTGTCCGCGCCGAACCCGTGGCCAAATTACTGCAAGGCAGTATCGACGGTTTTGACTTTATCGGTCAGTCGATGCTGATGTACAATGGCCTACGCATCGAAGCCATGGAATTGTATGTACAAGCGGTGGCGATCGATTTTAGTGCCATTTTTACCGGACAGGTAAAACTCCGTCAACCGACGCGGGCCACTTTGCGGGTAGTTTTAACGGAAGAAGACTTAACCACCTCTTTTAATACACCTTTTATTGTCGAAAAACTGCAAAGATTAGAGTACGAAGGTAAATCAATTCACTGTCAGAACACGGAATTAATTCTCAATGACGATAAAACTTTAACTCTGAAAAGTCTAATTAAATTGGGAGAAGAAGAACCAATTCTTCTAGAAATGACCACTGCTGTGGTTGTGGAAGAACGGCGAAAAATTCAATTTGTTGAGGTGGTTTATCAAGGGGACGAAAGATCGAAAGCTTTAGGAGAAGCTTTAATCAGCCACGTTAACAACCTCATGGATTTAGATAAATTTGCTCTCGATGGTACTCAATTAAGGGTCGATCGACTACGTTTAAAAGATAAACAGATTATCTTTTATGGTATCGCCGATATCGAGCGTTTTCCCCAAAGAAAATAGACAGGGTTTTTGGCTTTTAATCGTGCTTGTGGTGACAGGGAGGCACGGGATCGTAACCTCCGGGGTGAAAGGGATGACAACGGAGAATGCGCTTAATTGCTAACCAAGAACCCCGCAGCACACCAAAGCGCTCGATCGCTGCTATGGCATACTGGGAACAGGTGGGTTGAAAACGACAGGAAGGGGGAAATAGCGGCGAAATAAACCGTCTATATCCCTTAATTAAACCAATAAAAATTCCTTTCATCAATGTCACCTCGATCGCCTAAACTAAATAGATAGTCAATTTTCGCTTTTGCCACGTGGAACTATCCCACTCTCTCCTATTTTCGATCGGTTTAGTCGCCTGTTACCTAGCTGTTCTGATTCTGATCGCTGAAAAATTAAAAAGGGTTTTCAGTACCGATGGCGAAATTACCCGCAAAGTTGTCCACATTGGCACGGGAAACGTTATCCTTTTGGCCTGGTGGTTAAATATCCCCGCTTGGGTGGGAATAAGTGCAGCCATCCTAGCGGCAATTATTGCTATCCTATCCTATTTTTTCCCGATTTTACCCAGTCTTAATAGTGTCGGTCGCCGCAGTTGGGGAACTTTTTTTTATGCTGTTAGTATCGGTGTTCTCGTGGCTTATTTTTGGCCAATTTCTCACCCCGAATACGCAGCAATGGGTATTTTAATTATGGCTTTAGGAGACGGATTAGCAGCCCTAGTGGGACAAAATTTTGGTCAACATCCCTACAAAATTTTCGGCAGTGGCAAAAGTCTGGAAGGTTCCCTGACTATGTTGGGAGTCAGCTTTCTAGTCAGCTTGATTATTTTATCTTTTATTAATGGCATTAATCCGCCAATTATTTTAGTATCTTTATTAACGGCGATCGGAGCTACTATTCTAGAAACTTTCTCGAAACTAGGTATAGATAATCTCACTGTACCGATTGGTAGCGCCACCATTGCCTATTGTCTTACCCAAATTTTCATCTCAAGCTAGTCTATCCCAGCTTATTCACAAGGGACGAATCTAAAACCTCATTGGTTAAGCTAAGTAGGGAGGCACAATTATTTGTTAGGATGGGTTAGTGGTAGCGTAACATGAGCGGGTGTTGGGTTTCATGCTTCAACCCAACCTACGTTCTATGTTAGCAATCAGCTTTTTAGTCAGCTGTACCGATAACTGATAACTGATAACTGATAACTGATAACCTCATTGGTTAAGCTAAGTAGGGAGGCACAATTATTTGTTAGGATGGGTTAGTGGTAGCGTAACATGAGCGGGCGTTGGGTTTCATGCTTCAACCCAACCTACGTTCTATGTTAGCTGATAACTGATAACTGATAACTGATGACTGATAACTGATAACTGATGACTGATAACTGATAACTGATATGACCTTTACTATCACTCAAAACCAAAATCAATATCTTACCTATTGTCTCAAGGATGAAGAGGCTGACGCTTATCTGGAAGTGGTTCCCGCTAGAGGAGGAATCATCACCCGTTGGCAAATTTGCGGAGAAGATATTTTATATCTGGACACAGAAAGATTCAAAGATCCTAACCTCAGTGTGCGAGGAGGAGTCCCGATTTTATTCCCTATCTGTGGCAACTTACCCGATAATACCTATCAACACCAAGGCCGAAACTATACCCTGAAACAACACGGATTTGCTCGTGATTTACCCTGGCAAGTGAGCAAACAAAGCAGCGAAACCGCCGCTAGTTTAACCCTAGAATTAAACAGTAATCCGGCCACTCGTCAAGTCTATCCCTTTGATTTTCAATTAATCTTTACCTATCAACTGCAAGGAAACAGCCTCAAAATTCACCAAAAAGTGATTAATCTTTCTCCCGAAAAAATGCCCTTTTCTATCGGGTTACATCCCTATTTTCAAGTCACCGATAAAACCCGATTATCCTTTGATATTCCCTCCTCCCAATACCTCGACCAACGCACGAAAACCTTCCATTCCTACTCTGGCAACTTTGACTTTAATCTCGAAGAAATTGATGCCGCTTTTCTGCAAATTACGCGCCATCAAAGTAGTTTTAGTGATTCCTATCATCAGCGTCAAATTGTCCTCGGTTACGACGATCTTTATACAACTCTAGTTTTTTGGACCCTGAAAGATAAAAATTATATTTGTCTCGAACCCTGGAGCGCTCCCCGCAACGCCCTTAACACAGGCGAACATTTGACCTACTTAGAACCCCAGAGCAGCCGCGAGGCGATCATGGAAATGCGAGTCAATCAAATTTAAATTACCCCTTGACTTAGCCCAAATAAGATGTTATATTGATAAATCGTGTGCAGAACACGAAACGGGTCGCTAGCTCAGCGGTAGAGCACTCGGCTTTTAACCGATTGGTCTTGGGTTCGAATCCCAGGCGACCCATAAAAACTTACTAATACAGAAAGATTGACTTGTCTTCCCCTGTCTATGGATTAGCCTTGCATACCAGCAGTCCCCAACTAGGACTGGCCCTCTCTAATTTCAGCGATGATAGTCGTCAACAAACTTGGGACTTAGACAGGGACTTATCAAACCTATTCCACCCCTATCTAAAACGGTTCCTAGCCCCGCAAAAATGGGCTGATTTAGCCTTTCTAGCCACCGCTAAGGGGCCGGGTAGCTTTACCAGTACCCGCATCGGTATAGTCACCGCTAGAACCCTAGCACAACAATTACAGCTACCGATTTTTACCGTCTCCAGTTTAGCGGCCTTTGCTTGGTCACAACGGGATTTTTACCCCCTCGATACCCATCTGGCCCTAGAAATGCCTGCCACCAGGGGACAATTGTATGTGGGCATCTATCGGGGTAATCGGGTTTATTTAGCTGATAGCCTGATGACTCCGGAACAATGGCAGCAGACTTTAGAAAACTTAACTATTCCCTATCAAAGATTAGCCACACCCAGTTATTTAGGCATAAATGCCCCCGCTATCCTCGATTTAGCCCATTTGGACTGGCAAACAGGAAAACGCCCCCATTGGTCGGAGGCGCTACCATTTTACGGGATGTGATTAATGGATTTCTTGCAAAAATCAAAAATCTGACCTTAGGTGAGGAGTAAGGAGCCAGTAGTCAGGATTCAGGAGAATTAAGAATGAGCATTAATCAATTAAAGGCTCTAATTAGGGTTTGCTGAATAAATCTAAAAACCTTGTTGGGTAAAACTTTTAGACTTTTTGGCAATCAAAAAGTACCAGATATGGGAGTGATCGGGGGAAAAATCCCTGGACTTTTTCCCTGAAAATTAGGTAATTGACCCCCTCAAAATCGGTAAAACCCTACACCCCACACCCCCCCGATGTCGGGGGGGCAGGGGGGGTCACACCCTACACCCTGCCACCACCGAAAAACTTTTTCAGCAGACCCTAATTAGGAATTCCCTCTTTTTTTCAAACTATAACCAGCTAATCCGAGGGTTAGCAATCCTAAAACTGCGCTAGGTTCTGGGACAGGTTTGACGGAATAAATCGCCACATTACGACTAACTTCATTGGCAACAATTAACAGGGGAGTACCATTAGGACTATCGGCAGCGGGAATAAATAATAATCCTTCGGGAGAGATATCCCCTAATTGCCAATCGTTGATATAATTGGTGAACAAAGGATTACTAGGGTTGGTAATATCATAAACCATGAAACCGCCAGCCCTTTCTATTCCCACAAAAGTATAGAGACGATTCCTCACAGTTCCCAATGCTAAACCTTCCGGTTCTGGCCCGCGGTTATCGCTACGACTATCGAAGCTGCTAGGATTACCATCGGAATTAAAAATACTAGCAGTTAGGGGAGTTGCCGAAAAAGTCGCTAAAATTTGTTCAAAATCATCGCCACTATCGAAGACTTGGGACAGTCCATTAGTGACATTCCAAATCGAAAAAGAACGACCACCATAGGCAAAAAGTTGGCTATATTGACCTTGGGCGTTAAGTCCGTCAATGCTAGAAACATCTAAACGTCCGAGATTTTGGGCTAATTGCAATTGGGCTGCATTAGGGAAAACATTGGGGTCTAAAGTTAGAGTAGAAACTCGTCGAGCCTCATTTCTAGTATCCCCTTCATTGGCAGTAATTAAATAGGTTTGTCCAGCGATGGTAACGGTGGCAATCGTATCCGGTTGATATAAGCCAAAAACCGGCCAATTATTAATTCTTACTGCTGGGGAATTAGCCGCTCCTCCAAATACTACCCCATCTCGATCGCTAGGATCCAAACCATTACCCAGTGCGTTAAAATTTTTGGCTCCTAAAGGTAAAATACTGGTGACTTGAGCTTTAACAATATCGACTACGGCAATAGCATTATTTTCCTGTAAAGCCACCCATGCAGTGGTTCCATCGTCGGAAACGGTGATGTATTCTGGTTCCACATCTTGGGAAACCGTTTGACCGGGGAAAATACGGACTCCCTGATTTCTTAAAGTGTTCTCTTGACCATTAAAACCGGTAAAGTTAGCAGTGTTCACCGTGGCATTGAGAACACCAGCGCTAAGGTCAATAATACTAATAGAACCATCGGGATCGATCGCCCCTCTCGCTTCCCCTTCATTAGCGACCAAAACCCGATTACCGTCAGGAGTAAAGGTTAACATATCTGGTAAAGCGCCCACAGTCACCTGATTCTGAAAGACACCATTAGTATTGAAAAATACCACACTGCCGTTACTGGTAATGGGATTAGCTTCCATGGCCAGGGCCACGATACCATTTTTAATGGCAACGCTGTTAACCCCTGCACCGTAGGGACTAAGATCGATCGAGGGTAAGGGAATTGGACTAGCGGGATTGCTGATATCGGCAATATCTAGACGATTATTGGGACCGGTCAGGAATAATCTGCGACTAGCGGGGTCATAAGCGGGGATTTCTGCCCCAAAATTATTTGTATTATTGCCAAGACTGCTCAATCGGGTGATATTTAAAGCTGAGGCCGATTCGGTAACAATATTGATACTGCCAGCAATTGACAGCAAGGTTAATAAAAATTGCCAATGGTGACGATCGATAGCCTTAATCATATTTTTAGCTGAAACCCTGCAAAAAAACACCAGACAATCGCATTTTTTCAGCCCCAAGTTAAAGGAAGATTAAACAAGAGGGAAATTAAGGATATCTTCAAAATTTGGCCGAGAACAGTAAAAGCGAACTAGGAAAACGGGTTACTCGATCGCCTTTTAGTTGAACGGCTCATTTACCGGAGTGATAACATGGTTTAGTATAAGCTCGATCAATATGGAATCAAGACTCGTGTTATCCACTCTCCTAGCCGATTTCAAGATCATTTTTGAACGTGACCCCGCTGCCCGTAACTGGTTAGAGGTACTATTTTGTTATCCTGGATTACAGGCTTTACTGTGCCATCGCTTCGCCCATTGGCTATATCAGATCGGGATTCCCTTTATTCCCCGTTTAATTTCCCATCTTGCCCGTTTTCTGACTGGTATCGAAATTCACCCCGGCGCCCAAATTGGTCAGGGTGTTTTTATCGACCATGGCATGGGAGTTGTCATCGGAGAAACCGCCATTGTCGGTGATTATGCCCTCATCTATCAAGGAGTTACTTTAGGAGGGACGGGGAAAGAAAGCGGTAAACGTCACCCGACTCTAGGGGAAAATGTGGTCGTCGGCGCTGGGGCTAAGGTTTTAGGTAATATTTATCTGGGTAATAACGTTCGCGTCGGCGCTGGTTCTGTGGTTCTGCGCGATATTCCCGCCGATTGTACCGTTGTTGGTGTACCCGGTCGTTTAATCTATCGGGCCGGGACGCGGGTGGAACCCCTCGAACACGGTGATTTACCCGACTCGGAAGCGGTGGCTATTCGCGCTTTGGTGGACCGCATCGAACAACTGGAAAAACAAGTGTACGAATTGCGCCTAGAACGGTCAAAAGAACCAGATTATCGGATTAATTGCCCAGTTTTAGCCCATTTAGAAGAAGAAGCGAGTCATAGCTGTGGTCCTGGGGCCGATCGAGATCTGCGCGAGTTTCTCGAACGGGCGGTTTAACCCCGATAATCTTCTGATATGATAGAAGACTGGTTTTTTAGTAGCTGAAACCCATTCGTCAAAGCTATGATTGTTAAGGACTACTTAGCACCGTCCGATGGCTCAAACTGACTCGATCCGTATCCGTGGCGCCCGACAACACAATCTCAAAAATGTTGATCTCGAATTACCCCGCAATCAGTTGATTGTTTTTACGGGAGTTTCGGGATCGGGCAAATCTTCCCTCGCTTTCGACACTATTTTTGCGGAGGGACAGCGCCGCTATGTGGAGTCCCTCAGCGCCTACGCACGCCAATTTTTGGGACAATTGGATAAACCCGATGTAGATGCGATCGAGGGTTTAAGTCCGGCTATTTCCATTGACCAAAAATCCACTTCCCACAATCCCCGTTCTAGTGTGGGAACTGTAACGGAAATTTACGATTACTTGCGTTTATTGTTCGGTCGTGCCGGTGAACCCCATTGTCCCCATTGCGATCGCAATATTGCCCCCCAAACCATCGATCAAATGTGCGATCGAGTGATGGAATTAGCCGATAAAACCCGATTTCAAATCTTAGCCCCAGTAATTCGCGGCAAAAAAGGCACTCATAAGCAATTAATCTCTGGTTTGGCCTCCCAAGGCTTTGCCCGGGTGCGGATTGACGGCAAGGTAGTAGAATTATCCGAGGGCATCGAGTTAGATAAAAAACATCTTCATGATCTTGAAATTGTTATCGATCGCCTGATCAAAAAAGAGGGTTTACAGGAAAGATTAGTGGATTCTTTAACCACTTGTTTAAAGCATTCCGATGGTGTAGCGATTGTGGAAATTCTCGATGAGAATAACGAAGATAATCCCGAAGTTACCAAAGAAATTGTCTTTTCCGAAAAATTTGCCTGTCCCGAACACGGGGCAGTTATGGAGGAATTATCCCCCCGTTTATTCTCTTTTAATTCTCCCTACGGTGCTTGTCCCAACTGTCACGGATTGGGCAGTTTACGGAAATTTTCGGCAGATTTAGTCATTCCCGACCCGAAACAACCGGTTTATTCTGCTATTGCCCCCTGGTCAGATAAGGATAATTCCTACTATCTTTCTCTCCTCTACGGTTTAGGACAAGCTTTAGGTTTTGAAATTCAAACTCCTTGGCAGAAACTAACAAAAACCCAGCAAGATATAATTCTCTATGGGAGTAAAGAACCGATCTATTTTGAAGATGATTACCGTTACGATACTGGTCGCGGTTACTATCGAGAATTTGCGGGAGTTATCAATATCTTAGATAGGAATTATCAAGAAACCACCTCGGAAGTTATTAAACAAAGACTAGAGAAATATATTGTTAACCAAACCTGTGAAGTTTGTCACGGAAAAAGATTAAAACCAGAAGCTTTATCGGTACGTTTAGGAGAATATACGGTCACGGATTTTACCGGAGTTCCGATTCGGGATTGTTTGCAGAGAATTAATGATTGTCATTTAACCCCAAGACAAGCATTAATTGGGGAATTAGCCCTGAAAGAAATCAAAGCGAGACTACAATTTTTAATCGATGTGGGATTAGATTATCTTACCCTCGATCGACCGGCGATGACTTTATCCGGGGGAGAATCCCAACGAATTAGATTAGCTACTCAAATTGGTTCGGGATTAACAGGAGTATTATACGTCCTCGATGAACCTAGCATCGGATTACACCAAAGAGATAATAGTAAACTGTTAGAAACCCTGCAAAGATTGCGAGATTTAGGTAATACTTTAATCGTCGTCGAACACGATGAAGAAACAATTCGGGCAGCCGATTATGTGGTCGATATTGGTCCAAAAGCGGGGATTCATGGCGGAGAAATCATCTGTCAAGGTAGTTTTAAAACCCTTTTAAAGTCGAAAAAATCGATAACAGGGGCCTATTTATCGGGACGCAAAGTTATTGAAACTCCCCCCCAAAGAAGGCACGGGAATGGTAATGCTTTAGTTTTAAAAAATTGCCATCAAAATAACCTAAGAAATATCGATGTAACGATTCCTTTAGGAAAATTAGTCTCGATTACGGGGGTATCTGGTTCAGGCAAATCCACCTTAATTAATGAGTTATTATATCCAGCTTTACAACATCATTTAACCCGTTTAACTCCCTTCCCCAAAGAATTAGAGAAAGTGGAAGGATTGGACGCGGTTGATAAAGTAATTGTCATCGACCAATCACCGATAGGACGCACTCCTCGGTCAAATCCTGCCACCTATACGGGGGTTTTTGACATTATTCGCGAGATTTTCACCGAAACCATCGAAGCAAAAGCTAGGGGTTACAAAGCGGGGCAGTTTTCTTTTAATGTTAAGGGAGGACGCTGTGAAGCTTGCCTAGGCCAAGGAGTAAACGTCATCGAGATGAATTTTCTCCCCGATGTCTATGTGCAGTGTGATGTGTGTAAAGGGGCGCGTTACAATCGGGAAACCCTACAGGTTAAGTATAAAGGTTATTCGATCGCCGATGTCTTAGATATGACGATCGAGGAAGCATTAAAGGTCTTTGAAAATGTCCCCCGGGCCACCACCAGATTACAAACTCTCGTGGATGTGGGTTTAGGATACTGTAAACTCGGTCAAAGCGCGCCCACTTTATCCGGTGGGGAAGCGCAAAGGGTGAAATTAGCGGCCGAATTATCCCGACGGGCCACGGGAAAAACCCTATATTTGATCGATGAACCGACTACGGGATTATCTTTTTATGATGTGCATCATCTCTTAGATGTGTTACAAAGATTGGTCGATAAAGGTAATTCGATTATCGTCATCGAACATAATCTCGACGTGATTCGCTGTAGCGATTGGATTATTGATTTGGGACCGGAAGGAGGGGACAAGGGAGGAGAATTAATCGCGGTGGGAACACCGGAAACCGTGGCTAAATGTGAAAAATCCTACACCGGTCATTATCTTGCCCAAGCATTACTTCAATATCCCCCAAAAAAGCGGGATAATAAGTAATGGAAAAAAATTAACTTCTTGGTTAGGATAGGCAAAAGGCAATAGGCAAAAGGCAAGAGGTAGTTAGATATGTATAATTAATTGTGTCTAGCTACTTATTAGGGAAAAACACAGAGATAATAAAGCCAATGATCAAGATTAGTATTTAACTCTTGTTCGCTGTTAATTTCCTGACCGGTTTTCCAAGAATAAATTTTAATCTCTTGAAAGTAAGACCTTAACTGTCTTAATTGTTCTTTGGGTGTGGCGTAATAATTTTGCAGACGAAAATTATGGGGTTCATCCCGAATAATTGCATAGTCAGCAGTCAATAACTTTTCGTAGCTAAGAGAGGGATTACAGACCCGCAAAATCACCCAGATGACTAAATTGACATAGCTACTAAAAGGATTCAAACTAATCTTTTTTTTCCAATCGAATTCTGGGATAATTCCCTGAAGATTATGACTAGAAAAGCAAAAATAACCACCCGCTTTACCGATGCGGCTAATTTCCTCTAAAACTAGAAAACGGTCAGCATGGGAAATATAATCAATGCCATTAAAACTAAAGAGAATAAAATCAAAATAATTATCGGCAAATTGTTCTAGATTTCTAGCATCGGCCACTTGCCAGACGAAATGGGGGAATTTTTGATGACAAGCGGCGATCATTTCCGCAGAATAATCAACACCGATATATTCTCCCACAAGAGGGGCAAAATACTTCGTAGTCCGTCCCGCACCTACCCCTAAATCAAGCATTTTCATGGTTGATAAACGCTGTTGCAGCAGGGTTAAAATTGTCTTTTCTGCTGGCTGTAGTGCGGTTAATTGGGCATAATAACCGACAATACTAGGGTCTCTATAGGTTTGCTGATTTTTGTCCTTAATCATTCTCGATCGCTCTTTCCTCATAATCTTGCTGTTTTTCTCTTACTAATAATTCACCTTCCCAACCGCCAATTACTTCTTCAAAGAAGCCTTCTTGCCATTGGCTAAATGTGGTTTTTTCTTCTTGTTCTTTTAGAGATATTGGCTGATAAACTAAGGTAACTTCTAAATCTGTGTTTTTAAGTTCAGGCGGTAAAGATATTTGTAATGTTCCATCTTCTCCTACATGGGTTTTAAAACTAATTGTTTTCATGGTTTCGGCTCAGGTTACTACTATCATAAGGATAGTGTGATATGTCCTCGTCTGACAAGGTGCGTCCCTTGGGGTCTTTTAACCATAAAGACATCTTCATCCCAAACAGGTTGGACATGGCAGAAATCACCATGATGAGAATGGCAGTACATCCCACTCAAGACACCGTTACGGGGATCTATTCGAGATCGAACTCACGATGTTGCATAACCACGAGAAACTTGATATATTGGCAGTTGATAAATATTATTAAAAATTTACTGGAGACCTAAGTATGTTATCAACTGATGTCAGACAAAAATCAATGATTAAGAGAATTGAGCAAGTTGTTTCTATTTTAATGGAAGACCGTCCTTTCTTTAAAGAGGAGCTTAATTATTCAGAAATAGTGAAACATTTGGTTGAATTATTTAAAAAAAATTTACCTTTTGAGGAATTTAACACTATGTCAGAGGCAGAATTGAAAGAGCATTGTAGCTTTATTATGTCCACAGAAATCCTGTCAAAAATTGGCGGCGACTTTACTCCTGAACAAATGGCTATTTTCGATGAAGCAATTAAGCGTAAATAGGTAATTATGAGTTATTTGCTAGATACTAATATCGTCTCTTTGATCATTAAGCGTAATTTTGAAATTTATCAAAAAATTGAAGATGTCAAAGCTCAAAGAAAAAGTATCTTTATCAGTTGCATTACTTATTTTGAAATTAAGAGGGGATTTTTGGCAGTTGCTGCACCTAAACAAAGAGAAAGATTTAACCAACTTTGTCAGGATTATCAAATTATTTTATTAGATGATTTAGCTATTTTAGAAAAAGCAGCTGAAATTCATGCTGATCTTAGATTAAGAGGATTACCCATACAAACAGAAGATATTTTAATTGCTGCTACTGCTATAGTTAAAAGTTTAATTGTTGTTTCTAATGACAGTGATTTATTGAGGGTTGAAGGATTAAGTTTAGAGAATTGGGTAGAGTTATAAATTGAACCCAATCTTTAAGTCATCCGACATATTCTAACAGCTTGAGTCAGTAAAGAGGTGGGTTACACTACGTTAACGCACCCTACAAAATTGGCGTACTGCTAAGCAGTGCCTTCGCCATCGCACTGTAAGGGGGACGGTGATTTTTTCCGTGTCACTATCAAAATTAGGAAAAAGTGGCCTAATATATATGTGAGGGTACTTATTTCCTATTAAGAACCGCAAACAACGAAATGAAAACTTTAAATCAGAATTCCTGGCAAGTAGAGGGAGGAGAAACCCTGCCCCTACTTTACGAAATTGATCAACATCTTTGGTTAGAGGAAACAATAAAACTCCTCAAGGAAAATCGCTTAGATGAATTAGATGTCATCCATTTAATTGAGGAATTAGAAAGCTTGAGTAAAAGAGATAAAAACCGAGTCAGTAGCTTACTTGAACAAGTGATCAGGCATTTATTACTTTTACACTATTGGACAACAGAAGCAGAAATAAATGGGAATCATTGGCGAGCGGAAATTATCAGTTTTCGCACGCAATTAAGAAAATGTTTAACGACAAATTTACAGAATTATTTAGCCGAGGAATTACCGATAATCTATCAGGATGCTTTCGATTATGTTCAACAAAAAACTGGGTTTTCTAGCGATTTTCCCTCAGAATGCCCTTACAGTTTAGAGCAATTATTAGATAAAAATTGGTTCAACTGTGAAGATTAGACATTAAAGATGATAGAATCATCAAGGAAAGCCGTTCTCAAACGATGGGTTTTTTAACCGAAATTTGCGATAATAAGATGCGATTAAATTATCAACTGGGCATCAATGCAGATTTTTAGTTCTTTTGTCTCATCTACGGCGACTTTTGCCGAATTATCCCTACAAGCGGCCAAGGCCCCTGTTGATACCCTCACCGGTTGGTCATTAGAGGATCGGGATCCGCAAGTGATCGAAAAATTTGTCCCCCTTCTGGATTGGTTTTATCACCATTATTTTCGCGTTAAAACCGATGGTTGGGAAAATATTCCCCCCTCAGGACAAGTATTATTCATCGGCTCCCATAACGGCGGTTTAGCGGCTCCCGATATGTTTATGATGATGTATGATTGGTTTCAACGCTTTGGCAGCGATCGCTTAGTCTATGGTTTGATGGATTCGCGAGTCTGGCAAGTTTTTCCATCCCAAGCGCATCTAGTGGCCCAAATGGGGGCCATTCATGCTCATCCGAAAATGGCGATCGCTGCTTTAAATAGTGGCGCTAGTGTCCTCATTTATCCCGGAGGTGCTGCGGATGTTTTCCGTCCCCACAGTTTAAGAAATAAAATTTATTTTGCCGGTAATCAAGCTTTTGTTAAACTAGCTTTACAGTACGAAGTGCCGATTATTCCCGCCATTTCCCACGGCGCTCACTCGACTCTGTTTGTCCTCGAGGATATTTATCCTCAATTAAAAGAATTACATGAAAAGGGTATGCCTTGGCCTTTCGGTATTGACCCCGGTACCTGTCCCATCTATTTCGGTTTACCCTGGGGACTAGCTATCGGTCCCTTGCCGAATATTCCCTTACCCGTACCGATACATACGCGAGTTTGTCCCCCAATTATTTTTGAACGTTACGGCAAAAAAGCAGCCCGGGACCGCCGTTATGTACAGGAATGTTATGAGAAAGTCTGTTATTTGATGCAGCAACAACTCGATCAATTAGTGGCAGCCAATTCTCCCTGATACTATACAGGAAAGTGGGGACAGAGCGATCGCGGTTGAGAATTGCTGCGGTCAGATTGGCCCGCTTGTGAGATAATGAAGTGTTTTGAGCAAAGTTATCAGTACAAAGTTTTCTCTTGAGATTTGACGATTATTTGGGGAATGCAGAAAATTATGAAACTATTACCCGCAGAATGCCAGCATTTACAAGACAAAGTAGCCATAGTAACCGGGGCATCGCGAGGGATCGGTAAAGCGATCGCCTTGGAATTAGCCAGCCAGGGTGCTACTGTAGTGGTGAACTATGCTAAATCTAGCAGTGCTGCCGATGCCGTTGTCGAAGAAATTACCGCGGCTGGGGGAAAGGCAATAGCTCTACAAGCAGATGTGGCTAAAAGCGAAGAAGTGGATAATTTAGTGGACAGTACCAAGGAAAAATTCGGTCATATTGATGTCTTAGTTAATAATGCCGGGATTACCCGGGATACCCTAATGTTAAGAATGAAATTAGAAGACTGGCAAGCGGTCATCGATCTCAATTTAACCGGAGTTTTTCTCTGCACTCGCGCCGTCGGTAAATTGATGTTAAAACAGAAAAGCGGCCGCATAATTAACATCACTTCCGTATCTGGTTTGATGGGTAATCCGGGTCAATCTAATTACAGCGCCGCTAAAGCCGGTGTTATCGGTTTAACGAAAACTTTAGCCAAAGAATTTGCCAGTCGAGGCATCACTGTTAATGCCGTGGCCCCCGGCTTTATTGAAACCGATATGACTCATGACCTCAAAGCAGATGAAATTCTCAAATATATCCCCCTCTCCCGTTATGGAAAACCGGAAGAAGTTGCCGGAATGGTGCGTTTTTTAGCCGCCGATCCCGCCGCTATTTATATCACTGGTCAAGTCTTTAACGTCGATGGTGGTATGGTTATGGCTTAATTCAGTTATCAGTTATCAGTTATCAGTTATCAGTTATCAGTTATCAGATTAAAGTTTTAAGTTTTAAATGATATTATTCACCGATCAATCTTCACTAATTACTGTTCACTGTTTAGTGTTTATACTAAATCCGTTGAGTAACGCACAGAAAACGGGTTTCTCCGAGAAACCCGTTTTCTGCTCATGCACTCATGCAAAAAGGGGAATAAATAATCAGTCTTTAATAACCAGATTTAGTATTACTAATTAATGATAACTGATAACTGATAACTGATTACTGTTCACTGTTTACTGTTTACTGATTACTGAAAATGACTTACTGTTTAGGAATTATCAATCGTTTTGGCATTGTTATGGGGGCGGATTCTCGCACGAATGCGGGAGTCGATTATATCTCGGCCTATCGGAAATTATTTGACTTTTCGGTATCGGGAGAAAGAGTAATTATGGTCTGTACATCGGGCAATTTATCGATTAGCCAAGGAGTGATTCACGAACTAAAAAGAGATCTGCACAATCAAGAGGATAAAAATCTCCATTCTCTGACTCATCTCTACGATATCGCCCACTATATCGGTGATAAAAGTCGTCAAGTACAAGCTAGGGAAAGAACTTGGCTAGAACAAGATAATATTGATTTTAAATGTAAGTTTATTCTTGGGGGACAAATTAAAGGAGAAGAACCGCAATTATTCCTGATTTATCCCCAAGGAAATCATATTCAAGCCACCAAAGAAACGCCCTTTTTACAGATAGGTGAAACTAAATACGGTAAACCGATTCTCGATCGCACCATTACCTATGATACACCCCTAGAGGAAATGGCTAAATGTGCCTTACTTTCCATCGATTCGACCATGAAATCGAATATTTCTGTCGGACCGCCTATCTATTTGAGTATGTATGAAGCGAATAGCCTAAGCCTACGTCATAAGTTACAATTGCGACTAGGAGACCCCTACCTAGCTAAAATGCGGAAACTCTGGGAGGATTACGTCCGGCAAGCTTTCGAGGCTATGCCCAATGTGGAATGGCATTATACCGATGAAGATCCCAAAGAAGATATCATAATAGATTAAGTAACTCTTTTTAACTTAACTTTACAACTCGATGATCATTGTTACCTTGATGTTGGCAGGTAGTCTAGCTTGGTTTTTTAGTACCCTTGCTGGTGGGGGCAGCCCCCTGATTCTACTCCCCGTTTTAGGTTGGTTTCTCGATGCTGCCGTCATTCCTCCAGTTTTGACCACGGGGATGCTAATCGGTAATGTCCAACGCATGGGAATGTATTGGCGCGCCATTGACTGGCCCTCGACGGTGTGGTATCTACCCGGCGCAATTATGGGATCTACCCTCGGCGCTTTTGTCTTTGCCCATTTACAATTCAAATGGTTGCCGCTAGTTTTGGGAATTTTTCTGGTTTTATCCTCGCTTAAACAATTATTTCCTCAACAAGAAAATCCTTTTTTTGAGATTAAAACTTGGTATTTTATGCCATCGGGATTTATCTACGCTTTCCTGTCAGGATTAGTCGGTAGTACCGGCCCGATGATGAACCTGTTTTATATTAACTATGGGCTAGTTAAAGAACCAATGGTGGCAACGAAATCCGTTCACATGGTCGTAGTTCATGTGGCGAAATTAATCGCCTACGCAGCCTTTGGAGTTTTACATCTGCCTTTTCTCGGTTACGGTTTATTGTTAGGATTAGCGGCCTGGCCGGGCAATTGGTTAGGACAAAAAGTTTTAGAAAAAATGAGTCCCCAGCAATTTAAACAAGCAGTGATGTTATTCGTTTCGATGAGTGGCCTATTGATGATCTGGCGAGAACGCGGCATCGTCTTTTAAAATTTTGCTGACAAGGGGACAAATTTTGCTAGAATACTAGATAAAGGTGAATTGTATTAACCCCGTGTAATACACCGATAACCGTTAAATTTGCTCCTTGATTAACCCCGCAGCTGAAAATGACAGAAACCGCCAATTTTACCCTCGAACAAGGTTTAGAACGCTACCAACAGGGAGAAAGCGCCGCCAGTTTATTGCCGGAATTTAAACAATTAAGCGATCGCAGTCCGAAAAATGCCGCCGTTTGGTCCTGTTTAGCTTGGTTATATATGCTCACCGATAAACCGGAATTAGCCCTAAAAGCCGCCCAAAAAGCCGTTAAACTCGATAAAGTTTCCCCCCAAAACCGGATCAATTTGGTTTTGGCTATGTTAGAAACCAAAACCGCCGGAGTTAGGGAACATATCGAACTGGTACAACAATTAGTTAGTTTAAACAAAGAAGTTCGCCAAGAAGTGGATGAAAATATCGCCGATGGTTTAGCTAGAAAACCCAATTGGAAAAGTTTAGAACGCGTCAAAGCTTGGTTAAATGAATAAGAATATGGAATTATCAAAACAGTTATTACTCGGCTTAAAAGCCAATGATTTTCGGCATCCCATCGACCTAGAGGCCACTAATTCCCTTAAACAGTTGCCTGGGTTAGATATAGCCGTGAGAAGTTTGTTAGGTTCGGTCGCTGAGGAATTCTTTTACTTAAATAATATTGCTGCTAGTGTTTTGGTGGGGGAAAAACAATTACCCGACCTGCATAATCTCCTCCTAGAAGCTTGCCGAGTTCTCGACTTAGAACCACCTCAATTATACATTCAACAAAACCCCGTTCCTAACGCCTATACCTTCGCCATGCGCGGCAAAAAACCGTTTATGGTGATGCACACTTCCCTAATCGAAATGCTGACTCCCGCAGAAATTCAAGCGGTAATGGCCCACGAATTAGGTCATCTCAAATGTGAACACGGCGTTTATCTCACTTTAGCCAATATTATGGTCCTAGCGGCGGGATTACTGCCCAATTGGGGGACAATGTTAGCACGATCCCTACAGGAGAGAATGTTAGCATGGGTGCGCTGCGCCGAGTTTAGCTGCGATCGAGCGGCTTTATTGGCAGTTCAAGACCCAAAAATCGTCATGTCGGTGTTAATGAAGTTAGCCGGAGGTTCCCCCAGTCTCGCACCTTTATTAAATTTAGAGGCTTTTATCGATCAGGCCAAGTCCTACGATGCCGTCAGCGCCTCGGAAATGGGCGAAATGTTAAAGGGTTTGCAAACCCAACAGTTAACCCATCCCCTCCCCGTCCTGCGTGCGCGAGAAATCGATCGTTGGGCTAGTTCCCCCGATTATCACAATTTGTTAAAGAGTCCAAAAATGGGTTATAATGATAAAGCTAATGCCAAGGGCGAATGGCGAAATTGGTAGACGCACCACACTCAAAATGTGGCGAGGCAGCCCCTCATGTCGGTTCGAGTCCGACTCCGCCCATCAAATTACAGTAATTTCTGGCTATTATGGTCTAGAAATATCCCAGAATATTAGCCTAGTTTAGATTTGATTAGTTTTTATCCTGATACTCATACCTGTATTAAGAATAAAATTATTTATCTCACACCAGGTCAGAATTTCTGGGTCTAATGTTTCCTTTTCTGGTGCATTGGGTTCTCCGATTGCCCAAACCACTAAATCTCTATTTTTTCTCCGTAATTGCTTAACATAAAATGGGTCAATATTGTCATCCATCAGATATTGCAACATCATAAACTTTGACTTTTTGCTTGTCTTTCCCCTTTAATTTTCATTAATTTCTGTACGACAGTCGAAGGATTTTGTTTTGGTTACTCACGCATTTTTTGACCCCATTCTCACCCATCAGCTATGTAGGGTCTGCTGAAAAAGTTTTTCCTAGAAGCAGGGTGTAGGGTGTAGGGTGTGGGGTGTGGGGTTTTACCGATTTTGAGGGGGTCAATTACCTAATTTTCAGGGAAAAAGTACCTGAATTTCCCCCTGATCACTCCCATGCCAGGCACTTTTGGATTTCAAAAAGGTCGAAAAGTCTTATCCAACAAGGTTTTTAGATTTATTCAGCAAACCCTATGTATTGCTTAACTTATGCTTGGTTGTGGAGATAAGATAAAATTGTCGCCTAAACTTGTTCTCAACTCAGGGAAGGATAAATCTTAGGGATTTCTTCGGGAGTACCAGCGCAATAAATCTATTGATAAAGAATAGTTTCAATGCCAATCCGCAGACCTTTGAGCCGAAGGAAATGTTGGGATTAACCAGGATTTGTTATAATTAATCTTAATAGACAGTCGATCGAGAGCAACAATATGTTAAATGCAGTGGAATTTAAAGCCAAAATCAAACAAGGTATCATCGAAATTCCCGAAGAATACCAACAGGACTTGAGGGAAGACAGCGAAGTTCAAGTTATTGTGATCAAACAAACGACGACTAGAACGAATTCAGAACTCAAAAATAAGGAAATTATCGATGATTTAACCGAAAATCCCGTTAAAGTCTCTGGATTTCTCTCTCGTGATGAAATTTATAATCGCCAATCGTAAATAAAAATGTTAACCAGCTTTATTGATACTAACATTTGGCTTTATCGGTTCTTTGAGGATCAACGAATAGAAGTTTTGGAAAGAGAAAGAAAGCGCATTATTGCCACTTCTATTACTGAAGAATCAAACTTGATTATTAGCACTCAAGTTATTAATGAAATCTCCGTTAATTTGCTTAGAAAAGCAAATTTTCAGGAAGAGAGGATTAGCTCTATCAATCGAGAGCTTTACAATCGTTGTCGAGTGGTGGAATTTAACTTAACAATTCTTGAATCCGCTTCTAATCTTCGTACTCAATACAGTTTTTCTTTTTGGGATAGTTTAATTGTAGCTAGTGCCTTAGCAGCCGATGCTAGTCTTCTTTACTCTGAAGATATGCAGGATGGGTTAATAATATCCAATCAACTAACTTTAATTAATCCCTTTCGATCGAGTTGATTATAAGTATGATATTATTTAATTACTCATTTAATCAATAGTGATGAATAGGCAACAAAAGCGAGTTTTATCCCTATTTTCTGGCTGCGGGGGAATGGACTTAGGATTAGAGGGAGGTTTTTGGGTACACCAAGACTGTATTAATGAAAATATTCATCGAGATTGGATAGTAGAAAGACGGGAACCATGGCTAAAACTACCGCGCACTACTTTTGAAACTGTCTTTGCTAATGATATAACTAAAGCTGCTCATAATGCTTGGATTCCCTACTTTGAAAAAAGGGGTAAAAAGAATGTATTTCACTTGGGGAGTATTGTAGATTTAGTCAAACAAGCAGAAAAAGGAGAGTTTCAGTTTCCCAGTAATATTGATGTAGTAACGGGAGGTTTTCCCTGTCAAGATTTTAGTGTTTCAGGAAAAAGAAAGGGGTTTAATTCTCACAAAAGTCACACAGGTAAACTACTAGACGAGAGTGAAGATAGTTTTCAGGACAATCGCGGGAAACTCTATTATTGGATGAAAAGAGTTATTGAATTAACCTTACCTAAAGTTTTTATTGCTGAAAATGTTAAAGGTTTAATCTCCTTGGCTAATGTTAAAGATATAATTGAAGATGATTTTAGTGCCATTGGTAAAGATGGATATATAGTTATCCCTAAACTTCTCTTTGCTCCCGATTATGGAATTCCCCAAACTAGGGAAAGAATTATCTTTATCGGTTTAAATAAAACCTATTTAAAAGCGACAGCGATAGGACATCTAGAAAATCATGATATTTTTCCGCATCCAACCCATAAAGTTATTAAGCATCAATTAAATCTGTTTGAGTCAATATATCCTCTTAAAACTTACAGTACAGTGGGTCAGATATTATCAGGTTTAGCAGAACCAGAAAAGGAGTTATTTGACCTCTCACAAAAAAGTTATTCAAAAGCTAAACATTATGGTAAAACTCAGGGACAAATCGAGGTTAATTTACAGGGTTTAGGTCCGACTATTCGCTCGGAACATCACGGTAATATTGAATTTAGGAGATTATCTTTAGAATTAGGGGGAAAAATAATTAATGAGTTAGAAGCAGGTTTAAAAATGAGACGTTTAACTGTGCGAGAATGTGCGAGAATACAAACTTTTCCCGATGATTTTCAATTTGTGCGTCCACAAAATAAGGGAGATGAAAAATATTCACTTTCGGCTACGGATGGTTACAAACTAATTGGTAATGCTGTGCCACCTTTGCTTGCTTACCATATTGCTAGACATCTAGAACATCAATGGGATTATTTGTTTGAAGATATTTATTCAGTCAGCAAAAATTTATGTGTAGCATTGCCTTAATAATTGGGTGCATCTCATTTTTATAAATCTACTAAGTTGGGGTTTTTAAAGGGAACCTCTCTTTGAAAATTGGGCGTTACTTTCGATTTTATGACTCAATCCAAGCTTTTGGGGGGTTCTACCCCCCAAACCCCTCGCGCATTTGCTTTTCGGTGAGATGCTTACAAGCAGTTGTTAATATACTTGTACCAATTTAAGATTCACCAATAATTGCTGATTGTCGCTATTTCTGCAAATGTGAGATGCAACCTTAATAATTTCTGCTAATAATGTTTCTATACTTGCCATGGTTTACTAATCCTAAATTGAGAAAACAAATTATAATCTTTTTAGATGAACGTAGGTTGGGTTGAAGTATGAAACCCAACGCCCGCTCATGTTACGCTACCGCTAACCCATCCTACAAATAATTGTGCCTCCCTACTTAATTGGGCATCAACTCCTCAAAATCACAACTTTACACCTCACCCTTAAGATAACTGCCATAACCTGAGTTCGGAATCAGGGAAAAGGGCAAAATTTCCCTAATCCGAACTCACCTTGATTACAAAACCTTATGGGTGTGAGAATGTTGTTTGACGTTATCCTCCGTCCGCACCACATGAACAGCATTCAAGATGCGTTTTTTCTCTAGGGAAAAGTTTAAATCGTCTTTTTGGCTGCCCAAGGGGATTAACCCTTGCAGGTGGGGTTGATTTTTATAGGTGCGAGTGGCCGCAATCGCCCTTTCGACAAAATTCTCGCATAATTGGGCATTATCGGGGAAATTACTGGGTATTTGAGGATTATCGTCCTGAAATACCTCTCCTAAACTCATGGCGCGGGCAAATTCGTAGGAAGTGGGAATTCCTTTGACAATTGCCTCTAGGGCCGCCGAGGGAATCGGTTCTAACACCGCCACTTTTTCTAATTCTCCCTCCTGTTTGAGAAAACAAATCGCTAAACCGAATACACAATAATCATCTTTTGTCAAGTCAGAAATGTTTAAGAATTGTGTCGCTGTGGCCATTATTTTGATCCTGAGTCGCTCTTTATTTAATCTTGGGGGCGATGAGCGATCGAATCAAGGTTTTTATTAAGAGATATGAAGGAGAAAAATTTAGCTGGGTTGGGCCACGCTAACGCATCCCCAGACGGAAAAAACTGAGAACTGTTAGACTAGAAACCAGCAGATTAACTGATAAACCAGCTTTATGTCACCCACTCTACTCATCTCCAAAGAACTCCCCACCCTGAAATATAATCCTAGTCTGGAGCGCTTTGATAGCTCTTGGGCGGCTCCTTTGTCCACTCTCCTGGGACTGGGACGGGCTGCCGGGGCAACTTTTATCGAATTTTTCCTCGAAAGAGTTAACTATATCAGTTGTTTAGCCGAAGATGACACCATCACCAGTCTCTCACCGAAACTATCTACAGGGGCAGGAATCCGCCTTTTTCGCGGTAAAGCTGATTGTTATGTCAGTACCAACGATTTAAGCTTCCAAGGCTTAAAAAATGCCCTAGAAAAAGGTTTATCGATTCTCGGTTTAAACCTACCCAGTCCTAACGCGTATATTCCCGAAATCAATCTGGAAATGTTCCGGGATTATGCCACGGTCAAAAATAAAGATATTTGGCTGAATAATTGCAGTTCTTTGGGAGAAATGGGTGATATTCTCCTAACTGCTAACGTTCAACTCAATCAGAAAGCCTCTCACGTCCAATCTCGTCGCGCCGCTTATTTTCGCGATTGGCAAGAAATTTTAGTGGCCGCTAGTGATGGCACTTTTGCCCGGGATATTCGCCTCACCCAATCCGTGGGCTATAATCTCCTCTGTGCCGATGGGACTAATCGTTCTAGCATTGGTAAACGGGTGGGTAGTACCAGTAATCCCGATTTTCTGCGGACGTGGAATGCCGAGGAATCGGCGGCAGAAGTAGCCGAATCGGCGGGTAAAATGCTTTACGCTGACTATGTAGAATCCGGCAGTTATCCCATCGTCATGGCCAATGAATTTGGCGGCGTTATCTTCCACGAAGCCTGCGGCCATTTGCTAGAAACTACGCAAATTGAGCAAAAAACCACGCCCTTTCTCGATAAAAAAGGCGAAAAAATCGCCCACGAAAACCTGACGGCTTGGGACGAAGGATTATCCGATAAAGCTTTCGGTACTATCGATATGGACGATGAGGGAATGCCGGCCCAGCGTACTCTCCTAATTGAAAATGGTATCCTAAAAAACTTCATTGCCGATCGCACTGGTTCAATTAAAACCGGCCATCCCCGCACAGGTAGCGGTCGCCGCCAAAACTATACCTATGCGGCCGCTAGTCGGATGCGGAATACCTACATCGCACCTGGGGAATATACCCTCGATAATCTCTTTAATTCCATCGATAAAGGCATTTATTGCAAAAAAATGGGCGGTGGTAGTGTGGGGGCGACCGGGGAATTTAATTTCGCCGTCGAGGAGGCCTATCTTATCGAAAACGGCAACCTGACTAAACCCCTGAAAGGCGCGACTTTAATCGGTTCAGCCAAGGAGATTATGAATAAAATCTCTATGTGTTCCCAAGATTTAGGACTAGCGGCGGGTTTTTGCGGTTCCGTCAGTGGTAGCGTTTATGTCACCGTTGGTCAACCCCATTTAAAAGTCGATTCTATTACCGTTGGCGGTCGTTAATCATGACTTTAGTAATTCTCTACTATTTCCTCATTGCCATCATGATAGTGGGGATAATTGGCGAACTGCTGCCCGCTGTCCCCGGCATGAGTTTGATTTTAATCGCCATGGTGGTGTGGGGTTTTGTCACCAAATTCGCGGGGATGGAGGTCGCTTTAGCCGTGGCCTTTGTTATCCTTCTCCTCAGTCTGGGGGTGGAATTCCTCGCTAGTTATCTCGGCGCCCAAAAAGTTGGGGCGAGCAATTGGAGTCAAATCGGGCTAGTAGTGGGTTTATTAGCGGGAATATTCGGGCTTTTACCGGCTTTACCCATTGGCGGCCCAATTATCGGCTTATTTGTCGGTCCTGTGGTGGGGGCTTTTGTCGGAGAATACGCCTATCGTCGCGATTTGGAATTAACCCCCCGTTTGCAACAATCCCTAAAAGTCTGTGTCGGTATCGTCGTCGGCACGGTTATCGGTCACGTTGCCAAAGCTATGCTGGCCACGGCCGCCGTTATCGTCTTTATTGTCACCACTTGGCCCAATCTCTCTTCAGTTATCAGTTATCAGTTATCAGTTATCAGTTATCAGATTTGAGTTTTCAGAACGTAGGTTGGGTTGAAGCATGAAACCCAACGCCCGCATGGTTTACGCTACCGCTAACCCATCCTACAAATAATTGTGCCTCCCTACTTATCCAGCTTACGGCTGACCGCTATCAGTTATCAGATTTGAGTTTTCAGTGGACACTGTTAAGTGGCAAGTTCTGAGCTTTCTTTTCACTGATTACTGATTACTGTTTACTGATAACTGAAAAATCCTCCAACACCAAAAAAAATCTATGCCAAAAGTTGAAGATATCGCCCAAATCGCTAATTCTAGCGCCCAAGCTTTAGGAATTGCTAAATACGACATCTATGGTTCTTCTGTCGATGAAACCGATGTGGATGTGTTTCAAGGGGAACCCAAACAGGTACAAGCTTCCAATCGTTCCAGCGTTATCGTTCGCGTCTGGAATCGGGATAATCAAGTCGGTGTCACCTCGACCACCGATGTGGACCCGGTGGGACTGCAATTAGCCCTGAAAACCGCCCAAGAAGCCAGCTTTTTTGGTGTTAAGGAAAATGTCCCCGATTTTAGTCCTGCCGCCACTGCACCTACCACAGAAGTGGCCAGCGAAATGTATAATCAAGCAGCTGTATCCACTCTCATCGATAAGTTATTAGCCGCCGAAAAATCCTTACTAGCGGCCCATCCGGCTATTGCCAGTGTTCCCTATAACGGTTTGGGACAACAGCAGGTCAGACGTTTTTATCTCAATAGCGACGGGGCAATGCGTCAGGAAGCGCGTAGTTATGCCAGTGTGTATTTATACACCAAAACCGAACAGGAAGGCAAAAAACCCCGCAGCGCTGGTGCTTTTCGGGTGAGTCCGGGACTGGAAAAATTAGATATCGATGGTTGCATCGAGGAAGCGATTACCAAAACTGTTAGCCATCTGGACTATCAACCGATTACCACGGGTAAATATTTAGTGGTTTTTGCCCCCCGCGCCTTTTTGAGTCTAATGGGAGCATTTTCTAATCTGTTTAATGCCCAAAATGTCCTTGATAAACAGAGTCTTTCTACTCCTGAATCCCTAGGGACACAAATCGCTGCTACTGCCTTAAATTTGTGCGATGATTCCCTCCATCCGGCTAATGTTGCCGCAGAAACTTTTGATAGTGAAGGCACTCCTACCCGTCGTGTGGAATTAATTAAAGAGGGGATTTTGAGTAATTTTCTCCATAGCACGATTACCGCTAAACGGATGAATACGGAACCGACTGGCAACGGTAACATTGGCGCAAAAGTAACAGTTAGTCCCCATTTTTATCACGTTTTTGCTAGTGCTAATCAACCCAAAAGCTATTCTTTGGAAACAGCAGAAAATGTGGTTTTAATTGATAGTTTACAGGCACTTCATGCGGGAGTTAATTCTCTACAAGGTTCCTTCTCTTTGCCCTTTGACGGTTGGTTAGTTAACAAAAATGAGCGCGTTAGCATCGATTCCGCTACCGTAGCTGGGGATATTTTAACACTGCTGAAATCGATTGTTTATCTGGAACCGGAAGCAGTTATTACTCCCAGTGGTGTTTGTCCCTACGTTTGGGTAGAGGGTTTATCAATCACGGGAGAAGCTTAACACTATACCGAACCAAAAATAGGGGGTATTAACAAGGGTAATACCCCCGCAAGATGGATGCTAATTTTATAGTCGTGGGTAAGCTGTTGACTATCCAAATTACACTAAATCTGGTTATTAAAAACTGATTATCGATTCTCCCTTTTGCCTTTTGCATGAGTAGAAAACGGGTTTCTCCGAGAAACCCGTTTTCTGTGCGTTACTCAACGGATTTAGTATAAATCTGGTTATTAAAAACTGATTAGGGTTTGCGGCAAAAAGTACGGGCGAAGCATTCGGATAGAAAATCTACGGTTTCACCATAGGTTATTGCCCGAATGCTTCGCCCCTACAGGACGCGGGCCGATGAAGACCCAAGGTTTTGAACCACGATTCTCTCAAAATCTTGCACCTGTGGGAGCGAAACAGGACACTAAAACCCTTATCTCGTTTATATTTCACATTTATTCAGCTTTAGTATTACTCCTAATTCAGAACTATTTTTCAGCCGGGGGAAACCAATTATCATCTAATGTTTGTTCGAGGGATATATGAGCGTCTGAATTGAGGGAAAAAAGCTGAGAAACCGATTTAATCGCCACTGGATAAACTTTATCATACATAGCTGCTAATTCTGGCCGTAAACTGGGACTATCTTCTAAACGATGCTGTATTTGGGCGCGAAAATTGACTATTGCTGCTGCCCAATGATTACCTGACCGTTTTTTTTCTTCTTGCCAATAAGCCAGCTTTAAAAGCTGTTCGATAAGACGGGTTAACAGACTCATTAAAGCTCGTCTATCACTTTTTCCCATACTCTCGATTTCTTCAATTAAATTATCCCAATCCACCTGCTCAAAATTGCGCTCTCGTAACTGTTTTACCGTCTCTTTTAGCCATTGATTATAATCAGTTTCGTAGGCAGTTGACGACATAAGACCTCTTGTAAAAATCAAAAATTGTTGTTGGGGTTAGGAGTCAGTAGCCAGTAGTCAGTAGTCAGGAGAATTAAGAATGAATAATAATTAATTAAATGGTCTATTTAGGGATGTTATGCAATTTTATGTCTATTTTTCTCATTTTTGCACTCTCAAAAATTAATTATGCAAGAGGTTTATAATTTAACTCTCCATAGAAAATTACTTAAATGGCTTTATATCTAGGGAGAAGCCGAATTTTGTTCAAAAGTTAACTCCTCTAACACTTCCGTAACCAACTTGCCGTTAGCTAAACGCTTTAAACTTCTAATCTGAATATTTACTTGGGGAGTTTCTTCTAACTGTTCAATCAAAAAATCTGCATATTTGATTATTGCCTCACGCGCCGCATTTTTTTTAGTCCAAACTTGCGCCATTTCTAACATATTAGTAACCCCAATAAACTCGTCTCCTTCCCCATCTAAACTATAATTAGCCCCATAAACATCAGCAGTAGGACACAACAATAAAACATAGCCTAAATGTCCTTTTGTTGCTGTGCCAAATCCTTTAGCCATAAAAAATTCTCCTCAAGATAACAAATCTATTGCAATTGTCGATGATAGCTGAGATTCTATCACTTGATGACCGAGACTAACCGGCCGAGCATTTCCCTCTACTGGGGCGCAATAACGGGGAATTGGGCTAGAAACGAGGCTAATATGACGGTCACTCACCGCTAATCCATGGGTAGGATCATAACCTTTCCAGCCGCCTCCCGGCAAATACACCTCTACCCAAGCGTGTAAATGTCTTTCTTCTTGGTCTAAATCTCCTTCTTGATAGCCACTGACAAAACGGGAAGCCAATCCCACACAGCGACACACATCCATAAATAAAACCACCAAATCGCGACAGGAACCCTGCTTATTTTTCCAAGTGTTTCCGGGTAGGTAGGGTTCCCCAGTAAGACGAATAATTTGCTGACAATTTCGGTAAATTTTGTCATTGAGATTAAATAGAAAAGATAGCACTTGTCCTTCGGTTTCCTGCATAATTTCTTGGGCTAATGCTGCCATATCAGGGTCATTAGCTAACCCATAAAATTGTCTGTAGGGTTGTAATTGGCTGTGGAGGGAAATGGGATAATCAAAGGGTAAACAGGTCGCCCAAGGTTCCAACAAATACTGAAAAGGATTAACCCCATGGGTTTCTACTTCACTGACCACATCAATCAATAATTCTTCCGTCGGTTGATTAAACCAAATTTGTAAACAAGAATTACCATCGAGGTCGATAATATTAGTTATTGTTAAAGGTTCTGGGTTAATTTTGAGTGTGAACTCTCGCAAAGTTTGCCCACCATCGGATTTTGGTCGCAAGCGCAGCAGATGGGGTGATAAAATCACGGGTTGATTATAGAAATAGTTAGTTTGATGCCGAATGTGATAACGCATTAAGTTGTTAATTGGGATTGATATTGAAAGTTATTTACTGGCAGAGGTGAGGCAAGTTCGGGATTAAAAACAAAGAAAGTTTCCGTCATTTTTATTCCCACATCATTAACTCTTTTTTGAATATGGTCGAGGAATTCATGTAATCCCATTTCAATAATATCCTCGATAGTTAAATAACTCATTTCGGCACAAAGTCGCCCTAAACTTCTTTCTACCGAATTCCCCCAGGTTCCTATGGGAGTCCCAGTAACTTGATGCAAACAGTGGTCTAATTCCCGCAGACAAAAGTGAATTGAACGAGGAAATTCTCGATTAAGAATTAAAAATTCGGCCACGTCACTAGGAGTAATCCGTCGTTGACATTTACGATACATTTCGTAGGCACTCACCGACCGCAGTAAAGCAATCCATTGAATTTGGTCTAGAGAAGTTCCTACCCATTGAGCGGAAGGCAAGAGATAATAGTATTTAACATCAAGAATTCTGGCGGTTTTATCGGCGCGTTCCTGTAATCTTCCCATAACGCCAAAATGCCAACCTTCATTATGAGTCATCGTTGCATCCATCACCCCTGCAAAACGGTGACTAGCCAATTTAACTTGGGTAAAAAAGTTCGGTAAAGTAGTTTGAGGATGGTAAGAGGAAGCATCTTTTACCATTAAGAAAAAACCATTAACCTGTTCCCACATTTCCGAAGAAATAATCTCGCGAACTGACCGAGCATTTTCTCGCGCCCAGCGCAAACAAGAGATAATTGAACTACTATATTCCGTGTCAAATGTCAAGAAATTGATCACATTTTCTGCGGTGGCTGTGCCGTAACGTTTCTTGAATTGTTCTAAATCTCCCGTGGTTAAAACCAAAGGTTCCCACTGTTGCAAAACACTGGTAGGTACATCTAACATTAAATTAAGGTTAACATCCATAAACCGGGCGACATTTTCTGCCCGTTCAATATAGCGATTTAACCAATAAATTGAATCGGCAACTCTACTAAGCATAATTAACCAGGAAAAAGTGAAAAGGGTAGGGTGGATTGGGCGAAAATAATTTATGCACTCGACTCATGATTTAATTTTGGCCGTAACCCAGCAAAATTTTGATTATTGTCTTGATTACTTGGTTAAAACCCAAGTGTCTTTACTGCCACCACCTTGAGAGGAATTAACCACTAAAGAACCCTTTTTCAAAGCCACGCGAGTTAACCCCCCGGGATGCACATAAATTTCATCGCCACGATGGAGAATATAGGGACGTAAATCCACATGACGACCTTCAACTTCCGTGTCAATTAAAGTTGGAACCCTAGAAAGACTTAACACCGGTTGAGCGATATAATTGCGGGGATTAGCAGCAATGCGTGGGGCGAATTCTTCTCGTTCTTTCGAGGTAGCTTGAGAACCGACTAACATTCCATAACCTCCCGATTCATTGGCAGCTTTCACAACTAACTTATCGAGATTATTTAAAACATAATCTAAGTCCTTTTCTCGCCAACAAAGATAGGTAGGAACGTTATTTAAAATCGCTTCTTCTCCCAGATAATAACGGATCATATCCGGGACAAAAGCATAAATAACCTTATCATCGGCGACTCCCGTACCAGGGGCATTAGCTAAAGCGACGCGACCTTCCTGGAAAACTTTTAATAACCCTGGTACACCTAACATCGAATCGGGACGAAAAACCGCTGGATCTAAAAAGTCATCATCGAGGCGACGATAGACCACATCTACCCGTCTTAATCCCTTGGTGGTTTTCATTTGTAGATAACCATCAAAGACGACTAAATCACGCCCTTCCACCAATTCTACCCCCATTTGTTGGGCGATAAAAGAATGTTCAAAGTAGGCAGAATTATAGGTTCCGGGGGTTAAAACCACCACGGTGGGATTAGGTAATTGGGGTGGGGCTAAATTGAGGAGAGTTTCCAACAGGTGGGAAGGATAATCATCCACCGGTTTAACATTCATTGTCTGGAAAATATCGGGGAAAGTGCTTTTCATTACCCGACGATTTTCGAGGACATAGGAAATACCGGAAGGAACCCGCAAATTATCCTCTAAAACGTACCATTGACCATCTTTATCGCGGACTAAATCGGTTCCCGTGATGTGACACCAGATACCTCCGGCGGGTTTCAGTCCCACACAGGGTTTCAGAAATCCCGTCGCCGAGGCGATTAATTCGGAGGGAATAATACCATCTTTAATGATTAACTGGTCATTATAGATATCGGAGAGAAAAAGATTGAGGGCTTTGATGCGTTGTTTCAGTCCTCTTTCTAAATAATCCCAGTCCTCAGCCGCGACAATTCGGGGAATAATATCAAAAGGAAAGATTTTTTCCACCCCTTGATTGTCACTATAGACATTGAAAGTCACCCCCAATTCAAACAGGGCCGACTGAGCGGTTTCCCGGTGTTGTTGAAGTTCTCGGGGTGGCAGATTCTGCAACCATTTGATTAAAGGGGACGAGTGGGGACGAGGTTGACCATCATCTAAGAATAGTTCGTCGTAGAAGCCTTCGGGATCGTAGGTATTTAATAGCACGCTGACCTCATTTCATACCTTACCTATTCCCAGTGTCGGACAATTGCCCTGATTTTTTGTAGTCTAGGAGACATTTTAAGGTAAATTTTAGGAAGTTAGCGGTTTTTCGGGTCTAGCGATCGCCAATTGATCCCCACCCGTGGAGAAACCTGACAAGAGCGAGAATTAGCCCTGAAAACTGTGTTACATTTTTTAAAGGTCACACCTTAAATCTTTCATTTTTCTTACTGGTTACGCGATGTTTACCAAACAAGTAACGGATTCTAAAGCCTATCAATGGTTTGAGGAACGCTTAGAAATTCAAGGGATCGCTGATGATATCAGCACCAAATACGTTCCCCCCCACGTCAATATCTTCTACTGTCTGGGTGGTATCACCCTTGTGTGCTTCGTGATCCAGTTTGCCACTGGTTTCGCCATGACCTTCTACTACAAACCCACTGTAGCAGAGGCCCTCTCCTCCGTACAGTACATCATGAACGAAGTTAACTTTGGCTGGTTAATTCGTTCTATCCATCGCTGGTCCGCCAGTATGATGGTGTTAATGATGATCCTGCACGTTTTCCGCGTCTATCTGACCGGTGGCTTCAAAAAACCTCGCGAATTAACCTGGGTAACTGGGGTTGTCCTGGCCGTGATCACCGTTAGCTTTGGTGTCACCGGTTACTCCTTACCCTGGGATCAGGTGGGTTACTGGGCGGTTAAAATTGTTTCCGGTGTACCTGCTGCTATTCCCGTCGTCGGTGATCAACTCGTCACCCTGATGCGCGGTAGCGAAAGCGTCGGTCAAGCAACTTTAACCCGTTTCTACAGCTTACATACTTTTGTACTACCATGGTCGATCGCGGTCTTCATGTTGCTACATTTCTTGATGATCCGTAAACAAGGCATTTCTGGGCCTCTATAATTCAGAAAAATATCTCTGTCGATCCGAAATCATTTTTAGGAGACATTATCCATGTCCACATTAAAAAAGCCCGATCTCAGCGATCCCGCTCTCCGCGCTAAGTTGGCTAAAGGTATGGGTCACAACTACTACGGTGAACCCGCTTGGCCTAACGATCTGCTCTATGTCTTCCCGGTGGTTATCTTCGGTACGATCGGACTCTGCACCGGTTTAGCGATTATGGATCCCACCATGATCGGTGAACCTGCCGATCCTTTCGCTACTCCCCTAGAAATTCTGCCGGAGTGGTATCTTTATCCCGTTTTCCAAATTCTCCGTATTCTTCCTAACAAACTCTTAGGTATCGCTTGCATGGCCGGCGTTCCCCTAGGCTTGATGTTAGTTCCCTTTATTGAAAGCGTCAATAAATTCCAAAATCCTTTCCGTCGTCCCGTCGCTACCGCTATCTTCCTATTTGGTACTGTGGTCACGATCTGGTTAGGTATTGGTGCCACTTTCCCCATCGATATATCTTTAACTCTCGGTTTGTTCTAAGTTACTGAACGCCACCGGTTTGTTGCCCACGCTTGTGATTCCTGACTTGGGAAGAGCGATCGTGGGCAATTTTAATTGGGGTTTCTCCTATCGGGTAATTTGTTGTACCAAAGCGATGACATCGCTGCGGCTGAGTTTTTCCTTACCTAACGCTAGGACTTCGAGAGTGCCATGAGCTAAAGCGAGGGGAATCTTACAAAAATCAAGGGCTGGCCCTTTCGGCAGCGATTGAGTGTAATAATCGGCTAATTTCAGATTACGACGGGCATAATTATGAATATCACTAATTGTCCAACCCTGGGGCAGAAAACTTACCCCCCGGCGCCGATCCTCTCCGTGGTTGCGGGCAATATTAACCGCTTGTAAACCCCGACCAAAACCGATGGCATAACTGCGATTAGTTTCGGTCCCGTCGTACCAATTCCAGAGGTCAGACAGCAATAAACCCACAGCACCAGCCACACTAAAGGTATATTGATCTAATTCCACTTCTGTGCGAATATCCCAGTTATTGCCGGCCCAGTAGGCCATGCGATCGGCCATGGCCGCCGTAGCATCCCAAACCCGGGGGGCGATCGAATCCGGTGCTAACAGGGCCCATTCGCCAATTCTCAGGGTTACTTCTGGCAAAATCTCCCGATGGACTAAGCCAAAAGCAAAGTCCTCTTTGGTAGAGTTTTCAGTACCTGCTTGTAAATTCAGGCTAATTTGTCTTAATATCTGGGCTTTACTGAAGTTATCTAGGTCTGGATGGTCTTCTACTTCATCGATCGCCCTCATACAGAGATAAGCTGAAGCTACTGCCTCGAGCAGACGATCCGGTAAACGGCTTATGGGAATATAAAAAGTTCGACTCGTTTCTTGCAGAATCGTTAAAGCATTATCGCGCAAATTCATTCAGTCCTCTCCTCACGCCAACTTAGGTAACTACGAGTTAAACCAATCAGACAGATCGGTTTAGGTTATTCCGATGTTCCTAAGACAAAGTTGCTGCCTATTGTAGTATTATTATCCAAAATTTCGAGATTATTCTCGAAAAAATCAACCTTTAGGGTATTCTTGACAATTTTTATTTCTGGGATAGCTGAGGGACAATTACGGCAATTTTTCGAGATTACAGGCTTAAAAAGTAGTTTTTACCCGTTTTTAAACAGTATTTTTCGGCTTCATGGCAGGGATTGAAAGGAGATCACTTGTAAAACCGGCCCGATCATGGCCAGAGTCATCACATCTGAGCGAATTTGACCTATAACTGTGACTTTTGCCTTTGTTTGGATTAATTCGGCGGGAGGTTCCATTAATTCGTAGGTTTGACCGTTATCAGCAATTAATGCCCAAGTTCCCGTGCCTATTTCGATTCTTTTCACTTGACCCGTTACACTAATACTCATGCTTTAATTTCGCTCATCGAGGCGATCGCAATTGGCACCACTGTTACAAGCATTCTATCGATATCTTTCCTAGTCATTGATTGCCAATTTTGCCAGACTTTAACCCCATAAATCAGTTTTTTTTATCTAAAAAGCGATTGCCAATGCCGCCACCACCGCTAAGAGGGATGCCACAATTGACCACGGCGGTTCGACAGGCTCACCGTCCACTCGACTGAGCATCGCCGAACGTCCTGAAAATGGGTAAAACCCTACACCCCACACCCCACACTCTGCCCCCACGAAAAACTTTTTCAGCAGACCCCAATTAAGCCTAACTGTTAATAGGGTGATGATCGGCAGTGCCATTAATTAGATTCCATAGGTGTCAACCACTGGGAGATAGTTTCTAATTTTTGACGGATTTGATCGAGATGATCCTGCACGGGTTGCAGGAAAGTTTCGTACTGTTGTACCTGAGTTTTTAAGCGCAATAATGCCAGGTTAGCATTGCGCCATTGTCGCTCCTGTTCCTCAAATTCACGAGTTTTTTGCTCTAAATCCGACCATTGACCGTCAATACTATCTCTGGTTTTTGGTAAATCCTCTTGTAGTCGCTTGATTTCTGCCGCTAAACGTTGACTTTCTTCGCGATTATTTTGATAATTATCAGCCAACAGAATTAACACTGGTTCAAAGCTACATTTTTGGGCATCTTCTGGGGATAAAATTCCCTGTCTCCGTTGCAGAATTTTCAGGTGTTGAGAGCGAATAGCTTGCCTTTCCCGAAGATTACGTCTTTGTCCAACTAAAGTTTCCGTCAGCATTCCTTTTTTTTCCTGTTCCTCGGCTAATTCGGCCTCTAAATTGGCTCGCTCAGATTCATCTATTCTGGCCATTCTTGCTGCCAATTCTTCCACGGTTTGGGATTGGAGAGTTAATTCTTCCTCTTGGTCGTTGACAAAATTTTCTAAGAGATCGAGGTCTGTTTGTAAATTGTTAACTAAGCTCTCCAATTCTTCTAAAGGCATTTTTTTAAGAGCTTCTAGATCGATTTTACCATCAAAATCTAGGTCTTGCCCTTGGGCGAGACCAAGGAGCATTTGTCGGGTAGAATCAGTGGTTTGTAGGGTGAGGTTAAGCTGAGCAAATAATTCCTGTTTTTGACTCAGAATAGTTTCTTGTATTTGCAATTGTACTTTAGCTGTTTCCAAAGCACTGCGACTCATCTGTAATTCCCTAGATCTTTGTTCGAGATGATTGAGCATTTGTTCGTTGGCGACCTGACGATCTTCTACCGCTTTTTTCTGCTCCTCTAAACTCTGCCAACAACTATTTAAAATTGTCTGTTGTCCCTGCACGGATTCAAGAGTGGAATGGAGAATTTGTGAGGGAGAATTGCCCTGGTCGTGATTATTAGCTAAACGTTCCGCTAGAGAGCGAATAAATTGTTGTTGTTCTGGGGAAAGATGGGGGGGGGAGTTGAAATTTATTTGTCCTTCTTCCAGGTGTCGCTGTTGCTCCTTTAATTGTTGTTTTAGGGTGTCCAGTTCTTGTCTTTGGTGCTCTAAATACTCGAATTCTGCCTCTATTTGCTCAATTTGCTCAATTCTTGCCTCCATTTCCATTTTCTGGCGGTCGAGAATCTCGCTTTGATAGGTGAGGGATTGTTTCCACTGCTCGATTTTCTCTTGATCTTCCTTGCTGCGCTCCATCAAACGGGAAATCTTTTGCAGTTGCCGCACTATCTCCGCTCCCGCTAATTCTGGGTTTCCTTGCAGTTGACGATTATTGCTCAAATTCACCAAGAGAAGAGCGCCTTCACCCCTGGAGTTAGTTTCATCGTAGGTTAGGATATCGTCCCCCGGTATGGCACTCCACGTCTGATCGTTATGCTGACAAGCCAATAGTTTCAATTCGATTTTGTAAGCACCGATAAAACCTTTAGTCTGTTTTTTTACTTCTGCAAGGTATAGCACGAGTAGTAGTCCTCTATCATAAAAGTTTTTGTAATTGGTTTTAGAGAGACTTGGCGCTCAAGGCTAGGAGCAGCCCCTCTATGGTTTCAGTCTACTTTTGATACATACATTTGTTCTCAATTTTCCCTTTTACCCAGAAGAAATTTTTTGAAGATTTTTCAGGGCAAACTTACTGTCCTAGTCTCAAAAAAATCGCCAGTCAAGCTCATAAATCGGCTCGTGTTTTCTGCCTCTTTTCTCCTCTGGCTGAAGTTTGAATCAGCTGACCACCCATCTAAATGATCGGTTAAGACAGCATGAGAGCCAGAAGCAAGGCGAAGAGACTAGCACATTTGTACCGAGAGTTGCCGAGTACAGTTTGAACTCAGTCAAGCTTACTGAAAAATATGTTATGCAATTAGCTTATCATATTCGTTGTCAGTGACAAGAGGAGGGAATAAATTCTCATGGACTAAAAGAAATAGCGTCCGGTGGGGGAGATTCCGAGAAATTATGCAAGGAAGCTTAAATGAGATTGACACTCGCAGTATCTTACAATTGATTGAATTAGGACAAAGAACAGGAGAACTATTAATTGAAGCCTCCGCCCTTACCTGTGCAGGGAGAGCATGGTTCTTGTTTTTTGTCAACGGTCAAATTGCCAACGGGAGCGAGTCCGGCACTCCTCCCCTCACCCGTTGGCAAGATTATCTATATCCCGACAGAATCAAAGTTAGAGAAGAACTAGGGGACGATAACCAGAGAGAAATCATCAATATCCCTGAATACGCCTATCTATGGCAATTAATAGCCAAGAATAGCTTAACTCCCCAGCGAGGTCGAGAAATTTTGACGGCGATGATTCTCGAAACCCTTTTCGATTTGTTTAGTTTACCAAAAGGTGACTTTAGCTTTAGTTGGGGGACGGCGATCGCTACTCCGCTCCTAACCCGAGAAATCAGCCCCTTAATTCCCCAAATTGCCAGACAAAGGCAACAGTGGCCACAATTTTATCCCCAGAGCCAACACCTCGACCAGTTTATCGAAAATTTGGGTTAAAACCCCGTCGTAGAACGACGGCTTTTCTTGATCCCGAATAGAGCATCCGAGAACCGCCAAGGGCGCACCTCTCAGTTATCAGTTATCAGTTATCAGTGGGTAAGTTATCAGTTATCAGATGTGAGTTTTTAAGTGTGCAGTAAGCTAAAACGCACTTAAACCACCTAAAATAGAAATAGTAACTTGAGAAAAATTCTACTTATGCCAGCTAAAGATTTCCTAGATTTAGAAGAAAAGAAAAACTTACAAAAAGCTCTTAAAGAAGAAGAAAGAGCAGAAGTTAGGGAAAGAATTTTAATGTTTCTCTTGCTGAACGACGGAAAAACTCAACGAGAAATAGCTGATTTTATTGGCTGTTCACTCAAAACGGTCGCCCCTTGGTGCGTTCACGGCGATCCTAACAATTTAGAAAGTCTAGAAGATGGGAGAAAAAATGGAAATCATAAAAAAGCCACAGAGGAATATATTAATTTACTATTGAAAATAGTTGATGAAGACCCGAAGGAATTTGGATAGGAATTCGGGAGATGGACAGCGGCAAGATTAGCAGAGCATCTAGAAAAGGAAACAGGAATTAAGCTGAGTGGCTCGCAAGTGAGAAGAATATTGATAAGAAAAAAGTATGTGTATATCTGGGCGAAATATAGTCGAGAAGATAAGCAAGACAAGAAATTAAGAAAAGCATTTAAAGAAAAATTAGATGAATATTTAAAGTTGGCCAAAGAAAAGCCAGAGTCAATCCAGGTATGGTTTTGGGACGGGGCTTTCAAGGTGGCGACGCAGGTTCGCCACAGGGTTCCCCTCCTGAATGTGGATTTAGTTTGAGAGTAATAAGAAGGAGAGCTTGGACAAAAAAAGGAAAGCGAAAAAAAGTGAACGGGCAAAGAAAAAGAGGAAGGGTGAATGTGATGGGAGCCTTAAGATATAATGACAAAAAACGAGTCTGTTTTATGAGCAAAAAAGGAAATTCAGAAACTTTCCATGAACAATTAAAGAAACTTCATGAAGAGATTCGTCAAGAATGGATAAACTTGGGAAATCTGCCCGAAGATTTTCCAGAAAAAAGACCGAAGATTATCATTATATTAGACAATGCTAGTGATCACAAAAAGAAAGATGTTATTGAGCAGGTGGAAAAAGAGTTGCCCAATATTAGGCTAGAGTTTTTACCAGCTTATAGTCCAGATTACCACCTAATAGAATTATTGTGGCATTCCGCTAAAGAATACATAGCTAATCGAGAATTTGAAAATAAAGAAGAACTAGAAAAAGTAGTCAATCAGCTTTTAAA
>VYLP01000141.1_pt1 | contig 52373 bp, 42 predicted proteins | sample 5114311 | NCBI WGS metagenome assembly VYLP01 (sample SAMN12291775, study PRJNA351875) | freshwater metagenome | isolation source: freshwater lake | place: USA: Michigan, Lansing Lake | collected 2013-08-14 | reverse complement strand
TGGGGGCATCGCGGCTGGGGTTGTCTCTTTCATCGCTGCTCTTTTAACGTAAAGTGCTTATTCTATAACAATTATACTCTATTATACTCTTGTTGATCGTTTAAGTCCCACTATTTGATCGGTAAAACACCAGTTACTAGACATCTCGACAATGACTATTTCTGGTCAGATAAACATAAGCGTAATTACACTATTTTAACCGACCCATCATGACTTAACTACCAGAAAATATAGTTTATGTCTCTTTAATTTGGGACGATGAATAAATTAAATAACTTGTAATTATAGTCAGATTTATGACCAATATTAATTATATTCAGCTAGTTGATCCGATTAATTCTCCTCACTTAGGAGAGGGACAATATCGCAGATAGCCAGTCAATCATCCTCGAGTGTGATTGTCTGGTTTTAACTAATTGCGGTAAAATTAACCTAAATTCTCTATCGGCAAATTCGATGACTTCCTTCACTACTTCCCTGGCTCTTTTAAGTCAATTTAAATTGGGAGATTTAAACTTAGAAAATCGTCTTGTGCTTGCCCCCATGACGCGAGCGCGAGCCGGAGAAAAACGTCTTGCTAATGAGATAATGGCCGAGTATTACCGGCAAAGGGCCAGCGCCGGATTAATGATTACGGAAGCGACGGTAATTTCTCCCCAAGCTAACGGTTGGCAAAATACCCCCGGTATCTACACCGATGAACAAGCGCAAGCATGGCAAATAGTGACAAAAATCGCCCAAAGAAAAGGAACACCAATTTTTTGTCAATTGTGGCACTGTGGTCGCGCTTCTCATTCTAGTTTTCAGGAAAATGGCGCTTTACCCGTTGCCCCTTCCGCAATTAAGATTAAGGGGGAGTTGCATACACCCATCGGCAAACAGCCCTACGAGACCCCTAGAGCCTTAGAAACCGAGGAAATCGCCGCAATTGTCGCCGATTACCGTAAAGCCGCTCAGAGGGCAAAATTAGCGGGGTTTGATGGCATAGAAATTCACGGGGCTAATGGTTATTTAATCGATACTTTTCTACAATCTGTTACTAATCAGCGTCAGGATAAGTACGGTGGCAGTTTGGCAAATCGCTATCGTTTTTTACAGGAAGTAGTCGAGGCAATTTTAACTGTTTTTCCCAGTCATCGGGTGGGGGTGCGTCTGTCTCCCAATGGGGTTTATAATGACATGGGTTCCGAGGATTTTCGAGAAACTTTTCTCTATGTTGCCCAAAGATTAAATGAGTACAATTTAGCTTATTTGCATCTGCTAGATGGTTTGGCTTTTGGTTTTCATGAAAAGGGTCAACCGATGCTTTTATCCGAGTTTCGGGCTGTTTTTAATAGTGCTTTGATCGGCAATTGTGGTTATACAAAAGAAACTGCTGAAGCCGCTATTCAGTTAGGAGATGCGGATTTAATTGCTTTCGGTCGCCCCTATATCAGTAATCCCGATTTGGTGGAAAGATTCGCCAATAATTGGCCCCTTAATCCCGATGCTGAGATGAAAGATTGGTATTCTTTTGACAAGGAAGGTTATATCGATTTTCCCAGTTATAAACCCTAGTTAAGTAGCTGGTTATAATTAAATTAAAAATGGATTTTAGGTTTGATCCCCCCTGCCCCCCTTGATAAGGGGGGTGCCGATAGGCGGGGGGATCTGAAAGTTTTTAATACCTACCTACTTAGGGTTTGCTGAATAAATGTGAAATGAAAACCTTGCGTCTTCATCGGCCCGCGTCCTGTAGGGGCGAAGCATTCGGGCAATAACCTATCGGTGAAACCGTAGATTTTCTATCCGAATGCTTCGCCCGTACTTTTTCAGCAGACCCTACTTAGTATTAGATATGTGTAATTAATTGTGTCTAGCTGCTTATCCATTATGTGCCAAAATTCAATAAGCGAGAGCGCCTTTATCCCTAACCAAAAAGGAAGGCTTTTAAACCTTCCTTACCATAGAATTGGTCATTTATTGCCGTTTGCGAGCCAATAAACCCAGAGAACCCACCGCTAATAAACCTAAAAGGGTGCCTGGTTCTGGGGTTGTCTGTGTCTGGGCAGGTTGAATGGTCCAGTTAGCAGCAACGATATTACCTGATACATTGGTCAATTCGACCTCGTTGCTGAAACCATTAGTATAGTAAACGCCATTGAACCCATTCACGAACCAGTTGGTGGGTGTTTGTGTAGAATTGGTTGAGACGACATTGACATCATTCAAATCCGACCAGCTAGTAGGAACAGCCGTTAATGTTCCTAAGGCATTGGTGACAAAACTTCCTGTAGAAGTACTCAACCCATCACCCCCATTAGGATTAAAGGTGGTAACGTGGGCCCCATTACCAAAGTTGAAGGTGACACTCACAATGTTGCTGTCGTTCCATGTTTGGTTGAACAGGGAAGTTCCCCCATTGTCAAGCTGAAAGGTAATAACCGCAGTATCACCGGCAGTAACGTTATCGACAGTAGCACTGGAAACAGTACCCGTATAGGTAGCGGTAAAAATGGCGGCATGGGCGGGAATGGCACTGAAAACGGCACAAGTCACCGCGGGAAGGCAAAGGGCTTTTAGCAGTTGATTAGTCATTTTTGATTGATTGACAAGTTAATTTCATGGCTAATACTGGGGAAAAATTGCTATTTATACCCCATAAATCATTGCTTAATAGTAATAAGCAGCATCATTCTACCCCCCCCCGAATTTGTCAAGTATTCTCCGTTTTTTATTGATGAATCTGGAAAAAAAGCCCATCAGGGAGAGACTGGAAGGGTTCGCCAAGGAAACATCTTAAATTAATCGGTAATGATTAAGATTGCGCTATTTTAGGGGTTAGGGGGGAGCAAAACGTCCTAATCTTAGCGGGTACTGCTGTAAAATAAAAGCATGAAAACTGACACGATTTTTTATCAACTCTTTCAATCTTTCCCCTCTATCTTCTTTGAATTAATTCAACTCCCTATCAACGAAGCCAAGGCATGAGTAGAAAACGGGTTTCTCCGAGAAACCCGTTTTCTGTGCGTTACTCAACGGATTTAGTATGAGGTACAATTTCAAGAAGATGAGGCTTTTTATCAGCGCTTTTTCACCGAAATATTCTTATATCTCAGTAAAACCGACTTACCAACGATTTAAGAAACCGCCACCATTACCCCAGCGCGGTCGGGAATTAAAGAAACCGCCACCGTCAGACCAACCATTGCGCCAGGGCCGCGCATTAACGAAACTACCACCGCGACCATCTCCCCAACCACCGACACGACTATTCACCCAACCGCGACCGCGACCATCTCCCCAGCCTAAAGCTTGTAAACTAGGATCGGCAGTACCGGACGGCAGTTGGTTAACTCGTTCGCGTACAGCGCTAGATAGACGACTTAAACGCGCCTCAATGGGATTAGCCTCGTCCGAGGCGGCCTGAGCGGTGCTAGTCAGACCGAAAGCAGATAAAGCGAGAAGAAAGCCGACTAAACCAGTTTTATTGCTGATATTCACCTGAATTTATGCTCCTATTTGGCTTCTTGGGGATTAATTTGGGCGTGTTCGATAACTTTGAAGGCAAAAAACCCCTTTAATAATTCTGGGGGGATAGGAACCATGCCTTGACTACCGAACCAGCGCTCGATTTGACTAACGGTGGCCGTATCATTGGTGATGTAATCCTGCATCATTTTAACAATGGCATAGTTGACATCATCCAAAAAAGTAGAGTTATTTTCGGGGACCATGCAAGCAATGCCAAAATTAGCTAGAGCTTCTTCGGGGACGATTTCGTAAGCTTGAGGGTTATCTCTGAGGATTGTTCCCGCTAAAGAAATGCCATCCCCCGCTATTGCGTCAATTTTACCGGTTTTTAAAGCTTCGATCGCTTCTTCTACGGTGCTGTAGGTGGTAACAATTGTCGCTTGCGGTTGTACTAATTTAATCACATCCACGGCCGTGGAAGTGGGAACCAAGGCGATGCGTTTACCGATTAGGGATTGAGGAGTGGAGAGATTGCTACCTTTTTTGGCTAAAATCCTAATCCCAGAAATGCTGTAACTGGTGGAAAAATCGACAACTTTCGCCCTTTCCCAAGTAAAAGCCGTACTACAAGCGATATCGATGTCCCCGCTACGAATGAGATTAATTTTCTCTCCGGGTTGGTTCGCTTCCACCATTTGCAAGGTGACGGGACGACCGAGACGAGTTTCCAATCGTTTTCTAATTCGTTCCAACACATCCATAGAATAGCCGACTAATTCCCCCTTATCATTGATGTAGGAGTAGGGAATCGCATCAAAACGGGTTCCTACGGTCAAAAATCCCGTGCGAGCCACTTTTTCCACCACTGTTTCCGCTAAACTTGCACTAGCGAGGAACATAGGTAATAGGCAACCTAGTCCCACTAACTGTAAAATTTTCTTCATAAATCGAGTGCTTGCTCCCGTACAAACATAACTATACTAGAAGTCGCTAAAAAATCTTCAGGGTTTCTATAATAATTTCTGTGAACTTTGACAAATTATAGCAACTCTCCCAAATCTGACTACAAAAGTTTACTATCCCTAAATCCCCCTTAAAAAGGGGACTTAAATTCGATAATTCGATCGGTAACTTTGGTAATGATTTGGTAGTAGAAGTGTGTAAAAAATCAGTCTTTAAACCTTTAGCTTGATCATGACTTGGCTCTTCTGGTTTCTGTGTGAAAACGAGGTCTATACTGATAGTTTTTTCGGCGAAATAGTCCTAAAAGTTTTGCCCAATAAACACTTCACGATTCCATCGGCAAAAATTATCACACAAAATGGAAAATCATGTTGGGGCTGTTTGATACTTTATTCATGACTACAATAGAGTTCTTGCCTAATTAATTTTTGATAGTTCAAAAATGAGAAAAATAGGCATAAAATTGCCTAAAATCCCTAAATAGAGCATTTAATTGATTAACGCTCATTCTTAATTCTCCTGACTACTGACTACTGGCTCGGAGACTCCTCACCTAAGGTCAGATTTTTGATTTTTGCCAGAGGTCTAATGCCCAATTAGCAAAGGTTTGAGCTATCACCACTACAATAAAATCACTATCGATAGAGTAACCGCCGTCAACACACCTAGAGGTTCAGGTTTGTCTTGTCAGCTAAAAGCTGATGTGCAATACTTGAGGCAGTGCGGTCTTGGGGTCTCCCCCAGTAGAGCAACAATTAGCCAAAGCCATAGCAGATATCGGGTTTTATGAGGTTCGGCGACAGATGGAATACAAGAGTCAATGATAACTGATAACTGATAATGTTGGTTCCCCTTACCCGTCAATCGATCGAGCAAATTGTCCCGATTATCGCCACAGGTCCCCAGTACGCTCACTATTGGGGTAAATGGTCTGATTTTCTGCGTCGTTTATTCATTTCTGTCATCGCTCTCACCGCAGCTTGGTTAATCGGTAATTTATTCGGCCCCGGTGGTTTAACGATTAAACTAATTTTCCACATTATCGCCGGTTTATATTGGCTCTGGGGTCCAGTTTATTGGGCCAGTGTTCGCAATAACACCTATCGTCGTCTTCCCTACGGGGGGTTTTGGCGCGGTCGCGTTTTCGATGCTTTTGTGACCGAGGAATTAATCGGGGAAGAAGAAAGGGTCAATAAACGCGGGGAATTAGAGATTATCGAAAATCGCCAACGCTGTATTAATCTGGAAATCGGTGATCAAACTGGCTTTTCGGCGATCGTTCGCGCTCCCCTCAAACGCATTCATAAATCGATCCGTCCCGGGATGGTAGCCGAAGCTTTGTTAATGTCTCGAGACCCCGATTTGGGGGATATCAATCAGCTTTCTGATGTCCATCTTCCCCAACTCGACCAGTGGATAGGGGAATATCCTGTGTTGCGACGGGATATTTTTCAGCAAGTTAGCCGAGAATTAGGAGGGGGAAAAGAACCCCGGCCAAAACCTTCTCGTTATTCTAATAATGTCATCCGAAGACGCAAAACCCGTTAATGGTTCGGCGATCGCTGAAAAGACAGCGGTTTCTGGGCCATCTATATATATATAGCGGTAAGCGCTTGAGTGAGATACAGACCAAGCCTTGCCTAGCATGGTTTATAGCTCGTGACACTGTACCTCATACGACTGCACACCGCTATAGGGTGTGCTGAAAAAGTTTTTCGTGGGGTAAGGAGTCGGTCCTCAGTATTCAGTGATCAGATGCGGGTTTTCAGTTCACTGTTCACAGCAAAATACTCCCCACTTCCCCACTTCCCCACTTCCCTATCCCTTTTAAACAGGATTTATTATTAGCCTGTATCAGCATTTCTGATTACGTTGTTAAGTTTGGCTAATAACAGCTTATTTTTAGTTCCTTGTCAAGCCCCTATTATAATTTTTAATCTTTGATCCTTAGTCCGATTTAACATTGATCTTAAAAATCTGGTTTTTTGTAGCGAAGAAAACAGTTTTATTAACTATTATCTGCAGCTATAGAGGGAAATCGGGGGGGCTGATAATCCTTGAAAGCCTTGTCAATACTAGCATTATTACCTTTGGAAATTTCACTAATTCCCCAAGTTTTCCTAACCTTGACCCCCTCTAGGAGACAAAAAATTAAAACCCCCCCATCTTAACTTGGTTCTTAGCGCAAGTCAACCCTTTATTTAAATTTTTGATTCTCTTGCCCGATAACGATATAAATTCTCGTAATGACCAACCAATTTTCCGTGATAGGGTTGAACAGAACGCAACCAAGTTAGCTTTGCAAGCAAAAAGGAATGTTAGCAAATTCCTTCAGCTTTGCATTGGGAACTTGCTAACGCACAATAAGAAAGTCTATGAATAAACAACTGATCAACAAACTACAAGCCGTAACCGCCCTTACGGTAGTGGGGACTACAGCCTCGATAATTTGTTCCCAGACAGCAGGACACAGCAACAGCTTGACGGATATTAGCGTAGGTCGTCAAACTGTTATCGAGTCAACTACTCAAACCGTTCTGTCCGCTTTTTCTAATAGTCGAACAACTGATTCAGATATTAAACTATCACGTTCTGTTCAAGATAATGCTAACGAAATTCTGAAAACTTTGGAGTCCCTAGTGGACAAAGAAAATACCGTCCCTGCAAGCGTTACACCCTGGACCCAAGAGGCCATTCCTTCGACGATACAACCCCAATCACAACCCAATCAAGTCAAACCAGTCCCAGCCAGCAATCCTGCCTCAGTGACACCGCCAGAGAAGCCAAAAACAAGTCCAGAGGTAAAAACCAGCAGTCGCCCCCGTAAAAAGGGAATGGCCTCCTGGTATGGTCGCGGTTTCCATGGTCGTCGCACCGCTAGTGGTGAGACTTTTAACTCTAGTAGTTTAACCGCCGCCCATCGCTATCTACCTTTCGGCACCAAGGTTAGGGTAACTAATCTGCGTAACGGGCGCTCGGTGGTGGTGCGAATTAACGATCGCGGTCCGTTTAGCGGTGGTCGCGTCATCGACCTTTCCAGAGGTGCGGCAGCGATTATCGGTGTCTTCCAGTCGGGAGTTGCCCCAGTGGTCTTGGAAGTTTTAGGCAGATAATCAGTTATCAGTTATCAGTAAACAGTTATCAGTAAACAGTAAGCAGTGAAAAGACAGCACTGTTAATGCTACTCAATACCCCTCACTCAATAATGCGTCTTGGAAAATTCAGTACAAATGATCGGGATTCCTCCTTATCCCTGACTTGAAAGAGGGTGTAGGGTGTGGGGTGTGGGGTGTAGGGAAGGAAACCTCTTTCATCTGTGGGGGTGAAAATTTTTTCATCGGGACTGACTAAAAACTCACATCTGATCAGTGATCACTGGTAACTGATAACTGATCACTGGTAATTGATAACTGATCACTGGTAACTGATCACTGATAACTGATAACTGATAACTGATAACTGCTATAGTGATCCTATTGGGATTTGACGGGGTTTATGTTAGAAATTAACGATTTATCGGTTAATTATGGCGGAATCAAGGCATTACAGCAGGTTAGCTTAAGGGTAGAAGAAGGGGAAATTGTCACCCTGATTGGAGCGAACGGAGCAGGAAAAACGACGACTCTAAAGACGATATCTCGGCTTTTAACGGCAAAGACGGGGCGAATAATCTATCAGGGTCAAGATATTACCCATTTACCGCCCCATGAAATCGTTAAACGGGGAATTGCCCATAGTCCAGAAGGGAGAAGAATCTTAGCTCGTCAAACAGTCTTGACAAATTTGCAGTTAGGTGCTTATACGAGGAGCGATCGCCTAGTAGTAAAAAGCGATATCGAAAAGCAGTGGCAACTTTTTCCCCGACTATCGGAGCGCCGAGAGCAGTTAGCGGGAACCCTAAGCGGTGGGGAACAGCAGATGCTTGCGATCGCAAGAGCTTCAATGAGTCGTCCCAATTTATTGTTACTAGACGAACCCAGTTTAGGACTAGCGCCGCAGATAGTGCGAGAAATATTCAGTATTATCCGTAAATTAAATGAATCGGGAGTAACTATCCTGTTAGTGGAACAAAACGCCAATTTAGCCCTAGAAACTGCCAATCGCGGCTATGTTTTGGAAGCGGGACGCTTGACTATTGCGGGAGAAGCCGGGGATTTACTCAGGGATGAGCGGGTCAAACAGGCCTATTTGGGTTAATCGATGATGATGCGGCAACTATAGATAAAATCCTATGGTAAAGGTAGGAGAAAAAATATTCACAAAATTTTACAAAGTCGCATAAAATGAACACATAACGAAATAGGTATTTTTTCTTACTGCCATGCTAACGGCTAACTTCCCCTGGCTCACTGCCATCATTTTGCTCCCCTTGCTTGCCTCCTTCCTAATCCCTGTAATCCCCGACAAGGAAGGAAAAACCGTTCGTTGGTTTGCTCTTGGAGTCGGACTAGCAGACTTTATATTAATGTGCTACGTCTTTTTACAAAAATATGATTTAAGCAACCCCAACCTACAATTAGTGGAAAAAATCGATTGGGTTCCCCAAATTGGTTTAAGTTGGGCGGTGTCGGTGGATGGTATCTCGGCACCGTTAGTTTTATTAGCAGGATTGGTGACAACCCTTTCTATCTTGGCCGCGTGGCAAGTGGACCGTAAACCCCGTTTATTCTACTTCCTGATGCTGTTGCTCTACGCCGCTCAGATTGGTGTTTTCGTCGCCCAAGATTTATTATTATTCTTTTTAATGTGGGAAATCGAGTTAATTCCCGTTTATCTACTCGTTTCCATCTGGGGTGGCCAAAAACGTCGTTATGCCGCCACTAAATTCTTACTCTACACCGCCGCCGCTTCTATCTTCATCCTCGTTGCCGGTCTAGCCATGGCCCTTTACGGTGGTGGTGCGATGACCTTTGATATGGCGGAATTAGGATTTAAAGATTATCCCCTCGCTTTAGAATTAGTCCTTTACGCTGGTTTATTAATCGCTTTCGGTGTCAAACTCGCTATCTTCCCCCTCCATACTTGGCTCCCCGATGCTCACGGTGAAGCTTCTGCACCTGTATCGATGATTCTCGCTGGTGTTCTCCTCAAAATGGGTGGTTATGGTTTAATCCGTCTTAATATGGGTCTTCTACCCGATGCACACATCTACTTTGCCCCGATTCTAGCGATTCTCGGTGTCGTTAATATTATCTACGGTGCTTTCGCTTCCTTCGGTCAACAAAACATGAAACGCCGTCTCGCTTATTCCTCGGTTTCACACATGGGATTCGTCCTTTTAGGGATTGCTTCCTTTACCGATGTGGGTATTAGCGGCGCTATGTTACAAATGCTCTCCCATGGTTTAATTGCCGCCGTCTTATTCTTCCTTGCTGGTGTCACCTACGACCGCACCCATACCTTAGCTTTAAACGAGATGGGTGGGATTGCCCAAGCGATGCCGAAAGTATTCGCTCTCTTTACTGCCGGCGCCATGGCTTCCCTAGCGTTACCCGGAATGAGCGGTTTTGCCAGTGAAATTACTGTATTTATCGGTGTCACTAGCAGTGACGTTTATAGCCAAACCTTCCGGGTTGTGACTGTCTTCCTCGCTTCCGTTGGTTTAATCCTCACCCCGATTTATCTACTCTCCATGCTTCGTCAAGTTTTCTACGGAGATGGTTCTTCCTGCGATATTACTAACATTCTCCCCAACAAAAGCAACGAACAAGCAGTTTGTTTTGGTACTAGCTGTGTCCTTCCTGACGAATCAGAATATATTGACGCTAAACCCAGAGAAATCTTTATCGCTGTCTCTTTCCTCGCTTTGATTGTCGCTATCGGTTTCTATCCCCAATTGGCTACCCGTATCTACGATGTGAAAACGGTGGCAGTTAACTCGGAAGTGCGTCAAGCTTACACAGAAATCGCCGCTACTCGTCAAAATATCTACGCTGAAACTCAACCCGACGTAAGCGCCAAGGTTGCCAGTATATTCCAATAAATTGGCAAGTCTAAAGTGAATAGGTTATCAGGAGTGGAAATTCTGCTCCTGATTTTTTTGGGCGAGGAGAAAGATGCGAGCATTTGTACAGAAAACGGGTTTCTCGGAGAAACCCGTTTTCTACTCAATAACCAGATTTAGTATAATATCGTCTCTGGGATCAAAACAGAAGCTTAGAATAGATAAAATATGTGGACTTTTATTGATTTATTTGCCGGTATAGGAGGATTTAGAATCGCTCTAGAGAATCTCGGTTGTCAATGCGTTTTTTCTTCGGAAATCGATACTCACTCCCAAAAGGTTTACTTAGCTAACTATGGTCATTTACCCGATAATCAAGACATCAGAAAATTAGAGGCAAAAACTGTCCCCGATCATGATATACTGTGCGGCGGGTTTCCCTGTCAAGCGTTTAGTATCGCTGGCAGAAAACACGGTTTTGAAGATGCACGCGGAACCTTATTTTTTGAAGTTGCCCGGATCTTACACGAAAAGAAACCGAAAGCTTTTATCTTAGAAAATGTCCAGGGTTTAGTCCATCATGATCGAGGTAAAACTTTAAAAACTATTTTAGATATATTAGAAAAGGATTTGCATTATTTTGTCCCTAGTCCCCAGATTTTAAATGCCAGATATTTTGGGGTTCCTCAAAACCGTCCCCGAATTTTTATCGTCGGTTTTCGAGAAGATTTAAATATTTACCATTTTTCCTATCCTCAACCAAACCATCAAGAAACTTGTCTCAAAGATATTCTAGAAGAAAAGGAAGTCAGCGTTAAATATTATCTCTCTAATCAGTATTTAGAAACCTTGTTTAAACACAGGGCCAGACACCAAAATAAAGGTAATGGGTTCGGTTATGAGATTATTTCTCCCGATGGGATCGCTAATGCTATTGTGGTGGGAGGTATGGGAAAAGAAAGAAATTTAGTTATCGATCAAAGACTGACTAATTTTACTCCGGTTACTCGCATTAAGGGAGAGGTAAATAAATTATTCGTCCGCAGAATGACCCCCAGAGAATGGGCAAGATTACAGGGATTTCCCGATAGTTTTCAGATTGTTGTTAGCGATGTCCAAGCTTATAAACAGTTCGGCAATTCTGTGGCTATTCCCGTGGTAAAAGCAGTGGCAAAAGAGGTGATTAAAACTTTAGATTTATCGAAGAAATCAAATGTAAACGTTAAATTTACAGACTGGCAAGGAAAACAATTAGAGTTATTCACATAATTGAAAAAACACCATGAATTATCGCAGCTATAATAGGGGGAGAATGGACTGAAGTTTATGTATTATTTTACTTGTTGGGGCAAAAAAAACTTTATAAAGGTGATGCGAGTTTTCAAAAACTCTCAGATTTCTTTTATATAAGCAGAGTTTTTCACTATGAAAACCTAGAAAAAGTAGAATTTCAATTAGAAAATAATCTCTCTGAAATCGTCATTAAAAGAAGTGGTTGCATCAATCAAAGAATTTCTGTTCAGGATTTCATTAATAAAGCAAATGACATATTTGAAGCTATTATAAATAGTCAAGGAAGGAGTTTTTCTATTCCAGCCATCGAAGATTTTCTCAAAAGTATCAATTGTCAAACTATTAAACAAGATTCAAGAAATGTTAAAGATATAGAAATTGGAATTATTGATACAAAAAGAGATAGGCATGACAATTTCAGTTTCTCAATCAAATCTAAATTAGGTCAATCACCAACAATTTTTAATGCTGGTAAAAAAACGGTTTTTATTTATAGGATTGAAAGCAATAATAATCTTGATATTCCAAAGTTGAAAGAGTTGGAATCAGCAACAAAAATTTTAAGAACAATTAGGGGTCAGTGTCAAATAGTATTTGACGAGTTAAAAACCAGAGAGTTTACTAACACTTTTTATAGAAATCTCATCCTGATAGATGATAGGATTTTCCTTGATCTATCTGGGTTTCAGCGATTTTGGGCTTCTCGAAGTAAATCCCAAGCAGGGATTGGGGTTGAGGCTTTTCTCGATTTGTTTTTTGTCTAAGTCCCAATAGTGGTGAAAATAATAAAAGTATAATAGAATTGCACAAAAAAATGACAATGGATAATCCCTGTGGCTATGAACTGCAAAATGTCGGAGAAATTTATGAGAGAAAGATAAAAAACTTTTTAACTGATATAACATTAGGATTAAAAGCTTCGGAAGATTGGAAAAAAGATAATACACCTAATGGATTTTTAGTGGTCACAAGGAATGGTGAAGTTCTTTCCTATTATTTGTTAGATAGGAAAACTTTTGAAGATTGTCTTTTTACTCAAACTAAGCTGGATGTACCTAGTAGAACAAGACATGATTATGGAACTGTATATCAGGAAGAAGGAAATTATTATATTAAGTTATGCCTTCAGGTAAGATTCAGATAGCAATCACGTTTCAGAGTTAAGCAATGTTTTTTCTAGCAGCAAAATAGGATTCTGACTAGACGCGGTTTTTCCTTAGAGGTGACAATAAAAGAGCAGTAGAGGTGATGGTTTCGCCGGTTGTGCTTGTTAAAGGTATCTTTCTTATACTACACTTGTAACATCAATAGGTTTTAGTATTTGGGAGAAAAAAAATTATGCGGACAATCACACGCACCACCACTACCGATATGGAAGTCACCAGCATTCGTCTGGAAAGAGTCCTCAAGGACAAGCTGAAAGAGATTTCCGGTAATCAAGGTTATCAAGCGCTCATTCGCGATGTCCTATGGAATTTCGTTCAGCAGAAATCAGGAGATTATCGACCTCAGTTTTGTGCTGGCGATATAAGGGCAGTATTTAACGCTACAGCTAGAAAAAATGAGATTTGCGCTCTCACAGGCAAGTTAATCCCCGCTAATGCAACAATGTTGTTAGGTTTGACTATCTATGGCGACTTAGTTCCGTTGAGTATGGATAGTTATGCCAATTTAAAATAAGTTTGAGTAGGGTGGGGCAGAATCCGGTATAGTTAGTCCTCACCCAAGGGAAGTGGGAATTATAAATTATAAATTATGAATTATCAATTGAGAGGTGGGGAGTTTTTTGCTCTGAACAGTGAACTGATAACTGATAACTGATAACTGATAACTGATAACTGATAACTGATTAATGATGACTGAAGCGATTTTACGAGTGGTTTTAATCAATCCGCAAATTCCGCCAAATACGGGGAATATTGCCCGTACTTGCGCTGCAACCAAGACAGAATTGCATTTAGTTGGTCCCTTGGGTTTTGAAATTAGCGATCGCTATCTGAAGCGGGCCGGCTTAGATTACTGGCCTCATGTAAAACTCATGTACTACTTGACAATCGACGACTTCTGTGCATATCAGCAAAAGAGCGGCGGAAGGGCGATCGGGTTTACAGTGCGCGGCAGCAGTAGTTATCTGGAATACAGCTATCAAAGCGGAGATTGGCTACTTTTTGGCAGTGAAACCGACGGTATTCCGGCAGATTTATTAAATAAGTGCGATGACACGGTTTATATTCCCATGGCAGAACCGGGGGTGAGAAGTTTAAATCTTTCCGTTAGTGTGGCGATCGGATTATTTGAGGCCAGACGACAATTGGGATTTATTCGTTAGCGGGATATTTGGCTATATAAACAGAGCAAATAAACTAAATTGAGCAAAAAATCAGAAAATTGCTTTTATTTAGCTCATTTTTGACCATATCAGGAAAAATAGAGATCGCAGTCAATTTTGTCCGTAATAACAGCAAGAAATTATGTGGATTATCCTAGAGCAACAATTAATTTGCTCTAGGATAATCCCATAATTTATTGAAAATAAAAAGGCAAGATTAGGCTCATGAATATCTTTGACCTTTCTCTCAATTTTTTTCGCAATTTACAGCTTTTTAATCGGCAAAAATCCACCTCTGGCTTAACTCAAGTCGAGATGTTAGTTACCATAATTTTATTAGGAATTCTCTTAACCATTGCCCTTTCTGTTTATCAGCGTTTAATGGCGTGGATTCGCTTAAATATCGCCACCTTTGAAATATCACAACAGTGGAAAAATACCCGTTATCAAGCCATGGGAGAAGGTTCTTATCCCCTATCTTTGTGCATGGCAGCAAGTGAAACCGAACAGATTAAAGTGGCAAAAGTACAAGGAGACCGCTGTGAAAATGTCACCGATTGGACTCCCATCACTCGCGGCGTTAGCATCGATACTAATAATTCTACCCTACGCCGAGTTAGTGGACCTGCGGGTAATCAAGGTACAATTTATCGCGCTAGTTGGGCCGATACAAGGGGGGGTTTAGGCGGTTCTTGGGGACAGTTAGGCAGAATTACATTAGTTGCTCCCGGTACACCGGACAAACGCTGTTTATTTTTATTCCGCGTTGATGGTAGTTGGGATATTCGCCAAGATAATAGATGTGTGCGTTAAAGCGGCAAAAGTTATCGTTATCTAAGGGAGGGCATCAGCCCAAAATCTAACATCAAGGGACACTTTACACCATAATAATGTCGAGAGAGCCACGCTCAAAAATCAAGAATCCCGACAGATAGCCTTTCTGGGGGGAAACTTAGACGGTTTTCAGTCCGTCTGGGAGTACACTAGAAAATACTCACTTATTCGATCGAGCCGTTCATGATTATTTCCGTCGTAGCACTGAAGGGAGGGGTCGGGAAAACCACCACATCGATTCATCTGGCCGCCTATTTTCAAGAAAAAGCGCCCACCTTATTGATTGATGCGGATAAAAATCGTTCGGCTCTCCATTGGTCCCGGGAAGATACCCTTCCTTTTATGGTAGCGTCCCAAGCTGGAGCGACGGGACTGGTGAAACAATACACTCATATTATCGTCGATACCCAGGCCCGGCCGGAGCCAGACGAGTTAAAAGATTTAGCTCAGGGCAGCGATTTATTAATCTTACCCACCACTCCCAATCATCTCGATATCGATGTCGCAATTAAAGCGGCAGAATTGCTGTCCACGATGACCGATAATTATCGAGTTCTTTTAACCCAAGTGGATTCACGGACAAAAACAGGACGGGAAGCGCGGAAAGCTCTAGAAGAAGCAAAATTACCCGTATTTAAGCGAGAAATTCCCCGTTTAGTGGCTTTTGAACGAGCGGCCGAAAAAGGAGTCATCGTCAAAGATTATCCCGACACCCGGGCCAATTTCGGTTGGCTTTGTTACCAAGCGGTCGGTAAAGAAATTTTTGCCCTAATGACATAAATTGTTAAAAAAGTTAATATTAATATTTGTGTCATTTTTCCCCGAAAAGATACTTAATCTGCATGGGGACTTTTTGTAATCTTCCGTTAAGCGTTCACTCCTAAATCGGTAAAGTCTGAGACAATCAAAAAAGTCTGACTGTAGGAGAAACCTCTATGAAATTGGCCTATTGGATGTATGCGGGTCCCGCTCATATTGGCACGTTAAGGATCGCCAGTTCCTTTAAAAATGTTCATGCTATCATGCACGCTCCTCTGGGAGACGATTATTTTAACGTCATGCGCTCGATGCTGGAAAGGGAGCGTAATTTTACCCCCGTCACTGCTAGTATTGTCGATCGTAATGTTTTAGCCCGGGGTTCCCAAGAAAAAGTCGTCGATAATATTGTTCGCAAAGATCGCGAAGAAAGTCCCGATTTAATCGTTTTAACCCCCACCTGTACCTCCAGTATTCTCCAAGAGGATTTACAAAACTTTGTCGAAAGAGCGCGACAGGATGCCGAGGGAGATGTGCTGCTGGCCGATGTCAACCACTATCGCTATAATGAACTACAAGCGGCCGATAAAACCCTCTATCAAATTATCAAATATTACCTCGATAAGGCCCAGAGAAAAGGGGAAATTATCTCCCAGAAAACCCCCAAACCTTCGGTTAATATTATTGGTATTACCACCCTCGGTTTCCATAACCAACATGATCGTACAGAATTAAAGCGGTTAATGGCAGATTTGGACATTGAAGTTAACGAAATTATCCCCGAAGCTGCTTCGGTGGACAACTTAAAAAATCTGCCCCGCGCTTGGTTTAATCTGGTTCCCTATCGAGAAGTGGGATTAATGACAGCCAAATATCTCGAAAGCGAATTCGCTATGCCTTACGTTGATATTACCCCCATGGGAGTGGTGGAAACAGCCCGCTGTATTCGCCAAATTCAAGAGGTAATTAATGCCCAAGGTGCGGCAGTAGATTACGAAGATTTTATCAATGAACAAACTCTGCATATCTCCCAAGCTGCTTGGTTTTCTCGCTCCATCGACTGTCAGAATTTAACCGGGAAAAAAGCGGTGGTTTTTGGTGATAATACCCACGCAGCCGCTATGACAAAAATTCTCGCCAGGGAGATGGGAATCCATGTGGTTTTAGCGGGGACTTATTGCAAGTATGATGCCGATTGGTTCCGGGAACAAGTGAGTGAATATTGCGATGAAGTGTTAATTAGTGATGATAATGGGGCGATAGGAGATGCTATTGCTCGATTAGAACCAGCGGCGATATTTGGTACTCAAATGGAACGTCACGTCGGCAAACGTTTAGATATTCCCTGTGGAGTAATTGCCGCACCTATTCATATCCAAAATTTCCCCCTCGGTTATAAACCTTTCTTAGGTTACGAAGGCACTAATCAGATCGCCGATTTGGTCTATAATTCCTTTACTTTGGGTATGGAAGATCACCTATTAGAGATATTCGGTGGTCATGATACAAAAGAGGTAATTACTAAAGGTATTTCGGCAGATTCTGACCTAAATTGGAATAAGGAAGCTACGGTAGAATTACAGAAAATCCCCGGTTTTGTGCGGGGGAAAGTCAAACGAAATACCGAAAAATTCGCCCGGGAGCGAGGTATTGGTGAAATAACTTTAGAGGTAATGTATGCCGCTAAAGAATCCGTAGGAGCTTAATTATTTCTTGGGGCTGAAAGTTAACAGCATTCAGCCCTATTTTTTTTAGTTATTTACTTAATCCCTGAAGTATTCTTTCCTCTACTCCTTTCCCCTGGATTAACACTCCAAATCCTCCTAAACCGGTGGGATTGATTAATTGATGTAGGGCATCTCGACGCTGAAATATAGTTAATATATCGATTTTTCCTTGAGAAAGTTGATTTAATCTATCCCCTAATCCCAAAGCCATTAAAAATAATCCTTGCTGAGTAAAACCGAGATTTTTTAAGCCTAATTTCTCCCCTTGACGTTGTAAAGCAGTAAAATCCACATGAGTGGTAATATCTTGTTCTCCCACCCACAAATAAGGATGATCATGACGCTGATGTTGTCGATAACATTGTAGGGTTCCTTGACTTCTTTGGGGATGATAATACTTTTCGGCAGTGTAACCGTAATCTATGGTTAAGATATAACCTCGATCGAGTTTCCGATTAACCGTTTCTAACCAGTCTAAAGCTAATAAGTTTACCTCGGTTTGATAACCCTCCCGATAAAGTGGTGAAGGAATATTTATCCCCACTAAATCAAAATAGTCTTTGATTCTGTCAGTAGATAAATCTCCGATAATCTCCTGAAAAGGTTCCCCCAATCCCAGATAAATTTCTCGTAATTCTCCCGACTCGATCACAACTCGATGGACAGGAAAAGCATCGATTAACTCATTACTAAACACACAACCCACAAGGGAATTATCGGCTAAATCCGGCCAACTTTGCCAAGATACCGGGGAATATCCCGCTAAAGTTGCCCGTTGTCTTTCCCTGAGTTTCTGAGATTGTTCGATAATTATATAACTGAGATTTTGATAAAAATCAGCATAGCTATGACTTAAATAATCAAGGATATCCTTAGCTAAAATTCCCGAACCTGCTCCCACTTCCACTAAAGTAAATCCTCGCGAATTGCCCAAAAATTCCGCCATCTCGACAAATTGCTCCGCCAACAATTGGCCAAAATCTGCCCCTAGGGACGAGGAAGTAAAAAAATCACCTTTTGAGCCAATTTCTACTTTTCCAGAGGTATAATAGCCATAATCGGGGTGATAGAGAGCTAAATCCATCCAGCGATCAAAGCTAATTCGACCCGCTGCTGATTGTTTAATTTCCTCTAGGATGATTGCTTCTAAATTCATTTTGATCAGGGAATTATGAATTATGAATTATGAATTATGAAATGGGAATTATACTAAATCCAGTTACTAAAGACTGATTATCTATTCCTTCTTTTGCCTGAGTGCCTCTTGCCTTTTGCCCATCCTTATAAGTAGGTAGGCACAATTATTTGTAGGATGGGTTAGCGGTAGCGTAACATGAGCGGGCGTTGGGTTTCATGCTTCAACCCAACCTACGTTCATTTTATATTTAATTCCACCCACCTACTTAAGTAGCCTATACTCAACGGATTTAGTATTAGTAAACAGTAATCATTGATCAGTAAACAGGTATAAAGATAAAGATAAAGATAACTAACTAATTAACTGAAAACTTACATCTGATAACTGATAACTGATAACTGATAACTGATAACTGATAACTGATTTAATCTCCCGCATGATAGGAACTGCGGACTAGGGGGCCGGATCTAACCTGGGAAAAACCCATTTTTTGGGCAATTTCTCCCAACTCGCTAAATTCTGCGGGAGTCCAATATTTCTGTACGAGCAAATGTTCCAGAGAAGGACGCATATATTGACCAATAGTAACTCGATCGCAGTCGATCGCCCGTAAATCTGCCAAAGTCTCGATAATTTCCTCTTTTGTCTCACCGTGACCGACCATTAAGCCAGATTTCGTCGGAATTGAGCAATCAATTTCCTTAACATAACGCAAAACCGCCAAAGAGCGATCATATTTAGCCCCGCGTCTAACCGGTCCTTGCAAACGGCGCACCGTCTCGATATTGTGATTGTAACAGGCAGGTTTTGCCCCTACCACCGTCGCCACCCGTTCCTGTTGACTTCCCTTACCTCCGGCAAAATCCGGGGTTAACACTTCAATTAAAGTGTGGGGATTGAGTTCGCGAATGGCTGTCATCGTCCGCACAAACCAACCGGCCCCGCCGTCTTCGATATCATCTCTGGCCACAGAAGTCAAGACAACGTAACTTAAATTTAACAATTGCACCGCTTCCGCTACTTTTTGCGGTTCCTCCACATCGAGAGGCATGGGTGCATGACCCTTATCCACTTGACAAAAACCACAGGACCGGGTACAGGTGGGACCCATCAACAAAAAAGTCGCCGTACCTTGGGCATAACATTCGCCGCGATTGGGACAGCGACCCTCCTCGCAGATAGTATGAATGTTCCTTTGTTTGATAATGCGCTGAACCGTGGAAATTTCGCTAGATTTGCCGAGTGAACGCCGTAACCAAGGAGGTAAAGAGGTTATTTCCTCGCGCCACTGTGGGGGTATATTGGACATGAGAAGTTAACTAATGTTGGGGGTTGGGGATTCCAGTTATCAGTAATCAGTGGGGAGAGGGGACAAGGGAGAGAGACGACCGACTCCCCAAAACGAAAACTTTTGATCTCACCCTTAAGATAACTGTCATAAGCTGAGAAAGCGACTCAAGATCATTGTTAATCAAAAAGGAAACTTGGGCAATGGGACGACGGCAACGGGGAAAAATTTTCAATCTGGTCATTCAAGGATTGGCGAGTTGCCTCGTGGTTAGTATATTTGTTCTCAATTCCCTGCCATCCCTAGGCCAAAATTTTCTGGTTCCATTTGTATCTCCCACGGGAACAAGGATTTTTGTAGCCGGGGATATAGAATATGCTTCCGTGAATCTAGATGGATTTGCCTTATTTCAGATTGCCTCCCAAGATTTTACCGCTTCTGAGTCCCGGGAACTCTCCCCGGTAGAAAGACGGGCTAGGCGCATTGAGAGGGGCTTAAATAATATTATCAATCGGGGTTTCGATCCGACAACCCTGCAAGTAAGTACGGCGACTCTCAATAATTTAACCGTGATTGTGGCCAAGGATAACCAGAAGTTACCGCAACAGGTAATTCTGACAGTAACAGAAGTTGATGCCCTGATCGATTCTTCTTCGGTTGACGATTTAGCAGACCGATGGGTTAAAATCATCCAAACAGCTTTGCTCCAAGCTTGGCAAGAACGTCAGCCCGCCCCTCGTCGGCAACAGGTAATGACTGCCACTATAATTATTTTGGGGCTAACTTTCTTAAGCTGGGTATCAATTTGGTGGCAGAGACACCTAAGAAATCGCTTTAATCTCCTCAAAAAACAAGCTAAAAGGCAATCCGATCAAAATTTACCCATAAATTCCCCCCCCAGAAAAGATCGCTCCCAAGAGCCGATTTTAGCCGCTCTAGAAGATTCCTCTAATTTCCGTCAACAGGCTGATATTCAGCGACAACTGACATTAAATATTCTCTGGAAAAGACTGGCTCTTATTGGACTGATACTGCTTTGGTTTAGCGGAATAGCGGCGATTTTGTATGTATTTCCTGAAACTAGGCTAGAAGGACGCGGAATAATTCGTATTCCTTTGCGGATTTTTATTATCTGGTTGCTGCTGACATCAGTGAGCAATATGGTTAATCTCTACGTTAATTTTCGGCTACGCGAGTGGGTAGAGGAAGGCGCGGTGTTTTCCGAAAATTTGGAAAGGAGGATTCTGCGCGCTCCCACTTTATTAGAAGTTGGGCGAGAAATGATCACATTTATCGCCATTTTTCTAGGAATTTTTGGTTTTTTGGCTTGGATGGGTCTTTCTTTCGCCTTTTTACTCACGGGAGCCGGTTTAGTGGGAGCATTGCTCACCTTTGCCTTTCAGGATCTTTTAAAAGATTGGATTAACGGTTTTCTGATTGTCTTTGAAGATCAATACACCGTCGGTGATATGGTCCAGTTTCAGGAGTTTATTGGTTTGGTGGAAAATATGAGTTTGCGAGCGACTCAATTGCGGGCCGCCGACGGACGTTTAATCACTATTGCCCATAACCAAATTATCACCGCACACAACCTCAGTAAAGATTGGGCGCGGGTCGATTTTACCATCGAAGTCGCCTATCAGACCGAGCCAGATGTGGCGATCGCTTTAATGGCAGCGATCGCTGAAAATATGGCTGTAGATCCACAATGGCAAGAAGATATCATCAATCCTGTGCAGGTTGCTGGTGTTAGTCGGGTTTCTCACACGGGAATGGAAATTATGCTCAGAATTGTCGTCAAAAGATTACGACAATGGGACATAGAAAGAGAGTATCGTCGTCGTCTAAAAATTGCTTTTGAGGAGAAGGGAATTCACATCGGTATCCCCCAACAAAGTTTCCTGATAGCAGAAGATAGAGAACAATTCAAGGGACAGTTTTAAAGGGGAGCGACTCTCTCCCACTTATGGTGATAACCTATTGAAAAATGGCGTTTTGGGGTTGTTATGTCCTTAAATGTAAAGTTTTGTTAGGAGATTCAATGTTTCTGGGAAAGTGGGTTAGAATCGAGTTGTGTTAGGTCTGGGGTATTCTATCTAAAGGACGAGAACTTTTTGCCCCTATTCCTCTGTTTCCCAAAGCTCCTCAGCCTTGTTTTGTCTCTAACCTAGCCCGAGAATATTTCTAGGAACGGATTTAGTTTTCTCGCATTTGCTCTTTGACTTGCCACCCCCGATTGACCTAGACTTTACTGAGATGTGTCAGGCAGTCAGGGTTGAATGACCAACTGGTTGAGGCAAGGAGTAAGCAGGATTAGGTAGTGGGGGAATTGGTGCAGGTGATGCGGGGTGTGGTGTGAATATTTAAGTGAGTACACAAGGAAGGAGTTAACTATGTCTGACAAGAATAATGAGCCTAAAGATAGCTTGGATAAAATAAGTATAGGTGTCTCATCTTTATCGACATTTGTTTTAATGATTATTGCCATTCTCAATGGGTTTATAGGATATCAGACTTCTCAGCTGCAACAGAAAACCGAAAATATTGAGAATCAATTAGAAGGATTTAAAACCAACATTCAAACGGCAGAATTAATTCAAAAATTGATTGGAGATTTACAAAGCCCTCAATTAAAAAAAGATATCGCTTTAATTGCTTTGAATCGGACGATAGCTGACAATGATGAAAGCTCTAAGCAGATGATTGCTGAGATAGCAACGCAAATTTATAGATCAAGATTTAAAGAGTTAATGTCTAAACCCTCGAATACAGATCAAGAATTTATAGGACAAACACCAGAGTTTCAAGATACTTTTACGGCTCTTATGATTATTGGCGAAAGGGATCCGAATCAAGCTAATGGGATTATTAAAGAGCTTAGAAAACTTCAAGAAGGCTACAAAAATAGCAAGGATCCTAGAGAGAAAATTGTTGAACAAATAACTAAAAATTTTGATTTTGTTGTTGATATTTACTATAACGAGAACGAGAAAGAAGTGAATAAATTTAAGCAATATCTACAGGGCAAAAATTACACAATTAGTTTAAACCCGATTAAAAAAGAAAATGTTCAAAATACATATTCTTTAAAGAATGATCAGCCAATCAGTAGGATCAAATATTTTCATGCTGGGGATAGAGAACGAGCTAAAAATCTAGAGGAACTCACTCAAAGTTATGTGAATAATAATAAAAACATAAATTTACCTAAAGACCTACTAGAATCGGATATACTAGAATTACTGGACTGGAATGCTCCTAATGGGAAGATTGAAATTTGGGTTTATTTCCCTCCAACTCCATCAACTCCATAAACTGACTGCCGCCCTCATTTGGTCGTGTACGAAGGTACTTGGAAGTAACCGTAAAAAAACGGCTCTTCTTGTTTCTGTGTGGAAAGAAGAAGAATAGGGATAATTTTTCGGAAATATAGTCTTCAAAGCCTTGCCTAGCAAGACTCCTACGAATGATAAGCACTGATTATCACACAGCGTCGAGAATATCCGAATGTGCAAGGCTGGCGACTGAAATTGACAGCGTAATTCGGGATTCCCCTTTTTTCTAGGTCGTTGCTTAGAGCGCGTTTTCACCGACTCACCTCTGATTTCTTCTCGTTATTTTACCGTTTTTTACTATCTTCCTTTTGGATTATCAGGTACTCTTTATAATTAAGCCTCTTGCTTAAGTTGACACCAATGATCGTGGTCAGTGAGTTTATCGAACTGCGTCGGACAAAAATGTCATATAGATATTTCTACAAAACTGAGATGTACCCAACAGTCTTAAGTAGAAAATTGCCGTCTTTTCACTGATTACTGATCACTGATTACTGTTTGGTAGATTTAAACTAGGTTAGGATAGCTAACCTAACCTAGAAAATTTTTAGGAAGCTAAGGCTACCTCGACTATTTGTTGTAGTTCCCCATTTTGATAGAGTTCGATCATAATGTCGGAACCACCAATAAACTCACCGTTGATATAGACTTGGGGAATAGTCGGCCAATTGGAATACTCCTTAACTCCTTGTCTTAACTCCTGATCTTGCAGAATATCGACAGTTTCGTAGGAAACCCCCAGAATATTGAGAATTTGTATGACGTTATTGGAGAAACCACACTGAGGCATTAATTTATTGCCCTTCATGAACACAAGAACTTTGTTATTCTGAACTAATTGATCGATTCTGTCCTTAGTTTCGGGTGTCATAGGTCTAGTAGCTAGAATTTGAGCAAGAATAGCCAATCCTGAGACGTGGCATATCCTATTAGTTTAGCACAAGCCGTTGGGATAGCTTTAAAAAGGAAGGTCTTCGTCCTCCTCCAAACTATCTAAAATTTCGTTAACATCAGGTCTCCCGCGCACGATAGTCATATTTTCCAGAGACTTATTAACTTTAGTTTCTGCGGCCGAATTTTCTGGCACTGAATAACCCATATTGACCAGTTCACCATCAAAAGATTTCGCTAACTTTTGAGCGGCTGCCAAAATTTCGCTAACATCTACATCCTGATCTAATGTCCCTAAAGATGAATCAAAATTTAAGATTTTTTCGGGCAGTTCTGTGCTAAGAGTTTTTGGGGTTTCCGACGCGGTGAACTTTGCTTCTTTTTTCTCGATAATTGCTTCTTTGACTGGAGGAATATCCACCGCGGTCATAACTTTATTTTCGGGAGTTATTGGTGGGGTTGCTGGGGTTTCTGGTGGTGGTAGTATCTTAGCTGCTGGGGATTGGGAAACTTCCGCAACCATGGCAGCAGTGGCGGAACCTACCTGTAAATGAACTTTAATCCGGCGCTGAAAAACTGCCTCGAAAGCTGACTCAATATTAGTCAAGCGTAGCCGGGCCATTTTTAATAATTGTTCCGAAGATATGCTTAAATAAGCACTCGATTCTTCCATATTAAAAAGACTGCCATGCTGACGTAGGAGAGTGCGAGTAGTGGGGGGTTCCATTACTTCTAAAACCTGCTGCCAAATTTGTTCATGATTGTCATCACTGGTAACAGTTTTAACCTCAGTTTTCGGCACTGCGACGCTAGTTGTCGGGGTGATAACTGGCGGTTTTATCGGTTCATTAACCGGCGCCGGCGCTGTGATCACTTCCGGAGGCCTCTCGGCGCTGGTTTGGGGACGGGAAGGCGCTACCGTGGCAACTAGCGGAATCACCTGTGCTTGCGGTAACAGTCCTAATAGAGTAACTTCTAACCAGAGACGGGGTTGAGTGGTGTTTTTTAGTTGCGTTTCGCTGTCTTTAAGCAGTTGTTGACCGCGGAGAATTTCCTCTAAAGACCAAGTACGCGCTTCCTTACACAAATCCTGCCAAGTGGGAGCAGTGACAGCCACCATTTCTGGACGATTAGGGGCGGTTTTGGCTAAAAGTAAGTTTAAATAGAATCCCGCTAGATTTTGCAAGACGATTAAAGGTTCCTTCCCGCGATTCATCAGATGGCGACATTGTTCGATAACTTGATCGGGAATATTGCTATGAATGACTTTAAGTAGGGTTAAGAGGTCTCTTTCGGGGACTGCACCGACCAAATCCCAGACTCGCTCGGCCGTAATCGTTCCTGCGAGTAAACTTAATTGATCGAGGAGACTTTCGGCATCGCGTAAACCACCGTTAGCGATCTGAGCCACAAGGGTTAATGCTTCTAGGTTAATATCGATCGCTTCTATTTGGGCGATTTTTTGCAGGTGTGCCACCATGGCATCGAGAGCAATACGGCGATAATCAAAGCGTTGACAACGGGAGATGATGGTAGGCAAGACACGCTGAGGATCCGTGGTAGCAAGCACAAAAATCACTCGATCCGGCGGTTCTTCCAGAGTTTTCAGCAAGGCATTAAAGGCCGCCGTACTGAGCATATGGCAGTTATGAACTAATAACCCATTGGCAACAAAATTATGATTGTCCTCCACTTCTAGGTCATAGACGCTTTCTGTGTCACCTTCTTGAATCCCTATCACTTCCTCGAAATTTGTCAGCCATTGAGGGGATTTTATGCTATTAGGCCTGTATTGCACCGCAGCCACATTGACAGGGGATAGGATCTGAGCGCCGATTTTGAGATTTTTTGCTTGTATCCATGCTTTTTCTGTTCTAATCAAATGATTACCAGTGCAATTAATCGTCCGATTTCTGGTTTGAATGGTTAAAGTTGCTTTTGCGCCTCGGTTTAGCCATCGCAGGACTTTTTTATATTCCCACTCTCCGCTGCTCTCGTTGTAACTGAGAACTCGTTTTCCGAGAATCTCAGGATGATTAATGGGGATTAATCCCGTTTCGGTGAAAACAAGGCTATCCCCAGTCAGGCATTCATCGATGACATAGACTTTATAACGACATTGGACGGGGGCAAATTGCGATCGCTCGATAATTTCCCGAATGTTATCCACACCCGTATTACTAGCGGCATCAATTTCGATCACGTCTAAAGCGGAACCATTGGCGATCGCTTGACAGACGGAACACTTACCGCAGGGAATCGGTGTCGGATGGTCACTAGACAGACAGTTGAGGGATTTGGCTAAAATTCGCGCCGAGGAGGTTTTCCCCGTGCCTCTGGGTCCAGTAAATAGGTATGCAGGGGCGATTCGCTCACTGATTAAGGCATTACTCAAGGTCGTGGCGATCGCTGATTGTCCCACCAAATCGGCAAAGGTTTGGGGACGATACTTATGATGTAGAGGTTCGTAGGTCATGACTGGCTGAAAACTTTTTCCCCACCCTAGAGACTACTATTATCCTATCCCGATTCTTTTTTAACACGAGAACAAGTGTATGCTTTTTAAGCTGTTAACTATTGAAATTGCTTGTTGAGATCAGGCAACAGTATAAAACCCCACACCCCACACCCCACACCCCACACCCCCCCGATGTCGGGGGGGTTGGGGGGGTCACACCCTACACCCCACACCCCACACCCATCAGCAAATTTTATCTAGACAGGTTTAATGCGCGATTTGCATCACGAAAATGGCAATTTAGCTAAGGCTTGTAATAAATTGTATTAATAACTACAATTTGGCCGAGAAAATCTGCGGACTATCTTAGTATGCCCAAAGATAGCGCCACTAATCAGACCCACTGCTTATGACTGAATCTACAAAAACCCAATGTCCTTACTGTGGAGTAGGTTGTGGTTTGACAGTCACCCCCCCTGCGTCGGCCGGACAAGCAGCGAAAGTCTTTGGGGACAAGTCCCACCCCTCCAGTCAAGGTATGATCTGTGTTAAAGGGGCCACTGTAGCGGAATCAATCGATAAAAATCGCCTCAAAACCCCGATGATCCGCGATTCTCTCCAAGAGCAATTTCGTCCTTGTACTTGGGAAGAGGCATTCGATCGCATCGTTAACCGTATCCAAACTCTAATCGCTCAGGGGGAAAAGGAAAGTATCTGTCTATACGGTTCGGGACAATTTCACACCGAAGATTACTACATCGCCCAAAAACTGGTCAAGGGTTGTCTGGGAGTCAATAACTTTGATGCTAATTCCCGTCTCTGTATGTCTTCGGCCGTGGCCGCTTACCTGGACAGTTTCGGGTCCGACGGTCCCCCCTGCTGTTACGATGACCTAGAATTAACCGATTGTGCCTTTCTGGTGGGGACAAATACGGCCGAATGTCACCCCATCATCTTTAACCGTCTGCACAAGTATCTCAAAGGCAACCAACAAGCGAAATTAATCGTCGTTGATCCCCGCAGCACCAAAACCGCCAAGGCCGCTAATCTCCACCTAGCCATTAACCCGGGGACCGATATTGACCTATTTAACGGTATTGCCCACCTGTTACTGAATTGGGGTGCGATCGATACCTATTTTATCGATAAATGCACCAGGGATTTCCCCAAATACGCCGAAATTATCCGCCATTATCCCCCCGAAATCGTCGCGGGTAAATGCGGTATCCCCATCGACGATTTAGAAAAGGCTGCCCGCTACTGGGCCGAATCGAAAAGAGTGCTTTCCCTCTGGTCGATGGGTATCAATCAATCTAGGGAAGGCACGGCCAAAGCCCGCACTTTAATCAATTTACACCTAATGACGGCTAATATCGGTAAACCGGGGGCTGGTCCTTTTTCCCTAACGGGACAACCCAACGCCATGGGAGGAAGGGAAGCCGGCGGCCTCTGCCATCTTCTGCCCGGTTATCGTTCCGTCAAAAATCCCCAACACCGGGCCGAAGTGGAACAAGCTTGGGGTTTACCTGCTGGTCAGATTTCTCCCGTCCCCGGTCGCGATGCTTGGAGTATGATTACCGGTTTGGAGACGGGAGATGTCAAACTTCTCTGGATTGCCGCTACTAATCCGGCTGTTAGTATGCCTGATCTAGAACGTACCAAGGCAGCCCTGTTAAAATCGCCTTTTACTATCCATCAGGATGCCTACTATCCCACGGAAACCAGCGCCTATGCTCATTTATTACTGCCAGCGGCCCAATGGGGCGAAAAAACGGGAACAATGACCAATTCTGAGCGCATGGTGACGTTAAATAAGGCTTTTCGTCCTCCCGTGGGACAAGCTCAGTCCGACTGGCAAATTTTTGCCGAAGTTGGTCGCCGTTTGGGTTTTCAGGCACAATTTAATTTTCAGGATTCGGCCGAGGTATATTCCGAGTTTGCCCGCTTGACATATAAACGTCCTTGTGATATGACAGGGATTAATTATGAGCGCCTGGCCGAGACTCCCCTCCAGTGGCCCAATTCCATCGATGAAATTTCCGCCCCTAAAACCGCTAATTCCGGGGAATTACTAGGGAATTTAGTTAAAGATGACGATAAAAGCCCAAAAAAAGCCGCAAAACGCCTTTATACCGATGGTAAATTTAATACTGCCGATGGTCGTGCTGTTTTCGCCGCCTACCACAGTAAAGGTCTAGCGGAACCCCCGGACGATGATTATCCCCTAGTGTTGACCGTGGGGCGTTTGTACGGTCACTGGCACACCCAAACCCGCACCGGCCGCATCGAGAAAATTGTCAAAATGCACCCCGCACCTTTTATAGAAATTCATCCCCAAGATGCGGCAAAATTGGGCATAGAAGCTGGGGAATGGGTGGAAGTGCGTTCTCGTCGCGGTTCTGCCCGTTTTCCCGCTTTAATTACCAAAGCAATTGCTCCTAATTGTGTCTTTGTGCCGATGCACTGGGGGGCCCTATGGGCAGAAAATTCTGAGGCCAATAGTCTCACCCATCCGGCCGCTTGTCCGATTTCCCTGCAACCAGAATTAAAAGCTTGTGCTGTCAAATTAATCCCGTTGAAGTCTTTAGTTAATGCCGAATTATCTCCCGGTCAATTTCTGGCAACTCCCCGATAGAATTTGGCTTTTTTTCTATCTACTAAGTGGCGTTTGGGGGGTAGAACCATCTAAAAGCTTGGATTGAGTGATAAAATCGGGAGTAACGCCCAATTTTAGCAGAGATTTTCCCTTTAAAAATCCCAACTTAGTAGATTTATAAAAGTGAGATGCAGCCTATTTAATTCTCAGGAAAAAGCCTGTATAATGATAGCTATAGTTCGATTCTTACCGCAAGATTATACATATCTATGGCTAAGTCCAAAAAACACAATCTGCAATGGATCAAAGAAACCCTCGATTTAAATCCAGATCATAACTGGAAATCTAGTCCGGGTAATAGTATTTTTGTAGCTGGTCGCGGCGCAGTTCGCTTTGAAGTTCCTCAAGATTGGCATTTTGAACCCGATGATAATTCCTTTCGTTTTTTAGATAGAAAACCCCCCGATGATGATTGTCGTTTAGAGGTTTCCTATAATTTACTTCCCCCCGGAGATTGGAAAGAATTACCCCTAAAAGGAATGGTCAAAAAATTAGCTCGTGAAGATAGCCGCAACCCTCATGAAATCGGCGAAGTTATCCAGGAAAAACGCCAAACCGCGCGCATTGTTTGGGTGCAAATTCAATTCATCGACCCCCAAGAAAATCGGCCCGCTTATTCGCGCATTGCCGTGGGCATTGGTTCCGGGGTTCAATGTTTAATTACTATGGATTATTGGGTCGATGATGCGGACAAATTCACCCCCGTCTGGGATACGGTTATCTCCTCCCTGGTGTTAGGTTTATACATTCGCGATCCCCGCAGCGGTTTAGCTTTCCCCGACTAAAGGTAATAACAATTTTGCAGGAAAATTTCCTTGACAAAAAACCTTAATTGTGATAATAGAAAAATCGATCGCCCGACTTGCGTGGGGATAGCTGCCGGTTCCCGCATTGACGGGATGTGCGGGAAAGCAAGAGGCACTCAGACTTAAACGCAAGCTATGACCTTGAGGAATAGTGATAAAAGTGGCCTGCATGGCCATATTTAGGGGCAATTCGGGATTATTTACCCGTTTATAACCCTGAGTGATATTAAAAACTCGACCATCGGGGGTAACTTGAGAAACCACCGCACAGATATCGAAACTAACCGCGTCTGCTTGACAATAACAATCCAGACGGGGACTACCCAAAATCGTTAAATCTTTCTCTAGGGGGGGAGAAGTGTAGGTAATCACATCACTGCGACAGTCTAGCATGGTGCGATCGAATATTCCCCCCGGTAGGGCGCTATGACCTCCTAAAGATGGGACCGGTCGCCAAGGATCGTGAACGATGGTATCCTCGATCGCAGGTTCTAACAAAATCGCGCTTAATTTCCCCTCATCCTCGCGCAGATTGGCTAAACCTTGACTAGCAAGATAATAAATTTGCTGATTTTCTGTTGGAAATTTATCCAGATATTGCCATTGATTAGACCCCATTTGAAATAGATACATAGGAGGATTTTTTAATAACTCCACTTCCTGACCTTTTAAGAAATAATCAAACCATTGCAGCTGCATTTTATCCACGGGACTAATTGCCTGTTGACCATAATCTATCTCTCCTGCTTTTCTCCCCCAAGGTAGATGAGTCCAAGCACCAATAATTAGCTGTTGGGGATAGATAGAACGCGCTTGCATTTCTTGGTATAAACTCAAAGTTCCCCGGAGATGAGGATCGAACCAACCTCCGATATGTAACATCGGTAAATCGATATTTTTTAAAAGGTGTTGCGGTGATAAATTTTGCCAGTAGTCATCGGGAAGATAACGAGTAATCCAATCGTGATAAAAAGAATCGGCGGCTAAATCATGCAGAATCTGAGGAGAGGCAGCAACAGGATCAAAAAGGGGTAAATTTCGGGAAGCTACCCAGAGTTTTTGATAGGCAGTTTCGTCCCCTTTTAATCTTGCTGTTTCCGCCGCTAATTGTATTGCCCAAGCGAGATTATATTGTAAATTAAATGCTTCATTTTCATAGCCCCAATCTCGATATAAATCGTGAGCAATCATAGCTGGACAAATAGTTTTTAAAGCACCGTGACCATTAGCAGCCGCGTATAATTGGGTCATTCCCTGATAGGAAAAACCATACATTCCCACCACACCCGTATTATTAGGAATAGTTAAAACCCATTCAATAGTTTCTAATCCGTCGCTAATTTCATGGGCAAATAAATTAAAATTTCCCGTCGAGTTTCCCCGGCCACGGACATCCTGAATTACCACAATATAACCCTGACGTGCATACCAGCTAGGATGGGCATAAACCACCGTAGAAGCGATCGCTTTTCCGTAGGGTTGTCGCATTAGTAAAATCGGAAAAGATTCCCGACTATCGGGACGATAAATATCGGCAGCTAAACTAATTCCATCTTTGGTGATCAAACTAGCTGTTTCTTTTTTTATCGGGTGGGGATTAAGCATTATTATCTCTTTCAGATAAAAAATAGTGCCAGGTGGCTCCATTTAAGATTACTTTCAGTCTAGTATATAGCGTTGGTTGCAATCATGAGCTACATTGACATCCTCACCGCAGATGAGGATAGGGATTATTCAGTTCAATAAAATTAACCGTGACTGCCGAGAGTAAACCCTTATCGGATGTCTTTCGCTGTTAGATGAGTAATAAAACCATAGCCAACATCAATTAGGAACTAGCCCATCAAAGTATCGACTCTGAAGATTTTTATAACCCGTCAAGTCATTCGTCGTTTTACTTACCGAAGGCTACATCTAATTTTTGTCAATGTTGGGATTTTAAAAAAGAAACTCTCGGCTAAAATTGGGCGTTACTTGCGATTTTATCACTCAATCCATGCTTTTGGCGGTTTATCCCCCCCAAACCCTAGCGCGCATTAGATTAACTGTCAGATGCTTACACGCGATTGTGCAGATTTTTTGTACCAATTTAAGAGTCACTGATCATTGCTGATTGTCAGTATTTCTGCAAATGGGGGATGCAGCCCTTACAATAGAAGATTACCTGGATTATTTTTGCGGGGGGCAATCGGTGATTCTCAATTTTTCCCTAAGGATTGTAGCGGCCAAAGGCAGACTATTCTGTAAGTTTTCACTCTACAAAACCTATCGGGTGGTCAGTAGCGCCCCCGTCGATGTCCTCTGGCAAAAATTAATCAATGTGGCCGATGTCTCTTGGCATCCCTTGATTGCCAAGGCTGATGTTCCCTTGGGTTTAATCGCTAAACCGGGGTTAATCTATCAAGCTGTCACCCGTCTGACTCCCATTCCTATCCGGGTTTTCGTGGAAAATGTTCGCCCCGGGGAACTCCTCAGCCTCAGAGTTCTCGCTATCCCGGGCATGGAACAGAAAATGACCTACCAAGTGGAATCAACCCTCTGTGGTAGTTATATTTCCTATTCTGTCACTCTGCGGGGTTGGCTGTCCCCCTTTATCTGGTGGTTAAGTCGTCCCTATCTAGCCAAAGTCGCCGCCCAACTAGCCCACGCCGCCGAAGAATTAACGGCCTAAAAAAAATTCTCCCCAATTGTGCTAATAAATAATCTGCCAAGGGTCAAGATCTAAGTCACAATGGTATATGGATAGACTTAAACAAAATTTTAGTCAGCTACATTGGTACATATAGTCTACTGATATCATCCCGACGAGTTGAGCGCAACAACCTCAATCCGCCGGGATGAACTATCTCTAGAGACTTGACTGATGAAGTAAGCTCTACAGGAGGGAATTATGGGGGAATTAAACACAGCCGAACTTCTAGTTAAATGTCTAGAGAATGAAGGGGTCGAGTATATTTTTGGGCTACCCGGGGAAGAAAACCTCGATGTTTTGGAAGCCCTAAAAAACTCCTCGATCAAATTTATCACCACCCGTCACGAACAGGGCGCGGCTTTTATGGCCGATGTCTATGGACGCTTGACGGGAAAAGCGGGGGTTTGTCTCTCCACTTTAGGACCGGGGGCGACTAACCTGATGACAGGGGTAGCCGATGCTAACCTCGATGGGGCGCCCTTAGTGGCCATCACCGGCCAGGTGGGAACCGATCGGATGCACATTGAATCCCATCAATACCTGGATTTGGTGGCCATGTTCGCCCCGGTGACGAAATGGAATAAACAGATCGTCCGGCCAGGTATCACCCCAGAAGTGGTACGGAGAGCCTTTAAAACCGCCCAAAGTGAGAAACCGGGGGCAGTTCATATCGATCTTCCCGAAAATATCGCCGCTATGGCTGCCGATGGTCATCCCTTGCCCCTCGATAGTCAGGAAAAAGTTTACGCTTCCTATCGGACTTTGAATATGGCGGCGGCAGTGATTTCTAAAGCCAAAAATCCCTTGATTTTGGCGGGAAATGGGGCAATTCGTGCGAAGGCTAGTGAAGCTTTAACGGAATTCGCCACGGCCCTGAATATCCCTGTGGCTAACACTTTTATGGGTAAGGGGGTGATTCCCTATACCCATCCTCTGGCTCTTTGGGCGGTAGGATTACAGCAACGGGATTTGATTAGTTGTGCTTTTGAGCGCAGTGATTTAATTATCGCTGTCGGTTACGATTTAATCGAGTATTCCCCGAAAAAATGGAATCCAGACGGGAAATTACCGATTATTCACATCGGCATGACTCCGGCGGAAATTGACAGCAGTTATGCCCCGGTGGTGGAAGTGGTGGGTGATATCACCGATTCTCTCATCGATATCCTCAAACGGGCCGATCGCCAGAATAAACCAACTCCTGTCACCGCGGGATTAAAGACGGAAATTCGGGCCGATTACGAAACCTATGCCAATGATACGGGTTTTCCGATCAAGCCACAAAAATTGATCTACGATCTGCGTCAGGTGATGGGACCGGAAGATATCGCCATTTCTGACGTGGGCGCTCATAAAATGTGGATGGCCCGTCAGTATCACTCCGATTGTCCCAATACTTGCATTATTTCTAACGGTTTCGCCGCTATGGGTATTGCTATCCCTGGTGCGATCGCCGCTAAGTTAGTTTATCCCGATAAGCGCATTGTGGCGGTGACGGGAGACGGCGGTTTTATGATGAATTGTCAGGAATTGGAGACAGCTTTGCGGGTGGGAACTCCCTTCGTCACTCTCATCTTTAATGATGGCGGTTACGGTTTAATCGAATGGAAGCAGTTAAACTATTTTGGGACATCTTCTTTTATTAAGTTTGGTAATCCCGATTTTGTTAAATTTGCCGAAAGTATGGGATTAAAAGGCTATCGGGTGGAATCTACTCAGGATTTGATCCCGACACTAGAGGAGGCTTTCCGGCAAGAGGTGCCTACGGTGATCGATGTTCCCGTCGATTACGGTGAAAATCTGCGTCTTTCCCAAAAATCGGGCGATCTAAGCTGTCAGATTTGGGAATAGAAGTTGATAGCGGCAAGCAACCCCCTCGGTAGCTTGCCGTTAACTTCTCGAAAAAAATCCCCTAACTAAATCTCAGTTAGGGGGAAGTAATTAGGTTGGCTTTGGTAACGTTAGAAAACCCGATCTAGAATAACCATTCTAGAACCGCCTCATCTTTAGTGTTGGTATTGCGAGAGGGGGTTTCCCGGGTAAATTTCATGTGGATAGAACGATTTTGTTCACCATCGGCGGCCACGGCCATAATCGGATAATCGATTAAACCATCTTGGAAGGACATCTGATAGCGGAAAGTGCCATCGGGATTGAGTTTAATCGGACGACCACCGATAGTTACGGTGGCATCGGGTTCCGTAGCACCATAGACGATTAATTCTGCATCGGCAACTAACCAGAATTTGCGCGGACGTTGTAGGGTTTCCGAAGCACCCATACCGATACCGGAAGCAGTTATGCCGATACCGGAAGCGGTTAGTCCCGATACCGTGGGAACTGCCCACATACCAACCCCGGAGGGGAATACATAAGAACTGATCACTTCCGACATCGGTACGGAACCGGCGACGTGCTGCATGGAACCAAACAAGGAACCGGCCACCCGTAGGGCCTCCATATCGCCGACACTCTCGAAAATTTGGTCGTAGATGGGGCTAGTTGCCTTGCTTCCGGTGCTGCTGCCGTAGCGTTTGCTGGGGGGAACGAGTTCGTAAACAGTTTTGCCCACCAGTTCTTCTTCCCAGTTAACGGTGACAAAAATATCTTCAATCCAGTCGGAAGGATAGACGGGAGGAATCCGCACTAAAGGAGAACGGGCCAAAACTAACCAACGACCATCAGCACAACGATAACCGATATCGATAACATAATCTCGATCGCTGACCGGAATCGGTAAATACCATTCCCGGGCCAATTCATCACAGAGATATTCTTGGACACTGTGGGCACCTTGGCTATTGAGATCGATATCGGTAACATCATAAAGACGCAGGGCTAACTGTTGTCCCCCTTGACGACGGAGATCTTCTTTTGATTCGTTGGGGATATCCCAGTAAGCATAGGCCCACTGAGGATCGCGAGGTAGGAGGGTGATGCGATTTTCACCGTAGCCACCGGGCAGATCTCCTAAACCATCATCCACTGAACCTAGGATATCTTCGATCGGGTGAGCTTGACCTAATTCAAATTTTGCTGCTTCCACTGGTTTTTCCTCTTTAATAATAGATTTAAAATTGCCGCTTACTTGCATAGCTTGGGTAATTGCCTCGATTAACTGCGTTTTCCGCATCCGACTGTAACGAGAGATGCTGTATTGACTGGCAACTCGTCGCAGTTGCCGCAAGGTCATCTCATCTAAGGGGGGGTATTCTGGATCCATGAGTTGACGCTCTCCGATTAGTTACGACGGCAAATGTTTTTGGGCATTTGCAAAAGCAGTTATCTGGGTAATCCTTCTAACTACTCATCGATTGCTGTGTGAACGAGAGATCCACTCGATGGGGATCAAGGGAATCGCTTGTTATAAATACCTATTAAACAGCAAGATTCCGATTTTGACCAAGTACATTGTCATGATTTCTTGATAAAACCGCCAAACCCTTGATCCCAAAGAGATTGTTATATCAGGAAGTTTTGATATGCTGTGCTGCCTTGAAACTGCATAAGGAAATTTTAGTACAAATGCTCGCCGCTCCCCACTGTTTACTTAACAGTCTCCACTGATTACTGATCACTGATTACTGATTACTGATCACTGATCACTGATTTGTACTCCGATCCCGATCGCCTGTAATCTGATATTGAGACTTTTAGTTAAGGAGACTGAACCGCTTGGCTACCCGTGTGATTATTGTTCGTCATGGACAAAGCAGTTATAACGCACAGCAGAAAATACAAGGTCGCAGTGATGGCTCGGTTTTGACGGAAAAAGGGCATCTGGACGCGGAAAAAGTGGGAAATGCCCTCAGTCAAATCGATATCGCCGCTTTTTACTGTAGTCCTCTCCAAAGAGCCAAATCTACTGCTGAGGTGATTCAGTCTCGTTTAAATAACTCTCCCGTCATTCAACCCACTTCGCAGTTACTGGAAATCGAGCTGCCTATCTGGGAAAATATGGTCAAAGAGGAGGTAAAAGCTCAATACCCCCAAGAATATCGAGATTGGCACCAAAAACCTCATGAATTTAAGATGATACTGCCCGATGGTCAAGAACATTATCCCGTTCTCTCCCTCTATCAACAAGCGCAGGATTTTTGGCGGGAAATTATTCCCCAACACCAGGGTCAAACTATCCTCATTGTTGCCCATAACGGCATTAATCGCTGTTTAATCCTCAGTGCCATCGGTATTCCGGTTTCCTTATACCATTCCCTGCAACAATCTAACTGTTGCGTTAATGTTCTCAATTTTACGCGTGATTTTGGTGATCCTGTCCAGGTGGAATCCCTCAATCAAACGGCACACCTAGGGATAGCTTTACCCCCACCACGTCCTCCTTTCCAAGGTTCTAGGCTGCTGCTGGTGCGTCACGGAGAAACCCAATGGAATCGGGATAAACGTTTTCAAGGTGTGCGCGATATTCCTCTCAATGATAATGGCAAAGCTCAAGCTGAGAAAGCCGCCGAATTTCTGCGAGAAACGGCGATCGATCACGCTGTCACCAGTCCTTTGTCCCGTCCCAAGGAAACTGCCCAAATTATCCTGCAATATCACCCCGATGTCACCTTAGATACCCAAGTAGATCTGACGGAAATCTGTCACGGACTTTGGGAAGGTAAATTAGAGGAGGAAATTGAAGCGAGTTTCCCCGGGATGTTAGAAGACTGGAAAAATGCCCCAGAAACCGTGCAAATGCCGGAAGGGGAGAATTTACAGGAAGTTTGGGATCGAGCGATCGCTTGTTGGCAGCAAATCGTTAAAACCTATAGTAATAGTGATAGTCCTAAGACAATTATGGTAGTAGCTCACGATGCCATTAATAAGGTGATTCTTTGTTATTTATTGGGTTTAAAACCCGCTAATTTCTGGAATATTAAACAGGGAAATGGCGCGGTTAGTGTTATCGATTATCCCAAAGGATTTGACTCTCAACCGGTCTTGCAAGCAATTAATATTACCTCTCATCTAGGAGCGGGAATACTCGATCGCACGGCAGCTGGCGCTTTATAACAGTTATCAGTGATCAGTTATCAGTGGGTAAGTTATCAGTTATCAGATTTGAGTTTTAAGTGAGCAGTATGTGGTAAGTGTGCAGTATTAAATAGCAGTTTCTTGCCATCTTTTCACTGATTACTGATCAGTAATCAGTGATCACTGATTACTGATTATCAGCCGGTCAGCTGCCCTTGGCTTTCTTAATTAAGAACAGACTACCCCCAAGTATGGCGAAAGCAACAACCGCATTGGGTTCAGGAACTTTGGTGGCAAAGGAAGCATTGTCAATACTAAAACTATCGACATCTGTTGTATTATTGGCAAAGATAACAGAACTAAATTCTGCTGTCCCGATAATACCGAGAAACCCATTCTCTCCACCAATTGTAGGATTGATAGAAATAGTTTGGTCTCCTGTGCCATCGAAATTGCCAGTAAGAGTTAACTCATCAATGCGGGAAAAGTCAGCACCAAAAGCCAACACGGTAGCAGGAAACTGCCAGGTTATGGTATCAGAAGCACCCGGAAGTGTACCGGAAGCATTATCGTAAACACCAGAATTGACGATGCTGACACTGTTGTTATTAAACGGATTAGGCAGTGTGGGAGGAGCGGAATTAGTGGAAACAATCCCTGAATCTAGGGTAATTGACTGTGCCGAAGAAATAGTATTGCTAAAGGTATCGGTGGTAATCTTGTACGAGGGGTTAGTGGCGAGTGCCGCTTCCCAGGCAGTCCGATTTGTATAAATGGTATAAGCACTAACAGAAGACACGCTACTTAACAGTAGAGTTACTGTCCCTGTGGCGAAAGCTAAAGAATTAAGGGCATTGAGCTTCACTAGGTTATTTCCTCTCATTAAAGGTGAATAAAAACCAGAGTATCAGAGCAGGTACGAAAAATCCTCTCATCTTTGTAAGGAATAATTACAAACCACTTTCCGCACTTCTTAACATTCAATTGATAATTTTTACTAATACATTGCTTACAACCCTTTGCCAGTAAAGATTGTAGCTACAAGGATCGATTTTCATCAAGGTGAAGAATTGTAATTTGTTTTCTCAGAAAAAATCAATTATTGAAAATGTTCTCAATAGTAGTTTCTACAATGAAGCTTTTTCGTCAAAACATCTTGGGGAATGTAAAAATATATAAAGGTATATGAAGATGTGCGGAATGTCGGATTTAATTCCACCCACCCACTTAACTAGAAGCTAATAATTTATTCTCAATCTGTCTAACTACGGTTAGCGCCGAATAGCTGACTCCGGCAGTACCTTCTCCCGGATGGGTGGAATCTCCTACTAACCAAAGATGGGGGATCGGAGTGCGCGTCGCTACGCCAAAAGGGCCAAAAGTGGACAGTCTTTGACCAATACCGCCGACAATGCCCTGATTTCGCCCCGTAAACCGTTCAAAAGTGCGAGGAGTAGCTGATTCGATGTGAACGATGTGATCAGGACTAAGATGGAAATAATTACCGAGACGCTCGATCGCCTCTTGGGTGTATGCTGCTTTTAATTGCTGATAATTATCTTCTCCTTTTCGCCACCAAAGACTGGTATCGGTGAAGGAAGAAGCAATAATCGTCGCTTTTCCCACTGGAGCGCGGCCATCCCCTTCTTTACTCACGGAAACAAACAAAGAGTTATTTTCGCCGATTATGCCATCGTAATCGTAGAGGAATTGCAAATGGGGGGGACAATCGGGGGGAATAGCAGCGCGATCGACTCCTAAGTAAACCACAAAAGCACCGGATGCGGGGGGAAGTTTTTCGATTCTCCGGTGATAAAGACTGGGAATGGCTTCGCGATCGATTAATTGTGGTAAATTTTGGATCGGGATATTAGCCACAATCTCATCGGCCATTTCTGGATATATTTGACCATTTTTTTGATTTCTGACGATAATTCCCGTGGCTTTTTTCTTTTCTGTCAGTATTTTTTCCACTGTGTGGCGCATTTGCAATTTACCGCCGTATTTTTCCAAAGCTGCTACTAGGCGATCGCTTAATACCTGCATACTACCCTGAAGGTGGGATAAACCTTGGGGAGACTGAGAAACTGCTAAAGCGGTGGCGGCATAAAGTAAAGCGGTTTCATCGGCAGTAACTTGGGAATAAAGCTTTAACTGCAGATCAAGAAAGGTTTTTAGGCGTTTATCCCTCTCTAAGCCGTATAATCGCAGAGCATCGCCCACAGTCATCAAAGTAAAGGGGAAGGTAATGGCAGTATCTAAACGCAAAGCGGCGATTAATTGCCCTAAATCCCACCAGTTGCGCGGGGGTAAAACTGGATCGCGACTTTGAAAACGCCAACTTGCTTGAAAGAGCTTTTGTAATAATTGCCAAAAAGGTTCGCTGCCCGGAAATTGTTTTTGTCTTTCCTCTTGCCACTTTTGCCGATCGCGCCAGACATTAATCGGATTGGTTTCCCCCGGCAGAAAAACGGCACAAGCAGGATCGCAGGGGACAGAATCGGGTAAATCTATCCCTAATTCGGCAAAAATGCGCTGATGAATGCCCCCTACTTCTAATCCTGCCACTTGAGTTGCCCCCACGTCAAAAGTAAAACCCCGACGGGAAAAAGTCGAGGCACAACCTCCGGGGACAAGTGCCTGATCATATACTGTGACTTGATAACCTCGACGCGCCAATAATGCCGCCGCCGTTAGTCCGCCAATCCCTGCACCAATAACGGTAATTTGCGTCATTTTCTTAATAATTATTTATATTTATTTTTATCCTAACACTGCTGTCTTTTCACTGATTACTGATTACTGTTCACTGATAACTGATAAAATTTCCCATCTCCCATGCGGTCTTAACGGTTAAACTCACCCGCCGTCAGTAACTTGGGATAATCGTGCAAAGTTTGGCCTACGCTCGGGTGCAGTGAATTGTTATGTGTTCCCTTAGGAATCCCTGTTGTGACTTATTGTCTATAGACTAAAAAGTAACATACTTTTATTATCCAAAGCATGAGTGTTAGATTACTTTTTGGTCAAAATGTCAAAAAAGTTCGTGAGCAGAAAGGCTGGTCGCAAGATCGCCTGTCTGAAGAGACAGGATTACACCGAACTTATATCAGTGGTATTGAACGAGGCGTTAGAAATCCAACAATTGAAATTGTTCAACAACTTGCTACTGCATTAGGTGTTGAGATTCAAGATTTGTTTATCGATTCTAATAAATAATTGGTATAGTAAGTGATTAATCTTTACAGGCAGCAACAATTCCAACTTTACAATTCAGCAAGAAACTATTTCATAGCAAGCCCAAATACCTTGATTGAGCTAGAAAGGTTTTTGACTAATCATATTGTGTCATTAGTTAAATCAAACCTTGCTGAAATTAAAAATGACTACAATGAAGCATCCTATCTTTATCCTTTCTGGGAAAACTATCCACCTGGAGATAGAGGTCGTCAGCCCATAATGGATCAGTACCCTTGGCTCGAAGTTGGTGAACATACAATAGGAGCTAAACTACCAAGGTTATTAGTCAATAGCTTTGATGTTAGGGATACTGGAATTCCGACAGGGGCCGATCAAAGATTTGTTATAAGTAGCAAAAATATACTGGAAGCTACCCAAGGATTTACTAATTCAGCATGGCTGTTTATAGATATTAAAAGTGTGGGACCAAGAGATGATCAAGATCATACTGTAATGAGCCATAATCAAGTCTCGGGTGATGGAACTTGGGAAAATTCTCAAGCAGGAGTTAGAAACTCGATACTACAAGTAATTGGGGCGAGAGCATCACATGATTTTCAGGCAAGTATTCCACCTATTTATGTTCTGTCTGATGGAACTATTGCACCAGTTGTGATTATTGCTCTAAAGCCTGTATATCAAATGTTACAGGCCAACCATAGTAACATCAGAAATAATGGACAACCTTTGGAAAGAATTGATGTTGCCTGTATCCCTAACGGACTCTTACTAACCCAAAATCCCAATTACCTTAACACTTATAGAGGGATTTTATTTCCAGGGAAAGATGATAAATCAAAAGACCCGAGGAAATTACGAGTGCGAGTTAGTTTCTCACTATTAAAGAAAATTCACCCGTGGAGAGTAGAATCTATTCTAGTTCCCTACCCTTAAAAATTTAGTCTAAGTTGGCTCTCTTCTTTATTAATATTTTCTCTTGCTAGGCTTACATATTTGGCTTCTTTTTCTATGCCTATAAAGCTTCTTTTATTCTGAATACAAGCTATTGCAGTCGTGCCAGAACCCATAAATGGATCTAATACAGTATTTCCTTGAGCGCTATATAACCGCACAACCCTTGAGGCAAGTTCTAAAGGAAATTTTGCTTCGTGGTCATCGTTTGATCTTACACTTCTAATAAACCATACCGCTCTAGATCCCCAAGCTTTCCACTCATCTGGATTGATCTTTTTTCTGTCTATAATTTGCTGACCAGGTTTCCAAAAAATATAAAGATCTTCATACTCATCAACGGACTTAAGCGAGTTAGAAGTCCATTTGCAATTTGCCCATGCTGGATCTTTTACCCAAATTCTTCGATCATATAAGTAAAGGCCACATTCTTGTCCATAGCTTTGAAGAAATCCGCCAATAAGATGCATTCTTGTTTGAGACTCGTATTTTCCACCTCTAATGTTATTGCCGTTAAGTCTCCTATCAATTGTTTGCTCACTACAACCCAAGTAATCAGCCAATTGATAACGATTAAATTCGGGAAATTTTTCTTTTGCTTCCAGTACCATTTCTTTGGTAACTTTTGATTTCTGCATGCAAAGGTTCATCGCTTGAAATTTAGGAATTTTTTCATCTTTAAAACAACGAATATCTCCAGCATTGATTACGAGAAATCCACCAGGCTTCAAAACGGTAAAGTGATGATTGATTACTTGGCGAAGCATTGCCTGCCAAGATTGATATGTTTCTTCTTTCTCGTATTCTTTTCCTACAAAATATGGTGGTGACCAGAAGCTCAGATCTATTGACTCAGGCGCAATCTGCTTCATCAATATTTCTGCGCGTCCGTGATGAATAGTATTGATTTCAAGAAAATCCATTACTTCAATTGCCAACTGATGTTACTCATAGTGTACATCCTGTGGTCTATATAGTCAACATATTGAGAGTCAAATCCTGTTTTTTTGAAATCTGTATAACCGGTAAATTGGACTCTTAACAGTTTACCCGCGCCCCTAGGGTATCTAAAGCCAAAATTTTGGCACTGGAGTTAATCCCCACTTGCTGCCAAGCATTTGTCATCTCTGTGGCTGTTTTTTGGGCATTGTCGGGGTTAGTTAAAGCCAATAGGCTCGGACCTGCGCCACTAATTACCATCCCGTAAGCACCGGCATTAATGGCGGCTTTTTTCACCTTTTCGTAACCCGGGATCAAAGATTGGCGATAGGGTTGATGCAGTTTATCCTCTAGGGCAATTCTCAGCCAATCGCCGTTACCCGTCTCCAATCCCCGCAATAATAAACCCAAGCGGGAAATATTGAAAATCGCCTCCTGACGGCTAATTTTTTCCGGTAAAACCGCCCTAGCTTTTTCCGTAGCCAGTTCAAAATCGGGAATCCCTAGGACGGGAATGAGATTTTTTTGCCAAAATACTTGACAAATAGCCCAATTTGTGCTATCTCCTGCCGATAGCTGACAGTTGCCCCGCAAAGCCGGCACCACATTATCCGGATGGCCCTCCAATGCGATCGCTAATGCTTCGATTTCCCCCATAGATAAAGGATTTCCCGCGCATTGATTGGCAGCCAATAACCCACCGATAATAGCCGTGGCAGAACTACCTAAACCTCTAGCCAGGGGAACCCCTAAACCGATCTCGATGGCGATAGGGGGCGGATTCTGTCCTATTTTTTGATAAACTTGCAAAAAAGAAGTATAGATTAAATTATCAGCACCTTGGCTAACTTTAGCTGATTCAGTTCCCTTGACACTAATGCTGACAGGGTTAGCTGTCGTTGCCGGCAGCAGGGTAAAAGTAAACTGATTATATAGGGTTAAGGCCGCTCCGAGACAATCGAAGCCGGGCCCAATATTAGCAGTGGTAGCGGGAACTGTTACCGTAAAAGTTGACATGGTTAAGCTTTTGCCTGAAGATAGCGGCGATTTACCTCCTCCCAGTTAACCACATTCCACCACTGTTTTAAATACTCAGCCCGTTGATTACGATATTTTAAGTAATAGGCGTGTTCCCAGACATCATTGCCCATAATTGGCTGTAATCCCATCATTAGGGGGCTATCTTGGTTAGCAGTGCTGATAATTTCCAGTTGTCCTGACTTATTTAAAACCAACCATGTCCAACCACTACCAAAAAGTTTAGTACCTGCTTGGTTGAAAGCGTTTTTAAATTCCTCGAAACTGCCAAATTTAGCGATTATTGCCGCCCCTATTTCTCCTTTTGCTTCGCCACCACCATCGGGGGACATAATCTGCCAAAACATCGTATGATTAAGATCGCCGCCGCCATTATTGCGGATAGTGGTGCGAATATCGGCGGGTAAAGAGTCAAGATTTTTAATTAATTCTACTACTGTTTTTTTCTGCAATTCTGGATATTTTGCCACTGCCGTGTTGAGATTATTAACGTAGGCTGCATGGTGTTTATCGTGATGAAATTGCATCGTTTCCTTATCAATATAAGGTTCTAGGGCATCATAGCTATAGGGTAGGGCAATAAGACTATAGGGACCGGTAGCGGCAAAAGCGGCAGAGTTAAAACCGGCAAGAGTGGCTGTGCCAAGGGTAGCACCTAAAAGATAAAGAAATTGACGGCGATCAAGAGACATATTCTCAGAGCAGATGTTCCGATTATTAATTATCCTATCGATCGGGGCCTTGGCAGACAAAAGTTTTAATTTTTACCTGTCCGCTATAAGATGTCAAATTTTTTGAGTAATTGCCGGGGAATTTAAAAAAATTTGTTTACCTAAAATTAAGAGTTAAATTTGGAAGGTTTCTAGAGTGCGTTTTTCCTCAAGTGGGGAAGGAAAAAATCCCATCCCCACACTTGTCAATTTATCGTTTTTGTTTGAATTGAGAACCGATGCCCAAAAGTCCTAAACCTAATAATCCTAAAATTGCCGAAGGTTCGGGAACTGGTGTGACATTGATGTTATCAAACTGATGAAACGGGAATGCCTGAATCCATTGAACAGATACTAAATTAGTGAAGCTAGAATTAAAGGTAAAAGTTTCTAGGGTACTAAGAATTGCATCGGTAGTAAAAGCTTGGCTAACGGTACTAGAATCGGCTTTTGTTCCTGTAAAATTGACAGTCACACTATCATTACCATTGAGGCTAGTTAGTTGAATAGAATTTAAGTCAAATAAGCCTCCGCCATTTTGGGTTAATCTGGTGATTCCACCAACCGTACCATTTAATAAGGCGGTAGAACCAGGGTAACGAAATTCCTGAGTGCCAAAAAAGAAAAAAGGAAAAGGAGTAGACAGGTTATCTAGGGTAAAACCGGCTTCGGTATAGGTAAAACCGACATTATTAGGGACTGAGTTATTTTGTTCTAAGCTTTGAAAATCGATAATTACAGCTTGGGCGGCTTGGAAAGGGGTTAGGATGGCTAGAGTTGCCCCCGCTACCAATAAGTAATGCTTACCCCCCCCCCACATTTTTGATTACTTTTGTTAATGTTTTGTCCATGAAAAACTCTTTCTTGGTAAGTTTCCTTCGATTATATAATTGTATTTTTCAAAAGACTGGTATTGCCTGCTACCAATAAGTAATGCTTACCCCCCCCGCACTTTTGATGATTTTTGTTAATGTTTGGATCGTTGAAACCTCTTCTATGGTATGGTTTCTTCGATTGTATAATTGTGTTTGCCTCTCTTGGATATTGGCTGAAAAATGTTCACAATGTCACATTATGGGCGCAAGCAGTTCGATAAACTCACTGACCAGGTTGCGCCCCTACATTGCACAATAACCTAAAATACTTTTTAAACCAGCCTTTATTTTATTACCATAAACGATAAAAACTTTTCAACAAATGCGGGGGGATTTTTAGATAATAACCAATAATTATTAATTGATTAACTAAGGTAGTTTTGCCAACTCCTAATTTTTGCCAACGTCTTGCCGAGGTAATCACCGGAGCAGCAACTATGGCTATTTTACCCCTTTTTTTCAATCTTTGTATTAATTCAAAATCTTCCATAATTGGTAACTCAGGAAAACCGCCCAAATCGGCAAAGATTGAGGCTTTTAAAAATATTCCTTGATCTCCGTAGGGAAGGGAAAGCCAGCGAGAACGCCAATTAACTAATTTTTCCACTAAACGCAGGGTTTTTTCCTCTCCATCAATTTTTAATTCAAAGGACCCCGCTACTATACCAGATTGGGATAAAGTATCGATAATTTGTTCTTGAAATTCATGGGGAAGTAAAGTATCTCCGTGCAGAAATAACAAAATATCTCCTTTGGCTATTTTGGCTCCTAAATTCATCTGAAAGGCACGACCTTTACTAGAAGAAATAATTACCTTCGCTCCCAATTGTTCGGCTATTTCTCTAGTTTTATCGGTACTTCCCCCATCGACAACAATAATTTCTACTCCTTCACCTATCTGTTTTAACGTTGCTGCAATTCTTAACTCCTCATTGAGAGTCGGAATGATAATACTAAGATAATTCATCAGGTTTTAAGGTAACTAAAGTCAGAGAATTTAGGGGGAACCATCGGGTAAATTTTCCTACAGATACCGAGGGATTGATTGGGATTGGTAATAACTGTTTTTCTGGTAAAAAAGTTAAACATCGCTGCCAGTTCTCCAGAGTGGCTAAAGCTGGAGTCAAAAGTCGATACCAAATTAGGTTACACTTCATCTTTATGGAAAGCGAAACTCTGTTCTAAGATAGGTGGGACAATGCCGAATATTAAAGGAGACGATGGTGCGCTCAAAACCATCTTCAGCAATAGTAAAATTATCGCAGTGGTCGGGCATTCTGAGAAATCGAGTCGCGCCAGCTATCAGGTGGCCAAATTCCTGCAAGCGGTGGGTTATCGAGTCTATCCTGTCAATCCTATGGTCAAGCAAATTGACGGTCAAAGCTGCTATCCTTCTCTAGAAGCTATCCCCGAACCCGTGGATATTGTTAACGTTTTTCGTCATCCTGATTATCTACCCGAAATTGTCGAGTCAGCTATTGCTATTGGGGCTGCTACCCTTTGGACACAATTGAGAATTTATCACCCAGTTGCCGAAAAAAAAGCGATCGAGGCGGGTTTAAATGTGATTATCGAAAATTTGGGTTGAAAACCTCGCCCTTTAGGGCGACTTTATGTTAGCATTAAATTGAGTCGTTGACTTTGGGAACGTACCTTGTAGGTGTAGTCGGACTAGACATGAAACTGTAAGACCAAAATTAGCTTTGCTAGTAGCGGCAAGATTCAGCCCAAGAATCTCCGCACTTTTAGGGCGGAGAGTGTCAAGGATGCTTGTATCCAGATAGAATATCAGCGTCTATTTGCCTAAAACAAAACCCCACCATGGGTGGGGTTTCGGGTTTAATTTAGGAAATCCTAGAAGGTAAAGGTTCCGCGGAGAGTGCCAATCCACTCGTTACCAGTGCCTTTGAACTGTTCAGGTGCAGAAATCCAGATGACACCGGGGGTGATAGAAATATTGTCGGTGACTTGGTACTTGTAGAACAATTCAACGTGGTAGGGAACGATGTTAGATACTTTCAGCCCCATGTCTCGGAAGCTTAAGTGACCGATGTAGGGCTGCGCACCAGCAAACAGACCTAAGATATTTCCTTCTTTACCCAAGTCGGGGAAGGCAATACCAGCACCGTAGGTCCACACTTCCGCGTCACCGAGACCGAGTAAACGCACGGTGGAGTAGGAACCGAAGGCACTCAAGCTGGCGAAACCAATATCCACTGCACCGGTTAAACCGTAGCTATTGGATACTTTGGCTCCGAAGTTGAAGAAACCGACTTCATCCTGTAGGGTGACGCTATCAGGATCGTTGCCGTTGACGTTGAGCAGGGTATTTAACTGAGTTTGGGAAAGGTTAGCGGCGGAAGTCCCCGTTACACCGAAGGAACCACCGTTACCGAAGATGGCGGTATCGGCACCTTGGTAAGCGTTAACGTAGGTGAAGCCGACGTTGAGGAAGTTAAAGAGGTTAGCGTTAATCTGTGCTAAAGCGGCGTAATCTCCGTTAAAGAGACCATTACCCGGGTTAGGATTGGCCGCAGAACTAGAGCCACCACCACCGGCTAAGTAACCCAAGGATAGGGAGGTCGGACCGACAATGCTTTGGAGGAAGCCTAACTGTAGGCTAACACCGGCCCCAGAACCACCACCGATACGATATATGGGGTTTTCGGAAGCGAAGGTAGATAGCGCACCATTACCACCGTCGAAGTCTTCAAAGAAGGGATTAGTGGTGGGAACGAAGTCATTCCAAATACCGCCCCAAGCAGCAACATAGGTATTGAAGCGACCAAAATAACCTAAGTCAATCGGGGTATAGTAGGCCAACCAGTCGAGAACCACATTGCTACCGTTACCGGCCGCGGTCCAAGTTTGGAATAGGGAAGGGCTTTGCAGATTATCGAATCTGACGGAAGCGGGATCACCATTTTGTAGTGTGGTGGTCGATTTGTAATCAAATCCGAAGGGAGTGGCACTACCCGCCGCTAAACGAGTTTTCAGTACGTCCTGACCGGTGAAGCTCGTGTTTAACAGCAAACGAGCGCGGTATTGCATGGCGGCCTGGGAGGCGGGGCTACCGGCACCGACCGTATCGGTGACAGCGAAGATAACTTCCCCAGCTAATTTGGTGGTGGTGGAGAATTGGTTATTTTCGAGGAAAGACACCCGGCTTTCTAAGTTATCAACTCTAGCTCCCAAGGCCGCTAATTCGGCCTGGAACTCATCCATCAAGCGCTTGAGGGCATCTAAGTCTTCCTTGAGGACGTTCACACCATCTTGAATTAAACGTTCCATGACGTTTAAGCAAGCGTTTAAACCAGCCGCAAATTCCCAACGGGTTAAAGCTCGGTCGCCGCGGAAGGTGCGATCGGGATAACCAACAATACAACCATAGCGTTCAACTAAACTTCTTAAAGCCTCGAAAGCCCAAGCGGTGGGGGAAACATCCCGCAGTTGGTTAACGCTGGTGACTTGATCGATGGTGTTGCCCTGTACGGGTGCAACTTGACCTTCGTTACCGTAGCGCTCGATCTGATTGAGTAATTCGCCAGTTCCTGCACTGTTGTCCTGAACTTGGGCGATTTCTAGATTGTTAAATTCGGTAGAAACACTGGTAGATTTGACGGGGTCGAAGCTACTAGCATTAGCGGAAGCTACCAGGGTAGCCCCTAAAATCGCTGGGCTAACCAGCAATGATTTCCAGAACATTTTTAACATGATGGTTTTTTCCTCACACCTTATAGGTTGACTACACAGTTTGATGCCGCATATAGCCTTGCTATTCTTCTGCCATTATACACAACTTAATTACTTAGGGAAAGATGCGATCTCATTTTTTTGCCTTGACCAGTTGACAAAGTGGCCACTCTGTCGCCCCTAACGGCACTTAAACAAAAACTAAGAGTTGACACAGCGGCGAGGATATCAAAGTTTCTCCAATTTGCGCTTACGACCGATTGAGTAAAGAACGCCCAGAACGGCTCCCAAAATTAAATAAGCCAGCAGCGTAGGAATCACCTGCTGCTGTACGTCATTCAAAATAGCGATAAAAAAGGCTAAACCGACATTGCGAGCAATAGAGGAAATCGCGAGAATCGATCGCTGATCATCATCGGGACCGCCTAGAGCGTGTCCTATCCCTAGAGAGGCGATTACCATAATCAGAATTGCAACCAGTGGCAATCCCCAAACTTTCAACAGTACAGGAAATCCCAAAAGACCGACTAAGATAGCTAAGAGCAAAAACAAACCATTAGCCATAAAAGTTAAGGGTTTGGCGATCTTTTCGGCCAATTTGGCGGCGAACTTTTGCATCAGAAGCCCGATACTGACAGGCAAGAACTGCACCATGGCGACTTGCTGGGCTACCTCTAAAATGGTTACATTCTCTGAAAGCCTCTCAAAGAGGGTGGTAAAAATAGCCAAGGTAAGGGGCGTAATCACAACCGCAAGTAAAGCCAGGGTGAGTTGGAGACTGGCTGAGTAACGGAATCTGGCTCCCGCCATTTGCGATCGCTTGGTAGTTAGAGGCGCACCAGGGGAAGCTGCCAAAAATGCCAATCCAGCCATCACTTCTGGGGGTAAGTTAAATAGTTTTAACAGCAGGAAAACCAGCAAAGGCACCAGCACGACAACGGCTAGGAGCGCCCGGAAGAGTAAAGCGGGTTTGCGCCAGAGGGAGAGCATTTTCTCGAAAGAGAGAGCGATCCCGATGGCTAACATCAGCGAAAAAATCGTGATTTTAACAAGGATTAGCAATATTGGCTTGACTTCGAGAGATATAAGGGGGTTCATCGGCGGTCAGATTGCCATAATCAGGGATTAAGTTGCGGCTTAAGACAGAACACTGTGGAAGGGACGGGGAGACGAGGAGAGGGGAGATACTTGCCCAACTCCCCCATTCCGAAACTGTTCCGCTTGAAACCGGTAGCCCTTCACCGTTGCCAGGGGTGACTGCCATTGCCGCTCAACCTCCAGACGTATCTGCCGGCTCTGGCTGCTCGAACGAGTTCTCAGTGGGCGTAACTGACTCCGCCGGCTTGCTTACTGGCAAGATCTCAAAGTCCGGGGTGAACTGGACTAAGAGGCTCTGGAGTCGCACCAAGACCTGAGCATCGCCCTCTAGCTTCACCTTCCCTTGGCCAATCAGGGCAGGAAATGTGGCTATCCCAGCCATAATCAATTCCAGGTCGCTACGGTCGATCGTGATGGTGAGATCAGGATTTTTTGCCTGGAATCCCTTGATGTTTGTCAGGGTTGAATTACTCATTTCCACCGCAAATTTCTCACCGTTGTCCGGTGTGAGCAAATTGATGGTGAATTTCATCCCTTGCGCTTTCTGGCTATCTAGACGAATGCCGATGAAGTCGAGCCAGAGTTGGGTGGACATGGCGCGAACCGTATCGGGGGTGACTGTCTTGGCCGTGACCCCCGTGGGGAAGCCATTTCGTAGTTCGTAAGCGGCGGCCAGAAAGCTGTTGCGGACACTGGGGCTTTCTTTCTGGTAGCCAATCTGCTCAAACACATCGCCCAGTAGGTCTTTAGCTGCCTGGTTCTGGGGTTCAGCATAGACCAGCTTGTTCAGTATCTCCATGGCTTCGCGGTATTGGCCTCGATCGTGCAACTCCTGACCTTTGGCCAGAATCTTCTCCGCACCCCCCATCATCTCGACGTAGAGCGGAGCCGATTCCCTCGGTGACAGCGGAATTAATGTGGCTGGATTGGCATCCCAGTAGCCCAGGTAGCGGTTAATCACGGCACGGCTATTGTGTTCCTCAGAACCGTGGTAGCTGTGGGCAGCCCACTGTTGCTGCAAACTTTCGGGCAGCTTGTAAACATTGTGGATTTCATTAATGGTCACGCCCTGGTTAGCTTGGTGCAGCACCTCGTTATGCAGATGGGCATAGGCATCCCGCTGGGTTCGCATGACTTCCTGAATGCGATCGTTGCCCCAACGGGGCCAGCTATGGGAGGCAAACATCACCTCCGCTTGCTGCCCGAACCTATAGAGGGCTTCATTAATTTTCTTCGACCACTCCAACGCATCCCGCACCAATGCACCCCGCAGCGTGTAGATGTTGTGGATCGTACCGCAGATGTTTTCTGCTGCCCAGAACGCTTTCCAGTCAGGGAAATAGGTGTTCATCTCGGCGGGGGCTTCGGTGCCTGGCGTATTCTGAAATACCATCTTCACCCCGTCGATGGTCAATTCCTCAATGTCCTGCTCGATGTAACGGGTGGGTTCAATCAGTCCGGTGTTGCCCGCTGCGGTGTTCTTGCCGATCGACTGATCTACATGGCCGAACGGGCTGCGCGGCAATAGCAGGCCGTACTGAAAGAATGCCCGGCGGACCATCGCCGTCCCCGAATAGACGTTTTCGGCGATCGCATATTCCATGAAGCCAACGGGGGCGATAATCTGCACCTTCCCGTTCTTCACATTCGCCTCATCCACCACACCGCGCACCCCGCCGTAGTGATCGACGTGGGAGTGGGAGTACACGACGGCGGCCACACGACGGTGTCCCAGGTGTTCATTGACCAGTTCCAGAGCGGCTTTAGCCGTTTCCTTACAGGTCAACACATCAAATAGAATCCAACCTGTATTGCCCTTGATGATCGTCATGTTGGCCAGGTCGAACCCTCGCACTTGGTAGATCTTGTCCGGCAAGACTTCATAGAGTCCGTAGGCCATGTTCAGAACTGCCTGGCGCTGCAATGAGGGGTGAATGCTGTCGAAAACGCTGTCAAAGCCGCGCAACAGGAACTCGTAGCTGCCCATATCCCAAGCCACGTTACCCGCCTCTGCTATGATTTGTTTGTAAGGTGGGGTGGCAATAAAGCCTTTTTGGGCCTCTTCAAAATCCCGTTTGTCCTCGAACGGCAGGGTCTGGCGCCAACCGTTCTGTAGTTCGATGGTGAACGGGGAGGGCATCTTGCCTTTTGGATCGAAGTGCTTGTTTTTCATAAGGAGTGGTAGGTAATTAATGCGAACAAAAACAGGGACAAGACCTTGACATCCTCGCCGCCGTAAAACGGACGGCGATTCCCAAACCTCACGATTTGAGTTTCTGCTTCTTTCCCGAAGGATTTTTCGCACCTGCCTTAACAGATTTACTCTGTTCT
>VYLP01000084.1_pt1 | contig 53382 bp, 56 predicted proteins | sample 5114311 | NCBI WGS metagenome assembly VYLP01 (sample SAMN12291775, study PRJNA351875) | freshwater metagenome | isolation source: freshwater lake | place: USA: Michigan, Lansing Lake | collected 2013-08-14 | reverse complement strand
ATCCGCGAAGTGGACGTGGCGCAGGAAATGACCAACTACACCAAGCTGCAGATCCTGCAGCAGAGCGGTATGTCCATGCTGGCGCAAGCCAACTCGGCTCCGCAGTCGGTCCTCTCCTTGCTTCGCTAACGGCAGCGAAGAAGACACGCGAAAACGGCCCGGGGGAAACCCCGGGCCGTTCCCATTTCTGGACTCGCTGAAGATCAGGCGCGCTTGTAGATAGCCAGCAGCGCTTCGTAAGCTGCCGGCTCCAAGAGCGCAATCCCAATCCAAACCTTAAGAAGCTCTTCCTCGCTCGGTCGCTCGGCTTCCCCCTTAATGGTCACTGTCAGGCTGTTGGCGGCGGCGCGGCGTTGGGCGGCCGTGAGCTTCGCGTTCACGAACTGAAGAATCAGGGTTTCGTGCTTGCCGTACAGCAATTGGCGAGTCAGGCCAATGGCATTGATCCGCTTTTGGAAGTCGGCCATCAGTTCCTGCGTCGGCACGCTGCCTTCCTCCGCCTTCTTCAGAGCCTCGTCAATCTCGCGCTCCATCTGGCGCATGGTTTGGATCTCTTTCAGCGCCAGTTCGCGATCTTCTTTGCGGGCGTCTTCAATGAGGGGCAACAACTCCTTGAGCTGATCTTTGGTGAGGAACAGCGGCAGCAGGTGGTTGTACGCCTGCAGACGGGCCGCCTTCACCAAGATCGGATCGCCCTGCTTGCGGACGCTGACCGCATCCGATTGGGCCCACGCCCCGGTGAGAAGGGCCGCAACAAGGCCGAGAAACAGTGCAAAGCGAATGGTCATGGTGTTGGAGTCTCTTTCGAATCGGACGTGGAGGGGGTCGGCTCCGTTTCAGTGCGAGGGGACGGCCCCGATGCGTTAGATGGTAGCACGAGGACGGCCAATGCTAACCCCGAGAGGGTCTGCCCGGCCACAAAAAGCGTCCCGACGAGGGCGGTGAGCACCATCGCGAGGTCGGTGAGGCGACCGTTGACGATGCCCCCGGCCTGCACAATGGCCGCCAATCCCGCGACCAGCACGATCAGCGACATCACGAAGCCAAAGGTCGCCATTAGCACCACTTGGTGCCGGGGTCGCCGGCGCAAGGCCTGCCCCCACGCGTGGCCGCGCGGCCGGATCCAGATCCCGATGGCCACCCAAACGAGTGCGAGTCCGATCGCTTGCCCCCACATGCTGAGGCCTATTGTACGGAATGGCCGGATACCCTCGCGGGCCAATTACGCCTGAGGTCGGGGCCACTCGCCCTGGAAGACGATGTTGGCTTGCCCGAGGACGGCGAGCGGCTGGTCGATCCCCTTGACCTCAATCTCGAGAGTCCCTCCCCGGCTGGTGACGGGAATCAGACCTCGTCGTCCCGTTTTGCGCGCGAGCTCGACGGCGGTGGCAGTCGCCCCGGTCCCGCAGCCCAGGGTTTCGCCCACGCCACGCTCCCAAATGCGAATGCGAGCCCCGTCCCCATCCGGGACGGCCCACATCACGCTGATCCGCTCGGGAAACTCCGGATCATTTTCGATCTTCGGACTCACCTGCAAGAAGGTCTCTTCATCCAGTTCTTCATCCAGCAAGACCACAAAGTGGGCACTACCGGTGGTGAGGGCCGAGCCGATGTAGCCTTGAGCTTCCTCTTCGATCCAGGGGGTGCAGGTGCTGACGGGAACTCGCACGGGGTCGTAACTCGCCGCCGGGAGCAAGAATTTCACTCTGCCGTCTGCCTGAATCGTCACGGGAACTTCAATCCCCCGGTGGTTGATGACAAACTCCGGACCCCGGCCCCGTCGATGGGCAAAGGCGGCGGCGCAGCGGAGCCCGTTGCCACAAAAGTCTTCGCTCCCGTCGGGGTTGAACATGCGGAGCATGATGATGTCGGGCCGGTCATCGTAGACCAGCAACCCGTCACTGCCGATGCCAAATTGTCGTTCGCACATGGCCATGGCCAGTCCCCGGAGGTTGTCTTCGGGCACATCACGGGCTTCCACCAGCACGAAATCGTTGCCGATGGATTGGACTTTGACAAACGGGATGGTCATTGCAACGGCTCGAATCGGTAGCGGGCCCGGCGGTGTACGGCGCGGAACCACTGCCCCTGCGGGGATACCAGCGGGAACCACCAGGCGCCGGGACGGTGGGAGGCCCGCGCCAGCCCATCCGTCGCCAAAATGGCCTCGCGAATCAATCGCACCCGGGTGAGCTCGGCTTCGAACACCAGGGCATCCCGGGTGCGTTTGGCTTCCACGATCTCGGGGAGCTCGGTAAAGGCATCCAGCTCGGCTTGCTGTTGCCGCCACGCGCTCCAGGTGGCGTCCACTTTGGCTTGCTTGGCTTTCAGCTCGGCTACAAGTTCCTCGCGGCGAGCCCAGTCAGCCGGGGTCGGGTCTTTCTCGAAAATCGCATCGCGCCAGTGTTCGCCCAGAGCACGGGCGGCGGCCTGCGTCCCTTGGGCGAGGGCATGGGCTTGGTCCACCAGTTGGCGCTTGGCGGCGCGGCGCTCGGCCACCGTCTTGGCCATATCGCCCAGCACGCTCTGGACCTGATCGTAGCGGTGCGCGGGGCACGCCCAGGCCCGGGTCTGGGTGCGTTCCAGGTAGCGCACCAGCTCGCGCGGGCTGCGGATGCTCTTGAGCTCGCCGAGCAAGGCAAAGGCACGCTCGCGGACCTGGCCCATGCGAGCAGAGAAGCCCACGCCGCTCAGTTCATCCGCGCCAAAGGGGCGGCGCAGGGGCTCGGGCAGCCGGAACCATGCATTCACCTCGTCAAGGGCCTCCCAGGTGCTGTAGCCCACGCGCACCAAGGGGTGGACGGGCTGCGGATGACCGGCTTCGGCCAAGTAGCGGTGGAAAGTGCGGCTCCGGTTCACGTAGCCGCTGGCCCCTTCATGGAAGACAAAGACAAACTCGCGGGCTAACAAGGAGATGAGCGTGACCGCCTTGCCCACCAGGGTGACCCCTGGGCCAAATCTTTCTTCCAAAAGTGCTGCCAGCTCGCGGCGGTTGGTGGGGGCGCGCTTGTAGCTCACGGCAAGGATGTCCGGGGTCATGATGAGCAGGCCCCGGGTCCCCACCCGCAAAGTGCCCCGCCCCCGGCCCGGGATGATGACATCGAACGGTACCGCCCCCGCGCCGAAGCGGTCGAGCGTGTACATTTCCGTCCCCTGCACGGCTCGGTCGTAGGCGTGACGGGCCACATCGCGGGTCGCGGGGTTCAAGAACAGGTCCAGGATGGCAAACCGGTCGCGATCGCAGGTCTGCGGGTTGAAGGCCAGAAGTTCCGTGGTGCGGGTGGTTTGCACGGGCACAGGCTCGCCCGCCGCAAAGGAATAGAGATCGGGAAGGATGCGCTCGTAAAAATCGGCGAGGGTGTCGGTACCGGCTTCATCCGTGCCTTCGCACACCAGGCTCAGGAGGTGGTCGGCCTTCTTTCGGGCAGCCTCGAGGGCCGGGCCACTGAGGCAATCCAGGGTCGAGTTCACTGCCCATTCGAGGGTGTCGAACAGCGGCCCAAGGACGGCCTGGAGCGGCGTTTCGGCGGCAATGCGGTCATCGTCGGGGGCGGCGGCCAGGCCGCGCCAGCCCCAGGCTTCCGTCAGCTCGTCCATCAGTTCCGGGCGGCCGTGCGCCAGGCGGCTCAGAGAAACCCCGTGCTGGGCCAGACGATCGCGAGTCACCACCGTTTCGCCGCCAAACAGGGTGGAGAACTCGGCGGCGGCGCTCCAAAGGTTTTGCGTGGTGGTGTCGTTGTGCGGCAGGGCCGCGTAACCGCGCACCCCAATCCCGCGCGGGGCCTTGGCAAAGTAGTCGGTGTCGTGGACCCCGGCAATGAACGGGCGAGAAGGGGAGGATGCGGCGGCCGCCAGGGCCAAACCGGCCTTCATCGGCTCATCCCAAAACACGGTTTGACCGAGCGCCAACAGCGGAACGCCCGGGGCGACCTCATCCATTCGCACCAGGATTTCATTGACCGAACACCCGCTTTCGTCCATCAATCACATCACTCTACGTCATCCAAGACAAAACGATGAGGGGACCCACCCTCAAAAATACGGGGAAACGCGCCGACAACTCTTTTGGAACCTCGAAGTTATGGCGCAGAACCCGCAGAATGGCAAACAAAGCCAGTCCGTTAGCATCAGCGTAGCCAGTCAGATCACCGGCGTGGAGATCCACACCCTCCGGTACTGGGAGCGCGAGTTTGCGGGCTTTTTGAACCCCATCCGCACCGACGGAGGTCAGCGCCGCTACCGCCCCGAGGACATCCAGGGCGTTTTCCTCCTCAAGCGACTCTTGCGCGATGAGATGTTCAGCATCGCCGGGGCGCGGCGTCACCTCGCCCGTCTGCAGCGCGAAGCCGCCTAAACCTTCTTACATTTTCAGATGGCCTGGTTTCCCCGATGGGAGCCAGGCCTTCTTTATGCCTCTCGCCACGGACCCTGCGAGTGGGTAGCCTGAGGCTGTGGGGGAATCGGACATCTTCGCGGGATTGGCGTCCGTGTTGCCGCCTGAGCGCATCCTGGGCAGTGAAGCCGCGCGCCGGGTGTACGCTCACGACGCCTACACGGTGGACCGTAGCGCGCCGGATGTGATTGTCTTGCCGGAAACCACCGAGGAAGCCCAAGCGGTGATCCGGTGGTGTTTGGTGCACCAGGTGCCCTTCACGCCCCGGGGCGCAGGCACGGGCCTGAGCGGCGGAGCGATGGCGGCCAAGGGCGGCGTGATCCTGAGCACCAAGCGGCTGAACCGGATTCTGCAGATTGACATCCCGAACCGGCGGTTGCACGCCCAGGCGGGGGTGGCTAACCTCAAGCTCAGCCAGGCGGTGGCGGCCGAGGGGTTCCACTTTGCGCCGGACCCCAGCAGCCAATCCGTCAGCACCCTCGGCGGCAATATCGCCGAAAACAGCGGTGGCCCGCACACTCTCAAGTACGGCGTGACGGCCCCGCACATCCTGGCCATGACCTGGATTGACAACGCGGGTGAGGTGCGCACCTGGGGCACCGGCGTGGAAGGCGGGCCCGGCCCCGACCTGCTGAGCGTGCTGGTGGGCAGCGAGGGCACCCTAGGCTTTGTGACCGAAGCGTGGGTGAAACTGACGCCGCTCCCCGCGCGAGTGGAGACGCTACTGGCCTCATTCCCGAGTGTGGTGGCGGCCACTCAGACGGTCGCCGAAATCATTGCGGCGGGCGTGATTCCGGCGGCGCTGGAGATGATGGACCGCAACATCCTGGTGGCGGTGCAGGCCGCCTTTGGGCTCCAGGTGCCCGAGGGCACGGAGGCCATGCTGCTGGTGGAATGCGATGGCTCCCCGGCCGCTGCGCAGGCCGAAATTGAAGAGGTATTTGCCATCTGCCAGCGGTTTGGGGCGATCGAATTGAAGCTGGCGGCCAATGAAGCCGAGCGCAAGCACCTGTGGACGGCCCGCAAGAAGGGCGTGGGGGCGATGGGGCGGCTGGCGCCCACGGTGGTGACCCACGACGGCGTGATTCCGCGCTCCAAGTTGCCCGAGATGCTGACCTTCGTTTACGAGGTGGCGGAGGCGGAAAGGCTGGGGGTGGCCAACATCTTCCACGCCGGGGACGGCAATTTGCACCCGTGCTTCTACTTCGACGACCGTGAACCGGGGGTGGTGGAGCGCGTGGTGCGGGCGGGCGAACGCATATTGACGAAGTGCATCGAGCTGGGCGGGAGCGTCTCCGGCGAGCACGGCATCGGGGTGGAGAAAGTGGACTTCATGCCGCTGATGTTCAGCGAGGCGGACCTGGCGCTGCAAGGGGATGTGAAGCGGATGTTCCCGACGTCGGAGTTTGCGAACCCGTGCAAGGTTCTGCCGAACCAAAAGGGGTGCGTGGAGCACCAACGCCGGTGGCGGGGGGCAGCCCATTGAGCGGGCGTCGGTTGCGGGGGCTGGGCACGAAGCATGGCTTCTTGGCTCCGGCGGTGGCGTTTGAGTGCACTTTAGAGGAATGTGGGCTGATGGATTTCAGCCCGGCTGACCAAGTGGTGGAAGTCGGCGCGGGGATGGCCATCGCGGAGTTGCAATCCCTGCTGGGGGCCGAGGGCCAATGCCTGCCCTTGCCCGACCCCGCGGAATGGGGAGCGGCGGCGGCCGGCTACCCCGGCACCGTGGGCGGTTTGCTGGCCTGCAATCTGCCCCATGGCTACATGGCGGCCTGCGGAATGCCCCGGGACTGGGTGCTGGGCGCGATCCTGCGCCGCCCCGATGGGACGGAAGCCAAAAGCGGGAGCCGCGCCGTGAAAAGCGTAGCGGGCTACGATGCCCACAAGCTGGGCGTGGGGGCTTGGGGGCGAGGGCTAATGTACGTGCGGGTGATCTTGCGCACTTTTCCCACCAAAGGGTTACCTGTGATAAGCATCGTGCAGTCCGCGCCGATCCAGGCGCCGGTTTTCATCCAGCGGTGCTTGCGCAGCGACTTTGATTCTGTGTTGCGGCAAACGCCGGGCGTGGTGGTGCACGACCCGCAAACCCAAGTAATTTGGAGCCAGGAGCGGCCCACCACTCCCCCCGAAGGCTGGGTGATCGGCCCCGGAGGCTACCGCGCCCGCCCCGCCTGGATGGACGAGGCGGAAGCTGCCTTCTTGAGAACGTTTGACCCGGAGGGCACATGGATCTAAGCAAACTCAGCGCAGAATTCCGGGATCACCTTGCCCCCCTGGCCAACGCGATGGACGGGGACCCGGCGGCAATGCGCCAAGGGCTAGATTTCTTGGCCCAGCGGCAGCTTTTGGCCTTGCGCCGACCGACCGCCTACGGCGGACCCGAAGTGGATGAAGCGACCTTCCGGCAGTTCCAAATCGAGGTGGCACGGGCCAGTGGGGCGCTCGCCTTTCTGCAAACGCAACACCAGAGCGCGGTGGGGATGCTCGCCCGCAGCCCCAATGAAACCCTCAAACAACAGTGGCTGCCGCGCATGGCCAGTGGCGAACGGATGCTGGGGATTGGGTTCAGCCAGTTGCGCCGCCCCGGCCCGCCGATGATGACGGCCACACCCGACGGCGACGGCTACCGCCTGGATGGCCACGTGCCCTGGGTGACGGGGCACGGGTTCTTCTCGCACTTCATCATCGCGGCGGAACGGCCGGATGGACGCGCGGTGTTTGCCGTGGTGCCTTTTACCAACGCGGAAGGGATCATATTCAGCGAGCCGATGCGGCTGGCGGCGATGGAAGCCGCCCAAACCGTCACTGCCGAAGTCCAGGGCCTCGTGGTGAGCCCCGACGACATCGTGTTTCTCCAACCAAAAGGATGGATTCAGCGCAGCGACCTCATCAACGTGACGCTGCAGGGGTTCTTCGCTCTCGGTTGCGCCCGCGCCGGGCTCGATATCCTCGACCTCAATGCCGAGAGAAAGCAAACCGACTTTATGTTCGAGGCGCTCGCCCAACTCCAGGAGGAATGGGAGGCGCTGAGCCATGCAATGGCCGCCCGCCCCGATGAGCAAGAGTACGAGGCTCGGCTTCAGCTCCGTGCCAGCGCCATTGACCTGATGACGCGCTGTGCGCACGCCGGAGTGGTCAGCAGCAGCGGGGCTGCGAACTCTTTAGGTCACCCCGCCCAAAGGGTGTGGCGCGAGAGCATTGTATTCACCGTCAGCGCCCAGACCACCGACATCATGGCCGCCAGCCTGGCGCGCCTCGCCTCTGGCCGGAGACTTTCTCCCGGCCCATCCGTCTAAACTCCCAACCATGCGAACCCTGGCCCTCCTCGCCCTCTTTGCCGTGCCCTTGGCGGCGCACGCCGATTGGAATCTGCGCACTCCGGCCGGGCTGCCGGTTTTCAAGAACGAGGTTCGGGGCACTTTCGAAGGGCGCAAGGGAGAAGACACCTTCGGGCGGCTGTCTTACGGTTTGGGCAATGGCCTGAGCGTGGCGGCGACCTCGGCGGGGCGCGATCGGTTCTCGGGCGACCTGGCTTATAACTATTTGGTGCCGTTCCCGGATGCCGCGCCGGGCATCAGCGTGGGGGTGCTGGATGTGGCGGACGAGCTGGCTGGTCGGGCTTTGTACCTCGCCGTAACCATGCGCTACGGTAACTACGACCCGGGTAACCAGGATGTGCCGACGGAACTCACTTTCGGTTTTCTCTCCCGCGACGGCGGCCGAGGCTTTGCCTCATTCGCCCTCCCGGTGAGTGAAAAGCTGTGGTTCCGCGCCGAATACGACGGCCAAAACCCGCTGGGCGCCATTGAGTTGCGCCCGGTGAAGGAACTGGCCGTGCGCGGCATCGTGGACCGCAACGGGCCGAGCCTCGGCGTCGGGGTTCGGATTCAGTTTTAGCGCCTTGTTTTAGCGTCGATTCAGGCCCACGGCGTGCAGAAACTCTTGGAGCTTCTCCCGCCCGCTGAGTCCTCGCAGGCTAGCGCGGCGCGCCATGCGCGCCGACCACGGCACCCCTTCGTCGCGGCCATCGCGGGCGTACTCTTCGGTCATGCGGGCGTCGAATTCCTGGACGTCTAGCTGCGCGGGGTACTGCTCGCGGAACCATATCTGATCCGGGTTCAGGCGTGGCTTGAGGCGAGGGAAATTCTCCTCATTCGGCCAGCCAATGCAGAGTCCGAACACACCAAAGACGTGATCCGGCAGGTTGAGAATGCGTCGCACCTCGTGGGGGTGGTTGCGTAGCGCCCCAATATAGCAAGTGCCCAGCCCGAGGCTCTCGGCGGCCACCACCATGCGCTCGGCGGCAAGGGCCGTATCCACGCAGGCCACGGTGTACATTTCTACCGTGTCCACGGCATCGGGTATGGCGGGGTCGGGGGCTTGGCTGGCCAAACGGTTAAGGTCGGCACAAACCGCAAAGAACCACGGGGCGTGAGCGACCTGGCGCTGGTCGCCGCAGAACTGGTTGATCTCGCGGCGGCGGGCGGGGTCTTGCACACTCACCAAAGAGTAGGCGTGCAGGTGGCTGCTAGTGGCCGCGCTCAGCGCCGCGCCCACCAGCGCTTCGATCATCGCCTCCGGCACGGGTTCGCTCGTGAAGTCGCGCACGGAGCGGTGATTGAGCAGCCGTCCGAGATCAGGCAAACCCTCGGGGGCGGGCGTGCCGAAGCGGGCCGCCCAGGCTTCGGCCGTTGATTCTTGGAACATGCCCTAAGAATGCCCCATCCGGGCGGGTTCGCGCAGGGCTTGCCAGAGGGAGGTAAGGGCCTGGGATACCGCCCGCAACCGCACGGTGCGCCGGTCACCCCGGAACGCGAACCGCACCGCCTCGGCGCGGTCCGGCCCGGCCAGCCCGATCCAGACTTCACCCAGGCGGCCTTCGGGGGCGTCCGGCCCCGCGTAGCCCGTCACCGAGAGGCCCCACGTCGCCCCGAGCCGCTCCCGCACCCCTTGCGCCATCGCCACCGCGCACTCGTTGCTCACCGCGCCCGGCCCATCTAGCACCGCCTGCGGCACCCCCAGGTGGGCGTGCTTCACCGCCTCGGTGTAGGAGATCACCCCGCCCACAAAGGCATCGCTAGCCCCCGGCACCTCGGTCAAACGTGCGCCGATGCCGCCGCCGGTGCAACTTTCGGCCACCGCCAGGGTCTGCCCCTCTCGCCGGAGCAAGCTCAAAATCACCTCGGGCAATGTCTCTTCGTCCGCGCCGTAGCAATGCTCGCCCGCCTTCGCCCGAATCAGTTGCTCAACCTGCCGCACGCGTTCCCGCCCGGTTTCATCATCCGCATCGGCAATGCGCAAATGCACCTCGCCGGGTTTGGCGTAGGGGGCTACGGTCGGGCGCTCGCCCTCCATCAGCTCAGGGAATTGCGCCGCCAGCAAGCTCTCGCCAATCCCCACAAACCGCAACGTGCGCCGGTACAGCGGCACCCCGCCCCTGCCCCGCAGCAATTCGCGCACGGGGCCGTCCAGCATCGGCAAGAACTCGTTCGGCGGCCCGGGCAGGGCCAGCACGCCGCCACCGTCTTCCGTAGGCACCCAAAATCCCAGCGCCGTGCCGTTGGCATTCGCCACCCACTCCCCGCCTTCGGGGAGGTCGGCTTGGCGGCCATTCAGCTCCACCCACGCCACGCCCCGAGAGCGGAAGAACGCCTGCAGCCGCCGCACCACGGCCTCATCCCGCACCATCGGACGCTCCAGCGCCTCGGCGATGGCGTAGCGGGTCAGGTCATCTTCGGTCGGCCCGAGCCCGCCAATGGTGATGACGATCTCGGCCCGGCTCTGGGCCAAGCGCAAGGCCTCCACCAGTCGGCCCTGGTGATCGCCCACGGTTTGCCGGTGGCGATGGTGGATGCCCCATTCGGCCAGCCGTTGCCCCAGGGCGGCGGCATTGGTGTCCACCGTATCGCCGAGCAACAACTCCGTGCCGACCGAGATGATTTCTGCGTGCATGGCTTCTCCTGAGTTTGCCCTCTCCGTCCTACGCGTTCGGTACAAATCCGGCACAAAAAAGTCCCCCGGGCCGTAGCCCGAGGGACTCGCTCCATGCGAAGCGCTCAGCCCCCGCACTGGCCGGCCGTGCCGTTCAGGGGGATCGGTCCGCGCGGGGTCAACAGGTAGTTGCCGCCGCCACTCTGTTGCCGGTGGCAACCGCAACCACACGAGTTGCAGCGTTGCTGCTGGCAAGAGCAACCGGGGCGCTGGCCGTAGCCGTAGCCGTTGATCCCGGTTTGGTAGAAGTTCGGCACGCCCGGCATGCGGTTCATCCGCACGATGACGTACGGAGAAACCCAAGATTCCGGTCGATTTATCGGCGCCATCTGGCCTTGGCGGATGGTGTAGAAAACATCCCAGGTGTGGGGGCTGCTCCAGCGGATTTCGGCGACGCTGATCATCGTGCCGATCGGCTGACGACCGAGGTAGAGCACCAAGATCTGCTCACGGCTCCAATCGGCCACTTCCGGAGCGCGGCGATCGAACCCATTCTGGTTGAAATTGTTCTGCTGGTAGTAACCGCCCGTGAGGTTGCGCACGTTGCGCAGGTTGCTATAGAACCGCTCCCAACTGCCTTGGTCCACGATGACCCACGCGCCGGACGAAGTGAACGTCGCCTCGTGCGCTTGGGCGATGGTGCGCCACGAAATCGGGGTGTAGAGCGGGTCGTAGCCGCCCAAACCGTACTGCTGGCTGCTGCCCTGGTTCCACTGCGCCCAGGCGGGAATAGTGGCGAGCACCGCCAGCATGGTCATAAAGATCCGACGCAAAATCATGGTCTTTTCGGGTTGCAAACGCAAAGCCCTCTGCATTTTGGACGATTTGCGTCCGGGAGAGTTTCAGAAACCAGTAAGGAGAGGGGCGGAACACTCAAAAAAGAGTGGTGCCGGGGGCGGGACTCGAACCCGCACGACCTTATGAGCCAGCGGTTTTTGAGACCGCCGCGTCTACCATTCCGCCACCCCGGCGTGACGCTCATGATACACCGTGAGGCCGATTAGGAGAGCGGTTGGACCCGCGCCTGCGGCAACAGGGCGTCGAAATCGGCCCGCTGGCCGATATCCGAACCCGAGGTCATCGCGGTCGCCGCCCCCGCCGCTAGCCCGTAGCGGAGAGCTTCAGATTCGGAGAGTCCCGAGGTGAGGGCGGTCAGGACTCCGGCCACCATGCTGTCCCCGCTGCCAATGGTGCTGCGAGCTTCCACGGGGATGGGCAAGCCGTGCCAAGTGCCACGTGGCGAGGTCATCACGGCCCCGTCCGCACCTAAGCTAATCACCACGAACCCCAGGTCACTGCCTTGGGCCACCAGTCGCTGGTGTAGCTCTTGGGCCGCCGCCGCTACATCGCGGATCTCCGGCAGCGAGCGGCCCAGCAGGCGTTCAGCCTCGCTTCGGTTGGGCTTGATGAAATCTAGGCACTCGCCCATGGCATGTTGCATCACCTCGCCATCGGCGTCCACCATCACGCGGCAACCCGCCTCATGGGCGCACCGGGCGAGATCGGCAATGACGTTGCGAGGGAGGGAAGGCGGCACCGACCCCGCAAACACCACCCACTCTCCTGCTTCCGCTTGCGCGATGAGTTCCGCCCGCAGGGCTTCAAACTCCGCCGGCAAAATCGACGGGCCGGGTTCATTCAGCGTGGTGGGCGGGCCATCCCCGCTCTCGATGCTCACATTGGTGCGGGTGGGCGCGGCAATGTTGGTGCAGCGCTCCGGCACGCCTTCCTGCGCCAGGCGCAGGCGCACGTAATCGCCCGCTTCGCCGCCCAGGAACCCCAGCGCCACCGTTTTCGCGCCCAAGCGGGTGGCCACGCGGCTCAGGTTCAGGCCTTTGCCCCCGGCGTCAATTTCGGTTTGGGTCACGCGATTGGTGTCGTGCACCCGCAGCCCCGCCACAAACAGGGTGCGATCCACGCACGGATTGAGCGTGACCGTGACGATCATACGGTCATGGCTTCGACCAGCAACAGCCGGTCGGGGTCAATTTGGCGCTGGGTGCTCAGCACGTAGCTCAGCGGATTGGCCACCAGCTTGTCGCCGTAGACCCCCACCATCTCGCCGTGAAACCCGCTGATCAATCGGTTCGCCGCAAAGGCCCCCAGTCGCAAAGCCAAAACCCGATCGAAAGCGGTGGGCGAGCCGCCCCTTTGCATGTGCCCCAGCACCAAATAGCGCGTTTCGTAGCCCGTGTTCTTGCTCACAAAGTCGGCCACGTCGGCGGCGCGCGCGGCGCCCTCGGCCACCACAATGATGCTGCTGCGCTTGCCCTTGGCGCGCTGGCGCTTCAGTCGGTCGCAGATGTTGATGAGCGAGAATGGCACTTCGGGCACCAGCACGGCTTCTGCGCCACTCGCAAGGGCGACTTCCACGGCAATGAAGCCGTTGGCCCGCCCCATCACCTCGATCACAAATACGCGGTCGTGAGAATAGGCGGTGTCGCGGATCTTGTCGATCGCGTCGAGAGCGGTGTTGTTGGCGGTGTCGAATCCAATGGAGTAATCCGTGCCCGCAATGTCGTTGTCAATCGAGCCCGGCACGCCCACCACCGGGAACTTGAATTCTTCGTAGAGCTTGCGCGCCCCGGTCAGGGAGCCGTCCCCGCCGATCACCACCAAACCTTCCAGGCCGAGTTCCTTCACGTTCTCCATGGCCTGTTCACGGCCGACTCGCTCGCGGAACTCGGGGCATCGCGCCGTGTGCAGTTGGGTGCCCCCTCGGTCAAGGATGCCGCTCACGGTGCCGGATTCCATCCACAGCCCTTCGCCGGAGATGACGCCTCGCCAGCCGTGTCGAAAACCGAATACGCCGACGCCCCGCCCCAGGGCCGCCCGCACCACGCCGCGCACGGCGGCATTCATGCCGGGGGCATCTCCCCCACTGGTGAGAACTCCAATGCTGTTCATGGCGGTGCTTGCTCGTTTATTCTACGGGTTCAGCCTGCACCGTTGCAGGGCTCAAATTGGTTGCCGTTGGGCAAAAAAAACGGGGTCGAGAGCTTATAGTCACTCTCGACCCCGTCGGGTTTGGTGCCATGGGCACCGGGATCATGAGGGCTTAGTTAATGGATTGGCCCGTCGCGTACGTGGCGCTGCGTTGCACCCACGTCACAAAGGTGTCGTAGTTGTCGAGGACGTTGCGGGGCATCCGCACGTACTCGCGCATGGGTTCGGCATCCGGGTTAGCGCGCAGTTCGTCGGCTCCCAACTCCATGGCTGCGGATCGGTCTTCCGGTGATAACTTCAGGCCAATATCTTCTCCCACCAAGTAGGCAAACATCTTCTCGCCGCTGTAGATGGCCATCCCTTCGAACATTCGTCGGGCTCGGACGTCCATCCCTTCGGCGGCTTTCATCATTTGTTCATAACGTACCGGCCGATAGATCATTCTTTGAACCTTCCCCTAAACGGAGATTGAGCGTTTCCGCCCAATGCGGGTCGTTCCTCCCGCACCCCCAATGATACCCTTTCTGGGGCCCTGGCGTTGCATTTTGTGGGGGTAACTTGCCGCCATGGCCGCGCGCCGACTCATCCTCATCGATGGCTTCAGCCTCATGTTCCGGGCGTTTTACGGCACCGGCTTCATGAGCACGAGCGATGGGCGGCCCACCAATGCGCTGTTTGGGTTCACCGGGATGCTGCTCTCGCTGCTGACCGAGCACAAGCCGGATGCGCTGGTGGTGTGCCTGGATCCGCCGGGGAAGACCTTCCGCCACGCCGAGTACGCGGAATACAAAGGCACCCGCCGCGAGACGCCCAATGAGCTCAACCAGCAGCTTGAGTTCATGCGCGAACTGGTGCGCGCCTTCCATCTTCCGGTGATGGAGATGCCCGGCTACGAAGCCGACGACGTGGTCGGAACCCTGAGCTATCTGGGTGAAACTAACGGCTACGACACCATCATCGTTACCGGCGACCTCGATAACCTGCAACTGGTGGACCACGCGGTGACCGTGATGACGACCCGGCGCGGGGTGAGCGACGTGGTGATGTACGACCCCGACGCGGTGCGTGAACGCTACGGCTTCGGCCCCGAAGCCATCCCCGATTACAAGGCCCTGGTGGGCGACACCAGCGACAACATCCCGGGCGTGCCGGGCATTGGGGAGAAGTCGGCTTCGGCTCTGCTGCAGCAGTTCGCGACCATCGAAGACCTGCTGGAACGCATGGACGAGGTGCCGGAGAAGTTCCGCAAGAAGATCGTCGGCAACGAAGAGCAAATGCGCAAGAGCAAGTGGCTCGCCACGATCATCCGCGATGTGCCGCTGGAATACGACTTCGTGCCCTACGCCCTCACCGCCGAGCAGATCAATGAAGCGGTGGCGATGATGCAGTCGCTGGAGTTCCGGCAGTTTTCGCGCAAGGTGCCGCAGGTGTTGGCCGCCTATGCCCAAGCCAGTGACGCCCCCGTGGTGGTGGCTGCCGTGGAGCGCGAGGCCATTGAGCCGACCGAAACCGCCCGCCCCCGCGACCTCGCCGCTCTGCAGAAGTTCGTCGGCGATGCGCCATGGGCGTTGATGCCGCCGCGCGCCGCCGCCCAGCCCGGGATGTTTGATGAAGAAGACGCGGGCGAAGGCACGGTGGCCGTCGGTACCCGCCTGGCTTACGCCCCTTGGTCCGTGGTGCGTGAGCTTCTGGCGCAAGATCCTTCCCGTGCTACCGGGCACGATGTCAAGCCGGTTTTCCACGGCCTGGACACCTGGACGGCCCCGGGATTCGACACCATGCTGGCCGCCTACGTTCTGCAGAGCGGGCGGACGAACTACGAACTGGATGACCTGCTGGCGGGCTACCTGGACGGGGTGCGCCCGCCCAACCCGGACCACCGGGTGCTTTATCTCCACCCTCTGCGCGAGGTGATGGCCGCCCGCCTGGAGGCCGAGAAGCAGACGTCGGTGTACCACGACATCGAAGGGCCGCTGGTGCCGATCCTGGCCGACATGGAGGACTGGGGGATTCGGCTGGACCCCGATTCCCTGCGCGAATACAGTGCGCGGCTGGGCGAAGAGGTGGTCGAGATTCAGCGCCGCGCGTGGGAGATTGCGGGCGAAGAGTTCAACCTGGGTTCACCCAAGCAGATTGGGGAAGTGTTGTTTGAGCGCATGCAATTGCCTGGGGGCAAGCCCACCAAGACGGGCTGGGCGACCGGGGTGGAAGTACTGGCCGATCTTGCCATCGAGCATCCCATCGCCGCCGAGATCCTGCACTACCGTGAACTCACCAAGCTGCGCGGCACCTACGCCGATGCGCTCCCTCGGCTAGTTGCGGACGACCAGCGGCTGCACACCAAGTTCAACCAGACCGTGGCCGCCACGGGCCGCCTGAGCAGCAACGAACCGAACCTGCAGAACATCCCCATCCGCACCGAACTGGGGCGGCAGATTCGGCGGGCCTTCATCCCGGCCGACGGGTTCGAATTGGCCAGCTTCGACTACAGCCAGATCGAGCTCCGCATCTTGGCGCACATGTGCGAAGACGAAGCCTTGACGCAGGCCTTCCGCGACCACGTGGACGTCCACTCGGTCACCGCTGGGCTGATGTTCGGGATGGAAACTGAGGCCGTGAGCAAGGAGCAGCGCCGCCTGGCCAAGATGCTGAACTACGCGGTGCTGTACGGGGTCACCGAATACGGCCTGGCCCAGCAACTCGGCACCGGGTTCGGAGTCAGCGAAGCCAAGGCCCTGATCAAGCAGTACAACGAACGATTCCCGCGCGTGAAGGCCTTCACCGAAATCGTGGTGGAAGACGCCCGCAGCCGGGGCTTCACGGTGACCATGACCGGCCGCCGCCGCTACTTCTCGGATATCCACGCGGGCAACCGCACGGCCCGGCAGTACGCCGAGCGCCAGGCCATGAACGCCCCCATCCAGGGCACCGCCGCCGACATGATCAAGCTGGCCATGCTGCGCATGCCGAAGCTGCTGGAGGGCACCGGCATCCGCATGCTGCTGCAGGTGCACGACGAACTGGTGTTCGAGGTGCCGCAAGGGCAGCACGCCCCGCTGGAACCCATCCGCGAGGCCATGGAGCAGGCGTTACCGCTCAACGTGCCGGTGGAAGTGGATGCCAAGATCGGTCCGAACTGGCTGGACATGACCCCCATCGCCCGCCCGAGCTGAGCCTCTCTAGCCACCATGGGAGTCATCCAGCGCGAGTTTGAATCGGACCGACGAGACATCGAATCGTGGGTGATGCTCCCCCTCGCCGGGCTGTACGCCCTCGGCTGGATGAGCTACGAGCTGATGTACAAGCTCGGGATCAAGCGGCCCCAGCAGCCGCACTCACCCATCGTGTGCATCGGCAACTTGCGCGTCGGCGGCAGTGGCAAATCGCCGGTGGTCATCCACGTCGCGCAGGTGTTGCAGGGGCAGGGGCGCGAGGTGGTCATTGGGTGCAACGGGTACCGCAGTCCGCGTCAAGAGGGGGCGAGCTTGGCCCCGGCCGGGCCGCTCGACCCGAAGGAATGGGGCGATGAACCCGCCATGATCCGCGAGGCTTTGCCCGATGTGCCGCTGGTGGTGGGGCGCAAGCGCGTGGATGCTGCGGCGCTAGTAGCGGCTCATCACCCCGGTGCGGTGCTATTAATGGACGACGGGTTCCAGCATCTGCCGCTGCGTAAGGATGTGAGCATTGTTCTGGACCCCGAGCGGCCGGTCAACTCGTTCTGCCTCCCTGCCGGGCCGTACCGTGAGCCCCGTGGGGCGGGGCGGCGCAAAGCCGATTTGCTCATGCCAAACGACCAATTCTCAGTGCAGCCGTTCATTCGAGGGATTGAGTGGACGAGAGGCGAAGTGAGGGCGCCCGCGCGGGTGGCCACCCTCACGGCCATCGCCTATCCGCACCGCATGGTGATGACGGCCGAGCATTTGGGTTATGACGTAGCCAGCGGCGTGGCCCGCCCCGATCACGACCCGCTCGATGATCCGCAGCTGCTGAGCCGCATCCCGGCGGACCTGCCCATTCTCACCACGGCGAAGGACTGGGTCAAGATTCGGCAACGGCCCGACGTAGAATCGAGAGCTTGGGGAATCCTGCAGTACGGCGTCACGATCGAGCCGGCGGCGGAATTCGCCGAGTGGCTGGGCGCGCGCATCGCCGCGAAGTAGTTCTATGAGTCAACGTCGGAAGGCCCTGGTCGGCAAAGCGGGGGAGTGGCTGCTCCGCACGCTCCGGCGTCGGCTGTTGGGTCGCCCGGATGAGGTGATCGAGGCCACGGGGCGACGGTGGGGCCGCATTCTTCAGCGGGTAGGGCGACGCACCGAAGTCGCGGACCGCAACCTGGCGATGGTGTTCCCCGAGTGGTCGGCGGAAGACCGGGCAAGAGTGATCCGCGAGGTTTACGAACACTTCGGTACCGTAAGCGCGGATTTCTTAGCCTATGCCGAGCGGCCTTTGCCCGAACTGGAGAGCAAGATCACCGTGGTGGGGCGCGAGCACCTGGAAGCCGCCCTGGCCGAAGGGCGCGGCGTGTTGCTGGCCACCGGCCACTTGGGACACTGGGAACGCATGGCCGCGTGGCTGTCGCGGTCGGGTTACCCCCTCAACGTGGTCATCCGTTCCGCCGACACCGGCGGCGTGGACCGCATCATCAACGATCTTCGGCGGGCGTCCGGCACCACCATCATCCCGCGCGGTGAGGCCACCCGCCCGATCCTCGATGCCCTGAAATCGAATCAAATCGTCGGCATCCTGAGCGACCAGAACGACTCCAGCGCGTTCGTGCCGTTCTTCGGGCACCCCGCGGGGACGAACCTCGGCCTGGGCGTGATTCACGAGCGCACCCGCGCCCCCATCCTGCCCGCTGTGTGTTGGCGCACGGGCGTGGGGCAGTATGAAATTCACTTCTTTACGCCCCTCATGGTCACCCCCGAAGGCGAGAAGGGCGTGGCGACGATGCAGGCGGTGCACGCTTGGCTAGAAGAGCAGATCCGCACCCGCCCTGCGCAGTGGCTGTGGATTCATGACCGGTGGCGGGCCGCCCGCCGCAAGGGGCTGCTGTGAGCGCGCCCCGCATCCTCATTGTGCGGTTCGCCGCCATTGGCGACTGCGTGATGGCCGCATGGGCGGTAACAGCTTTGCGCCGCCAGTTCCCCGAGGCGTTCATCGGCTGGGCGGTGCAACGCGAGCCGGTGCCGGTGCTGGCCGTGCCGGACCTGGTGAACGAGGTGGTGGTCTTTGACCGTCGGCGCTGGAAGAACATGAGCGGCCCGGCGGCTTTCCGGGAGCAGTGGGCGCAGTGGATGCGCCTGCGGCAACTCAATTTTGATGTCGGGTTTGACTTTCAGGGGCACAGTAAGACGGCTTTGGCCCTGCGGCTTTCTGGGGCAAAGCGGCGCATCAGCACCCGCGCCACCGACGCCTTGGCGCGAACCCTGAACCCTCCGGCCGCCCTCGCCGGGGACGTGACGCACGAAGTGGACCGAGCGATGGCAGCTGCCCGCCTGATCTCTCCTCTGGAAACCCCCGAGCGCCCGATCATGCCCAACTTGGAGGCCGAAGTGGCAGCGTTTCGGGCTGAGTTTCCGGGCCGACTGATTACGATCCAGACCGGGGCTACGGAGTCCGTCAAGCGGTTCGCCCCCGAGAAGTGGGCGGAAGTCGCGGCCGGGTTGGTCGCGCCTGGAACCCAAATCGTCGCCGTAGGCGGCCCCGGTGACCCGGAAATCCCGCACCCGGCCGTGCTGAACAGGGTGGGAGCCTACGACCTGCGCACCTCCATGGCGCTGGTGGCCGCCAGCCACCTCCACGTGGCCGCCGATACCGGCACCGGGCACATGGCCGCCGCCTACGGCGTGCCGGTGGTGAGCGTATTTAGCAAGAATCGCCCCGAGCGGTTCCGCCCCTACACCACGCAGGGCCGCATCATCCACGGCGGGATGCGTGCTGATGATTCCGACCCGGCGGACGTGATCCACGCCGCCCAAGAGCTTTTGGAGGAATCGTGCGCATCCTCATCGTAAGGTTGAGCGCCCTGGGGGACGTGTGCTGCACCCTGCCGGTGGCCTGCGCGCTCAAGGACGAAGGGATCGCCACCGAAATCGTGTGGATCGCGGACAAGCGGTTCGCTGCCCTGGCGAAGCAGTGCGACGCCATTGACGAAGTCATCACCCTCGAGAAATCCCAGCTCAAAAAGCGGGCCTGGGTGAAGGAGTTAGGCGAATTCGACGTGGCCCTGGATATGCAGGGGCTGCTCAAATCCGGTTTGCTGGTGGGAGCGGCCCGCGCCAAGCGCCGCTTGGGGTTCCACTGGCAGCGGGAAGGGGCGCGGCTGTTCTCTAGCCCCGTGATGCCCGACCCCAGCAGCTTGCATGTGGCGGACCAGTACGTGGACGTCGCCCGAGCCTTGGGCTGCCAGACGCACCGCGCCCGCTTTGGCCTCGCCCCCGCGCCGGAAGAACAAGCCAGCGTGGCCGCCAAGTTGGCCGAGCGAGGTGTGAATGGCCCGGGCTACGCCCTGATCAACGCCGGGGCGGGCTGGGCGAGCAAGCGCTGGTCGCCGTCCAAGAACGCGCACCTCGCCGCAGCCCTGATGGAACGGGGACGCCCCGTGGTGTTCCTGGGAGCCCCCGGGGATCGCCCGATCTTCGACGAAGTGTTATCCCACTGCACGATGCCCCCGGTGGACATGGTGGGGCACACCAATGTGGCCGAGCTCACCGCCCTCATCCACGGATGCGCCGTCCACATCGGCGGGGATACCGGCAGCACGCACATTGCCGCCGCCCTGGGCCGCCCCTGCGTGGGCATTTACAAGGTGAACGACCCGCGCCGGACGTGTCCGTACGGGCAGTTCATCCACACCCTTGAGGGTGACCCCGATCCCAACGATGTGCTTAGGGTTGCGGAGCGGGCGTTGGCGGGTTAGGCACGGTACCCGCGCGTTCATCCGTCTTGGGGCTGAACGTCGGGTTCGTAAAGCGTCCGGGCTCACCGAGCGGTTTGCGGGTTTGGGTTTCGAAGTTGATGGTGAACAAGCGTCCACGGCCCTGGTCGTCCCGGCCCACGTACACAATCATTTTGCCGTTGGGGTGCCACGCAGGCATCTCCGCCGGGCCGGGCACGATGGGCTGCGCCTTCTGTACGCCACCTTCTTCGGGCGGGAAGATGATGAGCGCATCACTCTTGAACTGACCGTCCGTAAGCGTCCCGGCCGAGCCAATGATCGCCGTGCCGTCCGGTGCGAAGGCCGGGTGGCGGAGTGTTTGCTCGTTGCTGGAAGAGAAAGCCACTGTCATATTGGGCGGAGCGCCTTCAGCCGTGGGGCGAGCAATGAACATCACGTTCTCGAACGGAACGGTCAGTTCGCCATCCTTCTTGAACTGCTCGGGGATGCGCGGATCGTTCGGGTCCGACCACTTGAAGCCCTCAATCGCAATCGCGGCCACCCCGTTGGGCAGCACGTCCAGGTCAATTCGATCACCCGCCGCTAGCTGAACTGGCACGTACGGCATCCCGCTGTTATCCACACCCAGACGGTTGTAAATCAACAAGAAACCGCCTTCTTCCCGGCGCATCACGGCGTACAGGGCCTGGTCGCTCCCGGCCCAGTAGGCGGAGCTAAACGAGGTGCCCAGCGTGGCGTAGATCCCGCTCATCGCCCCGCTCATGCCGCTGGCCCCTTCTTCTTGCGCACCACCCCGGCTCATGTCAGGCGGCGGGAGAATCTGCGTCAACTTTTGGGTGCGCTGGTCAATGCGGTGGACAAGCCCGCTCACAATCACCAGGCCGGCTTCATTCTGGGCCGCGTCACCCGACTGCGGGTACCACAGGCCCGCCGCATTCCGCGTGCCGCGCGGCATGCGCAGTTCGGCGTCTTGGGTGTCCGGCTGCCATCGGTAGACGCTAAAGCTGCCACCGTCGCGGTTGCTAATGAGCATGACCTTGTTGCCATCCGGCCGCCAGGCCGCCTCAATATCGTCCTCTTGGTCCGCCGACCCGGGCAGAGTGGTCTTCGCGCCATCGGGGTTGAACACCACGGTGCGGTAGCCCTCGTCGGTGTCTTCCACCGCGAGCACCCAGCCTTCGCTGTCCACCGTGCCCACGTCGCCCGGGTCCTTGGCGTAGTTGCGGAACATGGACCACCCGATGAAGATGGCGATGATGGCCACGGCCCCGATGATCAACCGACGAAGATTCTGTTTGTGCATGATGGTTCTGTTGTGAAGTTAAGAAAATGGTGCCCGGTCGTTAGGGGGCGGATTGGTCTCGAGCTGAACCGCATAGCGGCCCTGCCCCGGAAGATATCCCTCGGGCGCCAATTCTCGGTACATGAAGGTGCGATACCACCAGAAGCCGACGCCGATAAGGACGAGGCAAATCACCCAATAAAAGCACCCATGAAAGCGTTCTCTGCACATGTTGGTTCATATCAGTTACGGGGTGGGTGCCCATTGGTTGCCAGGCTGAATACGGGCGCCGTTGGCAAAATCGGTGCCGCGCATCGCTTTCTTACCCTCTGGCTGGACTTGGCGGAGTACCAAGGCGCCGCCCGGTAAGGCGATGACGAACTCGGGGCGGGTGCCCACCACGGTTCCGGCGGGAGAAGTGGAGGCTACGGGTCGCACGTCGCGCAGCTTCAGGCGGCCCCAGCGGGTTTGGATCCACGCCCCGGGCACCGGGGTCATGGCGCGGTAGCGGCGATAAGCCAGATCGAAGGGTTCATCCGCCGGGATTTCCGCATCGCTCGGCAAGATCTTGGGGGCCATGGTGGCGGCGGCGTGGTCCTGCGGCGTGGCGACGTACTGACCACTGCCCAAGGTTGCGAGGTGCGCGGCCAACAGTTGCCCGCCCATGTCGGCAAGGCGGTCATAGAGCTCGCCCGCCGTCTCGTCGGGCGAGATGGCGCACGTCTCCATCGCGATGATGTCGCCGGTGTCCATCCCCGCGTCCATACGCATCAAAGTAACACCAGAAAACCGATCTCCGTTCCAAATGGCATGCTGCACCGGCGCAGCGCCCCGGTAGGCCGGGAGCAGGGACCCGTGGATATTGATGCACCCGTGCCGGGGGACGTCGAGCAGAGCTTGCGGGAGAATTTGCCCGTAGGCGGCCACCACAAAGAGATCGGCATCGAGTTCCTTGAGTCGCTCAATCACCTCGGGACGGCGGCAACGTTCGGGCGTCTCGACGGGCAAGCCTAACTCGAGCGCGCGCGCTTTGACCGGGGTCATCACGGTCTTGAGGCCGCGCCCGGTGGGGCGATCCGGCTGGGCAATGACCAGGGATGTGACCGACGCCACGGCCTCCAGCGAAGGAATCGCGAAGGGGGCCGTTCCGAAGAATACAATCCTCATGCTTCGTCCATTTCGGACGGCGGCAGTTCCCAGTGCAAGGTGGCCGGGTCCGCCTTGTCAATAAAGAGAATCCCGTCCAAGTGATCCACTTCGTGCTGCGCCACCCTCGCCGCCAGGCCTTCCATTTCGAATTCGACCTCGCGCCCTCGTTTGTCCAAGCCTTTGATCACGACCATCTCCGACCGCTCAACGTCACCATAGAGGCCCGGCAGGCTCAAGCAGCCTTCCAGCGCCACCACCTTCTCCTCGGAAAACTCGATGATTTCGGGGTTGATGAGGACAATCGGACGCTGGTCGGGGCTGATGACCACGATGCGTTCTCGGATCCCGACCTGGGGGGCGGCTAGGCCAATCCCATTGGCTTCGCGCATCAGGTGCACCATGTTGTCCGCGATGTTCTTGATGCGGGTGTTGACCCGGGCCACCGGCGGGCACTTTTCACGAAGGATCGGGCTGGGAATCTTCGTAATCGGCCGCCTATCGCTCACCTCATAGAGGTACCGGTATTCGGCCGGGACAACGATATCCATGGGTTCATTATGACGGGCCGGAGGTCAGCCCCTCTGGCCCCTTTTGCTGGGCCAAAGGGCATGGTTCCATTTCGTGACGGTTACAGCGCCTTGCCGGTGTCCGTAGGTAAGCGCCATGCCCTTCTTGCCTTTCGCTCCGGTTGCGCCGGTCAACGATCTCCAGTTACGGGAGCCCTTGCCGGCGGTGGTGGTTACCAATCCTCCCACCATTGACGGCGAGATTGGCGAAGGCGAATGGCAAGAATCGGCCCGCCGCGAAGGCTTCTTTGACCGCGACACGGGCTTACCCAGCGACGAGCGAGCCGAGTTCTGGCTGTGCTACGACGGCAAGAACATCTACTTCGCCGGACGGGTCTACACCGACCCCAAGAAACTAGTGGCGGAAGAGTATCGGCAGAATGTGAGCCTGAACGGCAACGACCAGATGCGATTGTCGCTCGACCTCTTGGGGCAGGGGACGGGGGGGGACGAGTTTGGGATCAATCCGCAGGGGGCTACCGAAATCGAGCTGAACGGAGGGCGCGCTGCCAAGACCGAGTGGCTCGGCGAGTTTGAAGCTCAAGCCAAGCGGACGGACACGGGATGGCAGTTTGAAGCCCGGATTCCTTGGCAGATCGTGTCGCCGGCCCCCGCCGGATTGCGTGACGCTCGATTCGACATCGAGTGGTTCCGCAGCAACAAGGCGAGCACATATTCCTATGCCTACACGCGGGGCGACCGCACGCGCAACCCGCAATGGACCAGCGTGAACGTACCCAAGATTGAAGGCAACGACCAGTTCTTGCTGCTGCCCTACGCTTTCGTGGGGGCGCGTGAGGATGCCAAGTTCGAGAGCCAGATTGGCCTGGACTTCAAGCGCCAGCTACCCGGGGGGCTTAGCCTTGTTGGCACCATCAACCCCGATGATGTGAACATCGAGAACGACATTCTCTCGCTCGATTTCAGCTACTTTGAGCGGTTGGCGGGTGAATCGCGGCCGTTTTTCCAGGAAGGTCAGAACTATTTCCGCACCGGATTCGAGGCTCAACTCTTTGCCAGCCAACGGATTCGGGATGTTGACTCCGGCATCAAGATCTACGGGGACTTGGATGCGACCACCCGGATGGGCGCCTTGGCCGTGACGGATTTTGGCGATCAGATTGCCAGCGTGTTTTCGCTTAGCCGTCGCTGGAGTCCGCAACTCTCCACGAGCCTCGCTTACGTGCGCAACGATCAAAACGGACATGACAACGAAGCCGGTCAACTGAACTCAAGCTACACCCTCGGGGACACGACGTATTACCTCCTCACGCAGTTCACCGACGACGAGCAACAGCGAAGCGGAAGCCGCATCTCCTCCGGGGTTATCATGGAGACGGCGAAGTGGTACGCCGATTTGGAATACACCGAAGTCACGCCGAACTTCTTCCCGCGCATTGGCTTTGCGCCGGAGCGGGATTTCCGGCGAGTGGGGCTGTTCACCCGCTACGGCGAGCAGCTGACGATCCCGGGCGTGCTTGAGTGGGGAGTTGGCTTGAACCTCTCCTCGTCCAATCGCTTCAACGGCGACTTCTACCGCGATGACGTGGAGGTAGGTGCCGAACTCAGCCTGCTAAATGGACTTGGATTTAGCATGGGCTACAGCGCCGGCCGCTTCGAGCAGTTCAATGATCGGAGCTTCAGCATCGGGGCGACTTACCCCTACAATGACCCTTACCGCCGGGTGCAGGCCGAGATTGCGTGGTCGCGGTTCCGGGGGCGCGAACGCCGCGACCTCGAGCTTGCACTGCAGTACCGGGTTACGCCGTTCACCCAGCTCTCTCTCAGCAATGAGTTTGTGGAGTTCGATGGTGACGCCGAGACGCAAATGGTGTTGGTGGCCACCCACGACCTTGGAAAGTACGAGGGCGTTTCGTTCCGGTTGGTGCGTCGCAACGACGACTACAACTGGAATGCGTCCTATCGCCTGAGTGGTCGCCGGGGCACGGAGATGTTCCTGATTGTGGGTGACCCGAACAGCCGCACTTTCACGAACCGTTTAGCCTTCAAGATCGTGACCCCGATGACGCTGGGCTTCTAACCCCAGATCGGCAGCAAAGAGAAACCCCCGGAGCCTGTTGGCTTCCGGGGGTTCTTTCGTTCTTGGTGATTCGGGCCTTAGCCGGCGACTTCGCTTTCGATGCCGCGCCGAACGACGAGGAACTTCATGCGGCCGGGCTTGAACTGCTCGCGCAGGGCCTCAATCGCCTTGTCCACGTAGATCGTGCCACCGCAGTAGAACAGGTCCACGGCCGCGTAGCGGTGCTCGGGCCACGTGTGGATGGTGTAGTGCGATTCTTGGATGATAACCGCGCCGGAAACACCCCACGGCTCGAACTCGTGGAACGATTCGTCCACCACGGTCGCTTCGCTCACAATCGCGGCGTCGCGCATGGCCTTGCCAACGGTCGAGACCTTCTCCAGCGACGTTTGGTCGCAATCGAAAAGCTCGATCAGCAAGTGGGAGCCCAGCGAGGGTTGCTCGCTCGAACCCAGCGGCAAGCCGGACTGATCCTTGAGCAACCAGGCTTCAAAGCTGTCGGCGTTTTCGCTGTGAATCAGCTGCCAGCCGGCATCATTGGGGATGGACGGCGGGTCGGCCACGGCTTGCTTAGGCTCGCTGCGGCGGAATCGGTCGGCGATGCGTGAAAACCACGAACCGCGGGCGCTGTGCGCCATCGGAACAACTGCGGCCAGCGCGGCCGCGCTCATCAGGATTTGCGTATAGGTAGCCAATCAAGTTTCCTTCGGCCACTTGCGTGACCGTGAAGTCAGTTCCGGAGGTGAACCCGGAGAAACCCGACAGAACGACACACGAATCGGACAGCAGGCCGTCGTCCACCCGATAGGCCTACGGGATGTCGCCTTGAGAGCCGTCCCGCATCCTATTCCCCTCACTTTCGAGGAGACGTCCAATTCGCTTAGGCGCCTTTGACTACCGGCAAGCCGAAGTTTGCGGCGCAGGAACGCATGATACCAAACTCAATCTAGGCTTGAGTCCGATTCCGTGCGTTCCTTTGCAGTAAGGCGCAATTTAGGGGCCAATCGTTTCGCGGATTGGGCCCGTCGGCGCAAATGAGGGGTCAACTTCTTCTTTGACAACCTCGCCATCCGTGATGTGGATCACCCGGTTGGCGTGGGCCAGCATCGAGGGGTCGTGGGTCACGATTACCAGGGCCCCCTCGCCTCGGTGCCGCACCAACAGGTCCACTACGGCCAGGCCATTGGTGTGGTCCAGCGAGGCGGTGGGTTCGTCCGCAAAGATCACGGAGCGGCCCCCCAGGAGGGCGCGGGCCACGCACACGCGCTGGCGTTCCCCGCCGGAGAGTTCGTGCGGCAAGCGGTGCGATTTGTGCCCGATGCCGAGGTCCAGCAGCAGCTCCTGCGCCTTCTCGCGGGTGCCCACCCCCGGCGAGCCGACCAACACGTTCTCCAGCGCGCTCAAGTAGCCGATGAGGTAGGGGTATTGGAAGACGATGCCGAAGTCCACCAGTCGCAAGCGGGCGCGTTCGGGTTCGGGCATGTCCGAAATCCGCTGCCCTTTGTAGAGCACCTCGCCCGAGGTCGGGCTCTTGAGGCCGCTCATCATGTAGAGCAGAGAGGACTTGCCGCTCCCGCTGGGGCCGAGAATTCCGAGGAACTCGCCCGGGCGCACCGTGAGGTTGATGTGCCGGCAGGCGTAGAGGTCTTTGCCTTGGTCCTGGTAGACCAACGAGGCTTGGCGCAGCTCAATCATGCCAATCTTCGCTCCACCACGCTCACGGGGTCAAAGGTACGGAATCGGCTCCAGATGGCCCCGACGGCCGCGAGGAAGATCATCACCGGCACCGGGATGGTGTAGAGCAAGGCCGATCGGTCCCACACATCCAGCGCAAAGGCGTTGGGGTCCATGAGGCGGGCCTTCACCAGCTGCAGCATGCCTTGCGCCGCCGCCACACCGAGAATCCACCCCACCAGCACCACGGCGATGCTTTCGCCCAGCACCCGCCGGATGAGGTCGCGGCGGGTGTAACCGAGGGCCTGAAGCAAGCCGAATTCTTGGATGCGCTGCGACTGGTAGATGTTGATCAGCATCGCCATCATCAGCGTGATCACCGCCACCAGGGTGAAGATCACCACGTTCAGGATTTGGTAGAGGATACGGAACATGCTGTTCGTTTCCTCTTCCAGCAAGAAGTAGGCGAACACCCGCAGGTTGGCCCCCCGGTACTTCTCGTGAATCCAGCGGTCGAGCTTGTCCTGGTCGGCCGGGTTCTTGGCGAAGACGAGCGCGCTGTCGTAGGGCGGGAAGTGGTACTTCTCGTGGTATTCGTACGGCATCATCATCGTCCAGTAATCGGTCTGGGCGATGCCGACGATTTTCACCGGGAACATCGAGTACGCATCGGCGTTGTCGGGCTTGAGGAGCGGATCGCCGAGCTTGAGCTTGAGGTTGCGCGCCACCGGCTCGCTAATCAGGGCCTCCGCCTCGCCCGCCTTGGGGTAGCGGCCTTCGATCTTTGTGATGTTCAGGCGCTTGGCAAAGCGGCGCATGTCGTCTTGCCGCATGGCCAGCACCACAAAGGGCCAGCCTCCCACGATGGACTTCACCTGCGCTTGCGAGCCCCGGATGACGAGAATCGGCTCAATCGGCACGGGGGCACCGTCGCGGATCTCCTTGCGGATGTTGTGGTCCACGCTGGCGTTGCTGCGCGGCACCAAGCCCGTGTAGTTCTGAGAGTGCTTGTAGATCGTGCGGATGCTGTACGGAATCGAGTTCATCAACGCGACGATCCCGACGATGAGCAATACCGCGAGCACGATCACGCCAATGAGAGGCAACGACTTGCCCCCGTTGCGTACGAGGTACGTGGAGAAGGTGAGAATGCGCTTCATGCGGTGCGTCTCCGGTAGCGCAGGAAAACCTCGTTCTCTACGGGGCGGCAAGAAACGAGATCAAAGTTCATCAGGTGTCCGGAGGGCAGGGGTTCGCCGCCGGCGTAGGTGGGCAGGTCACGGCCCAAACGAACCTTGGGCGCGAGGGTCAGAAAGAGCTCATCCACCAAGTCTCGTCGTAAGAACTCGGCGTTGATTTCGCTTCCTCCTTCCACCAGTAAGTGCGTCACCTTCTTATGGATGCGAAGTTCACGAAGGAATGTTTCCCAGTCCACCTCCGATTGGCCTACGGGCCAGAGCGGGAGGCCTGGGGTGGCCCCGGCCACGGCATCTTGCGGAAGCACGACCCAGGCTTCCCCGGTGGAACACTGAAAGAATGAGGCGTTTGGGTCCAGGCGCCCGGTGCGGCTGGCTGCGAGGCGCAGAACTCCTGCCGGCCAATTGATGACCGGTGTGGCGCGCACCGTCTCCGCTCCGATGAGGATGGCCTGGGCGTGCCGCTCCAGGTCGTGCATCGTTGCGTGGTCTCGGCGGCTCCCCAGTTGGGTCACCGGCTCGTGGCGTTCCCCCGAAATGGTTTTCCCGTCAATCGTGCTCACCATGTTGATGAACACGTACGGGCGCTCCGGCGGGGCCGCCGGGAACTCCAAGTCGGGGTAGACGGTCACCAGGGTTTAGGCTCTCAGGTGTTCGCGCATCGCCTTGGCCAGCACGCGGTACGGATTTTCGGCGTAGCGCTCCTCGCCAATCCAGAACGTCGGCACGTTCCAGACCCCCTTTTCGTGAGCTTCATCATCAAAGGGGATGATGAGCGAGGCGTAGCGTCGATCTTCCAGCGCTTCATTCATGGCGATGCGATCCAGGGCACAGGCTTCCGCCAGGTTCAGCACCACCTCGCGCTGCCCAATATCTTGGCCTTCCGCCCAGTAGGCGTGGTAGACGGCATCCAGCAAGGGGTTGATGTCGCCGTGGGCTTTGGCGAACTCCAAGGCCGCCAGGGCGTCGTGCGAGCGAATGGGATAGGGGCGCGAAACCTTCGGCAACTCCATGTTCTCGGCGGCCAGCATCAGCTGGAAGCGGCTAGGAGTTTTCGGCTTGTTCGCCGGGGGTGGCGGCGGGGGCGGCGTGCCATCGTCAAACGGCATCGGCTCGGGATACAACTCGTAGCCGATCCAATCGAAGGAAACCCCAAACTCCTGCTCCAATCGCCGGGCCTGGGCATGGCCAACGTAGCACCACGGGCACACGATGTCGTGCGCCACTGGAATCACAACGCTCATGTTGTGATTCTAACGTGGTGGAGGTGAGAGGCCTTAGGCGGCCTTCTCGGTGCTGGACTGAAGTTGGCTGCGCAGGTAGGCGAGAACTTCCCTCAGGTTGCGGCCATGATCCGGGGCCGTGGCCTGCGCCATGCGCACTGTCACAGGCGAGTCCGGACCGCCACGAAGCTGCGTCCAACCCTCAAAACGGGAGACCAAACGGTCGGTGACCACGTCTCCCGATGGGCCAGTGGCCGGCAGGATGACGCCAAAGCTCTCCTTACCGTAGCGGCACACGATGTCCAGGCCACGCACGTTGGTGCGCAAGAGCTCGGCGGCATCGCTGAGGATGTCCTCAACGCTGCCCGGGCCAAAAAAGCCCTGCACCCGGTCCAGTCCGTCGAACTGCACCACCACGACGCTCAAGACACTGCCGTAGCCGATGGCGCGGTGAATCTCTTCCGTCATGCGGCGGCGGAAGTAGGCCTCGCTGTAGACGCCCGTGTGTTCGCAATAGGCTTCTTCGTCGCGGGTCTGGTCGGCGCGCAGGCGTCGTTCGTCCGATTCTTGCTTCATCAAGATGCGGCGCAGCTTGCTGAGCGACTGCCGCAGGATATGCGACACGTAGTTGCACGAGATGCCGAGGCGGTTGGCGATTTCGGTCTGGTTTAGCGACTCGAAGTGAAACAGAGTCAGGACTTCCTTTTCCAGGTCGCGCAGCTCTTGCATGGCCGCTTCCAGGAGCAAACGGTCTTCCACGCTCAACTGGTCCGGGCAGAAATCGCCCGCATCCAACCGGTCGAGGTCGCTTTCGCCCTCTTCGTCCACCGACGGGGTGGCATCCAGCGAAGTCACCCGCAGGATATCGTTGGTTTGCAACACATCGCGCACGGTGTCCTCGGCAATGCCCAGTTGGTCGGCAATCTCGCGTTCCGTGGGCGGGCGCTTCAGGTCCGCTTGCAGGGCGGTGCTGGTGCGGTTCACTCGGGCTCGCAGCTCTTGCAGCCAGGCGGGCATACGGATCGTCTGTGAGCGGTCGCGGAGATAGTGCTTAATCTCGCCGGCCACCAAGTGCGTGGCGTAGGTGTTGAATCGCACCCCGGCGTTCGGATCGAATTTGGACAACGCATTGAGCAGGCCGATATAGCCCACTTGGATCAAGTCCTCCACCGGCTCCACCCCTCCAAACCGACGCGCGGTTCTCTCGACGAGGTGAGCATAGTGAACGATGATCAGATCCTTGAGGTCGGGCCGAGGGTTTTGGACGTACTCCAAAACCATCAGTTCCGCTTCACTCAACGCTTGACCGAGAATCTCCGACATTTTCCTTCCTTAGTGATTGCGGGGTGCCATCCGTGCGCCCCCAAGCAGATACATATCAATAGTCGGTGGGGGCAACTGCCTTGCCCCCTGGTAATTACTCCTGAACACTCTGAACTAACTTGAAGATCGGGGCCATCACGCTGATGGCGATAAAGCCCACCACCACGCCGAGGAAGATGATGAGCAAGGGCTCGATCATCGAGGTCAAACCCTTGACCGTTGAATCCACTTCGGCGTCGTAGAAGTCTCCGACTTTCACAAGCATCTCGCTCAGACGACCGGTTTCCTCCCCGACATCGATCATCTGAGTGACCATCAGAGGGAACAAACCGCATTCGGTGAGGGGCACGCACAGGCGGTTCCCTTCGCGAATACTGAGGCGCGTCTTGTCGATCGCTTCGATCAACACGGCGTTGCCCAGCGTTTCTCCCACAATTTCGAGGCCGCGCATCATCGGTACGCCACTGTTAATCAGCGTCCCGAACGTGCGGCAGAAGCGGGCTACGCTCATCTTGAGCGTGAGTTCACCCACTACCGGAATCTTGAGCTTGACCATGTCCAGGCGGTAGCGCCCTTCCGGGGTCTTGCCCCATAGCTTGAGGCCGAAGATCGTGCCGCCCACGAAGAGCAGGATCATCCACCAATAGGCTTGGCAGAAGTCGCCCAACTTAAAAAGGGCAGCCGTGACTGGCGGCATTTCGACGTCCATCCCTTCAAAAATGCCCTTAAAGCGGGGCAGCACGAAGCTGAACAGCGCGAAGAGCATGATCTGGCTGAAGATCAAAACGAGGACCGGATACATCATGGCCCCCTTGATCTTGGCGCGGACCTCGGATTCGTATTCGAGGAACGAAGACAGACGGTCGAGGATGATGTCCAGGATCCCGCCGAGTTCGGCGGCCCGGATCATGTTCACATAAAGTTTGTTGAACACGGCCGGGTGCTTGGCCATCGCTTCGTTGAGCGAAAGACCACCCTTCACGTCCTGAGTAACCGCGACAATACTCGGCTTAAGGATCGGATCCTTGGTTTGCTCGGCCAGGATTTCCAGGCATCGCAAAATCGGAATCCCCGCGTCGATCATCGTGGCGAACTGACGCGAGAAGATGACCAGGGCCTTCGCCTTCATCTTGCCAGCGACTCGCTTCTTGGCGACCTTCTTGGTCTCCCGAATATCGAGCACCTGCAGGCTCTGGTCCCGCAGTTTGCTTAAGACCAAGGCTTCGTTATCAGCCTCCATGAACGACTTGACTTGTCGTCCACTGGGATCAACTGCGGTATACGCAAAGTAGGGCATCCAAAGACCTCTTTCCGAATTGTCGGCACCCGGAGCCCGGAAACTATACGGGGGATCGAAGAAACCTCGCGAGAGACCCGGTTCCGGTGCAGGGTGTGCCTGAGAGCAGGGCCATAATGGGGCCATGTTGCTGGCCGGAAAGAAGGGCTTGGTCCTGAACGTCACCAATAAGAACAGCATCGGCTGGGCGGTGGCCGAGCGGGTCGCGTCCCTCGGCGCGGAAGTCGGAGTGGGTGCCCAGAACGAGAAGATGCTCGACAAGGTGAACGAGCTGATTGCGGGCAACGACCGCATGAAGTCGTTTGTGGTGGATTTCTCCGACGACGCCCAAATGGAAGCCCTGGCGGCCGCCACCAAGGACGCCTATGGTCACCTCGACTTTGTGGTGCACTCGGCCGCGTTTGCCAAGCGCGAAGACCTGGCCGGCCGGTTCGTGGACACCTCCCGGGACGGTTTTGCCATGGCCATGGATATCAGCTGCTACTCGCTGGTGGCGATGTGCAAGCACCTAGAGCCGATCCTGGCCGATGACGCCAGCATCGTGACCATGAGCTACCTGGGCAGCGTGCGCGCGGTAGGTAACTACAACGTGATGGGCGTGGCGAAGGCCGCCCTGGAAAGCGCGGTGCGCTACCTGGCTAACGACCTAGGCGAGCGTGGCATCCGGGTGAACACGGTCAGCCCTGGCCCGATCAACACGATCTCGGCGCGTGGTGTGCGCGGCCTGACCGACATGATCAAGGAAGTCCACGATGTGGCCCCGCTCAAGCGCGAGTTTGGGCAGGATGAAGTGGCGGGCACCACGGCGTACCTGGTCAGCGACCTCTCGAAGGGCGTTACCGGGCAGCTGATCTACGTGGACAGCGGCTACAACATCATGGGCATCTAAGCCACCGTGCGGGTTCTCACCGTTCCGAACTGGTCATTTGGGCGCGATCGGCGCTTGCTGGCTGACGTGCGCGAACTTCTGGAAGCGCGGCCGGTGACCGTCCACTTTGCCGATAGCGATGTGGACCACAACCGGACGGTGACGGCCTTTAGCGGCGAGCCGGAACAGGTGCGCGAGGCCCTGTTTGCTTTGGCCGACCGGATTCTGCCCGCCATTGACCTGCAGCGGCACCGGGGGGTGCACCCGCGTATCGGGGCGCTGGATGTGTGCCCGTTCGTGCCGTTGCGATTGCGCCCCTCGGCCAGTGACAGCACGGACTTGATTGTCTTTGTGCAAGACACGGCGCGCCAGCTAGCCGAGCGCTACGAGGTTCCCGTGTTCCTCTATGAACAGAGTGAGCGGGGGAAGCACGCGGCGGCCCTGCCCAAGTTGCGCAAGGGCGGTTTCGGGGGCCTTGTCGATCGCGATATCGAGCCTGATTTTGGGCCGCACCGAGTCCACCCGCATTTAGGCGCGACAGTGATGGGCGTCCGCGACTTTCTGATCGCCTATAACGTGAACCTGCGCACGGAGACGGCCGACGTGGCCAAGACCATTGCTCGCTCGATTCGCGAACGCAGAGAGCAGGGGGACGAACGATTCACGGGGGTGCGGGCGCTGGGACTGATGCTTGCCGCCCAGGAGATGTCGCAAGTTAGCATGAATGTCACGCGGCCGGATGCGATCTCGCTTGACGCTCTGACGGAGTGGGTGGTGGATGTAGCTCGAATGCGCGGCGCGGAGTTTGGGTACACCGAGCTCATTGGGGTGATTCGAACTCGCGACTTGGAGCACGCCACGCATTTGCACCCGCGCCAAGAACAGATCGTGAAGTACGAGGAGGAGGACTAAATGGCAGAGTTTGCGTTCGATATCGCGATTTTGGGCGGCGGGCAGCTCGCCCGGATGAGCGCCCAGGCCGCCCAGCGGTTGGGCTTGCGGGTGTGGATTCTGGACCCGGACGACCAAGCCCCGGCCCGCCAGATTTGTGCGGGGCTCTCGGCTCCGATCGAAAGTGAAGTGGGGTTGCGGGAAGCCTTCCGCGTGGCTAAAAACGTAACGCTGGAGAACGAATTCATCCCCGCCGAACTGATCCAGGCGGCGCTGGAGGCCAGTGGCCGGGACCCGCAGTGCCTCAAGCCCGGATGCCTCACCCTCGGCATCATCCAGGACAAGCTGCGCCAACGCGAAGCGTATCGCCAGGCGGGGGTGCCCTCGCCCCGAGCGGTGCCTGCCGCGCGCGCGGCGGAGCTTGGGTTTCCCTGCGTGCTCAAGGCGCGCTTTCGAGGCTACGACGGCAAGGGCACCCTGGTGGTGCAGAACGAAGCCGAATACGAGGCGGCGCGTTCGCGCTGGGACCAAGACCCCTGGCTGGCGGAAGAATTCGTACCTTTCCGCCGAGAACTTGCCGTAATGGTGGCGCGCAGCAACCAGGAAATCCAGGTGTTTCCGACCATGGAAACCGTCCAAACCAACCACGTTTGTGACTTGGTTTATCCCGCCGACGTGGACGCCAGCGACATCGCGGTGGCGGCGGTGGAGGCCGTCGAGGGCTTTGGCATCTTCGGAGTGGAACTCTTTGAAACGTCTGACGGTCAATTGACTGTCAACGAAATGGCCCCCCGTCCCCACAACACGGGCCACTACACCCTGGATTGGGGCGGTGTGAGCCAGTTCGAGATGCACGTAAGGCTTTGTATGGGATGGAGTCTGCCGGAGACCATGGGCTTGCCGGTGGCCATGGCGAACCTGCTGGGGCAAGAAGGGGCGCAAGATGTGCACCGGGCCATTGGGGCCGCTTTTGCCGCCGATCCCGAAGTGAATTTGCACTGGTACGGGAAAATGGAGTCACGCCCGGGGCGAAAAATGGGACATATCAATGCCGTTGGCCCCGATGCGCAACGCCGCGCCGTGCGGGCGCGTGAAGCTTTCTACAAGGGGTGGTGTTCATGAGCATGGTTTCGATTCGCGTGGCTGAGTTTCCGACGGACGCCGCCATCGTGCGCCGCTTGCTCGGCGCTTACACGGCTGAGATCGGTATGGACCCCACGATGATTGGGGTGACCGAAGAGCTGGCCTGCCTGCCCGGTCCCTATTCCGGTCCGCACGGGTTCGTTTTGCTTGCTGAAGCAGAGGGCAACGTGGTGGGCTGCGTGGCCATTCGCCCGATGGAAGACGGGGAGGCTGAACTGAAGCGGCTTTACGTCGCTCCGGAGGTACGCGGGCGGCAAGTGGGCCGTGCCCTGGTGATGGAAGCCCTGCACACGGCGCGGTCGGCGGGAATTCAGAAGCTGTTCCTCGATACGTTGGCGACGATGGACCGGGCGATTGCGGTGTATCAGCGCGTGGGCTTCCGCCCCTGTCCTGCCCCCCGAAAAGTCCCGTACGAGGCCCAATTTTTTGCTATGGATTTCGGGGCTGTCCCAGCCAAGGCTAGTTCCAACGAGTAGAATGGAACTTCACGCATCCTGAAGCCGCGGCTCAGTAGGATGCACCGGAGTTTCTCATGCTTTTGTTGAATGCCAGCGAACGGACCACCAATTCTTCCGCCGAAGCCAAGCGCCTGCGTAAGAGCGGCCTGATGCCGATGGCTCTGATCACTCCCGACAAGGAGACGCACATGATCCAGGCCAACACCCGCGACATCCGCGACCTGATGAAGAAGATTGAAGGCGTGCCGCTCTTCTCCGTCCAGGTGGAAGGGGCCAAGGAGCCGGTGAACGTGGTGCTCAAGGGCATCCAACGCGACGACATCACCCAAGCCGTGACCCACCTGACCGTGCAGCAAGTGCGCGACGAAGACAAGGTCCGCGTCAGCATCCCGCTGGTGTTTGAAGGCACCCCGGTGGTGGTGACCAAGGGCGATGCGACCATCGTGACCAACATGAACAAGCTGGAAGTGGAAGGCGTGGTGAAGAACCTGCCGTCGATCCTCAAGATTCAGATCGGCCACATGGCTTCGAACGAGCGCATTCTGGTCGGTGATCTGGAACTGCCGGAAGGCGTGAGCGCCCTGGCCCCGGCTGCCGCCCCCGTGGTGAGCACCGCCGGTCGCCGCCGCTAAGGCCTCAGCGAAACAGAAACCAAAGAAACCCGTCCTTGCAGAGTGCAAGGGCGGGTTTTTTGTATTGGGCCAGTGAGAATTTTGGTGGAGGCGCAGGGAATTGAACCCTGTTCCAAAACCGTCGTCCCGAAGACGTCCACGAGTGTCTCCTCTCGATTTTTCTCAGTGCCCCGCGACCCAAGAGGCCCGGCTACGGTTCACCCAGTTCGATTGATCTTAGCTTTACGCCCCCGAACAGAGAGCTTCAGCCCATCCCGTTTGTGTGTGACCCGAGTCTCTCGCGACGGGAACCCGAGAGGTGGATCCGCGGGCTAATTAGGCCGCGTAGGCGAAGTTGTTGTTCGCGTTTACTTTTTTGCCGCTTTTAACGAGGCCAGCGGCGCCTCGACTCGCAATCCAAGGTCGATCCGGCTCTGTCGAAGCCTGACGCCCCCGTTGTTACTAGTATAGACGTCGGGCGGGTGAGGGCGGTTGCTTAGGCATGGGCCACTCGCCACCGCATAATGGGCCGTGGTCACCCGCGTCTACGAAACTCGCATTGCCGCCCCGGTGGAGGCCCTGCGCGCCTTTCACGAGTCCGTGGAGGCGCTGGTGAAGCTAACGCCGCCCGGCACTAAGGTCGAAATCATTGGGGAGGATGTGGTCGTGCGCGAGGGGGCGCTACACGTTTTGCGTATCCGCCAGGGGCCGCTGACCACGGTGTGGAAGGCGCGGCTCAGCGACGTGACCGAGAACGGCTTTGTGGACACGATGGAGGCGGGCCCGGCCAAGTACTGGCGGCACCACCACGAATTCCTGCGGGATTCCGGTTCGGCGGAGGGGTGCATCTTGCGCGATACGGTCACCTTCCAGGCGCCCGGTGGCCCGTTGTCGCCCTTGGTGCACGCACTGTTCCTCAACCGGCAGGTGGACGCGATGTTCGCCCACCGGCACGCGGTGACCAAGCGCGAGTTAGAACAGTACCGCGTCGAGCCCGGTCACGAAGCCTGACAGCGAGCGAACCTGGGCGCAGGCCAGCTTGACTCCGCCCATAAACGAGGCCCGGTCGTACGAGTCGTGCTTAATGGTCAGCAACTCCCCCGGCCCGCCGAACAGCACTTCCTGGTGCGCCACGCTCCCCGGCAAGCGCACACTGTGCACCGGCACCATGTCCACCTTCGCGCCGCGTGCGCCGGCTACGGCTTCCACCGCCCCTTGGGGTTCGCGGGGGGTTTCCGCGCGGTGCTGCGAGATCAAGGTGGCGGTGTGCCGCCCGGTGCCGCTGGGGGCATCGAGCTTGTGGTGGCCGTGGCGCTCGATGACTTCGGCGTGCGGGAAGTAGGCCGCCGCCATCTCGGCAAACCGCATCATCAGCACCGCCCCGATAGCAAAGTTGGGCACCAGCAGGCAGGGCTGGCCGGTTTCTTGGCAGGTCTGCACCAGGGTGCGCACGTCCGGTTGGCGCAGGCCGCTGGTGCCGATGACGACCGCGAGGCCGCGCTTCATGGCCCGCATGGCGTGGTCGGGGGCACTGCTAAAGTGCGTGAAGTCCAGCAGAACGTCGGCGGGGCGCTGATCCAGGCATTCGCTAAGCTTGTCCGTCACCACCACCTCGCTGGGGATCTGCAACAAACTCGCTAAGGTCTGTCCGGCCCCGGAGCGGTCCACCGCCCCGACCACCTCAAAACGAGAGTCGCTGGAGAGTGCCCGCACGGATTCTTGGCCCATGCGACCGAGCGCGCCCACCACGGTCACGCGAATCGGAGTCGGCTGCGGAGATTCGGACATACCCCGAGATTACTCGGGAACGGCGCGGGTGAGTTTCCCCTGCGGCGAATCCAGTTGCAAGGGCATGCCTCGGTCATCCAAGTCGGCCACGGCGTCGCCACTCACCACGCGGTGGGCGGGCACATCTTGCCCGTTCCACTTAATGCTCACGGGGCCCTTGTATTCCACCACCGTGGCCTCCCACTGGCCTTTGTCGGTCACAAAGCGGTGGTACACCCACTTCGCGCCCACTTCCGGGCGCTCGGTGAGGAACCAGAAATCGGACCGCGCCCGAATCTCGGTATCGCGGGGAGCGGGCACCTTGAACGCGGGCATCCCCGGGGGGCCTTGCCACTGGGCGTCACGCCGGTCAAATGTGGCCGCAAATGAGGTGCGGGTGGTGCCCTGCACCACGCTTTGCAGCTTCCGTAGCGGCTGCCCGTCGGACTTGAGGTGCGTTTCTTGCCGCACGATGATGGGGTCTTGCCCCGGCGGCATCAGGGTGAGCTCGAGCGTGCTCAGCAGGCTACGGTCGGTTTGCACGGTGCGGGTGAGAATGCCCTTGACCGGCACCCCTTGCGAGGTTCCGACCAAACCGATGGACTCGGTGGCCGGAGGCGGGGCGAGCAGGGCCAGGGCAAGCATCATCTCAGTACAGACGCGGCGGCCTGCAGGCCCGATTCGTAGGCGAACTCCAAACGTCCCCCCCGCGTGCCGTCGCCGCACACGTAGAGGTCGGTCAGGCGCGGGTTCAGCGTTTCGTAGGCAATGGTGGCCTCGGGTTGGCTGTATCGCCAACGCTTCACGTCGCTAGCTACGGGTGTGCTGAATTCCGCGCCCAGCAGGCGTTCCACATCCTTGGCGGTCTCGTGGATGATCTGCTCGTCCGGGGCGTCGTAGCGGCTGCGGCTGTAATCAGGGCTCATTTGCGCCACCATCGCCGAATGGCCTTCAGGAGCGCGGCCCGCGCACTTGGCACTCTCCACGCTCAGCCAGGTGAGAGGGTGGCGTTGTTCGGGGTCAATGACCGCAAAGAAGTTGCCCGAGAAGGGCGCGGCGTAGCCCAGCAGCACGCTCAGGCAGGGGCGGTAGGTGGCGGCGGTCACCCGGCGGGGGTCGCCCGCGCTCTCCAGCAGCGCCTGGGCTTGCGGCAGGGGCACCGCCAGCACCACGCGGTCGTAGGTGTCGCCCAGGATTTCGTAGCCCCCGACGGGAAGGCGATCGATGCGCTCCACCAGGGTCTGCATGCGGATGTCGAGGCCCTCACCCAGGCGGCGGGCCAGAACGTTGATGCCGTCGGTGTAGACGTACCGCTCAATACGATTCTTCATCGGGTCGCCAGCGGAGATGCGTCCCATGGCGTGAATGTGGATCGGCCGCTCGATGTGTACCAAACCTTCGGTAGAAAGCTCCTCCCGCATCACCTTATCAATGGCAAGGCCGCGCGGGGAGATGCTGGTAGCCCCGGTATCGAAGAGGTACTCGCCATTGCGACGGGTGGCGGCCCGCCCACCCAGGACGTGGCTCTTCTCGTAGATCACCGGGGCGAGGCCGTTCTGGCGCAGGACCCGCGCACACGCGAGCCCCGCAAGCCCAGCCCCGATGATGGCGACTTTCACGCGGTGGTGCCCGCTGTGGCAGGGGCCAGGGCCGCTGAAACCACGTCGGCGGCGCGGCGGCCGCTCAATACGGCGCCGTCAATACTGCTGTTGGCGCAGAATTCGCCCGCCAGCACCAAGCCTTCGGTGTCCGTGCGCTCGCTGGGCCACTGCTGTTGGAACCCGGGCCGCTGCACCAATTGCGCGTAAGGCACGCGGTCCACGCGGAGCGGTCGCCAGTTGGTGATGGCAGTCTTGGGGTACCAGCTTTGGATCTCGTACCGAACGGTATGGGCCAGGCTATCGTCGGAGAGTTCGGGCACGCCCAGCACGGTCGCCGAGATGAGGTGTTCGGTGCCATTGCCACGCTGGGGAGCAATGCGGCTGAGGCAGACAAAGTGGTTGAGTCGCACGGGGCGGTTGCCATTGGCGACCAGCACGGGGTCATCCACCGGGCGCTCGGGCGCGGCGTAATAGATCGTCGTGCTGCCGTGGAACTCGTCGGGGATGCTTGCGATTCCGGTGAGCGACTTGGCCGCTCGGGCGTCGGTCGCGACCACCACCATTTCCGCGTCAATCACCTCGCCGTTGACCAGGCGCACACCCGTCACCCGGCCTCCATCGCGCACCAAGTCGCTTACGCGGGCACCAAATCGGAAGACCCGCGCCGGCAAATCGGCGGCGATTTGCTTGGGAATGGCTTCCATGCCCGCCAGCGGGATGCTCACATCCCCGGCGTTCATCGTGCGCCAGATGAAGGCGAACTGCCGCCAGCTCACCTGCAGCGAGCGATCCAAGAACACGCCGCCGAAGAAGGGGCGGAAGAAGCGGTCAATCACGCGATCGCTGAAGCCCCGCACCCGGAGCGCATGCTCGGCGGTGTCGTCCTCCATGGCCAGGATCTCGTCCACGTCCATCTCGGCCAGTTCCCGGCTCATGGTCAGCAGCCGGATCTTGTCGAGGTTGGAGAGGTAGGTGCTCATCGCCATGGCCAGCACGGCGTCGCGGTTCACTTCGTGGTCGGTGTTGTCCCATCGCACCAGGCAGCCGGGTTCAAACGCGCGCAGGCCGAGGGCGCCTTCGTTCAGTTCGGCTTCGGTGTGCGGGTACTCGTTGAGATACACCTGAAACCCTTGGTCCAGCGTAAATCCGTCCACCTTATCGGTGCGGAGGCGTCCGCCGGGCCGATCCCCGGCTTCCACAATCAGGACCTCATGGCCGCGTCGAAAGAGGTGACGCGCACAAACCAGGCCCGCGAGGCCGGCGCCAACAATGACGATGGGACGCTGCATTCCGCTTGTGGTTTTACCCAGCCGCAGGCAGAACCCACTGGCCCGAGGTAACGCGGTACCCCACCGCGGCCAAAAGCGGCCCGCCCGCGAGGCTGAGGAACGCCCACGTGACGGCCTGCCCCACGCGGCCACTGGTGGCCAGGGCCACGATCTCAAAGCTCAAGGCGGAGAAGGTGGTGAACCCGCCCAGCAACCCCGTGATGAAAAACGCGGAGGCCATGGGGGAGCGTTGGCTGAGCAGCGCGGCTGCCACACCGATGAGGAACGAGCCCAGAAGGTTGATGAGCAGGGTGCCCGCCCCGAGCGGCCAGCCCGCTGCCCGCGCCCCGAGGCCCAGGGCAAAACGAAGCGTCCCCCCGATGCCCGCACCGAGGAATACGGCGAGGAAGTCGGAGGGACTGACGTTCACGAGAGGAAGGGGAGGCTAGCCGAGGCGGACCCGTTCGCGGGGGACTTCCTCGGTTTCGATGCTGCTCTTGCCGCGCTCGATGGTTTGGAGCACCTTGGCCACCACATCTTCGAGGTTGTGCAGGGTGTCGAAAGCGTAACGGTCCGCACCGCGTCGCATTTCTTTGGCTTCGCGTTCGGCGTCTTGCTTCATCTCGGCCACTTGGGCCTTGGCAATCTTCAAGATTTCGCTTTGGGCCAGCATCTGGTCGCGCTCCAGTTGAGCTTGCTGGCGCAGGCGTTCGGCTTCGGCCGTGGCTTCTTCCACCAGGCGCGAGGCTTCCTTGCGGGCAAAGTCCAGCAGGGCGTCCGACTCGGCTTGGGCATCGGTGATGATGCGCTCGCGTTCGCGGGCCATGCTGGCTTGTTCTCGGACTTCGCGCGGGAGGCACGTCCGGATTTGCTGCAAACTCATGGAGAAGTGATCGGGCCGGAAGCCAAACGCGACCGGTCCCAGATGCTTCACACTCAGAATCTCTTGGTTCAGACTTTCGATCAAAGCCAAGACATCCGTTGCGGGATCAATACGATAAGCCATGGATCACCTAAACGGTTCTTCTAAGTGTAACACGTTGGAGAACCTCATTCCGTCGCTCTTTTTGCGGGGAAACGGGTCTGAATGCTAGCTTTCACGCTCGGCGGGACAAAAAGGGAGACGTCTCCGCCCAACGTTGCGACCTCGCGGACCACGCTGCTGGCCAGGAATGAGTACTCCTCACGGGCAAGCAGGAACGTGGTTTCGATCTCCGGGGCGAGCTTGCGGTTGGCCAGGGCCACACGGAACTCGTAATCGAAGTCGGTGACGGCGCGTAGACCCCGCACCAAAATCCGGCAGTCCTGCTGGCGCGCAAAATGGACCAAAAGCCCATCGAAGGCGGCAATGGTCACATTTGTATAGGGTTCCGCCATTTCTATGAGCAAGGCGATGCGCTCGTCCAGGGAGAGAAACGGTGTCTTGGACGTGTTGATCCCAACTGCCACGATGAGTTGATCGAACAGCTCGCTCGATCGCTGGATGAGATCGAGGTGGCCGAGGGTGGGCGGGTCGAAGGAGCCCGCATAGATGGCGCGCCGGGTCATGCCGTCGGCACCTGCACATTGCCCGCCAATTGGCGGTAGGGGAGTTCGGCAAAGGCCGCGTCGTAGATCGCCGGGGCGATGCCCGCCTGGGCAAGCTGATCCGGGCGGCGCACATCCTCGGCCCGGGCCGCTAGCCGCACTCCGTGGCTGGCCACCACGTAGGCGCTGGGGCCACCGAACGACGGAATGGCGAGGTGGTAGGTCTGCACCACGGGGAAGACTTGGCCAAGCTGCGCCACCGTGTTCTCGCGGCCGTAGGGGCAGAACAGGGCGTTGTCGGATTGCGTGACGACCAACCCGCTGGGGTTCAGAATCCGCGCCAAATCGCGATAGAACGCGGCGGTGAACAGCGCCTCGCTCAGTTCGCCCTCCTCGTCCTCGTAAGTGTCCGTGCTGTCCACCACGATGAGGTCGTACTGGTTCTGCGTTTCCTTGACGTACGGGAAGGCGTCGCCGATGGTGAGGTGGAGCCGGGAGTCGTCCCATGCGTTCCCGGCCAGTGCAGGCCAGTTCTCCTTGGTGACGTTGATCACGCCTTCGTCAATCTCCACCATATCCACCTGTTCCAGGCTGATGTCAGTCATCAGTTGGCGGATGGCGCCGCCGTCGCCGCCGCCAATTACCAGCGCGCGCCGGGGGGCGGCCAGGTTCGCCAGGGGCACATTGACGAGCCCCGCGTGGTACAGGCCTTCGTCGAGTTCGGTGAGCTGGATATGGCCATCCAGAAGCAGCATTTGCCCGAAGGCGTCGCTGCGCACCAGATCAATCGTTTGGAAGGGCGAGGTGAAGGAAGCCACGTGCTCCTGCACGGCCACGCGATGCGCAAAACGATCCCCCCGAATCGGGTACTCAAGAAAACCACCAGAGAGGCCGTGGCCCATAGGCGGGAGAGTACCCATACCCCTGAAGTCGGCCATGCCCCTGGATAAACTAGCCTTTCATGCGAATCGTCATCGGCGCGGACCATGCCGGATTTGGCTACAAGGAAATCCTCCGCCAAGAGCTGGCGGCCATGGGCCATGAGGTGGAAGATGTGGGCACCCACAGCGACGCCTCGGTGGACTACCCCGATTCGGCGCGCGCGGTGGCCGAAGCCGTCGCCCAAGGCCGGGCGGATCGCGGCATAGTGCTGTGCGGCAGTGGCATTGGCGCCAGCATCGCCGCCAACAAGGTGCCCGGTGCCCTGGCCGCGAACGTGGAGAACGCCTATGCCGCCCGCCAAGGCGTGGAGCACGACGCCATGAACGTATTGGTGATGGGGGCGCGCACCCTGGGTATTGAGGTCGCGCGCGACCTGATGCACGCCTTTTTAGGAGCGCAGTTTGTGGAAGATGAGCGATTTATCCGCCGGTTAAACAAAGTGCGCCAAATTGAAACCGACTACCAAAAGAATTGACTATGAACCCCCTGCAGAAGATGGCCACGCTTGGCCAAAGCCCCTGGCTGGACTACATCCGCCGCGACATGATCCACGACGGCACCCTGGCGCGGATGCGCGACGAAGGCGTGCTGGGTGTGACCAGCAACCCCGCCATTTTTGAGCAAGCGATTGCCCAAAGTGACCTCTACGACGACTCCATCCGGGCGCTGGCCGCCGAAGGCAAGACCGCGATGGAGATCTACGACATCCTGACCGTGGCCGACGTGCAAGACGCCGCCGACGTGATGCGCCCGGTGTGGGAAGCCAGCGGCGGCCAGGACGGCTATGTGAGCCTGGAAGTGAGCCCCCTGCTGGCCAACGACACCAACGGCACCATTTTGGATGCGCACCGCCTGCACCGCGCCGTGGATCGCCCGAACGTGATGATCAAGATTCCGGCGACGCTGGCCGGGCTGCCCGCTATCCAGCAGTGCCTGGCCGATGGCATCCCGGTGAACGTGACGCTGCTCTTTAGCCGCCGCCGCTACCAGGCCGTGATGGACGCCTATATTGAGGCCATGACGGAGCGCGCCGCCAAGGCCAAGCCCGTGCAGGTGGCCAGCGTGGCGAGCTTCTTTGTGAGCCGCGTGGACTCCTTGCTGGACCCGCAACTGGACGCCAAGGGCGCCCCAGACCTGAAGGGCAAGCTCGCGATTGCCAATGCGCAGGGTGCGTTTGCCGATTTCCGCGCCGCCTTCTCGGGCGCGAAGTGGGAGCAATTGGAATCCGAGGGCGCCTGGAAGCAGCGCGTGCTGTGGGCCAGTACCAGCACCAAGAACCCCGCCTACGCGCCGCTGATGTACGTGGAAGCCCTGGTGGGGCCGGACAGCGTGGACACCATCCCCGCCGCGACCCTGGAAGCCTATAAGCACGACGGCCAACCCGCCGACCGCCTGACCGGATCGGCCGACGACGCCGCGCAGGTGCTGGCCCGCGGCGCCGAACTGGGAATTGACATGGAAGCGGTGGCCGCCGAACTGGAAGCCGATGGCGTGGCCAAGTTCGTGGACCCGTTCCACAAGCTCATCAATAGCATCGACGCCAAGCGGCTGGCCGTTCTCTCGTGAGTGAGCTAGCCGCGTGGGTGGCCCGGCTGCGGGCGAAGGACGGCACGCTGTTTAGCGCCGACCCCGAGGTGGCGGCGGCCGCCGCGGCCTACTTGGGCTGGGTGGACCTGGCCCTGCCTGACCCCACCCTGATGGCGTGGCTGGCGGGCCTGGATGCCGGCGGCGCCACCGACATCGTAGTGGTGGGCATGGGCGGCAGCAGCCTGGGCGCCCTGGCCGTGCGCGATGCCCTGGGCACGGCGGTGCGCCTGCACATTTTGGACAGCACCCACCCGGCCGAAGTGCAACGCGTGCTGGCCCTGGACCCCGCGACCTCCCGCTACGTGATTGCCAGCAAATCGGGCTCCACCGCTGAGGTGGATGCCGCGCTGGCCGCCCTGTGGGCGCGGTGCGAGGGGGATGGGAGCCGGTTTGTGGCCGTGACGGACCCGGGTTCGGCGCTGGAACGCCGCGCGACCGAGGAAGGCTGGGCCGCCATTGGGCGAGGGGTGCCGAGCGTGGGCGGACGGTTTTCTGTGCTCAGCGTGTTTGGGCTGCTGCCGTTGGCGCTGGCGGGGTTGGACTTTGCCTCGTTCCGAGCGGGCGGGGCCTTGCCGGATGCTTCGTGGGAAGCGGCGGCGGCCATGGGCCTGGCGTGGGCCGAGCGCGTGAAGGCCGGCGACGACGTGATGATTGTGCGGGCGCCGGGGCGGTTCTACGGGATTGCGCTGTGGCTGGAGCAGCTGGTGGCCGAGAGCACGGGCAAGCAGGGCACGGGTTTGTATCCGGTGGCGGTGCGGGATGATGCGTGTGAGGCTCTGGTTTTGGAAGGGCGTAATGGGTCTGAGTTGGGGCGGTATGCGCCGCAGACCCCGGCCGAATTGGGGGCGCTGTTTATGGGCTTCCAGGTGGCGACGGCCGCGTGCGGTTCGGCGCTGGGGGTCAACCCGTTCGATCAGCCCAATGTGCAACTGGCCAAAGATATGGCGCGCCTGCAGATTGCCCGACTGGAAAAAGGGGAGGTGCTGGCGAGTTCGTTGCCGGTGGCGACCCTGGACGAGGTGCGGGCGGCGGCGGCCGGGGCGGGCTACGTGGCGATCTTGGCTTATGTGGCCGAGACGGCGGCCCATGATGCGACCCTGCGGGCCTGGCAGGCCGAACTGGGGGCGGTGGCGCCCTGCAGCCTGGGCTACGGGCCGCGCTACCTGCACAGCACGGGGCAGTACCACAAGGGCGGGCCGCGCCACGGCCTACATGTGCTGGTGGTGGACGAGGGGGCGGCCGAGGTGCCGATCTCGGGGCGGGGGTACGGCTTTGCCGACCTGATGCGCGCGCAGGCCTACGGGGACGAGGCGGCGCTGGTGAATGCGGGTCGCCGCGTGGTGCGGGTTTCGCTGGGGTAGGTGAAAGCGTTGCCCTTTGAGGGTCGAAGCTCACTATAATAGGGGGTGTATGGAGGGAGGGAAGCGCCTAAACATTTGGACGAACCCGAAGGCGTGGATCTACTTTCCGGTTTGCCTCCTCGTTCCCATCACTGCGTATCTGCAGGCGATTGTGCGGGCTGAAAATCCGTCCATGGCGGCGGCCTTTTTTGTCGTCTTGCTGGCGATGCTTATGCTCGTGCGAGCCTTGGTGAAGGAAACATGCCGCGTACCGCCGGCCGTAGTCGCGATACTGGTGGGTGTGGTGATTGCCGTTTTGATCGATACGCAAATCCTGGGTGTGCCTGGAGTTAGCCAGAAGTGGCTGCGGAGCTTTCTCTTCTCGGCAAATATGGTCCTGCTGATGCAGGAGATCTTGCAGGTGCCGATTGTGCTCCCGCGACCGAAGCCCGAGGAAAGCCTAGCCTGATGACAGGGAGCGATGTGCGTAGTATCGATATAGCAGCCTTGCGGAGATCTACGTATGCAATGTAAGGAGATTGATGTCTGGGACTAAGCGCGAGTTGTGGCGAAACAAAGCGGTTTGGCCGATCGCCGTTTTGCTCATTTGGGTTGCCTTCGTTCAATGGCTGAATAATTACACCCTGGACGTCCAGGTTGAGGAGTCGGGATTGAGGATCGACTGCGAGAAGTTTGTCTATGAGGGCGCGGCCTTGCATGAAGTCATGCGTGACTTTGAGAACCTGGACTATGATGTCTCGGTTGAGGGCAATGAACTTAGTGCGAGCAGGTTAGTTCCATTCAATGGACCCCTCCATGGGATGAGCGTTACGGTCGGGGTCATCATGAGGTTCGAGAACGGCAAGGCCGCTCGCTTCAGGGTGTACAAATCTGCCAGGGCATTATAACCACCCGTTCGCGGCTGACGCAGGTGCAACTAAAGCAGGGGGCCACCGTGCTTCGTACCACCGGCTACGCCTGGGACAACGCCGACCAGATCACGAGCCAAACCGTGAACGGAGTGACGACGAACTACGGATACGACCTGGCCGGGCAGCTCACGAGCGAGGTCCGCAGTGGCTACAACGTGGCCTACACCTACGATGCCAACGGAAACCGCTTGAGCAAGACCGTGAATGGCGTGGCCGAAAGCTATACTTATGACCTGGCGGACAAGATGCTGACGGCGGGCGCCAAGAGCTACACCTACGATGCCGCAGGGCGGACCGTGGGGATCAATGCGCCTGGCGGGACGACGACCCTCACCTACGATTACGAAAGCCGAGTGACCGCGATCTCCGGTCCGGGGATCTACGAAACCCACACCTATAACGGCCTGGACACGCGGGTCGGGACGGTGCAGGGGGGCGTTTCCCGCACGTTTGTGCGGGATGGTAGCTACGTCACGGACCCCGTGCTGCGGGATGGCCAGGCCACCTACACGCCGGGGGTCTCGGAGCGGCGGGGCGGGGTGTCCACCTGGTCGCACTCCGGACTTAAAAACGCGGATGCGCAGACCACTTCGGTGGGGGCGATCGCGGCGACGCGGGTGTACGACGCCTTCGGCGCCGAACTCTCCGCCACCGGAACCTGGAAGGGCCCCTTCGGCTACGCCGGGGGATTTGGCTACCAAGAGGATTCCAGCGGCCTAAAGCTCCTCGGCCACCGCTACTACGACCCGACCACCGGGCGGTTCCTGTCAAGGGATCCAATCAAGGACGGGAGGAACTGGTATGTGTATTGTGATAGTAGCCCACTGGCATTTGTTGATGAGAATGGTCTGCGGCGACGGCTAGTTATTGTAATCGGAAAGCTTTCAGGAGGTAATGATTTGACGCCACTCGTTTATCGATCGCTGCCCCCGCTTGTAGATGATCTTGAGAATAAACAAGGTGAGTACGATGAAATCGTTTACAAGCCTGCGCGAACAAGGAGAGACCTTGAACTTGCACTAATTCATGCCGATGATGCGGTGATGGTGGGGCATGGATCACCATTTGCTCTCAGAGGAAATGGCCAAAGAACAGAGGCAAACAACACGGAGCAATGGGCAGAAGCAGTCGCTGAGGGCCGGCGACGAAGAGGCGCAGGTAAGCTAGGGCGGCTAGTAATTTGGTCTTGTGGGGCATGTACTATGCCGGAGGAGCGTACATGGTTTGGGCGAATTGCTCATCAATATTGGGCATCTGCCAGTGAGGTGTGGTTCCCGCGTGGCCCTGGGACTGGTCGGGGAATCTACGACAGCGGGGAGTGGATTTCGTCAACTCTCGCAATGGAGTAGTTATTTAGAGAATGCAAGGGTGTCCGAGTAAACGTGCTTCAAGTCGGAATGCGATATCAATATGCATTGTTGGAATCTTGATGGCTTCCTGTAATCGATCTGAGCAAGTCCGGGAGACAGCTGGGGATACATTTTATGCACCTGGAATTGCCGAAATCACCAAGAGAGTCGAAGACTATTATCTGCTAAACGGCAAGTGGCCGAGGGTCACTTCGGATATTGTAACGGGTTCGTTACCTTACTATCCTGGTGGGCATCGACAGTTAGATCCACTTGGCCGGTTAGACGAATCGGAGGTGGGAGTGAATCTTATAGAGGAGGCTCCAACAAGTGCTGTCTTTGCCGTGCGTCTGAGAAGTCACAGAATTGAGTTGATTATTGAGCGGCCAAACCAGAAGATCGAACAGCAATAGGATATAGTCCTTTGCGTTTGCCAGGCCTAGTTCCCAAAAATGCCCAATCCAGGTGCCACTCAAGCAGGGCGCGACGGTGCTACGCACCACGGGCTACGCCTGGGACAATGCGGACCAGATCACCAGCCAAACCGTGAACGGCGTGACCACCAGCTACGGATACGACCTGGCCGGGCAGCTGACGAGCGAGGTTCGGACGGGCTACAACGTGGCTTACACCTACGACGCCAACGGAAACCGCACCTCGAAAACCGTGAATGGCGCGGTGGAAAGCTATACTTACGACCTGGCGGACAAGATGCTAACGGCGGGCGCAAAGAGCTACACCTACGATGCCGCAGGGCGGACGGTGGGCATCAATGCGCCTGGCGGCACCACCACCCTCACGTACGATTACGAAAGCCGGGTGACGGCGATTTCCGGGCCGGGGATCAACGAAACTCACACCTATAACGGCCTGGATACGCGGGTCGGGACGGTGCAGGGGGGCGTGTCTCGCACCTTCGTGCGGGATGGCAGCTACGTCACGGACCCCGTGCTACGCGATGGCCAGGCCACTTATACGCCGGGGGTCTCGGAGCGGCGCGGCGGGGTGTCCACCTGGTCGCACTCCGGCCTCAAGAACGCCGATGCGCAGACCTCCTCGGTGGGGGCGATTGCCGCCACGCGGGTGTACGACGCCTTCGGCGCGGAACTCTCCGCCACCGGAACCTGGAAGGGCCCCTTCGGCTACGCCGGGGGATTTGGCTACCAAGAGGATTCCAGCGGCCTCAAGCTCCTCGGCCACCGCTACTACGACCCCACGACGGGGCGGTTCCTTTCGCGCGATCCAATCAAGGACGGTAGGAATTGGTTCGTGTACTGTGGGAATGACCCAATCGGGAACTTCGACTCCGTTGGGCTAGCCCCAACCCGGCTAATAGCTAAGGAGGCAATGTGGTTCACTACCGAACGAGTACTAAGAAATGGATCCAAGGGTCAACCATTGCCAGATACCAAGCTCCTTCCGGTGGGTGCTCATACCCAACTAGGCTGGCGAACTCACGCTGCTGGGAATTATCCTTATGCCTTTCCCCATGCAAGAACCTTGGTGCCACGACCTGGCAACCAATGGGCTGTCGAAAAGTACTTCGATTTTACTAACCATGGGAGACCAGACCATCCACTAGTTCATGCTCATGAATATGGGCCGGCCGGCAGAGGCCCTGCGGTCAAGGTACCGGGCAAGTGGACGCCGGTACCCGCTCCAACAAAGCCTCCTGGTCCATTGGGCGGAGGTGGTAGCAGAGGCCCTGGCAGTGGCGGTGGGTTAGGTGCGCTCGGAACAGTTGCTCAAGGGTTGGACGCTTTCGTTCAAGGAGCGCCACATTTCATAAAGTGGAGAGCTTCAATTGACATGTCACTTGCCGGCGCAACCTATGCGGCGGATGGCGAATCAGAGGCCCAGACTGAGGCATATAAACAGATGGTTGGTGCTGTTGATGAGTGAAGCTAGGTTTACAGGATGGACTGACAACATGAGTGCAGTCAAACCCGCAATGATCCGTTTAATTGCCGCAGTTGACGCGATGTATCCAAACGCTCAGTGGGGCGTTAATACTCATGAGCTATCTCCAGATTCGTGGTCTTCATCCGGATATGGCTCAAGTTATTGTAAAGGTCAGAGCGGCCATTGTGGAGCTTTTACTGCAGTATCGACTGTTTGGGACGTAGTTTGGGTCATAACAAGTACATATCGTATTTTTGATCTCGAAGCTGTTCTCAGCCATTGTGGTGAGAATTTGTTTAGTTTTGATTGGGACGAGAGTGTATACGATTTTAGTTTCTCAGCAGATAGTGCAAGCATACGGGAAGTATCTGAGCAGTTTGTCAAGGATCTTTCTACATAGAATCTTCAACCATCTTTATGTTCTCAAGGCGAAACCCACACCTACACCTACAACAGCAACAGCTGGGTCACGGCCATCACCAACGGGCGCGGGGCCACCCGCAACTTTGCCCACAGCGCGCGCGGCGACGTGACCAGCCTCACCTTGCCGGATGGGGCGGTGGAGCAGTGGAGCTACCTCGGCACGGGGCAGACCAGCGGCTACACCTCGCCGCTCGGCTACACGAACGCCTACGTCTTCGACGATGCCGGGCAGATGACAATGGTCAACTACCCCGCGGGCACCGACACCACCTTTGCCTATGATGCCAGCGGCCGCCACACCCAGATGGTGGACAGCACCGGCACCACCACCTACACCTACAACGCGGCGGGCGAGCTAACGAGCCTCGCGCAGCCGCAAGGGACCACGACCTACACCTACAACGTCGCCGGGCAGCGCCTGACGATGAACGAGGCGGGCAGTGGCACCACCAGCTACAGCTACGACACCGCTGGGCGGCTGGCCTCGCTGGTGAACCCATTCAGCGAGACGACGAGCTTCGTCTACGACACTCTGGGCCGGGTGGGACAGAAATCCCTCGCCAACGGCACCTCGGAGCATTACGCTTACGACACGCGTTCGCGGCTGACGCAGGTGCAACTCAAGCAGGGTGCCACCGTGCTGCGCACCACTGGCTACGCCTGGGACAACGCGGACCAGATCACCAGCCAGACCGTGAACGGCGTGACCACCAACTACGGGTACGACCTGGCGGGGCAGCTGACGAGCGAGATTCGCTCCGGCTACAACGTGGCCTACACGTACGATGCCAACGGGAATCGTTTGAGCAAGACCGTAAATGGGGTGGCCGAAGGCTATACTTATGACCTGGCGGACAAGATGCTGACGGCGGGCGCCAAGAGCTACACCTACGATGCGGCGGGCCGCACGGTGGGGATCAATGCGCCCGGCGGCACCACCACCCTCACGTACGACTACGAAAGCCGGGTGACCGCGATCTCCGGCCCGGGGATCAACGAAACCCATACCTATAACGGCCTGGATACGCGGGTGGGGACGGTGCAGGGGGGTGTCTCACGCACGTTTGTGCGGGATGGAAGCTACGTGACGGACCCCGTGCTGAGGGATGGCCAGGCCACTTATACGCCGGGCGTGTCGGAGCGGCGGGGCGGGGTGTCCACCTGGTCTCACTCCGGCCTCAAGAACGCCGACGCGCAGACCACTTCGGTGGGGGCGATTGCCGCCACGCGGGTATACGACGCCTTCGGCGCGGAACTCTCCGCCACCGGAACCTGGAAGGGCCCCTTCGGCTACGCCGGTGGCTTTGGCTACCAAGAGGATTCCAGCGGCCTCAAGCTCCTCGGCCACCGCTACTACGACGCGTCGACCGGGCGGTTCCTTTCCCGAGATCCGATCAAGGACGGCCGGAATTGGTACGTGTATTGTGCAAACAAACCAATAAGATTCGTTGACCCAACTGGGCTAGCGGCTTGGGAAGGCAATCTCGGTTTCTCTGGAGCGTATGCAGTAGGTGCCGACTACTCAGTCAACATCCGTTACGACGATGTAAGCGGGGAAATGACGATAGGCCAAGAGATTGGCGGTTCTTTTGGCACCATGATTGGAGCAGGTCCATCGGTAGGGGGGAAGTACGATCCGAAGGGGCGAGTCGGTACGAATGCACAATCCGGTGGCGGCACAAAACAATGGGGCGACATTAATCCGGACGAAATGGTCTATTCCTTGGTAATGGTGAGCGTAACTCAGGCGTTGGAGGATAGCTCTCTTGGCGGAAACCTGGAAGGTGATGTGGACACTGGTGGAAATGGTGGCCAAGTGAAGCCGCAACTTGGTCTCGCAATGCGATGGGTGATAGTCAAAGGAGATTTTAACGCAAATACCTACATCAGAAATCTGGTAAGGGGTACTACGGCACTTGCAAATGAAGCTTCGTATATGTGGGATCAGTTGAGGGATTTCCGCGTGTATGAAAATGGAATTGACAGGCTACGTCGTAGGATAGCATGGGAATGAAGGTTCACCTACTAAACATTGTCATTTTCAATGTTGTTACGACTACATTCATCTTTTTAGTGTGGAAGGTTTATACCGAACCTTGGATTTCGATATTCTTTAGCAGACCGAATCTAGAACTGCGAAGACTGTCTCTTCGGGCGAGGTCCCAAGCCATGACTCCGATCGGCATGCTGATACTGGCCAACTGTGAATTTTTCGATTTGATCGAAATTGAGCTGAATCAGCACCTCTTTGTACTTCCTGTACTAAGCTCGGTACTCTATTACTACTGGCGACGTAAGGTTGAGGCTATAACCTGATGCGGCGCCATGAAGCCGCCAACCGAAATCGCCCTTATAAGATTGTAGACGGCGTGGCCGAAAGCTATACTTATGACCAGGCGGACAAGATGCTGACGGGCGGGGCCAAGAGCTACACCTACGATGCTGCGGGGCGGCCCGTTTATTGATGTGATGGATGGTCGATCTATAACCTACTGGGCCTTGAAAGATCCAGGGAAAACTCAGCTAGCGTGCTTCTTGACCAAAGAGCGAGCGTTAGCTGTGCTCCGCTGTCCAGAGGATGAGTTGACAATCTATCTTGACGATTTTGGGGTCACTGCACTCTTTCGAGGGATAATGGACATTAAGAGCGCAGATAGGGTAGTTCAGAATGCGTTTATCTCAGCATTGCACGCTTTGGCGAGCGAACGAATTCAAAAGGGAATCCGTAATGCTTACGAGCGAGAGGACCTCTATTTGTACTTAGAGGAAGAAATCACTTCCGAGTTTGCATTAG
>VYLP01000085.1_pt1 | contig 53585 bp, 52 predicted proteins | sample 5114311 | NCBI WGS metagenome assembly VYLP01 (sample SAMN12291775, study PRJNA351875) | freshwater metagenome | isolation source: freshwater lake | place: USA: Michigan, Lansing Lake | collected 2013-08-14 | reverse complement strand
AGGCGGGGGCGGGGGAGGCGGGGGCGGCGGGGCGTCAGCGCCGAAGGCGTAACGCAGACCCAGCGTCACCGTGTGCGACTGGTCATAGTCGCCTTCCCAGGTGCCCAGAGCCGGAGCCCCCGACGTGACCGAAGCGAACTCCATGTCGCCCGTCAGGTAGCGGTAGGTCAGGTCGATGTTGGCCCGGTCGCCGATGGCATAGGCCAGACCCGCGATCGCCTGGGCCGCGAACTTCGTCGACGAATCGTCGGCCACGAAGGTCGTGGTGCGAACCGGCTGACGCAGGGTGCCGATCAGGTCGGTGTTGACGCGGTTCACGCCCACGCCCAGACCAACGAAGGGACGAACGCCCCAGTACTCGCTGCCGAAGTCGTAGATGACATTGGCCATCAGGGCGACCGACTCGACGTCACCTTCCGGCGACAGGCAAGGACCCGTCGCAGGCGCGATGTTGCAAAGACCCGACGGCGCGTTGTTGTTCGCGCGACGAACCGTGCCCACGTCGCCCGAGCGGTAACCGCCCTCAAGCTCAACAACGTTCCAGTTCACGCCCGTCGTCGAAGACTCGGCGTTGATGTCGTCCATGGTGTGATAACCGGCGTCAACCGCGCCATACCACCCATCCGGCTCAGCCGAAGCAGCACCAGCGGCGAGAACGCCGACTGCTGCGACGCTGGCGAGAAGTTTCAGCTTCATGTCAGTCCTCATGTCGATTTGAATGCCCAACGATCACGCTTACACGTGACGCTCACCGGGCCGAACGGGAGAGTTGGGCCCAAGTTCCCTATTTCGGCTCGGAATAGGGCGACTGTGGCGCCCTTTCAACACATATCGCCCCCTTGGCGAGGAAAACACGCCTGTTATCAGGACAGACCAGAACGGCAGGAGACGAAACAAATGGCGATTCGGTTTGACGGCAAGGTGGCGATCGTCACCGGCGCGGGTGGCGGCCTGGGTCGCAGCCACGCCCTGGCGCTGGCAGCGCGCGGTGCGAAAGTGGTCGTGAACGACCTGGGGGTCGCGCGCGACGGCTCGGGAAGCTCGCATTCGCCGGCCGAGGCCGTTGTGGCGGAAATCGTCGCCGCCGGCGGCGAAGCGATCGCGAACGGGGCCTCGGTCACCGATCCCGACGCCGTGAAGGCCATGGTGACCGAAGCGACCGACCGGTGGGGCTCGGTCGATATCCTGGTCAACAATGCCGGCGTCCTGCGCGACAAGACCTTCGCCAAGATGGAGATCGAGGACTTCCGCTTCGTGGTCGACGTCCACCTGATGGGAGCGGTGAACTGCACCAAGGCGGTGTGGGACGGGATGCGCGAGCGGAACTACGGCCGGATCGTCATGACGACCTCGTCGTCGGGGCTGTACGGCAACTTCGGTCAGTCGAACTATGGCGCGGCCAAGATGGCGCTGGTCGGCTTCATGCAGACCCTGTCGATCGAGGGGGCCAAGAACGACATTCGGGTCAACTGCCTGGCCCCCACCGCCCACACCCGCATGACCGAGGATCTGGGAGCCGCCCTGCCGCTTGAGGCTCTGGGGCCCGAGCTGGTCACGCCAGGCCTCCTTTATCTCGTCAGCCATGACGCGCCGACGCGGTGCATCCTTGGGGCCGGCGCCGGCGGGTTCGAGCGGGCCTATGTGACCCTGACCCAGGGCATCCGGGTCGTGGGTGACGATGCGCCCGAGCAGATCGCAGCCCGCTTCGCCGAGATCAGCGACCGTGCCGGCGAGATCGTGCCGGAGATGGGCGCAGCCCAGGGCATGATCGAGCTGACAAAGGCACAGGCGGCTCACAGCGGCTGACGCCACAGGGCCGCTTGCTGTCTCGCGTTCAGGCGGGGAAGTCTCGCTTGCCTTGACGCGACGGCAGGTGCCTAGGGTCACGCCAAACCAATCGACAATGACGCCCAACCGTCAGCCAGGAGAGAAAAATGCGTGAAGCGGTCATCGTTTCGACGGCCCGGACCCCGATCGGGCGGGCCTATCGCGGGGCGTTCAACGACACCGCGCCCCAGCAGCTGGGGGCTCACGCGGTCCGCCATGCCGTCGCCCGTGCCGGCGTGGACCCGGCCGAGATCGAGGACGTGGTCATAGGTGCCGCACTCCAGCAGGGTGCCACAGGCACCAACGTCGCCCGTCAGGTCGCTCTGGCGGCGGGCCTGCCCTCGACGGTGCCGGGCATGAGCCTGGACCGCCAGTGCGCTTCGGGCCTGATGGCCATCGCCACGGCGGCCAAGCAGGTGGTCTTCGATCAGCAGAAGATGGCCATAGGCGGCGGGCTGGAGTCCATCTCCCTGGTCCAGAACCAGCACATGAACCTCTACCGGATGAAGGACGAGGCGCTGCTGAAGCTGTCGCCCCACATCTATATGTCGATGCTGGAGACGGCTGAGGTCGTGGCGAGCCGGTATGGCATCAGCCGGGACCGGCAGGACGAATACGCCCTTCAGTCGCAACATCGGACGGCGCAGGCCCAGGCCGAGGGCCGGCTGGACGCCGAGGTCGTGCCGATGACCACGACCATGCTGGTCGCCGACAAGGCGACGGGCCAGACGTCCTCGAAGGACGTCACCCTGTCCAAGGACGAGGGCAACCGTCCGGACACAACGCTGGAAGGCCTTCAGTCGCTCAAGCCCGTGTTCGGCGGCGGTGAGGAAATCCAGCAAGGCGAGTTCATCACGGCCGGCAACGCGTCCCAACTGTCCGACGGGGCCTCGGCCTCGGTGATCATGGAAGCCGGTGAGGCGGTGAAGCGCGGCCTGCAGCCGCTCGGCGCCTATCGCGGCATGGTCGTCGCCGGTTGCGAGCCGGATGAAATGGGCATCGGCCCGGTCTACGCCGTGCCCAAACTTCTGAAGCGCCACGGCCTGACCGTGGACGACATCGGCATCTGGGAGCTGAACGAAGCCTTCGCCGTGCAGGTGCTCTATTGCGCCGACACCCTGGGCATCCCGATGGATCGCCTGAACGTGTCGGGCGGGGCCATCTCGATCGGTCACCCTTACGGCATGTCAGGCGCGCGCATGACAGGCCACGTGCTGATCGAGGGCAAGCGCCGGGGAGCCAAATACGGCGTCGTCACCATGTGCGTCGGCGGGGGCATGGGCGCGGCCGGGCTGTTCGAGATCTACTGAGGACGCCGAACGCCGAGTCCAAATCGGGGAAAGTCCCGAGACGCGAAGCGTTTCGCGGCGGCGCGGCCGGGCTGTTCGAGATCCACAGAGACCTGGGGGCATCGCCGGTCCAACCGCCGCTACGCAGGGATTCTGCGGTGCGGCGGTTCCGTCTCCGCGTCGGGCTTGCCAACAAACTCGATATATGTCGATATGAGTTATGGCTCGTCGATCGAACATCTCTCCGCAGACCCGAAGGGTCTTCGCTGCCCTCGCCCAGCAGCCGCAGGCGTGGCGGCACGGCTACGATCTGTCCCGGGAGACCAGTGTCAAATCCGGCACCCTTTATCCGCTTCTGATGAGGCTGACCGATCAGGGACTGCTGGAGGCAGAGTGGCGTCAGCCGCTGGAACCGGGACGGCCGCCCCGCCACGCCTACCGTCTGACGAGCACCGGTGTGGCACTCGCCGCTGCACAGGCAACCGAGGTTCCCGCCGGGGCAGTCCCGACCGGGCAGATCGCACCCGGAGCAGCCGCATGAAGCGGGACATCAGGGTCCAGATCGCCCTAGGACTGGCGGATTATCTGGAGTGGCTTCTTCCGTCGTCGCGATCCGAATGGGCTGCCGGGATGAAGGCGGAGATCGAGGCGATCGAGACACCGGGCGCAGCACTGGCCTTCGCTTGGGGCTGCCTGGGCGCTGCCTGTCTGCGCCGGCTGCGCACCCTTGAGGGCACGTTGATCGCTGTCCGGGCCGTGGTGGCAGCCATTATCCTGATATTCGCAGTCGAGGTGCTGGCGACGGCCCGTGCCTTCACGGGGCTGACAACACCCGACATCCTGCCGCCGGTGACGGCCACGATCGGTCTCGCCTTCGCGGTTGCCGGGCTGGCCTTGCTGAGCCGGGGCCCCTTTGCCCTCGCCGCCGTGGCCGCGATCATGCTGGTCCTGAACACGATCGGCCTGGCGGCCAACGACGTGTCGGCCACGGTTCATGCGGTAGTGCTTCGAGCCCTCGTTCTCGAGGGCTATCTGCTCTGGTCGCTTCTGCTGCTGGGCGGCCTGATGCTCCATGGATGCGGGCGCTCCGCGCGACTGGCCGATTTCGCCCGACGCCACGGTTGGGCAGGATGATGCGAGGCCTGATGAAGGTCCTGACAGGGCTCGCAATGGCGCTGGGCCTTGTCCATCTGGGACTGTCCGCCCTGACGAGTGTGCGGGCCTGGGGTCTGGACACCCTGTGGTTTGCAGGGTCCGGGCTGGCCATCCTTGTCGCGGCCCTGATGAACATCATCATGATCCGCGCAACACAGATCGACCGCGTTCAGAGCGCCGTATGGCTTGTCGCCAATCTCGCGCTGACAGGCTTCTTCGGGCTCGCCTGGCTGCTCCTCAAGGAACCGCAGGTGATCGTTGGAGGACTGGTGTTCGCCCTGCTGTCGGCAGGCGTTGCAGGGCGATCAATCCTCCGGGCCTGAGGTCAGGCTCAAGCTTCAATGCGACCCCGGCTTGCCCGCCGCGATCCAGGCCGCCTTGTCTGCATCCATCTTCGCCAGCCAGCGTGCGCGGAGCCGGGCCGGGCGGTCGGGGTAGTGGTCGTCGAGGAAGACAGCGTCCACCACCCGATCGGTGCGGAAGGTGCGGAAGTCGGCGCGGGTCTCGCACCAGCCGACCAGCAGCCGCGTCGTTTCGCGATAGCCGATCAGGAAGGGCCAGATGACACGGTGGCTGGCCCTGCCCTGTTCGTCGCTGTAGTCCAGCCTCAGCTTGCGACCGGCATGGATAGAAGCGCGCACTCGAGCCATGTCCAGCCGGTCCGGCGACGGCGGGCTCCACACCGGCCCGGAGGAGACGGCCGGTTCCAGCACCACCGGCCGCAGCCGCTCGGGCACGGTGGCGGCGATCTTGGCGATCAGGTCGCGGGCGGCGCGGGCCAGGGCCGGGTCGCCCCGGCCCGCAACCCACTGCGCCCCCAGAACCGCCGCCTCGACCTCGTCGGAGGTCAGCATCAGGGGCGGCATGTCGAAGCCTGAGTCCAGTACATAGCCGATGCCCGCCTCGCCCCGGATCGGAACGCGCTGGGCCATCAGGGCGGCGATGTCGCGGTAGACGCTCCGTTTCGATGTCTCCAGTTCGACCGCGATCGCCTCCGCCGTCACGGGCTGGGAGCTGCGCCGAAGCAGTTGGACGATCTGGAACAGGCGGTCTGCGCGTCTCATCGACTTCCTTGGTGCACTATCGCGAACGACGCGGTCGCTCGCTGCTTGAGCGCGGCGACGCTGGTTGAGCGTCCACTACTGTACGGCTGCTGACAGCATGCTGGCAGCAGGGTGGCGGTAGTCAATCCATCGATGTCGGGGACGATCTCCGGCCGGCGAAGACGGAGATTGAAGCGTGCTCACGCTTTTCCATGCTGCCCAGACACGCTCATCGCGCATTCTCTGGCTGATCGAGGAGCTGGGGGCCGACGTCGAGGTCGTCTACTGCGAGATCGCCCACCGAGATGGCAAGAAGGTTGGTGAGCCGGATCCGAAGAACCCCCATCCGGACGGCAAGGTGCCCGCACTAATCCACGACGGTGTCCTGATCACGGAATCGGCCGCCGTGGCCCTGTATCTGACCGACCTGCATCCGGAAGCGGGCCTCGGTGCGCCGGTCGGGTCGCCGGAACGGGGCAGGATGCTGACCTGGCTGACCTGGGCGGCGGGAGAGCTGGAGCCCGCCCTGTTCGGGCGGATGAGCGGGGCGAGCGACGCCTTCGCCGTCGCCCGGTTCGAGGCGGCCATGGATCGGCTGATGGAGGCCCTATGGAACGGGCCGTTCCTGATGGGCGGGCGGTTCACGGTCGCCGACGTCATGATCGGATCGACGCTGGCCTGGGTCCGCCCCATGCTGCCCGACAGCCCGCTGTTCGACCGCTATCTGGAGCGGCTGGCGGCACGGCCTGGTCAAGCACGGGCGCTGGTGCGGGATCCTTCGTCTGCGCTGGAGGTTGCCGCCTGATCAGGCCGCGCGCGGAAGATTGCCGTTTTCGGCGGTGATCTCCACCGCCTTGAGCGCCCCGACGTAGGCGTCGCGCCACAGGCTGACGTCGGTGTCCCGAACGACCCTGATAAGCGCTTTCCATTTTCGGACGCGCTCCTCCAGCGGCATGATCAGGGCGCGGTGGATGGCGTCGGCGATTTCCTCGCGGCTGAAGGGATTGACCAGCAGGGCCTCGCCCATCTGTTCGGCAGCACCGGCGAAGCGGGACAGGATCAGGACGCCGGGGTCCTCCGGGTTCTGTGCAGCGACATATTCCTTGGCGACCAGGTTCATGCCGTCCCGCAGCGGGGTGACCATGCAAACCTTGGCCGCCCGATAGATGCCCGCCAGCTGATCGCGACGATAGCTGCGGTTCAGATAGCGAATCGGCTGCCAGTCCATGTCGGCGTATTCGCCGTTGATTCGTCCGGCGAGGGAGTCGAGCCGCGCGCGAATGTCCTGATAGGTGTCGACCTCGTCGCGGCTGATCGGTGTGACCTGGACCAGGAAGACGTCGCCGCGCAGCTCCGGGCGGTCGTGCAGGAACTGCTCATAACCCAGCATCCGCTCCTCCAGCCCCTTGGAGTAGTCGAGCCGATCGACGCCGACGATCATGGAGCGAAAGGCGGCTGAGGCGGCCATGCGATCGTAGGTGCGCACCCCTTCGCGGGAGTTCCTCGCCTGCATGAAGCCCTCGACGTCGATGCCGATGGGGAAGGTCCCGATGCAGACTCGTCGTCCGAACGCCTCCAGCCCGCCGTAACCCGCCAACTCACCCCGGGCCTCGGAGATCACGTAGTCGCGGAACAGGTCCATCCATTCCTGGGTCTGGAAGCCGATCAGGTCGTAGGCAAACAGGCTCTCCACCAGCCGGCGATGATGCGGCAGCGTCACCAGCAGCTGGCGAGCCGGCCAGGGGGTGTGGAGGAAGAAGCCGATCCGGTTCGTGACACCCAGACGGCGCAGGTCCCGGGCCAGCGGGATCAGGTGGTAGTCGTGGACCCAGATGATGTCGTCGGGCTGAATCAGCGGCGCGGGCGTCTCGGCGAAGCGGCGGTTCACCCGTTCGTAGCCCTCGCCATAGGACCGCTCATAGGCTGTCAGGTCTACGCGGTGGTGGAACAGGGGCCACAGGGTCTTGTTGGCGTATCCGTTGTAGTACTCGTCGACGTCCTGGGCCTCCAGGTCGACCAGGGCGACGTGTACGCCCGCGCGGTCCTCCAGCTGCAACTCGCCTGTGAACGTTTCCACGGTCTCACCCGACCAGCCGAACCAGAGGCCGTCGTAGGTCCTCAGCGCGGCGGACAGCGCCATGGCCAGCCCGCCCACGGATCCGGCGGAGGGGTCGACCGGGGCCGATACGCGGTTTGAGACGACGATGAGGCGGGACATGACGCGCCCCAAACGATCAAGGCGACGATCGGCTCCATCGCAAGCGCGTGATTGTGGCGAAACCGATCATCGGACATCCGTCCACGATCGGCTGAGCAGGACGGCGCAGTTGATGATGCCGACGAGGGAGTAGGTCTGGGGGTAGTTGCCCCAAAGTTCGCCGGTCTCGATAGCGATATCCTCGCTGAGCAAGCCGGCATGCGTGCGACGGCTGAGCATCTGTTCGAAAATCTCGCGCGCTTCGGTGTCGCGGCCGTTCTGGTGGAGCGCTTCGATGAACCAGAAGGTGCAGAAGTTGAATGCGGTTTCGGGCTCGCCGAAGTCGTCGGGCTCGACGTAGCGGAACAGATAGGGCCCCTTCTTCAGTTCTCGCTCGATGGCGTCGAAGGTCGCGACCTGACGCGGGTCCTTAGGCTCAAGAAAGCCGAGATCGACCAGTTGGAGCAACGATGCGTCCAGCTCCTGACCGCCGAAACTGGCGCCGAAGCGCCCCTCGTCGGGGAGAAAGGCCTCGGCTTCGATCCGTCGGCGGATGATGCCTGTCCGATCGGCCCAATAGGCCGCCCGTTCGTCCAGCCCCAGATGCACGGCCACCTTGGCGAGGCGGTCGCAGGCGGCCCAGCACATGACCGAGGAATAGGTATGGATCCGCGCGATGGTGCGAAACTCCCACAGGCCCGCGTCGACCTGATCGTGCATGGCGAAGGCCCGCTCCCCGACTTTCTCCAGCGCATGGAAGTCGTCGAGCGAGCCGGGGCGCAGAAGGCGTTGGTCATAGAAACTCTGGACCAGCGGCAGGACAATCTGTCCGTACACGTCATGCTGCAGGTGCTCGCGCGCCTGATTGCCGACACGCACGGGCTTCATGCCGCGATAGCCCTCGACAGACGTGACAATGCGCTCGTCGATGTCCTCTTCCAGACCCACGCCATAGACCGGCTGGACATGGCCGCCCGCCGAGGCATCGACCAGATTGCGCAGGTAGACGAGGTAGTTCTCCAGAATGTCCACCGCACCCAGCCGGTTCAGGGCGCGCACAGTGTAATAGGCGTCGCGGATCCAGCAGTAGCGATAGTCCCAGTTGCGTCCGCTCTCGGGGAACTCGGGCACCGAGGTTGTCATGGCGGCGACGATGGCCCCGGTCTCTTCATAGACGCAAAGCTTGAGCGTGATCGCCGCGCGGATCACCGCCTCCTGATAGTCCAGCGGCATGTAGAGGGTGCGGACCCAGTCGCGCCAATAGGCGAGGGTGCGGTCCAGCGTGGCCGAGACCCCCGCACCAACCTCCTGATCGTAGCCCTCGTCCGGCCCGAGGAAGAAGGTCAGGGAGCGCTCGAGCCGGAACGTCCGTTCTTCCAGCACATGCGACACCGGACAGTCCGTGGTGAGGCGGAGGGTGGTGTCCGTACACAGATAGCGGATGTGGTTGGAGCCGGAGGTGCACTCCGCTTGTCTTGCACCCCAGTCAGCCGAGGGACGCAGGCGCACACGGATGCGCGGGCTGCCCGACAGGGGCCGGACCATCCGGGCGAAGGCCAGGGGCCGGTAGGTGCGGGAGTGCTTCCTGTGACGCGGAGCGAAGTCGAGAATCTCGACCGAGGTCCCGTCGCCTGCCGTCAGGACAGTTCGCAGGACGGGCGTATTGGGCAGATAGGCCTGCTCGGCCGCGATCTGACCCTCCAGCTCCAGCGACCAGAAGCCGTGGTCGGGCGCGTCCCCGTCCATAAGAGCGGAGAAGACAGGGTCCCCGTCCACGCGCGGCGCACAGGCCCAGACGTAGCGCCCCTGACGATCGATGAGGGCCGACAGGGCGCAGTTGCCGATCGGGGCGAGGTCGAGGTCGCGGCGGGCGGGGGTCATGCGCGCGCCTCCACGATCGCTTCCAGCCAGGTCAGGACGGCCTCGACATCCTTCAGCCGATGACGGGCTGCGCTGTCCCGCATCGGCCCGACCAGAACGCCGTATCCGCCAAGCCAAACCGCCGCCTGGAACGCTGCCTCGTCCGTCAGGTCATCGCCGACCATGATCGGTGTCGCGCCCGCGAACGGAGGCTCGGCCATGAAGGCGGCCAAGGCCTGTCCTTTGTCCGCACCCGGCGTCTTGAGTTCGATGACCATGTGTCCGGGCTGGAGTTCCAGACCGGTTTCGACGGCGATTTCGCGCGCAAGCGCTCGGGCGACGTCCTCGGCGCCTGGTGACTGGCGATAGTGAAGACCCGCAGAGACCGCCTTGTCCTCAACGATCACGCCGGGATGGTCCATGGCAAATCCGCGAAACGCTGCGACGGCACGGGCGACCCCGGGGCTGGGCAGCGCGGCCAGAAGGCTACCGTCATGCCGGCGACGCACCAGACCGTGAACCCCGGAGGCTGCGAGAGCTGCATCGCCTGCGATTCGGTCGATCTCCTCAAGCGTCCGCCCACTGATGACCGCGACGCGCCCGGCCAGAACCCTGCCCAGAGCCCCCAGCACAGACGTTCGTCGGTCATCGGCCATGACTGCGTCCGGGGTGCTCGCCACCGGTGCCAGGGTCCCGTCTAGGTCAAGAAACAGGGCGATCGCATCGGTCGGGTGAACGGGTGGCGCGGTCAGGGGGCGAATCGGGGGCCCGACGGACAAGGTCATGATCTCTCGAGGTTGGATATCGCAGGAGCGCGAGGCCCTAACGCCCAACTCCGGCAAAGGTTGAGGTCCACCGAGGAAGCCCGGCTGGGGTGCCGGATTGTCGAGTCCCGCAGCTTGGGTCTAAACCGCCTCCCTGTTCCGTGGAGACCCGGCCCATGCCGCTCGACGCCAAATCGTCCGCCGCCGACGCCGCTGGCCCCATGATCGATCACGCCCGCTCGGTCATCCGCCTGAACATCGAGGCGCTGGAGGCGCTTGAGCGTACCGTGAACGGCAGCCTTGTCCGCGCCGTCGAGATCATCCTGTCGCGTCCGGGCTATGTCGTCGTGACAGGGATGGGCAAGTCCGGCCACATCGGCGGCAAGATCGCCGCCACCCTGGCATCCACCGGCACGAACGCCTTCTTCGTCCACCCTGCGGAGATGAGCCACGGCGATCTCGGTATGCTGCGCCATGACACGACACTCCTGGCCCTCTCCAACTCCGGGGAAAGCCGCGAGCTGCGCGATCCTCTGATCTTCTGCCAGAGGAACGACATCCCGGTGATCGGCATGACGCAGCGGGCGTCGTCGTTCCTCGCGCGGATGTCGGCGGTGTCGCTCATCATGCCCAGCGTCGCCGAGGCTTGCCCCAACGGCCTGGCCCCCACCACCTCGACCTTGATGACGCTCGCGCTGGGCGATGCGCTAGCCATGGTGCTGATGGAACGGCGCGGCTTCTCGGCCACTGACTTCGGAATGCATCATCCTGGCGGGTCGCTGGGCATGAGCCTGCAGAGTGTGCGGGAGTGGATGGGTGACAACCACGCCCCGCCGCCGACCGTTCCGCTGGACGCCGCCTTTGCCGAGATCGTGGCGGCCATCACTGCAGGCCGAAAGGGCTCTGTCGCGGTGCTGGAGGCCGACGGGACGCTGGCGGGGATGATCACCGACGGCGACGTCCGTCGCGCCTTCTCCAGCGACGTGTCTGGCATCACGGCGGCAAACATCATGAGCCGTCAGCCCATCACTGTCGGACCCGACCAGCGCATGAGCGACGTCGTCGACCTGCTGACCGCCAACAAGATTTCCAACCTTTTCGTGGTCGAGAACCAGCGACCCGTCGCCATCGTGCACATCGCCGAACTGATGCAGGCCGGTTACGTCTCCTGATCCTGAGATGCCGGGCGGTTGACCCCCGTGGGACGAGGGTCTACGCCGCCTGCCTGTCCGGAAGTCAGTGCGAACCGGACGGGCGGAACAACCACGTCGAAGGCTGCAATTGGATAGGTCGGCGAATGTCGGGGAAGGGTTGCGCCCCACGGAGTTCTCGACGTCCTCTGCGGCCGGGCCCGCAGGCTTGAACGCCACGACGCCCGCGTTGAGGGCCGGCCCGACGCTGTGCATCGACGGCTACAACATCGCCATGACCAAGGGCACGGGGATCGCCACATACGGGCGCAACCTGCTCTCGACCGTCAGGGGCATGGGATACGACACCCAGGTCATCTATGGCCCGCCGAGAAAACGATCCAAGCGTCCGCTGCTGAATGAAACCGCCCTGGTCGACGCGGGTGAGCCGCGAAAGAACAGGCGCATCGCCCGCTATCTGCAGACCCTGACCAGCCGGAACGGTGTGAAGGCCTGGCCCGTGACCCCCAGCGGCGAGGTCTTCTGGCCCACCCGTGCGGGCGGCAAACCAGACGCGTCGTCTTTTTGGGCGGCGCATGATCTGTTTTTCCGGGCCAACCGGTCGTTCGCGGCCTATCGCAAGGAAACGCCGGTCGATTTCGATGCGGACGGCGGCCGACGCCCGGACATCATGCACTGGACGGCGACGCTGCCGCTGCATGGGCGGGGCGTTCCCAACATCTACACCATTCACGACCTGATCCCGCTCAGGCTTCCCCACACGACGCTCGACGACAAGCCGGCCTACTTCGCCCTGTGCAAGGCTATCGCGCGCCGGGCCGACCACATCGCCGTTGTGTCGGAAACGACCCGACAGGACGTGATCCGCATGCTCGGGGTGCCTGAGGAGAAGGTCACCAACACCTATCAGGCCGTCCACCTGCCCTCGAGCCTGACCTCGCGGCCGGACGCCGAGGTGGCGACAGAACTGGAGGGCATCTTCGATCTGGGCTGGAAGGACTATTTCCTTCACTTCGGAGCGATCGAACCCAAGAAGAACCTCGGCCGTATCGTCGAGGCGTATCTGGCGTCGGGCTGCACCACACCGCTTGTGGTGGTCGGCGGCCGGGCCTGGCTGGACGAACCCGAGACGGCCCTGATGAACCAGGTGCTCGCCGACGACGGCCCGAGCGCCGAACGCATCCGGCGATACGAATACCTGCCCTTCTCCATGCTGGTGAGCCTGATCAGGGGAGCACGGGCCACGCTCTTCCCGTCGCTCTACGAGGGCTTCGGACTGCCGGTTCTGGAATCGATGGCGCTCGGCACAGCCGTCCTGACCTCGACAGGCGGGTCCCTGCCGGAAGTGGCGGGCGATGCGGCGATCACAGTCGACCCCTACGATGTCCCCGCCATGAGCCGGGGACTGCGAGCGCTGGAACAGGATGAGTCGCTTCGACTGGATCTGGAGGCGCGCGGCCGGATCCAGGCGGCGAAGTTCTCGGTCGAGGCCTACAAGGCCAGGCTGACCGATCTCTACGCCAGGGTCGGGGCGTGACCCGGTCCGTCCTGTTCGACGCCAGCCGCCTGCTGAGCCGGGCCGAGCGCACCGCGCCGACGGGCGTGGACCGGGTCTGTCTCGCCTATGCCGAGTGGCTGCTGTCTCTGCCGGATGTCTCGGTCACACCTGTCCGGGGCCGCCAGGACCAGTTGGTCGCCGTCGATGAACCCTGGTTTCGCAAATGCGTGAAGACGCTTCGGTCACGCTGGACTGGCGACTTCTTTGAACGGTCCCTGACGCCGGACGAGATGCGGCTGATGACGGCGCTGGCCAGCGGGCACAAGGCCGAGGAGTCGGTCATCGGCGAGCCTCCGGCCGATCCTTCCCGGACGCCTGGCCGGCGGACCCGCGTGCTGAAGCAGTTGTTCCGCTCACAGTGGATCCAGAACCTGCCGGCGAGCAGCCTGTACTTCAACGTCGGCCACACTGGCCTCAGCGACCCGTCCATCCTGATGGAACTGGAAGCGCGCGGGATCGAGCGGATCATCCTGCTGCACGACCTGATCCCCATCACCCACCCGGAGTTCTGCCGGCCGGGCGACGACGAGAAGCACCGGGCGCGGGTTCTGACGACGCTTCGTCACGCCTCGCGTATCCTGGTGAACTCGCACTACACGGCCTCCGAACTCGCCGCCTTCGCTGCGCGCGAAGGGATCACGCCGCCGCCGATCGACGCGGTCCACCTGGGGCTTGAGCCGACCTTTCTGGCACCCCCTGCTGCCCCGACGCCTCGGCCCTATTTCGTCCACATCGGCACCATTGAGGCGCGCAAGAATCTGGCCTTCCTGCTGACCATCTGGCGGCGCCTGCAGGAACGAATGGGGGACGCAGCCCCTCAGTTGGTTCTGGTCGGACGTTACGGCTGGGAGAACGAGGCGGTTCTGGATCACCTGGAACGGTCGCCGGCCCTGCGGGGACTGGTGCATCAAGCGTCTGACCTGCCCGACTCCGCGCTGGCCACCCTGATGGCCAGTGCCCGGGCGTTGGTGGCCCCGTCCTCGGTAGAGGGCTTCGATCTGCCTGCCGTCGAGGCCTCGGCCCTGGGCGTGCCCCTGATCGCCTCGGACATTCCCGCCCACCGTGAGCTCGTGCCGAACGCCCTGCTGATCGATCCGCTGGATGGCCTGGGCTGGCTCAAGGCGCTGGAAAAGGCCACGCGCCATCCGCCGAAGGCCCCGGCTTATGTCGCCCCGACCTGGGATCGGCACTTCGCCAGCGTGGCCGAATGTGTCGGCCTTGGGTCCAGAGCGGCCAAGGCGGCGTGATCGGACTGGCGGCCGTTCGCAAAGGCCGGTAATCACGTCTTGGATTTAAGGGCCCGGACGCCATGACCCGTAAACTGCTCGCTCTCGCGCTCGCGGCCATTCTTTCGGGCTGCTCGACCTTGCCCCGCGACGGACCGTCGGGGCGGGCTATCGATCGGGGCGCAGAGGCCGACGTGGATGGTGCCGACTACGCCATCGTCGAGCTGGATTATGCGGCCGCCGAGCAGATCCGGGCCGTCGTCGGCCCTAACCTCGGGTCCCTGGCTGCCGCAGCCAGCAGTGAGCGGGTGGATGTGATCGGTGAGGGCGACCTGCTGTCCATTGCCATCTTTGAGCCGTCCGGCACGCTGTTCGGCGGAGGGTCTTCCGGATCGGGCGTGCGCTCTGGCAACCAGGCCCTGCCGAGCGTCGCGGTCGATCGAGGCGGCACGGTCACCGTGCCCTTCGCCGGGGCCGTACGGGTCGGCGGACTGACCACGACCGAGGCCGGGGCCGCCATCCGTCGGGCCCTGTCCGGCCGCGTCGGAAACCCCCAGGTGACGGTGACGATCGAGGAGAACCTGTCCAACACGGTTACCGTGCTGGGCGAGGTCAAGGAACCTGGGCGCGCGCCCCTGTCGGTCAACGCTGACACAATCCTGGACGTTATCGCCGAGGCAGGCGGAGCGTCTCGTCCAGTGGACGATATCGAGGTCCAGATCCGCCGCAACGACCAGACCTACGCGGCCCCGCTGAGCGCGGTGACCACCAACTTCGGCGAGAACATCCGCCTGCAACGCGGCGATCAGATCAACCTTGTCTACGTCCCGCGTCGCTTCAAGACCTTTGGCGCGCTGGGAACCGTGGCCGAGAACGACATGCCGGCTGGCCAGGTGACGCTGGCGAGCGCGCTGGCGCGCGCGGGAGGACTGAACGACAACTTCGCCAACGCCCGCGCGGTGCTGGTCTTCCGCTTCGAACGGCCGGAAGTGGCCCTGGCGCTCGGGATCACCCAGCCACCGACGATCCGGGGCGTGCCGGTTGTCTACAGACTGAACCTGGAAGAAGCGTCCGGCTTCTTCACGGCCGGCTCGTTCGAAGTGCGTCCGGACGACACGATCTATGCGCCCCGCGCCACGGCGGCGGAACTGCGCAAGTTCTTCGAGTTCGTCCAGCAGATCTCGCGGGTCGTCTACGACATCTCGGTGACCAACACCCTCAACAACAACTGAGGTCTCCCCGGTGTCGTGGCGCCAGCTTCTGACCAGCCGACGGGGTGCCTCAGAGGCGGGAACCTCGGTGGCTCGCGTCGCCGATGTCTGGGAAAAGGCCGGCCGTCGGGCCTCCGCCAGCCTGCCGACGATGGCCGAAGTCGAGGCCAGCGCGATCAAGGTCTATGCCGAGCATGGTCTGCCGACGCGGCCCGGTCACTATCGCCGCGGACCCTTCTCGGAGACCTGGGATTTTCTGGGCGAGGACGTCGACATCGCCCGGCGCTGGGACATGGTTCTGGAGCGGCCGACCGAGACGGGGTGGAAATTCGCGACGCTTGAGGACCTTGGTCGCCACGACGGTGCCTCGCCAGAACTGCGGGCGGCCTCGGCATTGCTGTCGGCGTGCCGATACCTGAAGGACAGGATGACCGGCCGGGCGGTCGGCGACCCCGGCGATGATGTCGAGCGGGCCATTCGGCTGGGCGTAGACTGGCAGCGCCTCAAGGAGGCCCAGGCGTGGAAAGAGACGTCCCGCCTGAAGCTCACCAGACCCGAAGACGAGACACCTGTGCCGTCTCCGAGTCTTCCGGCGGTGAGGTCGAAGGCGGCTCCCAAGCCGAGAACCCCGAGAAAGAGCCGCAAGGCTTCGAGTTAGGCCGCTTCACAGACCATCAGACGTGAAAAAGCCCGCTGCGGGGGATACATCGCAGCGGGCTTTCTCGCTCTCTAAGGAGCGGACGTTTCCTCCCCGAAACGCCTTCGTCCAGCGGCTGCGCCTCACAGCGCCGCGCCGTTCGAGTGAGGCCACATCACCGCCATGACGGTTTCAAGTCAATCAAAGGCCGTGTGTAATCCGACGCTTTCATGACTAAACGTCGATCACTCATCCGCGAGGAGATCAGGTTATCGAAGAACCTTCGATAATGGTACGAACGGTCGACACAAGGGCACTGCGAGCCACGGTCTGCTGACCCGGTCGGGCGGCCTTCCAGGCCTCATTGTCCGCCAGGCCTGCGGCCAGGGCTCGACCCACGTCGAGATCCTTGATGGTCACCTGACCCGCCGCGATCTCGTTTCCGCCGAGCATGACAGCGGCTGGCGCGCTCCTGCGGTCGGCGTACTTCATCTGCGCCTTCAGGCCGGCACGGCCGAGATACAGTTCCGCCGCGATGCCGCTACGTCGCAGCTCGGCGACAGCGTCGAGGTAGTGCTGCATGTCCGCCTCGTCGAAGACGATGACGACGACCGGCCCGCGCGTCCCGGCCTCGTTTCGACCGGCCGCCCGGAGCGCCGAAGCGAGACGCGACACGCCGAAGGAGAAGCCGGTCGCGGGCGTCGCCTCGCCTGTGAAGCGCGCGACAAGATCGTCATAGCGGCCGCCGCCGCCGATGGAGCCAAAGCGGACGGCCCGGCCCTTCTCGTCGGTCGTCTCCAGTAGCAGCTCCGCCTCGAACACGGCACCTGTATAATACTCCAGCCCCCGCACGATGGTCGGATCAAAGCGGACGGCGGCCTGGTCCACGCCCATGGCGGCCAGAGCCCGGTCGATGCCCGCCAGCTCGTTCAACGCCGCTTCTCCCGCCGCGCCGAGCCCCCCGACGCGCGCAATGGCGTCCAGCGTCTCCGAGCGCGTCCCCTCCCCGGCCGAGCCAAGGAAGGCCTGAATGGTCTGTGCGACCGAGGCGGGCAGCCGCGCGCCTTTGGTATAGTCGCCGCTCTCGTCCAGACGGCCTTCGCCCAGAAGGGCGGCCACCCCGTCCCACCCCAGGCGGTCGTACTTGTCGATGGCGCGCAGCGCCGTCAGGCGCTGGACCGGATCCGTCACCCCGCCAGCGTCGAACAGGCCATCGAACAGTTTTCGGTTCGAGACGCGCACCACCGCCTGCCCTTCGGACAGGCCCGCCGCCTTCAACCCCTCGCACGCCATGGCGATGATCTCGGCGTCAGCCTCCGGGCGGTCGGAGCCGACGGTATCGGCGTCGCACTGGACAAACTCGCGGAAACGGCCGGGGCCGGGCTTCTCATTTCGCCACACCGGGCCGAAGGCATAGCGGCGGTAAGGCTTGGGCAGGGTTTCCCAGGTCTGGGCCGCGAACCGGGCCAGAGGCGCCGTCAGATCGTAGCGCAGTGCCATCCACTGCTCGTCGTCATCCTGGAGCGCGAAGACGCCCTCATTGGGACGGTCGGCGTCAGGCAGGAACTTGCCCAGGGCGTCGGCGTACTCGAACGCGCCGGTCTCCAGCGGCTCAAACCCCCAGCGCTCATAGACCTCGGTGACCCGGGCCACGATGCGGCGTTCTGCGGCGACGTCCGGACCCCGGCGATCAGCGAAGCCCCGAGGGCTTCGGGCTTCGGGGCGGGCGGGCGGCGCGGCGTCGGTCATGGCGCGCTGTTTAAAGGGAGTAGGGCTTGGTGAGTAGGGCTTAGTAGGCAGGAGGTTGCTCGCCCTGTCGAGGGGGCGACCCCAAGCCTCAAGCCCTACGCCCTATTTCCTCAGCGGCACCATCCGGCCGTATGTCAGCGATCGCCACATCCATTCCAGTGGGCCGTTGGAGAAGACCGACAGCCACAGCGGCGACCAGATCAGCTGGGCCACCCAGATGGCACCGACCACGGTCCAGAGGGCGGCAGGATGATACTCCCCCATCCACTGCGGTCCCCACGGCAGGTAGAACAGGCTGGCCATGATCAGGGTCTGGGTCAGGTAGTTGGTGAAGGCCATGCGGCCGACCGGCACCAGAACCCCGGTGAGCATGCGCAGACCCATCTTGGTCAGCAGGATCAGCATGGAGGCGTAGCCGAGCGTGATCAGGGGTGCCATGCCACCGGCGGCATCGTCCAGTCCCGCGACCGGCAGCGCAGCTGGATCCTGACCGGGCAGGCTGGCCCAGGCGTCGGTGGCGAGCACCGCTGCGGCGGCGAGGAAGACGAGGAGATAGACGATCACCGGCGAACGGCCGACGAAGAATCCGGACTTGTAGAGACCCAACCCCAACATCATCAGCGGGATCGTCACGGGGATGAGGAACAGCGACAGCATGGCCAGCATCAGCCAGGCCTTGAAATTCTCGATCCAGGGCGCGGCGAAGCTGGTCTTGTAGGCGGCAGCGGCGGCGTTGACCGTCTCCATTGTCACCTGAGGGCTGTTCGCCTGCATCTGCTCCTGGAACTCAGGGCCGAGCGCGCCGAGCGCGAGCGGGGCGGCCGTGGCGACCAGGGCCCAGAGCGCCGAGATCGCACCCCCGACCCACAACAGGCGACCCGCGCTCCACGAGCGCATCAAGAGCATGATGGCACCGCAGTAAGCATAGTGCAGCAGGATGTCGCCGTACCAGAAAGCGGCTCCGTGGATCAGGCCGAAGACCCCGAGCCACAGGATGCGGCTGCGCAGGAGCTTGCCCCGCGCCTCGTCCGACCGTTCGCCGCCGACGAGGAAAATCGACACCCCGAACAGCATGGTGAACAGGGTCCGGAACTTGTCCTGGAAGAACACCTCGGTGACCCAGGCACCCCAGGCGTCCGCGCCGGTATGGTCGAAAGGGTCCGTCGCCGCGGTTTCGACGACAATGGGCCAGGCGAAGGCCATGGCGTTGACCGCCAGAATTCCAAGGATCGCCCAGCCGCGCAGCATGTCGAGCTGGAAGATGCGGTCCTTGGGCTGGACGGGGGTAAGCCCCCCCGATGCGGACAGAGGCTGGGCCTCGGTGGCGGGCATGACCATGTGCTTCCCCCAAAAGCGATAGACAAGCGAGCTTTACACGACCATCGGCGGTCGTAAACTGAATTCGCGGTAAGGCGTCAGGCGGGGTCGCTCATCAGACCCAGCCGATCCCGCACCCGCTCCGGGGCGGGCACGAAGGCGATGAAGGCTGCGCACAGCCCGGCCCACAGGGCATAGGACACCCCGACCAGAACCGCGATGGGCAGCCCGCCGACGCCATAGATCAGCAGCGTTGTCTCGGTCGCCCCGATGCCCTGCCACACATCTCCGGAGGCGATCAGACCGATGATCACCATCAACAGGGCCACCAGGGTCTGAAGGCCCGCCGCCAACAGGCCGCCGTACAGCATGAAGCGCCAGACGATGCCGAGCCTGGTGCCGGGACGGCCGTGGCGATCGCGCTCGCGACGGATGGCCACAAGTCCCGCAGGGACGGCGATGACCCCCAGCGCCAGAAGCACGATCCGCCAGTCGATATCGCGGCCCGGCATCCAGTTCTCGGGCGGCCAGATCAGCAGCGTCAGAATGATGGGCGGCCAGGCGATTCCCGCCAACGCCGCCAGCGGAATGGCCATGCGCGTGCGCCGCCAGGTGACGCGCGTCTGGCCCGGCAGGTCCTCGACCCGGTCGAAGCGTACGGCGCGCCGAGCCATCAGCGCGTCGGAACCGGCGTCTCGCCGGAATAGTCATAGAAGCCCCGGCCGGACTTGCGACCCAGCCAGCCGGCCTCGACGTATTTCACGAGCAGCGGACAGGGGCGATACTTGGAGTCCGCCAGCCCCTCATAGAGCACGTTCATGATGGCCAGGACGACGTCCAGCCCCATGAAGTCGGCCAGCTCCAGCGGACCCATCGGGTGATTGGCACCGAGCTTCAGCGCCTTGTCGATGGAGGCAACGTTCCCGACCCCTTCGTACAGGGTGTAGATCGCCTCATTGATCATCGGCACCAGGATGCGATTGACGATGAAGGCAGGGAAGTCCTCGGAGTTGGTGGTCGTCTTGCCCAGGCTTTCAGCGAAGGCGACAGCGGCGTCATAGGTGGCCGCCGAAGTGGCGATGCCGCGAATGATCTCGACCAGCTTCATCACCGGTGCCGGCTTCATGAAGTGCAGGCCGATGAAGCGGTCGGGCCGGTCGGTGGACGACGCGAGACGCGTGATGGAAATCGAAGAGGTGTTGGAGGCCAGCAGCGTGTCGGGCCCGAGGTGCGGCACAAGCTCGGCGAACACCGCCTTCTTGACGGCCTCGTCCTCGACCGCCGCCTCGATGACCAGATCGGCCTTGCCGGCGTCCGACAACGCGGTGACGGGCGAGACGGCGGCCAGCGCCGCGTCGGCCTGGGCCTGGGTGACCGCGCCCCGCTCGACCTGACGGGCCAGGCTGGCGGCGATCATGCCAAGCGCCACCGGAAGCCGCGCGGCGTCAACGTCGTACAGGCTGACCCGATAGCCGCCCGAGGCAATCGTCTGGGCGATGCCGACGCCCATCTGGCCTGCGCCGATTACGGCGACGGATTTGATCTGGGAACTCATGCGATCGTGGTCTGCTGCGGCGTCTCCGCCCGGGCGAGGGGCACCTTAGAAGCGTCCGTCGGCGGCGCAAGCGCGGAATGGTGCGTTGCGGCGAGACCGTCGCCGAACTGTCACCCCAGGATCGCGATGATCGGGCCGGACAACCTGTACCCCAACCTTTTCCCGACCAGTGAGAAGGCTCTCTACCCCAAAAGGTAGCGAATCTGGGGAGCTGCCATTGCGTTGAACAGCCGCTGCACGAAACCGAGGATCAGCAGAACCACGATGGGCGATATATCAATGCCGCCAAGCGTCGGGATGATCCGACGGAATGGCTCAAGAAGCGGCCGAGTAACGGCATCCAGAAACTCCGCGATCTGGCGGACGAAGCGGTTGCGGTAATTGATGACGTCGAATGCGAACAGCCACGAGAGAATCGCGGAAGCGATGATGAACATCCACATCAAGTTGAGGACGGCATTCACCAGCCAAACAATCGCTTCGCCCATCAAATCATTCCTTCCGTTGTATGTTTTCGGTTCTAGCGAGACAGGCGGCAAAGGCCAACGGGGATCACGGGCACGCGGCGACGCGCGCTCAGTCCGCCGAAAGGATCGCCGCGATCCCCTCGCGCCAGCTCGGACAGGCGGGCCGCCAGCCCAGTTCGGCCTTGGCCCGGGCGTTCGAGAGGCGTTTGGAGTCCAGATAGAACCGCCGCATGGCATCCGACACCGACGGGTCAGTCCAGCACACCTCAGTCGGCTTGGGCAGGCCCATGCGGTCGGCCGCCCATTCCATGACGACGTCGGCCGGTGCGGGCTCATCATCGGCGAGCGTATAGGCTCGTCCGGGGTTGGGGCGCGCGATAGAGGCGAACAGGCCAGAGACCGCATCGGCCACATGAATGCGGTTGAAGATCTGACCCGGCTTGCGGACCAGCCGCGCCGTACCGTCCCTCAGGCGATCCACAACCGACCGCCCCGGGCCATAAATGCCGGGCAGGCGAAACACCTGCACCGTCAGTCCCATGCCGCGACCCGCGTCCAGCCAGTCGGCCTCGGCCCGGACGCGGCGCGCACCCTCCAGCGACGAGGCATTCAGCTCATCGTCCTCGAAGGCCCAGCCACCGTCGCGGTCGCCATAGACGGCGGTCGAGGACACATAGCCGATCCAGTCGGGAAAGGCGCCGGCCGCGGTGATCGCCGGGATCAGGGCCTTCAACCCCGGACACCCTGACGCCTCCGGCGGTGCCGTGATCAGGATTGCCGACGCTTTCGAAACGGCGGCCTGAAGCGCAGCTTCATCGGTGGGGTCGAGGCCACCGATGCCCTGCGCCTGGAATGCCTCGCGCCGCCCGACATCGCGCGAGGTCGCGACTGCGCCCATGCCCTGCCGGGCGGCCTCAATCGCCGCGCGGCGTCCCACGTAGCCGCCTCCGAAGACGAGGAGCGACCCGGTCACGCTTGCAGTCAGCGCGCCTGGACGCGGGCGGGCGCAGCCTGGGACGAACCGGCGTCGATCGCGCGCAACGGCTCGGCCTCCAGCGCCCGGGCCCGTCCGGCGTTCCAGGCGGAAACACACGGGATCTTCGTCCGGTCAGCCCGGTCCGCATAACGGCGCGCGATCTCGGTCACATCCGTCATCAGGCCTTCGGCAAGGGTGATTGGTTTCAGCCCCAGATCCCGGAACTGGTCGTTTGCGACGACGAGTTCGTTCTCGTCGGCCTCCTGACGCGGGTTGGGCACGTTGTGGACCTCGGCACCCGTCATGCCGGCGACCATCTGAGCCAGATCGCGCACGCGGCGGCTCTCGGTCATTTGGTTGAGGATCTTGACGCGATCGCCGCGCGTCGGCGGGTTCTTCAGCGCCAGTTCGACGCAGCGCACCGTGTCCTGGATGTGGATGAAGGCCCGCGTCTGGCCGCCCGAGCCGTGCACGGTCAGCGGATAGCCGACCGCCGCCTGCATCAGGAACCGGTTCAGCACCGTGCCGTAGTCACCGTCATAGTCGAAGCGGTTGATCAGGCGCTCGTCCTGACGGGTCTCCTCGGTCTGGGCCCCCCAGACAATGCCCTGATGCAGGTCGGTGATCCGTAGCTGGTCGTTCTTGGCGTAGAACTGGAACAGCAGCGCGTCCTGCGTCTTGGTCATGTGATAGATCGAGCCCGGGTTCGGCGGGAACAGGATCTCCTGCTCGGCCGGGCCGAAGTCGGTGTCGACCGTGACCTTCAGATAGCCTTCGGGGATCCGCAGGCCGGCGGTCGTATAGCCATAGACCCCCATCGTCCCCAGGTGGGCCAGATGGACATCCAGCCCGCTCTCGACGATGGCGGCCAGCAGGTGGTTGGTGGCGTTCAGGTTGTTGTCGACGGTGTAGAGCTTGTGCCGCGCGGACTTCATCGAATAGGGCGCAGCCCGCTGTTCGGCGAAGTGGACGACGCTGTCGGGGCGTTCCGTGCGGATCAGCTCGACCAGACGGTCGAACTCCTTGCCGACCGTCATGTTGACGAAGCCGATGTCGCGACCGGAGACCTCTTTCCACGCCGCGATGCGCTCGCCGATCGGGCGGATCGGGGTCAGCGACTGGACTTCCAGTTCATTGTCGATGTTTCGCCGGCTGAGATTGTCGACGATGACAACGTCCCAGCCACGCGCCGAAAGATGCAAAGCCGTCGGCCAGCCACAAAAGCCATCGCCGCCCAGAACCAGAACCTTCATCGCCGCCGCTTCCTCTTATCGTTCCGTCCTGACTAGCGGAACGGGCGGCGGGGGCAAAGCGCGGCGTGGTGTCGTGCCTAGCGCGGGGCTCGCTTGGCGAGGATGCGCTGAAGCGTGCGGCGGTGCATGCCCAGGCGACGCGCGGTCTCTGAAACATTGTGGTCGCAGAGCTCATAGACCCGCTGGATGTGCTCCCAGCGCACGCGGTCCGCGCTCATGGGATTCTCGGGCGGTTCGGGCGCATCCCCGGTGGCAAGCAGCGCCTTGACCACGTCATCGGCGTCAGCGGGCTTGGACAGATAGTCGACCGCGCCGGCCTTTACCGCCGCAACCGCCGTGGCGATGGCCCCATAGCCGGTCAGCATGACGATGCGCGCGTCGTCACGGCGTTCGCGGATCGCCTCGACGACCTTGAGGCCATTGCCGTCCTCCAGCCGCATGTCGAGCACGGCAAAGGCCGGCTGCCGGGCGCGCAGCGCTTCGGTCGCCTCGCCGACGGAGGACACCGTCGTGACCTCGAACCCGCGCGATTCCAGTGCGCGGCCAAGCCGGGTCCTAAGCGCCTGATCATCATCCAGGAGCAGCAGCGAGCGATCATCAAGGGCGGCGATGCGCTCTTCGACGGACGGAGTGGCGGCGGCGATGGCCATGACGGAGTTCTCCCTTGCCGTCGAAATCGGCGGTAACCCGAACGATTTCAAGCGGTGCGGCGATGCGTCGCCTTCGGAAAGTGTATCACACTTCGAGCGCCTCGCGCGGCCATCGGATCGTGACCCTCGCGCCGCGATTGCCTCCGGGCCCACCGTCGCCATGGCCGACCGCCACCTGTCCTCCGGTCCGCTCCAGAAGGGTGCGGGCGATGAAGAAGCCCAGACCCATGCCGCCCTGGCTGGGGGCGATCTCGGCGAGCGGCGGGGCCACGACCGGACGGCCCTTCTTGGCGGATCGGCTGGCGTCGCGGGCCGCAGCCAGCTGCTTGGCCACGGCCTGACGCGCCTTGCTGTTCGGCCTGGACGTCACATAGGGCTCGCCCAGCCGGGGCAGGATGTCGGGTGAGAAGCCCGGGCCGTCGTCCAGCACGGTGATGGTGATCCAGCGCTCCCCTGCGCGAGCCTCCACGCGCACCGAGCTGGCGGCGAAGTCCGCAGCATTCTCGACGATGGCGGACAGGCCATGCACGACCTCGGCAAAACGCTTCACGTGAGGCTCGGGCACGCCGGGCGGCGTCTCGACCGAGACCGTGATGGCGATATCGAACCCCTCGTGGGGCTCGACCACTTCGTTCAGAAGAGCCTTCAGACCGATTTCGACATAGAGCTGGTCCCCGTCCTCGGGACGGGTCGACAGGCGCTTGAGAATATCACGACAGCGGTCGGCCTGGGCCAGAAGCAGCCGGGCGTCCTCAGCCACAGGGCTGTCAGGCGGCGATGCCCGCAGCAACTCCTTGGCCACGACCTGGATCGTCGCCAGCGGCGTGCCCAGTTCGTGCGCCGCAGCCGCCGCAAGACCACCCAGCGCCGCCAGCCTCTGCTCGCGCTGCAGAACGTCCTGGGTCGTCGCCAGCGCCAGCTCCAGCGTCTCGGCGTCCGCTGCCACGCGCCAGGCATAGGCCGCGGTGAAGACCACCCCGGTGATCAGCGCCAGGCCGATACCGAAACGATAGAGCGCCGGCAGCTCCAGCTTGGTCCCCGCCTGCCAGGGCAGGGGCATGGACCAGAAGAACAGGGCGATGGTCGCGATCAGCACCAGCAGGCCAAGAAACAGGGCCTGACGGCCCGGCAGCGAAGCCGCCGCCACGGTCACAGGTGCGACCAAAAGCAGGCAGAAGGGATTCTCCAGCCCGCCGGTGAAGGCCAGCAGGGCCGTCAGCTGCAGGATGTCGAAACCAAGATGGATGGCCGTCAGCCGCCCATCGGGCAGGCGGCCGTCCACCTGCCGCAACCGCGCCATGGCCATCAGGTTGACGACCACGCTGGCGAAGATGACGGCCAGGCACTCCCACAGGGGCAGGGGAAAGTGCAGGCCGACGACCAGAACGATCACCGTCGCCGTCTGACCGGCGATGGCCAACCAGCGCAGGATGATCAGGGTGCGCAGGCTCAGGCCACGGCTGCGGCGCGGCAGGCCGGGCCGGCCGCCGGGGGCGACAAGCGGCTGCGACGAGAGGCTGGCTTCGCTAGAACTCACGACCGGTCTATAGACCGCCGCCCTGCTTCTGTCGGCCCCTTCGTCCGGAGACACGATGCCACGCCGTTCCATCCTGCTGTTCGCCGGTGCCTGCATCGCCATCGCTGCCGCACTTGCCACCGTGACCGTGGTCGTCGTGACCGGGCGCGAGCGCGCCAGCGCGTTCTCTGAGGGAACCGCGACGGGCCAGCCCAGCGTCGGCGGCCCCTTCCAGCTGGTCAACCAGGACGGCCAGACGGTCGATCAGACCCTGCTGAACGGAAAGTGGAGCCTGGTCTTCTTCGGCTTCACCTACTGCCCGGATTTCTGCCCCACGACGCTGACCGCGCTCGAGGCGACCCGCAACCAGTTGGGCGGCACGGCCGACGACCTGCAGATCGTCTTCATCACGGTGGATCCGGCGCGCGATACGCCCCAGGCGCTCAAGGACTATCTTACGTCGGATGGATTCCCGCCGGGCGTGATCGGCCTGACCGGGACCGACGAACAGATCGCCGCTGCCGCCCGCGCCTACCGCGCCTTCTACGAGAAGGTCGGCGAGGACCAGGACTATACGATGAACCACTCCCTGACGGTCTATCTGATAGGGCCAGACGGCCAGTTCCGCTCGGCCCTGGCCCACGATCTCGGCCCGGAGCCCTCGGCCGAGCTGATCCGGCGCGTGATGGCGCGGGGGTAGGAATTAGGGAATAGGGAGTAAGAGCCTCCCGGTCCCCCGGGATGACGCGCGACCGGCGATCGGCTTGAGCGCGGCCTCCCTAATCCCTAATCCCTACCCCGTAGTCCCTACCGTCCGACAACGGAGGCCTCATGGCCGACCTCCTCAAGACCGCCCTGATCTACGACTTCGACGGCACGTTGGCCCGGGGCAACATGCAGGAGGTGACCTTCATCCCTTCGGTCGGGATGGGCGTTGGCGACTTCTGGGGCGAGGCCGATCGCCTGACCAAGTCGGCCGATGGCGACAACATCCTGATGTATATGCAGCTGATGTTGCAGAGGGCCCGCGAGAACGGTCGGCCGGTGACCAAACAGTTGCTCAAGGAGCACGGCGAGGACGTCAAGCTGTTCGACGGCCTGAAGTCCGACCTGACGGGCAAGGGCTGGTTCGAGCGGATCGACGAGATTGGCCGGAAATACGGCCTGGAGATCGAGCACTACATCATCTCGGCCGGGCTGGAGGAGATGATCGACGGCTGCCCGATCCGCCCGGCCTTCCGGCACGTCTTTGCGTCCAAGTTCGCCTATGACGACCACGGCGTGGCCATCTGGCCAGCGGTCGGCGTGAACTACACGACCAAGACCCAGTACCTGTTCCGCATCAACAAGGGCGTGCTGAACCACTGGGACCACGAGCGCATCAACCGCTTCGTGCCCGACGATGCGCGCGCCGTGCCGTTCGAGCGGATGATCTTCCTGGGCGATGGCGACACCGACGTGCCGACCATGAAGATGATGCACACCAAGGGCGGCTTCTCTATCGCCGTCTATGACCCGCGAAACTCCGAGCGCGACCAGGAGAAGATCTACGGCCTGATCTCCGAGGACCGGGTCAACTTCGTCGCCGCCGCCGACTATCGCGAAGGCCAGCCGCTGGACCTGATCGTCAAGGGTCTGCTGGGCCGCATCGCCATCAACGCCGGCACGATGGCGGCCGTTTAGAGCAGCCCCCGTGAGCCGAAACTCACGGGAGCCCTTTGTTTTTTGTCGCTAACGCTCGCGTCGCGAACGCTCGCGGCTTGAGCGACGATTTACGCCGCCGTCTCGAACAGCTTCTGCCAGCGGCGCGGCTCGCGAGCCTTCCAGGCACCGCGGTGATAGGCGTCCGAGCCGATCAGCGGCACCACAGTCGTCGCCTCGGCGAACACCATCTGCTCATAGGTGGTCGAGACCTTGCCCCACGAGGCGGCTTCCTTGAGCGTCGAGGACGAGCAGGCCCCGTCGCGGACGTCGGCGACCGTGATCTGGACCGCGTACTTGTGCATGTCAGCTTCGACACCGAGGATCTCGGCGCAGACGACGGTGTCCTGGGCGAAGTTCTTGGGAACCCCGCCGCCGACCATGAACAGACCGGTGGTGCCCGCCGCGATCTTGATGTCGGTCAGCTCGCGGAAGTCGGCGATGGCGTCCAGCATCATATAGGGCTGGCCGGCGGCGGCCCGCTCCTTCTGGTGCTTGACCAGGCCGAAGCCGGCCGAGGAGTCGACGAAGGCCGGGCAGAAGATCGGCACGCCCATCTCATAGGCGGTCTGGATCAGGCTGCCTTCCTTCTTGGCGTTTCCTTCCGACAGCCACTTGCCCATCTCCCAGATGAACTCGCGGGACGAATAGCCGCGCGGCTCCAGCCGGTTGGCGATCTCCAGGATGGTGTGGTCGCAGGCCTGGAGCTCTTCCTCGTCGATGTAGGTGTCGTAGATGCGGTCGATGTAGTTGTCGCGCAGCACATTGTCGTCGACCGGGCCGGCCGCCTGATAGTGCTTGAAGCCGAGCGCCTCGAAGAAATCCATGTCGACGATGGACGCGCCGGTGGCGACCACGGCGTCGATCATGCCGAACTTCACCATGTCGCGGTACACATGCATGCAGCCGCCGGCCGAGGTGGAGCCCGCCAGGATCAGCCAGGGCGAGCAGTCTTTGTCCTCGATGGCCATCGAGAAGATGTCGGCGGCACGTGCGGTGTCTCGGCTGGAGAACGACATCTTGCGCATCGAATCGATGATCGGACGCGCGTCAAAGCTGGTGATGTCGATGTGCTCCACGGTGTTCTGGAGCAGCTGGGCCTTCTGGTTGGACTGAACGGGAGCGTTCATTGCAAGGGTTTCCCTTTGGTTTGAGCGCCCGTCGTCAAAAACATCAGCGGCCCGGACGGAGCGACGGGCCGCTGCGATAGTCTTCTGATCCTCTAGCCGCCAAACGTGACGGAGATCAGACTTTCTCGACCAGAACGGGCGCCTCGGGAGACCGTCGGGCCGCGTTTTCTTCGTTTGCCACCCTGATCCAGCGGGGGATCAGAAAGGCGTCGACGATCCACCAGATCATCATGGGGACCCCCACTGAGGGGACCAAAAGGCTGGTCAAGATCCAAGTCACGAAGCCCGCCGCCGCCATGCCGAGCCCGGACTTCCACCGGCCGACATAGAAGCGGTGCGCGCCGACCGACCCCAGGAACAACCAGAGCACATAGCCGATCAGCACGGTCCGGTTCCCGTCCCATGGTTTGGCGTGGGCAGGGTCGGAGGCCATGAACTCCCGATGCCGCTGGTCGTGCATCATCTGGAAGTGGTCGGGCGCGCTCGACGCGTGGTCGATGCCAGGCCCTGGATCGTGTGAACCGTGCGCGTCCGACATCTGAAACCCCCCACGCCTTGCCGTTCGGAGAGCCGTGACACCGATACAGCCGGTTCACAAGACCACGATCTCTGACCCTTAACGGCGACCCTTCCGACGCTGGCCTGCCTTGCCCTTGGGGCGCGACAGACGGACGACCTTGCGGGCCTGCTCTTCCGCCGTGGTGCGCACGGTGGGGATGGAGCGGGGCGCGAGACCGTACAGCGAGGCCATCGGCGCGTCCTCGACCGCGGCGACCTCATGCTCGCCATAGCCGTTGAAGCCCGTCGACATCGCGACGCCATAGGCTCCGAGCATACCGATCTCGATGAAGTCGCCTTCGCGAATATCGGCCGGCAGCCAGAAGGGACCCGGCATGTGGTCGATCGAGTCGCAGGTCGGTCCGTAGAACTGGAACGCCTTCTTCTCGGCCGAACTCTCGCTGTCCCGCACCAGCTTGGTCGGGAAGGGCCAGCGCGAGTGCGTCGCATCGAACAGCGAACCGTAGGACCCGTCGTTCAGATACAGGCAGTCGCCCTTGCGCAGTTCGACCCGGACCAGGACCGAGGACGACTCGGCCACCAGCGCCCGGCCGGGCTCGCACCACAGCTCGGTGGTTTCCGACACCGGCATCTCGTTGAAGCCGCGATGGATCGCGTCGGCGTATTCGCTCATGTCCGGAGGGACCATGCCCGGGTAGACCGAGGGGAAGCCGCCGCCGACATCGACGATGTCGACGAACACGCCCGCCTTCTTGATGGCGCGACCGACCTGGGCCATCGCCGCCTCATAGGCCGAGGGGCGCATGCACTGGCTGCCGACGTGGAAGCTGACGCCCATCAGACCGTCCTTGACGGCCCGGCGGGTCGAAAGCAGCAACGACGGAGCCTGGTCGAGGGAAACGCCGAACTTGCCCGACAGCGTATAGGCCGCACCGTCCGCTGACACGGCCATGCGCACCAGCAGGTTCAGGTCCGAAGCCCCGCCCGTGGCGTCGAGGATCTTCTGCAGCTCCTCCTCGCAATCGAGCGAGAAGGTCCGCACGCCATGATCGAAGTAGGCGCGCGTGATCGCTGACCGGCTCTTGACCGGGTGCATGAAGGCCAGACGCGCATCGGGGCTGACCGAGCGCACGAGCTCGATCTCCGCCAGCGAAGCGACATCGAAACCGGTGACGCCCGCCTCAATCAGGGTCTCGATGACCCAGCGCGACGGATTGGCCTTCACCGCATAGAAGACGTCGGCCTTGAGATTATCCTGGAACCAACGGGCCGCTACGGAAACCGAGCGCGGTCGCACGAGGGCGACGGGACGCTCAGGAGGCCGCTCACGGACCAGGTCCAGGGGAAACTGGTACGTGCGCAATTCACGTAACCCCCTGATAATTGTTAACCCAGACCGGCGTTAGCAGCGCGTAACGGTTAGACCTACGGGGTCCGCCGGAAGCGGCCATATGGGGTCACGTGACTGTCATGTAAAGCGGTTTTTTCGCGGCGCGTCGCTGTGGACAGAATTCCGTTCCGGGCGCGGAAGGTCTGTGATTTCAACGTCGCGATGCGCGGCCTCCCACGGCGCTTTACGCATCGCTCGCCCGCGTGGCATTAAGACTTGCCGGAACGCGATCCTCGCGGCATTCGGCGTCTGTTCAGCAGCCGCCGTCAGCGAGTCCATGAGTTCATCCGCCGCAGCCACCGCCGCGCCCGGCTCCCTCGCGACCAGCCTGGTGCTTGCCCGCGACGTGTCCAAGACCTTTGGTCAGCGCAAGGCGCTGGACGGGGTATCGGTGTCCGTGGCCTGCGGCGAGATGGTCGCCCTGATCGGGCCATCCGGGTCGGGCAAATCGACCTTGCTGCGGTCGATCACCGGGCTTCAGTCCATCGACGGCGGCAAGGGGACCATCAGTGTCTTTGGCCAGATGGTGCAGTCCAACGGCCGGGTGGCCGGCACGGTACGCGCGACCCGAAGCCGCCTGGGCATGATCTTCCAGCAGTTCAATCTGGTCGGACGGCTGAGCCTGTTTTCCAACGTCATGCTGGGGGCGCTCGGGCGCTTGCCGGGCTGGCGTGGCGTCCTTGGAGCCTGGCCGACCGCAGACAAGCTCAAGGCCATGCAGGCCCTGCACCGGGTCGGGGTGTCCGACTATGCCGCCCAGCGCGCCAATACCCTGTCGGGCGGCCAGCAGCAGCGCGGCGCCATCGCACGCGCCCTGGTGCAGGGGGCGGAAGCCATCCTGGCCGATGAACCCGTCGCCTCGCTGGACCCGGTCTCGGCGCGCAAAGTGATGGAACTGCTGGTCGAGCTGAACAAGCGCGACGGGCTCGGCGTCATCGTGACGCTCCACCAGGTCGACTACGCCATCCGCTATTGCGACCGCGTTGTCGCGCTGAAAGCCGGAAAGGTCGTCTACGACGGCCCATCGACGGGGCTCGACACTGCCCGGCTGATCGACATCTACGGCCCCGAGTTCGAAGACGCCTTCTGGGAGACCAAGGCATGAGCCTGACCCGCTTCACCCGCCGCGCCGGCCTTGTCGCCGCAGCGTCTGCCCTGCTCGCACTGTCTGCCTGTGGCGGCGGCGAGGAGAAGGCAGCGTCCGGCGCGCCCGAGACCATCACCTTCTCCATCCTGTCGGCGGAAGGCCAGGCCTCGGCCGGCCCGCTGTGGGAGCCGCTGCTGGCGGATATGGAAGCGGCCATCGGCATCCCGGTCGAGCCCTTCTTCGGGTCCAACTACACCGTGCTGGTCGAGGCCATGCGCGGCAACCAGACCCAGGTCGCCTGGTTCTCGGCCAAGCCGGCGCTGGAAGCCATTGACCGCGCCGACGCCGAGGTCATCGCCCGCACCGTCAACCGCGAGGGCCAGGACAGCTATCGGTCGACCCTGATCGTGAAGACGGGCTCGGGCATCACCCTGGATGACGTTTTGGCCTGCGGCCAGCGCTATGACTTCGGCATCGGCGACGCCCAGTCGACGTCCGGCACCCTGGCTCCGCTGGCCTTCCTGTTCAATCCGCGCGGCATCAACCCGACCGAGTGCTTCAAGACCGTGCGGGCGGCCAATCACCAGGCCAACGCCTTCGCAGTCGCCACGGGAATGGTCGACGTGGCCACCTCGAACACCACCAATACGGTCTTCCTGGTTCGCCAGAACCCGAGCGTTGCCGAACAGATCACCGAGATCTGGCAGTCGCCGCCGATCCCGGAGAGCGGCATTCTGGTGCGCGGTGATCTGGATCCGGCCACCAAGGAAAAGATCCGCAGCTTCTTCCTGACCTATGGCCAGGGCGAGGGCGTCGAGGCCGAGCGTCAGCGTCAGGTGCTGGCGGGGCTGGAGTATTCCCAGTTCCGCGCCGCCGACGACGCCTATCTGAACCCCGTGCGCGAGCTGGTGGCAGACCAGAAGCTGACCGAGGCCCGCGCGCGCGGCGACAACGAGGCCGCCGCCGAAGCCCAGGCTGAGCTGGAGCGTCTGCGCGCGCTTCGCGAGGTCCAGCCTTGACCGACGCCGCCCTGCCTGCGGGAACCATCCCCAAGCCGCCATCCAAGAGCCTCGGGGCCAGGGCGCTCGACGTCCTGATCTGGGGCGGCGTGGCGGCGCTGCTGATCTACAGCATCGGCGACGTCGATCTGGGCAACCTGTCGCGGCTCGTGACCAACAGCGAAAACGTCAGCACCTTCGCCCAGGGCCTGCTGCAGCCGGACTTCACCAACTGGCGACTGTTCGTCGAACAGATGTGGCTGACCATCCAGATCGCCCTTTGGGGCACCTTCCTTGCCGTGATCCTGGCTGTGCCCATGGGGCTGGCGGCCGCACGCAACATCGCCCCGATCTGGGTGGTGACGCCGGTCCGATGGGTCATGAACCTGCTGCGCTCGGTGCCCGATCTGGTCATGGCGCTGCTGTTCATCGTTGCCGTCGGCCTGGGTCCGCTGGCGGGCGTTCTCGCCATTACGCTGAACACGACGGGCGTTCTGGCCAAGCTGTTCTCCGAGGCGGTCGAGTCGATCGACAAGGGGCCCGTCGAGGGCGTTCGCGCCACCGGAGCTTCCGGGCTGCATGAGATCGTGTGGGGCGTGGTGCCCCAGGTCGCGCCGCTCTGGACCTCGTTCGCCCTCTATCGCTTCGAGTCCAACAGCCGCTCAGCCACGGTTCTGGGCCTGATCGGAGCAGGCGGTATCGGCCAGGTGCTCTTCGACAGCATGAACGCCTTCGACTACAATTCAGTGTCGACCATCGTCATCATCGTCGTCGTTGCCGTGACGCTGATCGACATGCTGTCACAGGCCATGCGCAAACGTCTGCTTTAAGCGTCGTCGAACCGTCGCTTCTCCGGAAAACGCCTGCATGTCTTCGACCCTGCCCCGCCGTCTGTTTGTGGCCGGTGCCGCCGCTTCGGCACTGATCGTCGCCGCCTGTGGCCAGCAGGCGCAGCAGAGAAACGGCATCTGGGCGGCAGGATCGTCGACCGTGTTTCCCTTCGCCACGCGCGTGGCCGAGAACTTCGGCCGCAACTTCCCCGACGGCGCGCCGCCGCGGGTCGAGGCGCTGGGCACCGGCGGCGGGATCCAGGCCTTCTGCCAGGGCCTGGGCCCCACGACGCCGGACATCGCCAATGCATCGCGCCGCCTGAAGGCGTCGGAGTTCGATCAGTGTGCCGAGAACGGCGTGACCGAGATCATCGAGATCAAGATCGGCTATGACGGCCTGGCCATCGCCACCGCCCGCACCGGGTCGGACTTCGTGCTGGAAGGTGGCGATCTGTTCCTGGCGCTGGCCAAGGAAGTGCCGGGACCGAACGGAGAGCTGATCCCCAACCCCAACCGCACCTGGGCCCAGGTGCGGGCGGGCCTGCCGGACGTGCGGATACAGGTCTATGGCCCGCCGCCAACCTCTGGCACGCGCGATTCCTGGAACGAGCTGGCCATGCTGCACTCGGCCGAGCTTGTGCCGGCTCTGGCCGCCCTCGCCGAGAGCGACCCGGACCGGTTCGAGTCGGTGGCCCAAACGCTGCGCGAGGACGGCGGCTGGGTCGATTCTGGCGAGAACGACAACGCCATCGTCCAGACCCTGACGCGCACGCCGGGGTCCGTGGGGGTGTTCGGCTATTCATTCCTGGAAGAGAACTTCGGCCAGGTGAAGCCGGCCTCGGTGAACGGCGTGTTCCCGACCCTGGAGACCATCGCGTCGGGCGACTATCCGATCAGCCGGTCGATGTTCATTTACGTCAAGAAGGCCCACATCGGCGTCACGCCGGGGCTTCAGGACTTCCTGATCGAGTTCACCTCTGAAGCCGCCACCGGCCGGGGCGGTTACCTGCAAGATCGCGGAATGGTGCCGCTTCCGGCCGAAGAGCGCGCCGCCCAGCGCGCCGTCGCCGCCAATCTGACGGTCATGAGCAGGCCGGAAGAGTAACCAGACGCCGCGTCAGCGGCGGCTGCGCGCCAAGGCCACACCCACGTCGGCCAGTCGCCATAGCGACAGATAGTGGTCGCCATAGACTGGCGGGGGCAGGTCATAGGGCGGGGCCGCCAGATCCAGCTCTCGCGAGGCCCCCGGGGCCAGCATCTCCAGCTCCAGGTTCTCGTAGCCTGTGTTGGATGTGATCAGCAGCCAGGTCGAACCCGAGGCGACCATGTTGCGCAGCGCCGATCGAACATCCCGTTCGTAGAGGTGATTGACGAGATCCTTGCAAAGGATCAGGTCGGCGCGGGGCGGGACCTCGGTGACGATGTCCAGGACCACGAAGGATCGTCCCGGGTGCATCCGGCCGTTCCGGGCGATCAGAGGCTCGACAATGTCGTAGCCGACATACTCCACTCCGGGGTGCTGGATCAGCGTCTGGCCCATCCAGTGGAAATCTCCGCATGGGATGTCCGCCAGCGTGCGGACCCCCAGCTCGGGGATGAAGCGGTGGAGCAGCCGGGCTGTGTGGGCGACGGACCCGGATCCGTGGTCTGATCCCGGCCCGGACACGGATTCTCCCGTTGCCCAGCGGCGGGTCTCGAACACCCGCGTAAAGCGCTCCCGGTTCGTCGGGTTGCTCTCGCCATAGGGCCGCCGCTCAAGCCGCTTCAGCCAGTCCCAGCCCAGCATGGTGTCCTCAGGCCGCCGCGCGGCGGCGCAGACGGGTGATGCGGCGCAGGCGGCGCCAGAACCGGCCGCGCTGGGGCTCCGGATAGGGCTCCAGATTCTGCACGAACTGCTCGGCCGATGCGCGCCAGCTGAAGGTCTCGGCATAGGCGCGCGTAGCCCCGCGATCGCACTCCAGCGCCTTCATGCAGGCCGTCTTCAGGTCGTCGTCGATGGCCCCGGCGTTCGATCCCGGGATCAGGTCGATCGGACCATGCGCCGGATAGGCCGCGACCGGAGTGCCCGTGGCCATGGCCTCCAGGATCACCAGGCCGAAGGTGTCGGTCCAGCTGGGGAAGACAAACACGTCGGCATCGCGGAAACAGCGCGCCAGTTCCTCGCCGAAACGGGCCCCCAGAAACTTCGCCTGGGGGTAGCGGGCCTCGAGATCGGCGCGCGCCGGACCGTCGCCAACCACGATCTTGGTGCCGGGCAGGTCGAGCTCCAGGAAGGCCTCGATGTTCTTCTCGACCGCGACCCGGCCCACATTCAGCCAGAAGGGACGCGGCCAGTCCTTGCCGCCCAGTTCGGCATAGATCGGATCCAGATCCGGGCGGAACAGCTCCGTGTCGACCCCGCGCGACCAGGGCGAGATGTTCTTGAAGCCGTGCTCTTCCAGCTCCTTCTTGAGCGTGGGCGTGGCGACCATCAGGCGGCCAGACGGCTTGTGGAACCACTTCATGTAGGCGTAGCCGACCTGCACCGGCACGGGGAAGCGGGCGGAGATATATTCAGGGAATTTCGTATGATAGCTGGTCGTGAACGGCAGCTTCCATTCCACGCAGATGCGTCGCGTGGCGATGCCGATCGGGCCTTCCGTGGCGATGTGAACGGCCTCGGGTTCCAGCGCGCGCAGCCGCTCGCGGATCTCTTCCTCGGCCCCGAGTGCCAGCTTGATCTCCGGATAGGTCGGGGCCGGGATGGTCTTGAACTGGCTGGGTTCAATGACCTCCACCTCATGACCCATGGAGCGGCATTCCGCGACGGTGCGGGTCAGGGTGCGGACGACGCCGTTGACCTGGGGCTCCCAGGCGTCGGTGGCCAGAACGATGCGCATCGGGGACGGGCGGCTCTCACCGTGAACGGGATGGGACGATCTAGCGGGTCAGAAGGCACTTGGCGAGACGGGTCGCCACGACGGGGGTTAGCGAGGCCAGCCACCGGCTCGGCTGAGCGCGCTGGGTGTCGGCCTGCCGATGCGCTCTCCGATCCAGCGGGCGGTCTCGATCAGGGCGTCGAGATCATAGCCGGTGGCGTATCCCGCGCGCTCCAGCATGTAGACGAGGTCCTCGGTCGCCACATTGCCCGTGGCACCGGGCGCGAAGGGACAGCCGCCGATACCGCCGACGGAGGCGTCCAGCACATCCACGCCCGCCTGAACCGCCGCATAGGCATTGGCGACGCCGGTGTTTCGTGTGTCGTGGAAATGCAGGCGCAGGATCGCGTCCGGTGCAGCGGCGCGGGCAGCCAAGATCTTTCGCGTGACGCTCCACGGATCGCCGACGCCGATGGTGTCGGCCAAGCCGATTTCCTTCACACCCAGCCGGGCAAGCGCGCCGACCACCGCCGTGACTTTCTCAACCGACACCTCCCCGTCGAACGGGCAGCCCCAGACGCAGGACAGGGTGGCCGAAAGCGACGGCACCGGCGTCTCGCCGCCGGCCGAGTTGGCGCGCCCGGCGAGGATGGCCTCCAGCATGGCGATCTGGTCCTTCGTCGCCAGACCCTGGTTCTTCAGGCCGAAGCCATCGGTGATCGAAAGGGAGACGTTGACCTCGTCAACCCCCGTGCCGAGCGCCCGGTCATAGCCCTTGCCGTTCAGGACCAGACCGATACGGCTGCGTCCCTCGGCCGGAGGCAGCGCCGCCATGACCTCCTCGGCCCCGGCCATCTGCGGCACCAGCTTCGGGTGGACAAAGCTGACGGCCTCGATCCGACGGGCCCCCGCCGCTTCCAGACGCAGTACCAGTTCGGCGCGGACGGCGGGATCAAGGATCGCCTTTTCGTTCTGCAGACCGTCGCGGGCTCCGACCTCGACGATCTGGATGGCGCGGCTCATCGCCCGGCCTCGCGCGCCGCCTGCGTGTCCGGAGGAGCGTAGAGGGTCAGCCGCACGTCGTCGCCCGAGGAATAGTTGTGGCCCGTCACGACAGCCACAGCCGTTCCCGGCACCCCGGTCTCGACCGTGGCGGCGAGGAAGGCTTCGGCGTCACGGCCCTCCACGATGACGGGTCGGCCCTCGGCCAGGGCCCGCGCTGCACCGGCTGCGTCGGTCAGCTGGGTGTCGCGGCCGGTCAGGAAGACGAAACTGGGCTCATGGAAGGTGGTGATGGCGACCGGGCCTTGCGTCAGGCCCTGACGGGGGTGCAGGCCGTTCTCCTCCAGAGCCTTTTCCAGCCGGGGCGCGATGGCCAGCGGACGCAGCTGCCGGATGGTTCCGGCCAGCGTCGCGTGGGCGATCACGCCGAACACAAGCGCGATCAGCACTCCGGTGACGGCCGCCCTGTTCACCAGCAGGAATCCGCCGATCAGCGCGGCCATGACGGCGCAGACCACTGTGATCGTCGCCCAGGTCTGGGCCGTCGAGGTACCGAAGGCGGTCAGTCCATAGACGGTGATGCCGCTGATCACGACCGCGGCGAAGACGGCCAGGACCGCGCCGGACCAGCGCGAGATGCGGCCGATCGGCTGGGTAAGCGCCGCGGCCATCAGGAGCGTGATCGCCCCGAAGGTGGGCAAGGTGTAGTGCCACAGCTTCGTGGGCGCGATCTCGAACACCAGCCAGGCCGGGACCAGCCAGCACACCAGGAACCGGATCGCGGGCTCCGCCCGGCGGCTCCAGCCCGTCCAAAGGGCGGCCGGCAACATCAGGGTGGCGGGAAACAGCAACAGCGGGCTCAGCAGAAGGTACATGCCCGGAAGGCCGCCGTGGCTTTCCTGCGCGCCCGCGATCTTGGGTGCCAGGTCGCCGCCGATGGCCTCACGCCAGAAGCCGCCGTCGGTCGCGATGGTGATGGCGATGGCCCAGGGCCCGACAATCAGGGCCAGCAGCGGCAGGCCCCAGCCCCAGCCCAGACGCTTCAGCCAGGCGAACCGCCGGTCCCAAAGGCTGAGCATAAGGACGGCGGGGATCACGACGAGCAGGCCGATCGGACCCTTGATCAGGATCGACAGGCCCAGCCCCAGCCACACCATCAGCTTCCACGGCCGCTGGCTCGGGTCCCCCTTGATCAGGGTTCCGGCGCGGGACGCCATGTAGAGCCGCCCCAGACCGGCCATGGCGAGCGTCACCGAGGCGCACAGCATGGCGTCGGTCTTGGCGATGCCGGCCTCGGACGACAGCAGGAAGGTTGCCCCCAGCATGGCCCCGCCGAGGAAGCCTGCCCTCGCGCCGAACAAGGCTGCGCCCAGCCACGCCGCCGCCCACGCCGCCAGCATGGCCCCGAGCAGCGACGGGATGCGATAGGGCGCGATCTGCCGATCGGCGACGTCCGACGTCAGACCCACGGCCACGGCCTGCATCCAGTAGATGCCGATGGGCTTCTTCCAGCGCGGATCTTCCTGAAAGCGGATGTCGACATAGTCGCCGCTCTCCAGCATCTGGCTGGTGGCCTGGGCATAGCGGCTCTCGTCGCGGTCGAGCGGCGGAAGAAGCAGCATGGACGGCAGGCCGGCCAGCAGCGCGACCAGCGCGGCCAGGAGCGGTCCGCGCCAGCCGGCGATGTAACGGTCAAGGTCGGGGCGCGCGATCATTCGGTCTTGCTAACACGACAGGAAGCGGGCCGTCAGCCGTGGCGCGAAACGCCGAAATCCGGCACAGAGCGCCAATGACCGCCGACGCAGCGCCTGACATCTCCATCGTTGTCCCCGTCCATGACGAAGCCGGGGCCGCAGGACCCCTGGCGCGCGAGATCGCGGCCGCCTTCGCCGGGCGTTCGCATGAGATCATCTTCGTCGACGACGCCAGCCGCGATTCGACCCTGGCCGAGCTTCGCGCGCTGACCGCCGAACTGCCCACGCTGCGGGTGCTGGGCCACGCGACCAACGCGGGTCAGAGCCGGGCCGTGCGAACCGGAGTGCTGGCGGCGCGCGGTCAGATCGTGGTGACGCTGGACGGCGACGGCCAGAACCCTCCGGCGGACGCGCCCCGGCTGGCCGACGCCCTTCTGGCCGCCGCGCCCCAGGTCGCGCTGGTCGGGGGCGTGCGCCAGAAACGACAGGATTCGGAGGCCAAACTGTGGGCCTCTCGCTGGGCCAACCGGATCCGCAAGCGGCTGCTGGGCGACGACGCCGATGACACGGGCTGCGGGCTCAAGGCGTTCCGGCGGGACACCTTCCTGCGCCTTCCCTACTTCGATCATATCCACCGCTACTTGCCGGCCCTGATGATCCGCGAGGGGTATGAGAACCTCTATCTGGCGGTCGGACACCGGCATCGCGACACGGGCCGGTCGAAGTACACCAACTGGGGCCGCCTGAAGGCCTCGGTGTCGGACATTCTGGGCGTCATGTGGCTCAAGTCCCGCTCGCGCCGGCCGGGACCGGTTACGGAGTACTAGGTCGCCTTGGCCTGGCGCGCCCAGGCACCGAGGCGATCGATCCGGCGAGCAAACAGGCCTGCGCGTGTTGAGCGAAGACCGTGGCCCGACGGCGCGAACCGGGATATGCAAGCTCAACACGCCCGGCTTTGACCGTGAGAGGATCGAACCATGCTGATCGCCATTCCCCTGCTGATCATCCCGGTGGTGCTCTACAACATCGTCATCCTATTCGGCGGCGGCGGCGGGGGCATGGCTGCGGCGGATGAAGTTCTGCGCCAGCCGATGTTCTCCATCCCCATGGCCTCGGGCGCCAGCTGGCAGGTCGGGGTTGGCGACCTGATCCTGTTCCTGTCGCTGATTCTGCTGTTCTTCGAACTGCTGAAGTCGACGTCGAGCCAAAAGGTGGCCATCGTCAACCACGCCCTGTCGATGATCCTGTTCGTCGTCTGCCTGGTGGAGTTCCTGCTGATCCGGGGATTCGCGACCTCGACCTTCTTCCTGATCACGACCATGGTCATGCTGGACGTGCTGGCCGGCTTCATTGTCACCATCATCTCGGCCCGCAAGGATCTGGATTTCGGCCAACCGACCTGATCGACGACGTCCCCATTAGGCCTATTGGTGCCGCCTCGCCTGATCGGAAAACCGCTCACACTTTTCCGGGCAAGGCCGTAGAGAGACGCCCATGCGCCTCGCCTTCATGGGAACCCCCGACTTCGCCGTGCCGTCGCTGGCCGAGCTGATCGCCTCGGGCCATGAGGTGGTCGGCGTCTGGTCCCAGCCGCCGCGTCCGCGCGGACGCGGCCAGAAGCTGACCCCCTCCCCGGTCCACGCCTTCGCCGAGACCATGGGCCTGCCCGTCTTCACGCCCGAGAGCATGAAGTCGCCGGACGCGATGGCCCAGTTCATCAACCTCGACCTGGATGCCGCTTGCGTCGTCGCCTACGGCCAGATCCTCAAGCGCGACGTGCTGGAGGCACCCCGGCTGGGCTGTTTCAACCTGCACGGCTCGCTCCTGCCGCGTTGGCGGGGTGCTGCGCCGATCCAGCGGGCCATCATGGCCGGCGACCGCCAGACCGGCGTGCAGATCATGCGCATGTCTGAAGGGCTGGACGAGGGTCCGATCCTCCTCAGTGAGGTCCTTCCCATCCTGCCCGACGATACGTCCGCCACCCTGGGCCAGCGCATGGCCGCGACCGGCGCGACCCTTTGGTCCCGGGCGCTCGCCGCCATCGAGCGCGGCGGGGCAGTCGAGACCCCCCAGGTCGGTGAGCCCACCTATGCGAAGAAGATCACCCCGGCCGAGGCCCGCATCGACTGGACCCGGCCGGCTGTCGAGATCGACGCCCATATCCGGGGCCTGTCTCCCGCGCCGGGTGCCTGGTTCGAAGTGGCCGGTGCCGACGGTCAGCCGACGCGCATCAAGGCGCTGATGAGCCAGGTCAGCCTGAAGGCCTCGGGCGCGTCGGGCCAGGTGCTGGACGGCGAGTTGCGCATCGGCACGGGCACCAATGGAGACGGGGGTGCAGTGCGTCTTCTGCGGGTCCAGCGCCCGGGCAAGGCGGCCCAGGACGCAGCCGAGTTCCTGAACGGCTTCCCGCTGCCGCCGGGCACGGTTCTGGGTTGATGCCGCGCTATCGGCTGACGGTCGAATACGACGGCTCGGGCTACAACGGCTTTCAGGCCCAGACCGAACAACCCACGATCCAGGGCGCGATCGAGACGGCGGTGACGGCGTTTTCCGGCCAGAGCGTGCGCATCGCCGCCGCCGGCCGCACCGACACAGGTGTCCACGCGACCGGCCAGGTGGTCCACGTCGATCTCGACAAGGACTGGCCGGCCGCCACGGTCATGAACGCTCTGAATGCCCATCTGGTCCGCGAAGCCGTGTCGGTGCTGGACTGCGCCGTGGCCGAGGGCGACTGGCACGCCCGCTTCTCGGCGACCGGGCGGCGCTATCTCTATCGCATCCTGAACCGGCCCGGACGGCCCGCGCTGGACCGGGGACGTGTCTGGCACGTCAAGCGGGCTCTGGACGTCAAGGCCATGAACGCTGCGGCACTGGTCCTGGTCGGGCAGCACGACTTCACCACCTTTCGCGACATGGCGTGCCAGTCCGCCTCGCCGGTCAAGACGCTCGACGTTGCTCGCGTTGAGCGGGTTGGCGACGAAGTCCGACTGGTGTTCGCGGCCCGGTCCTTCCTGCATCGTCAGGTTCGCTCGATGACGGGGACGCTGGTCGAGGTCGGGCTGAGGCGATGGTCGCCGGACGAGGTCCGCACGGCGCTGGAAGCGCGCAATCGGGCGGCCTGCGGACCCGTCGCGCCGTCGGACGGGCTCTATCTGACCGGCGTCGACTACGGCTGAAAGTGCGTTAACCCAACGGCCCTAGTTTGGGCCGAAACAGGCTTCACATTCGCGTGAGAACAGTGGGGCGTTCCAGACCGGCGTTCGGCGCGCTATGAGCGGCCGGGCGGGCTTCAGAGGATATCGATGGCGGGTCCAGGTTTCGGTCGCGGACAAGGGCCGAGAGGTCCAGCACAGGGTGGCGCGGCGGCGAGCCGGACGCCCCTTCAGCGCGCGCTCTATTGGGCAGCGGTCCTGGGCGTCTGGGGCCTGATCTTCCTCGTGGTCTTCTTCGCCGTGTTCGCGCGCGGCCTGCCCGACACCTCGGCGCTGTACGACGTCGATCGCCAGCCTTCGATCACCTATCTGGACAGGAACGGGGCCCTGATCGCCACGCGCGGCTCCCAGCAGGCTCCGCCCGCCGATCTGGAGGCCCTGCCCGACTATGTGCCGGCGGCCTTCATCGCCATCGAGGATCGCCGCTTCTACTGGCACCCGGGGTTTGATCCTGTCGGCATGCTGAGGGCTGTTCAGGCCAATATGCGGGCCGGGCGCATCGTCCAAGGCGGCTCGACCCTGACCCAGCAGCTGGCCAAGAACCTGTTCCTTACGCCGGACCAGAACATGCGCCGCAAGGTGCAGGAACTGATGCTGGCCGTCTGGCTGGAGCTGAAGTTCTCCAAGGAGGAGATCCTCGCCCTCTATCTGAACCGCGTCTACTTCGGGGCAGGAGCCTATGGCATCGAGGCGGCGTCGCAGCGCTATTTCGACAAGTCGGCGCGGGAGCTGACGGTTGGCGAAGCTGCCCTTCTGGCGGGACTGCTGAAGGCCCCCAGCCGCTATTCCCCCCTGTCCGAGAGCGAGCGCGCAGCGACCCGAGCCACCGTCGTCCTGAACGAGATGGTCGAGGCCGGCGTCATCACGCCCGAACAGCGCGCTGCCGCTGTGCTGGAGCCCGTGCGGGTGTCGCGCACCCTGGCGACCCAGCATGCCCAGTATTTCATCGACTGGCTGGATCAGGAGATCCGGGGCCTGGTCGGTGAGCCGACCGAGGACATGATCGTCGAGACGACGCTGGACCTGACTCTCCAGACCGCTGCCGAGCGCAACGTCCGTCGTATCCTTGACCGCGACGCCTCGCGCGGCGTCGAGCAGGCGGCGCTGGTGGCTCTGGACGGCGACGGCCGGGTCCGCGCCATGATCGGCGGAGCCTCCTACGCTGACAGCCAGTTCAACCGGGCCGTGGACGCGCGTCGTCAGGCGGGCTCGGCGTTCAAGCCGTTCGTCTATCTGGCGGCCATGGAGGCCGGCTATACCCCGGAGACCCCGGTGGTCGACGAGCCGATCCGCATCGGCAACTGGAGCCCCCGAAACTACTCCGGCACCTTCATCGGCGAGACGACCATCGGCAACGCCGTGGCCCAGTCGACCAACACCATTGCCGCCTATGTCGCTGACCAGATCGGGCGTGACAGCGTGGCGCGCGCCGCGCGCAGACTGGGCATCACCTCCCGCATCGGGCTGGAACCAGCCATGGCGCTCGGCGCGGTCGAGGTGTCGCCCATCGACATGGCGACGGCCTACGCCGCCTTCGCCAACGGCGGTCGCCGGGTCGAAGCCTATGGCATCAGCCGCATCCGCACGCCCCAGGGTCGGGTGATCTATCAGCGCGCGGCGCGCGATGCCGCCGGCGGCCAGGCCATCAACAACCCACCGCTCTACTATATGAACCAGATGCTGCGGGGCGTGGTCGAACGTGGCACGGCGCAATCGGCGGCCATCTCCGGTCGCGATCTGGCGGGCAAGACCGGCACGACCTCGGACTACAAGGACGCCTGGTTCGTTGGCTACACGGGCGGCTTCGTCACCGCCGTCTGGGTCGGCAAGGACGACAACACCGCCATGCGCGGCGTGACCGGCGGCGCGGCCCCAGCCGCGATCTGGCGGGGCTTCATGGAAGCGGCCCTGCCACGCCTGGCGGTCCAGCCCATCCCCGACGGCCCGCCCATGCCCGAGGGATGGGTCGCACCCGACCCGGTCGGCGATCTGATGAACTCCATCGAGGACCCGTTTGGCGACAGCCGCGTCATTGACGGCGTCGACATGGACGCGGGCCAGCCCTACGACCCGGCGGCTCCGGCTGGCGACAATCCCCGTCCGGCCGAGGCGGCGGAACCGCGCCGCCGCGAGGAACCGCCTGCCCAGAACCCGGAGCCGGCCCAGCCCCGCGAACGCGAGCGCGACCCGCTGTTCTTCTGAGTGGCCGGCCGGCCCTGGTCGTTCAGGCCTCGAGTGCGGCCTGAAGATCGGCCAGGTAACGCTCCATGTGCGCCCCCGGCGGAGCGACCAGACGGCCGATGACCCGGCCAATCGGCGAAGCGATGGTGACCGTCTCCGTCATGGTCAACCGGGTCGCATCCCCTACTGAAACGAAATGACCTGTCCACCGCCCTTTGAATCCTTGCGGCGACTCGTACTCGATGACGTAGGCCTCGTTGGGTCTCGACTCGATCAGCCGAAAGGCGATCTCTACGCCCGATCCCGTCGTTTCGCGCCACGTCAGGCCATTCTCCGCGACCTGAACCCGCTCAACATCGCTACGCCACCGTGCCTGATCGGCAACGTCAGTGACTGTCGCGAAGACCGTCGGCACAGGCGCCCGGAGCAGTGCCTCGCGTTCTGATCGGGTGGTCGCCGGCAGCAAAACACCGACGACCACCAGGACGAGACCCGACGCCACGACGACGGCGAGGCCGATGAGCGTGATCCTGAGCACCTCAGGACTCCCCAAGGCCCGCAGCACGACGCGCCTCATAGTCGAAAACGGCCAAGTGCTTGCGCAGCGGCGAGACCTTCACGCCCTCGGCCTCCAGAAGCATCTTCTGGCGCTCGACCCCACCCGGAAGCTTGGGGTTGAGAAAGCCACCGCGCTTCAAAAGCCGCCACCATGGCGTGAGCTGATCCGGTGACCGACCGGCATGGCGCAGCTCCTCGGCCGCGCGGGCCGACATTCCGGCGAAGATGGCCGTCGAGACCGGGCAGGCGGTTTCCACGCCGTGACGGCGGGCCAGAGCCGCCCTCAGATCGTCCAGCGTGGCGACCTCGCCCGGCCTGATCCGGCGTACCATTTCATCGACCTCGGCGGGTGAGGAGACCACCATCGCGCCGCCGTTCGCCTCCCGATAGCCGGGCGCACCGGGCGGGATGACGTGGATGATGTGCGGTTCACGCCCGCTGTTGAGAAGATCGAGAGCTGATTTGGCCTTGCCCATGGGGACCTCCGTGCCGTCAGGAAGCACGGCCTCCACGCTAGGACAATAAGATGGGTTTGTTCCCGGTTTGACCTCAACGGCCGATGGCGTGGAGCGCCGCGCCGTTGGCCCTCAGCCAGGCGCGATGGGGCCGGGGGTCCCCGACGAGGCCTCTGACCACCGACCAGTAGGCCGGGCTGTGGTCGGCGTGGACCAGATGGGCCACCTCATGCGCGGCCAGGTAGTCCAGGATCGTCGGCGGGGCCAGAATCACCCGCCAGGAATAGCGGATCGACCGCGTTCGCGGCGTGCAGGAGCCCCAGCGCGTTCCGGCGTCATTGATGGCGATGCTGACCGGCCCTTGTCTCAGGGCCAGACGGTGAACCTCGGTCCGCTCCGCCAGCCGCTCGCGCGCCAGCCGCTTCAGCAGGTTCATGACGCGCCGGGCATAGGCCTCGCCCTCGCCACCGGACACGATGCGCGGACCGTCAGGACCATCGATCAGTCGCGCGGCCCCGTTCCCGGGTGTCGCCTCCAGCCGAACAGGCCGCCCTTCCACCGGAACGACCGCCCCCGGCTCCAGCACCGCGCCGGCCGGGCGGGCCGACAACCGCTCGGAAATCCAGTCCGACTTGGAGCGGGCGAAGGCGACGGCGTCGGCCAGACGTCGCTCGGACGGCGCGACAGCCACCGCCTCGCCGCGACGGCCATCGATGCGGATGGAGATGCGCCGCGCCCTCGGATTGACGCTCAGCCTGAGGTGGCCGCCGCCCTCAAGCGGCAGTCGCTGACCGGTCCGATACGTCGGAGAGCTTTTCATTGGCGGCGATGAAGTCCCGGGCGCGGGGGTAGATGTCCTCGCGGAACCGCCGCCCGTTGAAGACGCCGTAGTGGCCGACCTCGGGCTGGACGTAAAGCACCCGCCGGTCGTCGGGAATACTGGTGCACAGGCCATGCGCCGCCTGGGTCTGGCCGACACCGGAGATGTCGTCCTTCTCGCCCTCGACGGTCATCAGGCCGATGTCGGTGATCTTGGTCAGGTCGACGCGCCGGCCCCGATGTTCAAGCAGGCCGCGCGGTAGCAGGTGCTGCTGGAACACGATGTCGATGGTCTGGAGATAGAACTCCTCGGTCAGGTCCAGCACCGACAGATACTCATCGTAAAACTGCTCGTGCTTCTCGACCCCGTCGCCGTCGCCGCGAACCAGACTGGTGAAGTAGTCCCAGTGGGCGTCGGTGTGACGCTGCTCGTTCATCGACATGAAGCTGTAGAGCTGGACGAAGCCCGGGTAGACCTCGCGCCCGAACCCCGGATAGGGCCAGGGCACGGTGTGGATCATGTTGGACTGGAACCAGGTGAAGGGCTTGGCCTCCGCCAGCTGGTTCGTGACCGTCGGCGACAGGCGCGCGTCGATCGGCGAGCCCATGAAGGTCATGGACGCGGGCCGGTTCGGATCATTCTCGGCCGCCATCACCGCGGCGGCGGCCAGCACCGGCGGTCCCGGCTGGCAGACGCCGACGACGTGGGCGCGCGGACCGATCTGGGCCAGCATCTCGCGGACGTGGTCGATGTAGTCGTAGAAGTCGAAACGGCCTTCCAGCATCGGCACATGACGGGCATTGACCCAGTCGGTGACGTAGACGTCGTGATCCTGAAGGAAGGTCTCGACCGTTCCGCGCAGCAGCGTCGCATAGTGGCCTGACAGCGGCGCGACGATCAGCACGCTGGGGGCCGCCACTGCCTTCCTTGCCCGTTTCAGGTCGCCCACGTTGCGGGCGAACCGGATCAGCCGGACCCAAGGGCTCTGCCAGATGACCTGTTCCGTGGTGCGAACGGGATGGCCGTCGATGTTGATGACGTCCAGTCCCCAGGCCGGCTTGCCATAGCGGCGTGTGACGCTCTCGAACAACTCGGCTGAGGCATAGGCGGTCCTGCCAAGGGCCGTCTGTGACGCCGGATTAAAGTGCGATTTCCAGAACTTGCGGGCAAACTGGGCCCCGAACCGGAATGGCTGCGCCGAAGAATAGGCGAGCTCGTGAAGCGCGTAGAGCATGGGATCCTTGAGACGGCCCTCGCCGGAGCGGCAAGGCAGCATAGAACGCGCTTCGCTGCAAAAGGATTTATGGGAAGCGAGGGCTTGGGGTTTGGGTAGGGCTGTCGATCAATGGGTATCCGGATCTCGCAGTTTGGCAGCGCGGGGACTGATTCTGGTTGAGGCGGGTGAGCCGGACCCTCGCAACGCTATGGATACCTAAGCCCTACTCCCTAAGCCCTACCCTCGGCGAGTTCAGGCTCGGCGGTGGCGCCTTCAGCCTCCAGAGGCAGGTGCAGGATGAAGGCCGCGCCCTTTCCGGGTTCGCTTTCGACCTCGGCCCAGCCGCCGTGCAACTCCACCAGGGCCTTGACCAGCGCCAGACCCACGCCCGGCCCGCCGCGCTCGCGCTTGACGAAGCGATCAAAGACATGGGCCTGCAGATGGTACGGAATGCCCCGACCGGTGTCCTCGACCCGAATGCGAACCTCGGTGGCGTTGGCTTCCGCCTTCAGGATCACCGCACCGCCTTCGGAGACGGAGCGGGCGGCGTTGTCCAGAAGATGATCGATCGCCTGCCCCAAACGCCGGGCATCTGCGCGCAGCATGGGCAGATTCGCGGTCGCCATGGCCTTCAGGCTGGCGCCCCGGCCCTCGATCCTCGGACGATGCCGACCGACCGCGTCGCTGAACAGGTCCCTCAGACGCACGTCGCCGAGCGAAAGCTCCATCTCCCCGGCGTCGATCTGGGCCATGTCCAGCACGTCGTCGATGGAGGCGGCGAGCTGCCCCGCCGCGACGCGGATCGCGCCGGCATGCTGACGGCTGCGTTCCGGCAGGTCGCCCATGGATTCCAGCAGTTCGGAATAGCCCACGATGGTCGTCAGCGGCGTTCTGAGCTCATAGCTGACCGAGCCCACGAACTCCCGCTTCAGGGCCTGGCTTTCCTTGAGCGCCGCCTCACGCTGGGCCAGCGCCTGTTCCAGCTCGCGCCGGGCGGTCACGTCGGAAAAGGCGACCAGGGTCGCGCCATCCGGCAGGGGGCGGGTCTGCCAGGCGGCGATGCGGCTGTCGGTCGTGCGTCCTTCACCTGAGACCGGGATGCGGCTTTCCGGGTCGGGATCGGCGACGCGGGCCTTGAGTTCCAGCCACAGGGCCGCATCGGGCAGGTGCGTCTTCAGCAGGGCCGCGATGGCGTCGAAATCCCCGGCATCCCTCAGCTGCTCGGCGGAAAGCCGCCAAAAGTTTTCGAAGGCGTCGTTGTGCAGACGCAGCCGGCCGTCCGAACCGAACACGGCGACGGCGTCGTTCAGCTTGTCGAGCGTGGCCGTCTGGACCTGCAGCTGGGCATTGAAGCGGCTGCGCAGGTTCAGCTCGCCGGTGATGTCGGAGAACAGCAGGAGGATGCCACCCAGCGGATGGGGCTGGCGCACGATCCGCAGCGTGCGGCCGTCGGGCAGGGACCAGCTCTCGTCCGGTGCGGCCTCTGCGGCCCCGTAGAACTCAAGCTCCCGCGACTTCCAGCCTGCGTAGTCGACGACTTCCGGCAGCATACGGCGCTGGCGCAGCCGGTCCAGCAGCTCCGCATGGGTCGGCCGTTCGTCCAGCCAGGCGGCATCCAGCCCGAACAGGGCCTGGAAGGCGGTGTTGTGGAAGGCCAGCCGCCGCGACGGCCCGAAGATGGCGACGGCATCGGCCAGGTGGTTCAGCGTCTCGTCGTGCGCCTCGACATGGCGACGAAGGGTGTCGCGGGTCTCTTCCGCCTCGGTCATGTCGAGGGCGAAGACCAGCACGGGGCCCCCGGCCCCGCCGATCGGTTCAGCGATGATCTTCCAGGCCCGTCGGCGTCCATCGCCCGGGGTCCAGCGGAAGCCTTCCTGACGCGCCCCGATCCGCCCGGCCTCGGCCGCCAGCTGATCGGCACCGCGATCGAACGAGGCGTGACGCTCCCGCGCGGCCTCCAGGCTGTCGCATCCCGTTTCGGCCAGCCAGGCGCGGTTGGCCCACACCAGCGCGCCGTCGTGGTCGAGGACCCAGGCCGGGGAGGGCGAGGCCTCGGCGATCAGGCCTGCGCCCAGCGAAGGCTCTGCAGCGGGTGCCGCCTCGCCCCGCTCGCTCAGTCGCAACCAGGCCACGCCGGCATCGGTACGGCCCTCGATGGTCCAGCCGCTCTCGGGATCGCGCGTGCGGAACGAGGTGCCCTCGGCCAGCAGCCGGTCGATCGCTTCAGCGTGCCGGGCATGCAGGGCCTCGGCGATGGCCACCGCCGTCGTGCCCTGCGCCTCTCCGGCGAGCGCTGTCCGCGCCGCCGCGATCCTCGATTCGCCGCCCAGAAGGATCGGCGGCTCATCGGGCGTCAGGCCAAGCCGCACCTCATCGAAGGCCGCCACCGCGCCCAGACCCGCCGTCGCCTGACGCTCTGCCGCGTCACGAACCGCTTCAGCTGCGTCCAGCCGGGCACGCGCATCCTTCTGGAACCGCCACGCCCATGCGCTGACGGCGAGCGCCAGTCCCGCCGCCCCCGCCGCTGCCGCGAATGCGATATCGGCCTCCGCCATGCCGTCCCGCCCGTTGATGCCGAATCACGACCATAGCGCAGACGCGACCGCATCGCAGGAGTCCGCCTGTAAATCGTCGGCCTTATCGGTCATAAGCCGCGCTCAAGCAGCGAGCGACCGCGCCGCGAGCGGTAGCGCCCACCAATCCGCGCTCAAGCAGCGAGGCTCCGCGAGCCGAGCGTTAGCGCCCACAAGAATGCGTCGATGAAATTTCTGGACCAGGCCAAGATCTACATCCGCTCCGGCAACGGCGGCGCGGGCTCGGTGTCGTTCCGGCGCGAGAAGTTCATTCCGAACGGCGGGCCGGACGGCGGCGACGGTGGCAACGGCGGCTATGTCTGGATCGAGGCGGTCGAGGGGCTGAACACCCTGATCGACTATCGCTACCAGCAGCATTTCAAGGCCGGTACCGGCGGTCACGGCCAGGGCCGCCAGATGCACGGGGCCAAGGGCGAGGACGTGGTGCTGAAGGTCCCCGTCGGCACCCAGGTGCTGGATGAGGACAAGGAGACTGTGGTTCTGGACCTTGTCGAGGCCGGCCAGCGCGAACTCCTGCTGTCGGGCGGCAACGGCGGTTGGGGCAATGTCCGCTTCAAGGGGCCGGTCAATCAGGCGCCGCGTCACGCCAATCCCGGCCAGGACGGTCAGGAGCGCTGGATCTGGCTGCGGCTCAAGCTGATCGCCGACATCGGTCTTGCGGGCCTTCCCAACGCCGGCAAGTCGACCTTCCTCGCGGCCGCCAGCGCCGCTCGACCCAAGATCGCCGACTACCCCTTCACCACGCTCGCCCCCAACCTGGGCATGGTCGATCTCAGCCCCGGGGAACGCTTCGTGATCGCCGACATCCCCGGCCTGATCGAGGGCGCGTCCGAAGGGGCGGGGCTGGGAACGCGGTTCCTCGGCCACGTCGAGCGCTCCGCCTCCCTGATCCACCTGGTCGATGGCACCCAGGACGACGTGGCGGGGGCCTACCGCATCATCCGGGGCGAGCTCGACGCCTACGGCGAAGGCCTGGCCGACAAGACCGAGATCCTGGCCCTCAACAAGATCGACGCCCTGACGCCCGAGGCCCGCGAGGAAAAGGCCGCCGAACTGGAAGCCGCCGCTGGCAAGCGCCCCATGCTGGTCTCCGGCGTCTCAGGCGAAGGCGTTCCCGAACTCCTGCGCGCCGCATGGGCCGAGGTGCGCAAGAACCGGGGCGAGATCGACGAGGACGGCGAGGAACGCATCGCCACCGGCGGGTGGGAGCCCTAGACCTTCGTCCACTCCATGATCCAGTTCCAGTCCCAGGTGGCCCCGCCATCGCGCGAGACACCCTGACGCCAGCGGTGCGAGGTGCCCGTGATCTGGTCCCACAGGCCGCGCACGATCATTGGGCCCTGGTCGTCGCGGTCTTCGGAATCGAACACGCCCTCGCCGTTCAGAAAACGGCCCGCGACACCCTCGCCGCCCAGTTTGCCGACCTTGGCGTTCATCCAGTAGTCCAGCCAGACCCCGGTCTCGGGATCCAGCGTCCTCAGGCCCAGGCCCGAAAAGTCGCGGACCGGGATGCGCAACTCCTCGACATGGGCGCGCCCACCCAGAATCGACCAGCAGGTCGCCTCGCCCTCGAACACGTCCCAGTCGCCGGGTCCCTTAAGCCGCCGGTGCACGATGCGCCAGTCTCCATCCAGCCAGGCGAACTGGCCGGGTTCGGCCGGCGTCGGCGTCTGGGCCTCGGCCTTCGTCGCCGCGAGCGCGGTCAGTCCGGCGGCGGCGATCAGCACGTCGCGGCGGTCGGTGGTGGTCATGGCGGTCTCCCCTGATCAAGGCATCCAGCCTGGACGACCCCTGCCGCCACCCTCCTGTCAGCAGCCTGCACTTTCGACAGACACCGCCGCCCGTGTTAGCTGCCGTGAGTTAGCTCCATAGTGAGCATAAGACCCGTCGCCGAGAGCCCCGCCCTGTCCTTCTTTCACGCCGGACCCGCGCCCCAGGCGATCGGCCCCCGCCCGGGGGTGCTGCGCGACGGGCTGGGCCTGATGCCCGGGATGACGGTGGGTCTGTTTGGCGGCTCTTTCAATCCGGCCCATGACGGCCACGCCCACGTCGCCGAAACGGCATTGCAGCGGCTCGATCTGGACCGCGTCGTCTGGCTGGTCTCGCCGCAGAACCCCCTGAAGGACACCTCCCAGACCGCCCCACTCGCCGAACGCCTGGCGTCGGCCCGGATGTGGGCCCCGGGTCCGCGCATGATCGTCTCGGATTTCGAGACCCGGGCCGGGACGCGCTGGACCATCGACACCCTGCGGGCCATGAAGGCGCGTCACCCGGGGGTCCGCTTCGTCTGGCTGATGGGATCGGACAATCTGGAGAGCTTTCACCGCTGGCGCGGCTGGACCGACATCATGCGCATGATGCCCGTGGCCGTCATCGCCCGCCCGGGCTCGCTTCTGGAAAGCCGGGCCGCGCCGGCCGCCCGCCGGTTCGCCGGTCACAGGGTCGCGGCCTCGGAAGCCCGCCTGCTGGCGCGCATGCAGGCCCCGGCCTGGACCTATCTGACGGCACCCCTGAACCCTTCCTCCTCGACGGCGCTGCGGGCCCGGAGCCGCACAGGGTGATTTCCGGCGCGGCCTGTGCTAGAGAGCCGCTTTAGTGACCACTCCCGGAGCCCTCCGCTGACCCCCCCGCCCGCGCATGACGCGCAACATGACGCCGTTTCCAACGCGGCCGACGAGATGGACGCCATCGACCCCCTCCATTCCGGGGACGGTGCTGACGAAGATTCAGACGAAGATTCAGCGGCCGAGGACGACGAGTCGTCAGACTACTCCCTGTTCGGCACCGGCTCCGAGGGCAACGACCCTGACGAGGACCACGCCCCCTTCACCCGCGACGCGCCCCTTCCGGTCGGCTCCACGCCGATCGAGCAGGCCGTCCTGGCCAAGCTGGACGAAGACAAGGCCCAGGACATCGTCCTGATCGACCTGAAGGGCAAATCCCCGATGGCCGACTCCATGATCGTGGCGTCGGGCCGGTCGCACCGCCACGTGGGCGCGCTGGCCGACCACCTGCTGCGCACGCTCAAGGATCACGGTTTGGGCCGCGCCAAGGTCGAGGGCCTGCCGCACTGTGACTGGGTGCTGATCGACGCCGGCGACGTGATCGTCCACCTGTTCCGCCCCGAGGTCCGCGTCTTCTACAACATCGAGAAGATCTGGGCCGTCGACAGCGCGCACCGCGGAGCAGGCGCGGCCTGATCCGCGCAGCGCGTTGAAGCTCGCCATCCTCGCCATCGGCCGACCCGGACGCGGCCCGGAGGCGGACCTGGCCACCGACTATGCTGGCCGCGCGACCGCTGCGGGCCGTCCCCTGGGCCTTGGGCCGCTGGATCTGGTCGATCTGGACCCCAGGAAGCCAGGAAAAGGTCCGGAGGCGGAGCTGATCCTTGCGGCGGCGGAGGGTTCGCACCTGATCGCCTGCGATGAGCGCGGCAGGACCTATTCCAGCCGCGCCTTCGCCGACCACATCGCGCGCCTGCGGGATCAAGGTGAGCGTCGGCTGGTCTTCGCCATCGGTGGCGCGGATGGACTGGACGCGTCGGTGCTGTCCGCCGCCCGCTCCACCCTCGCCTTCGGGCCGCAGACCTGGCCCCATGCGCTTGCTCGCGCCATGCTGGCTGAACAGCTCTATCGCGCGGTGACGATCCTAGCCGGATCACCCTATCATCGCGATTGATGAAGCGTTTCGCCCTCCTCGCCGCCATCCTGCTGGCCGCCTTGCCGGCCTCTGCGGCCGTGCAGGAGGATCTGGAGCAGCTTCAGGCCCGCTATCGTGATGAACAGGTGCGCGCCCGACGGCTGCGCGCCGACGCCGAGGCCGCCCAGGGCGAACTCGCCGCGCTGGACCGGGAACTGGCCACGCTTCAGCGGGATGTGGCCTCGGGCGACCAGGAGCTTTCGGCCCAGAGGGCCCGGCTGGCGGCGCTGGGCCGGCGCG
>VYLP01000077.1_pt1 | contig 55563 bp, 61 predicted proteins | sample 5114311 | NCBI WGS metagenome assembly VYLP01 (sample SAMN12291775, study PRJNA351875) | freshwater metagenome | isolation source: freshwater lake | place: USA: Michigan, Lansing Lake | collected 2013-08-14 | reverse complement strand
CCATCGATAATGCCTGAGCCATAAAAGCCGACCTCCATCATCAGCCTCCATGGTGAATCACATCACATCTGATTTGGGAATCCTTCCGATTCAGCTCGAAAGGGAAACGCTCTAGTGTGGGGTGGACGATGCGCGATGGCATGGGTTTGGCTGACAGCCTATGGCGACTGACAGGCTATTTCACCATCCTGACCAACAGCTTGATCGCGATCAGCATGGGGATGATTGCAACGTCATCTAAGGGACCCAAGGTTTTCCCAAACCATGCCTTGGCAGCCCTGACCTTTTATATCATCACGATGGGCCTGATTTATCACCTTCTGTTGAGTGGTGGCCGCAATCTTTCAGGCCTTACTTTGATTGGGGATTTGGGCGTTCATTATGTCGTCCCTGCCTTGATGCTGGTTTGGTGGCTAAGCTTTGCCGACAAGGATGAGGTGAAGTTTGGCCACGCAGCTATCTGGCTGGCTTGGCCGCTTCTTTATACCAGTGCCGCTTTGTTGCGTGGCCGATTTGAGAATTGGTATCCTTACTTCTTCCTCAATGTCGACAAGTACGGCCTCGCGCAAATTGGACTCAATGTGCTGGGCCTTGGGCTTGGTTTTTTCATCATGGGGCTATTGTTTGTGTTTCTCGCCAAAGCCCTCAACCGTGCTGCGGCTAAGCCCCGTTAAGTACCCGGGCCAGAAACGCGCCGCCCAGCTGTAGACCGTCCATCGCAATCGTGTGCGCCGCCCGTGGCGAAATGTGGAGGCGTGCATCCAGCCCAGCCGCGCTCAAGAATTGCTGTGCCATTTGGCTAGCCGCTAACGGGACCACATCATCTTGATCTCCATGCACCAACAGAACTGGGGGCTTAGACGCGACGTCGGGACTGCCCACCAACGCACCTGAAAAGCCCAATATGCCTGCATAGGGCTCCTGTGAAGCCAGCCCCACTTGCAGCGCCATCATTGTCCCTTGGCTAAAGCCTACCAAGGCTGTCTGCGCTTTGGTGACACCAAATCGCGCCATTTCGGCTTCAAGAAAAGCCTCCAGCACCGGTGCTGCTTCGCGCGCGCCCTTGGCCAGATGGATTGGATCCATACTCTCAATCGCAAACCACTGATACATCTCACCAAAGCCCGGCACGTATGCGGGGGCGTTGGGCGAGCTGAATTGCACATCCGGCAAAAGCCGATCCCAATAAGGCGCAAGCGAAATCAGATCCTCCCCATTTGAGCCATAGCCGTGAAGGGTCACAATGAGACCCTTTGGGCTTTGACCTGATGCTGGAGCGCGACGCGGGCCGGTAAGGATTTTTTCTGCCATGGCCTATGTTAGCAAAAGCCAATTGCCAAAGACAGTCGCCCCACGGCATAGAGCAGACATGTTCGCCACCCGTTTTGCCCCCTCACCCACTGGCTATCTGCATGTTGGCCATGCCTTCTCAGCTTGGACAGCCTTTGAGGCCGCACAAGCGGTGGCTGGGTGGTTCATTCTGCGGATCGAGGATACCGATCTGACGCGGTGTCGACCCGAGTTTGAGGAAGCCATTTATGAAGACCTAGCTTGGCTCGGCCTCGCGTGGGAAGTGCCCGTTCGTCGACAAAGCGATCACATGGCCGATTATGAGGCCGCGCTTGAACGACTGAAGGATTTGGGTGTCCTCTATCGCTGTTTTAAAACGCGCAAAGAGCTGATGGATGGCATTGCCGCTGCCCCACATAGTTTTTCGGGGCCGGAACCTGTTGCCCCATTGCCGCCGCAGGACGAAGCCACCTTTTTGGCTTCTGGAAAGCCATTTGCGTGGCGATTATCCTTGCAACGCAGTCAGGATTTGCTCGGCGAGGATTGGGACAAACTAGGCTTTGAAGCTAATGGGACTTGGGTCAAAGCTAATCCTGCGCAATTGGGTGATATCGTATTGGCGCGGAAAGAGTTTCCGTCGAGCTATCATCTCGCCAGCGTGCTGGATGATGCCAGCCAAGGCATTACACATGTTATTCGAGGGGAAGATTTGGCCGAGGCAGCTCATATCCATGTTGTCCTGCAACAACTTCTCGGCCTGCCAACGCCCATTTATCGCCACCATCGCTTGATCCTCGACGCCGATGGCAAGCGCTTTGCCAAACGTAATCAGTCCGTCACATTGCGCAGCCTGCGTGAACGCGGCACAAGCCCAGCGGAGATTCGAACAAGCCTTGGCCTTTAGGAACCCACGCGTGGCCCAAACCGATGCACAAAAACTATTCTTGGGGACTATAGCGCTGGCGGCAGGGGCTTCTTGCATTGCGCTTGCCCCTATCATGGTAAAGTTATCACCCTTAGGTCCGCAAGCCAGCGCGTTTTGGCGGCTCACCTTCGCGCTACCGTTGTTGGCGCTTTGGGCCTATTTGGAGGCCAAACCACAGGAGAATGACGGCAAGCGCACGGCTTTGCCGATCGGACTGTTAGCACTTGCCGGGCTTTTGTTTGCGGGCGACTTGGCCACTTGGCATGCCGGCATTGTTAGGACCAGCGCGGCCAATGCCACCTTCTTGTCGAACCTAACCCCAATTGTTGTGGTTGCCGTGACTTGGTTGACGACACGGGCCTTGCCGACCAAGGCTTATTGGATTGCCGTTGTGATCGCGCTAGTCGGCTCGCTCTTGCTGTCTGGCGGTGCGCCTGCGACCAATCCAGAACGATTGGCCGGCGATGGATTATCCGCCCTAACTTCAATCTGGTACGGACTCTACTTAATCACCATCGCCCGGATGCGCAGCCAATGGGGTGCTGGTACAATCATGTTCTTCTCATCGGGCTTTGCCATGCTGTTCTGCTTGGTGGTGACTATCGTGTCCGGTGAGCCATTATTGCCGCCCGCGACGGGCCAGTCCTTTATTGAGCAATGGTGGCCACTTCTGGTCTTAGGAGTCCTCGCGCAAGTGGCTGGGCAAGGCCTTTTAGCTGTCGGCTTTGGCATGGTGCCAACCCATATCGCTTCGGTCTTGATCCTGCTGCAACCTGTATTGGTTGGCTTCCTAGGCTGGGCATGGTTGCATGAAAGCCTCACCCCCATTCAGATGATGGGCGGGGCTTTGGTGCTGGCAGGTGTTTGGCTCGCAAGACGGGCAGGCTAATCCCCCTTGCCTAAATCCCAAAAGAAGGTGAACCTACCCGAAACATAAAGAGAGACACCAACATGGCAGACGGCCATCATTCTGATCTTCATTCAGACCAAGCGCAGTTCAAGTCCATGATGGAAGGCACCCAAGAAGATTGGGCCATCATTGCAGGTCATTCAAAAGCCTTCAACAAAGGCTTGGCGGACCGGGTTTTGGCGCATCTGCGCCTGCTGGATGGTGATTATGGTGGCTTCCCGATTGATCGGCTGACCCATTCGCTACAATCGGCCACCTTGGCCCACCGTGATGGGATGGACGAGGAATATGTCGTGTGTGCGCTTCTGCACGATATTGGCGACACCTTGGGCAGCTATAACCACCCTGATATCGCCGCAGCCATTCTGAAACCGTTTGTGAGCGAGGCCAATCATTGGATGGTCGCCAACCATGGCATCTTCCAAGGCTATTATTTCTTCCATCATCTTGGGCTCGACCGGGATATGCGCGAAGCCTATCGCAATCATCCCCATTTTGAGCATACGGCGCGTTTCTGCCACCGGCATGACCAAAACGCCTTTGATCCAGCCTATGAGACCATGCCGTTAGAAGCTTTTGAGCCTATGGTTCAACGCTTGTTCGCCGCCCCTAAAAACTCGATTTACCTCAAAGCTTTAGCAGGCAAAGCTTAGGCAATTTCGTCTCAAATGATGATGACTTTGTTGGGCAGCTCGTCAACATCACCCGCTTGACGCGGAAAGTGTTCGGCCAGAATTGTTGCACTGTCGTTAATGGCAGCGATGAGCCCGCGAGCTAAGGCTTGATCGCGCGCTGCGGTGACCAGTTTACCGATCACGTCGCGCCAAACATCACGCGATACTTTAGTATAAATGCCTGTGTCGGCAATGATCTCGGCCTGATGCTCTGCCAAGCTTACAAAAATGAGAACCCCGGTTTTGCCTGTGGTTTGATTGAGGCCGTGTCCCAGAAACTGATCGCGCGCCGCACGGTGAACCTGTTGTCGCTTGATCCATGCAGGGGTGAGTTTGGCAGCAAAACCCGGCCGAAGATCTAGGGCCGAAACCAGCATAAACAGGATTGCTTGTAGCGCCAGCAGGAAGACCATGCCGGTTGCAGACTCATCAGCTGGGGTCGCGCCAAGCCCGATATTCCATCCCCCTGCCTGCCAGTGCGTAAAGGCACTACCAATCGCCAAGGGGTTCAGGCCGAAAGCCATCAAGACCAAGGGCACCAGTATGGCAACCAAAGCTCCATAAAACAGCATGATCCACCGATAATCCGCCGTGCGCCCAGAGACCACGACAAAGATCTCGCCAGAAGTTTTTGTCTCGGCAGTCTCAATCGCTTGCGCGACTGCCGCCTTATCCTCGGCTGATAAGTGTAAGTGCGCGTGTTTTACCATGAGCCTGACGCCCCGCCTCCACCAAAGCTTCCACCGCCGCCGGAAAAACCGCCACCGCCGCCGAAGCCGCCACCACCAAAACCACCGCCCCCAAAGCCCCCGCCACCGCGGCGATCATCATCATTATCCCAATCATGCAGGATGATTGGACCACTACCCCATGGGGAATGACGACGGAAACGCGTACGCTGCGTATTAGCAATCGCCAGCCAAATCCAGAAAATCACAAAGGCAATCACAATGATCACTGCAATCGGATCGCCATTGCTGTCCATAGCTTCAGCCTTCAGACCACGCGCAGCCCTGGCCTGAAGCTCAACGGGATCGGCCGTCAAGATTTGCTCGATCGCCCCTGCACCGGCAAAAATGCCACCAGGCATGTCACCCGCTTTGAAGGCCGGCACAATCGTTCCGCGAATGATTTGGCTAGAAAAATAGTCCGTCAGGACACCTTCTAGGCCATAGCCCACTTCAATTCGTACTTTGCGCTCAGTTGGGGCCACCAACAAGATCACCCCATTGTTGAGGCGTTCGCCTTGCCCAATTTGCCAAGCCCGACCAAGCTTGTAGCCATATTCCTCAATCTCAAACCCTTGCAGGCTGGGGACTGTCACCACAACAAGTTGGTCTGAGGATTTAGCCTCTAACGCTTCTAATTGCGCAATCAGTTCGCCTTCCATCTCTTCGGGAATGATATTGGCATCATCTACAACCCGTCCTGTTAGGACCGGGAATTTAGGATCGGCCGCCCAAGCGGGGTTCGCCGCCAAGCAAACGACCATCAAGCTGAGTGCAAGCAGAACGCCAAGCCCAAACCGGTGCAGAGCACCAATTGTAGGCCGCAGCAAGGCGGAGGTGGTCACGCGCTTAGAACTTCACTTCGGGCGGTTTCTCAGAGCCCGCCGTAGCTTGGAACAATTGCATGGGCTGCGACGACGAAAACGCCGTCTTGGCCCAAACCACGCTTGGGAAGGTCCGAAGTGTGGTGTTATAGGTTTGCACGGCAGCATTATAGTCACGACGCGCAATCGCGATGCGGTTCTCTGTGCCCTCAAGTTGCGACTGCAGGGCAGTAAAGCCTTCCAACGAGCGAAGCTCTGGGTAATTTTCCTGAATGCTCATCAGGCGTCCCAGTGCAGCGGACAATTGTCCCTGAGCCGCTTGAAACTCTTGGAATTTTTGAGGGTCTGTAATTGTTGAAGCGTCAAATTTTGGCTGAGTGGCAGAAGCGCGTGCCTCTGTAACAGCTGTCAGCACGCTCTTTTCTTGCTCGGCAGCGCCTTTGACGGTCGCAACTAAATTTGGAACCAGATCGGCGCGGCGTTGATATTGGGTCTGAACTTCTGCCCACGCAGCCTTTGCGGCCTCTTCCTGAGTTGGAATGGTGTTATAGCCACATCCTGAAACCGATGTTGCAGCAACGCCAACCAATGCCAAAGCCGCAAAACGTGTGTTCAAAGCCATCTAAGCCTCCATACAATCTTTGTGTCGCTACATGCGCGCACCAAAGGACGCCCATATGTTAGGAGTAGCAAGGGGTAGCGCAAGGTGGTGCATGTTAAATTAGAACGCGCTTTGACTTTAACGCTCTAAACGCAGGGTCTGATACTGATAGGCAGTGGCAAAGCCTTCGTTCTGGTAAAGGTGAAGCGCGGGCGCATTATTGGTTTCAACTTGCAACCAGAACAGCCGATAGCCAGTCTCATAAGCGCGCCCCATGATTGCGCGCAGGATCGAACGGGCAAGACCGCGATTACGATAATCCGCTTGTGTGCGCATGGCAGCAATGCCCGCGCTATCGCCAGCAAAGGTGCATAGCCCGGCCGCCGCCAAAACCCCGTTTTGCCGAATAATCCCAAAAGCAGAGGGGTTTGGGACCCTGCCCAGAATATCCACACGCTCTTGCCCATCGCCGCCAGAATGGCTTGTTTCTGAAACAATCTGGATGAAGTCTGCCGTAACCTTTGGCTCAATATCCACCACATGTTCGGGCGCGGCCATCGGCCCTTCACGAGTCATCACAGCCACCTGACTGACGACGCGATAGCCGCGCCGAGCTAGCCTATCGCTTAAATTTAATGGATCAGCTCCAACGGTCACCAGTTTAAATTGCGGGGCTAAGCCCAGAGCGTGATAATGAGCCTCGACCCGATCAATAGAGGCTTCAACCGAACTGCCTTCGTAAGTCAGCGGCCAGCAGGAATTGGTACGCCCGACAAAACCCAAGCCAGAGAAAACGTGCCACCCATCAATCCTATCCATTCGCGCGGCGGGCCAGCCTTTTGCGGTCGCCTGTTCGATACGGTGGATGGCAGATAGGTCCAAGGCGCAGGCCTCTACTTTTGCGCGCGGGCAGCGGCCTCAATGCCCAATTTTGCCCAAGCTATGGCTTCGTCAGCATCATCAAAGGCAGTCTCTGGCATCGCCCGGTAGGACATGGTCATGATCTCTCCCGTCCCCTTGTCATAATGAAAAGGCGGGCAGTCGTGGGCATTGAAATTCGGATCATTGATCCGGTCGGCTTTCAGATAAATCTCATTGTCGGCAAGCAAAGCAAACATGCGGCCGTCATAATAGACTCCGGCACCCCCAAACATCTTGCGCACACGAATATCGCCTAGGCCGCTAAACAAGTCCTGCGCGGTGGCGATAAGGGCATCGAGTTCGGGGTTGGCTTTCGCCTTCTTCGCCAAAATCAGGCCTCAGCAGCGGCCGGTACGATGGTCACGCTCTCACCGCAGCCACAGGCATCGGTTTCATTGGGGTTTTTGAAAACGAACTTTGAGTGCAACTTCGTGTTCTCCACGTCGACGACCGAGCCGACCAAGAACAAAATTGCGTTAGATGCGACCAAGATTTTCACGCCCTTATCTTCTACCACTTCATCGAGGGGGTCTGGGGCGTCGGCATAGGCCATCACATATTCCATGCCCGCGCAGCCACCATTTTTGATGCCGACGCGCAGATAGGGCTTTTCAGACTTGGCCATCACATCGCGCACACGCTCAGCGGCGGCATCGGTCAGGCTAACCACTTGCGGGCGCGGGCGGCGGGTGCGGGTTGGGACGAGCTCAGGCGTATTCATCATGGCCACCTATAACATATTCAAAGCCAAACGGGCTTCATCGCTCATGCGCGCTTGGGTCCAAGGCGGATCAAAGGTCACAATCGCCTTGGCCGAATTGATCCCATTCACCGTCTTAGCAGCATCTTCTACCATAATTGGGAGTTCGCCGGCCACAGGGCAAGCCGGAGCAGTCAAAGTCATGTCGATATCCACATGGCCGCCAGCCTTCAGATCAACTTTGTAGATCAAGCCCAATTCATAGACATCAACCGGAATTTCTGGGTCATAGACCGTCTTGAACGCGTCGATCAGATCGTCCGTCAAGCGAGCGATCTCTTCAGGCGGCAAATCGGACGGTTCCCGATCGGGCTGGACGATGGGTGGGCTGGACACGTCCAGCATATCTCGTGAGGTTGTGGTTTCATCGCTCATGGGGTGACCTTACAGCAAAAAATCGCGCGCTTTAGCAAGCGCTTCAACAAAGGCGTCGACATCTTCGAAACTGGTATAGGCAGCAAAACTCGCCCGTGCGGTGGCGGTAACGCCGAGTACCTTCATTAGGGGTTGGGCACAGTGATGACCCGCCCGTACGGCAACACCATAACGGTCCAACACTTGGGCGACATCATGGGGGTGCGCGCCATCGATATTGAAGGCAATGATGCCACCCTTGCCCGGCGCGGTGCCATAAAGGCTGATGCCATTAATGCCGCGCAAGGATGCTAACGCATGGTCCAACAAGGCTTGCTCATGGGCATGCATTGCCGCTTGATCCTGCGCCATCATCCAATCGACCGCAGCACCTAAGCCCACAGCTTCCGTTATGGCAGGCGTGCCCGCTTCAAACCGGAATGGCGGCACATTATAGGTAATCAGCTCTTTCGAGACGATCTCAATCATCTCACCGCCGCCTTGCCAAGGTGGCAATCGGTCTAGTGCCTCTGGCGTGCCGTGCAGCACACCGATGCCCGTTGGCCCATAAATCTTATGCGCGGAGAAGGCGTAGAAATCGGCACCAATGGCTTGAACATTGACACTTTGGTGCACAACACCCTGGCAGCCATCAATCAGAACTTGCGCCCCGGCTTGATGGGCAAGCGCGACGATTGTTGCGACATCCTGCACGCTGCCCAACACATTGGACATATGGCTGATCGCAACCATTTTCGTGCGCGGACCGATCAGGGCTGCAAGTGAATCCATATCCAGGGCGCCTTGTGGCGTGATCGCTGCCCATTTCAGGACCGCACCAGAACGCTGGGCCGCCATGTGCCAAGGCACGATATTGGCGTGATGTTCCATTTCGGAGATCACAATCTCATCGCCCGGCTTTAAGCTTTGACTGATCCCAGCGGCCACCAGATTGATGGCTTCGGTTGCACTCTTGGTAAAGACAATCTCATCCGCACTACCGGCATTGATAAAGCGCGCGACTTTGGCGCGGGCATCTTCAAATGCTTGGGTCGCTTCGTTCGCCAGCGTATGCAGGCCGCGATGGACATTGGCGTAAGAGGTACGCTGGAAGTCGGCCATGGCCGAGATGACGCTTTCAGGCTTTTGCGCACTTGCCGCGCTATCAAGATAGACCAAGGGCTTGCCATGGATTGTTCGGGTCAGGATCGGGAATTCCGCCCTCACTTTAGCGACATCAAAGGCGGCAGGATTGGTTAGGGTTTGGGCGTTCATGAAGAAGTCGCCTCCAACCACGTTCGGGCAAGATCCGAAAACCAGTCGCGTACGCCCTCATGCTCAATCGCGTCAAAGACCTCGGTTACAAAAGCTTCCACCAATAGAGCCTTCGCTTGGGCCTCAGGTATGCCGCGCTGGCGCATGTAGAATAGGGCCTGATCATCCAGCGCCCCAATCGTATTGCCATGGGCGCATTGAACGTCATCGGCATAGATTTCAAGCTCAGGCTTGGCATCAATTTCTGCCCCCTCACTCAGCATCAGAGCGTGGTGGTTTTGTCGGGCGTCGGTCTTTTGAGCGGCGCGCTCAACCAGGATTTTGCCTTGGAAAACACCGCGCGCACGGTCCTGAACGGCCCCTTTGAACAATTCGCGCGTTTGCCCATTTGGACCGCCATGAACGACCTTGGTGGTCATATCCGCATGGCTGCTGCCAGACAGCAGATAAGCCCCGTGGATCAAGCAACTTGCCCCCTCGCCCGCTAACATCACTTGGGTCTCAGCTCGGGCAAGCTTGCCGCCAAACATCAAGGCGATGGCGTGGTAGCGCCCTGTATCTGCGACAGTTACCGCTACATGGGTAAAATCAATCGCGGCAGTGCCGCCATTTTGCAGACTATAGCGCACCAGTTCAGCGTCGGCACCAATTTCAATTTCTAGGAGGCCAGTCGACAGACCAGCCGTCGCTAGCCCCGTATCGATCAAGGTCAATCGGGTGCCTGCTTCCAACTCCAAACGCACCCGCATCGGCGCACCGGGATGGCGGCGCAACACAACGGGGCGGCTTTGGCTTTGGGTAACGCGCAACACCACAGCTCGCGGCGCAAAGCCCGCTGCTAGCATCGCTAGGGGTCCAGCCCCTTCAAGCTCTAGACTATCTTCGGTCTCGATGATCAGACCTTGATCTTTCTCACCCTCAAGGCCAAAGCCTTCGGGCGCGAAATCCAAAATCAATGCTTCTTGTAGGCATTCTGGGATCAAGCCAGCCGACCCATCCGCCTCAGCTATGCCGTCAGCGAGTGCAGCGCGCACATCTGTCCACTTAAACGCTTCAACCCGGCGGTTAGGCAAGCCTGCCGCAGCAAAATGCGCCTTCGCTGCCTCTCCTGCCTCTGTGTGCGGCAGGGCGTTCAACAAGGCCTCTTCTCCAGCCAGAAGTCTCACTTCAGCCAAGGCCATTAAGCGGCATCCTTATAGCGATCATAGCCGTCAGCCTCTAGCGCGAGCGCCAATTCTGGACCGCCACTATCGACGATACGCCCCCCCGCCAGAACATGAACCCGGTCGGGCTTAATATGGTCCAGCAAGCGCTGATAATGTGTGATGACCAGCATGCCCTTATCCGGTCCACGCAGGGCATTCACGCCTTCGGAAACGACTTTGAGCGCGTCAATATCAAGGCCAGAGTCGGTCTCGTCCAAGATCATGAAGCGGGGGTCGAGAAGCGCCATCTGATAGATTTCCATCCGCTTCTTTTCGCCACCCGAGAAGCCGACATTCAAAGGCCGCTTCATCATCTCAGGCGTAACACCCAACTTCTTGGCGACATCGCGCGACAGCTTCATAAAGTCAGGCACGCTGATTTCGGCTTCATCGCGCGCTTTGCGCTGGGCATTGAGTGCGGTGCGCAAGAACGTCAGGGTAGGAACGCCAGGGATCTCAAGCGGATATTGGAAGGACAGAAACAGCCCCTTTGCCGCGCGCTCTTCTGGGGCGAGTTCCAATAAGTCTTCGCCGTTAAGGGTAGCCGTACCACCGACGACTTCATAGCCGTCACGGCCCGTCAGCGCATAGGACAAGGTCGACTTACCTGCGCCATTGGGGCCCATGATGGCGTGGACTTCACCTGCAGGCACCTGAAGCGTGAGGCCTTTGATGATAGGCGTGCCGCCAACTTCGACTTGCAGATTGTTGATGTTCAACATGAGAGGGTCTTTCAAGGTTTCTTTTGGCCGAAGGCCACAGATAGGAGGAAGGATGGATGGGGTTGCTGACGGCTAAAAGGATCGGGAACCGTCTTCACGCGCCCTCCCCGATCGGCTTTAGGATTTCAATCCGATTGCCAAATGGATCATAGAGAAACGCACGCACATGGCCTGGCAATTCGTCATCATGTTTGACTTTAAACCCGCGTGCGTGGGCCTTGTGGGCAAGGCCTGCAACGTCGGCAACGCGGAAGGCCACATGGGCTTTATCATTGGCGCGAAAATCTTGCTCGACGCCTAAATGAACCTTGACCCCGCCCGACTGATACCAAGCGCCCCCGCGCATAACCATCGATGCAGGCTTAGGCACTTCGGTAAGGCCCAAGAGGTCAGCATAAAACGCACGCGCGACCGCTTCACCACCCGGCGGGATGGCGATTTGTACATGGTCGATGGCGGCGATGGTGGTCACCCCACACTCCCCTCAAGACTAATCGCCACCAGCTTCTGTGCTTCCACCGCAAACTCCATTGGCAGTTCCTGCAAGACCTCCCGCACAAAGCCATTCACCAGAAGTGCGACCGCATCTTCAGTCGAGAGGCCACGTTGGCGGCAATAGAATAGCTGATCCTCGCTTAACCGCGTGGTCGTCGCCTCATGTTCAAAAGTCGCATAGGGCGTCTTGGCTTCCACATAGGGCACGGTGTGGGCACCGCATTGGTCGCCGATCAAAAGGCTGTCGCATTGGGTGAAATTGCGTGCGCCTTTTGCTTTGGCGTGCGCACTTACCAGCCCGCGATAGGTGTTGTTGCTTTTGCCCGCGGAAATACCCTTCGAGACGATACGTGAGCGCGTATTTTTGCCCAAATGGATCATCTTCGTCCCCGTATCGGCTTGTTGATGACCGTTGGTGATCGCGATAGAGTAAAAGGCTCCTTGGCTCTCATCGCCGCGCAAAATGCAGGATGGATATTTCCAAGTAACGGCTGAACCTGTCTCCACTTGCGTCCAACTGACCTTGGACCGAGCCCCCCGGCAGTCTGCCCGCTTGGTTACAAAATTATAGATCCCGCCAACGCCATTTTTGTCGCCGGGATACCAATTCTGGACCGTCGAATATTTGATCTCCGCATCGTCAAGCACGACCAATTCTACAACCGCAGCATGGAGTTGGTTTTCATCGCGCATCGGCGCAGTACAGCCTTCAAGATACGAGACATAAGCGCCCTTGTCGGCGATGATCAATGTACGTTCAAACTGACCCGTGTCTGCCGCATTGATGCGGAAATAGGTCGACAATTCCATCGGACAGCGCACGCCGGGCGGAATGTAGACAAAGGTGCCGTCAGAAAATACCGCACTATTGAGCGTGGCGTAAAAATTGTCGGTCACCGGGACCACAGTACCCAGATACTGTCGCACAAGGTCGGGATACTCTTTGATCGCCTCAGACATTGAGCAGAAGATCACACCCGACTTGGCCAATTCCGCGCGGAAAGTGGTGGCCACCGACACGCTATCGAATACCGCGTCCACCGCTATGCGCGGTGCGCCTTTGACGCCAGCCAAAACCTCTTGCTCCCGCAAGGGGATGCCAAGCTTTTTATAGGTCTCCAAAATCTCTGGATCGAGATCGTCGAGGCTGTCGAGCTCAATCTTGGCTTTTGGCGCGGCGTAATAGTAGGAATCCTGGAAGTCGATGGTGGGATAATTGACCATAGCCCAGCTTGGCTCTTGCATGGTTAGCCAACGCTCATAGGCCGCCAAACGCCAGTCTAGCATCCATTGCGGCTCACCCTTCTTCGCAGAAATATAGCGCACAATATCGGTACTGAGGCCCTTGGGGGCCATTTCCATTTCGATATCGGTGATGAAGCCATGCTCGTAGTCGGCAATGCTTTCAACGGTTTCGATGGTTTCTTTTACTGCGGGCATTGGGTTTGGGGGCCTTTCAGGCGACTTGCGTGGTAACGTTGCGGCCGGCGCGGGCAGCAGCTTCTAGATAGAGTTCGGCCAATCGCACCCCATCTTCGATGCGGCTAGACCAACCGAAACTGGCGCGGATCGATGAAGCGGCCGCGCTGTCGCTATAGCCACATGCTTTCAGAATTCTCGACATTTTGACTTTGCCTGACGAACAGGCAGAACCCGCAGAGACCGCTGCACCAGCTAAATCCATCGCCATAACTTGGCGGGCCCCTTCCCAGCCGTCCACCACCAAGCACGACGTATTGCTGAGCCGCCGGACGGTCTGGCTGACAAAATCGACCCCTGACAGTGCTGTTGCCACGGGCAGCTCAAAGGCGCGACGGGTCCGGGAGGTCAAATCTTGATAGGCCTGTACAGCGTCATCATCACAGGCGACCATGGCAGCAGCCGCAAAGCCAACTATGGCGGCAACATTTTCAGTACCGCTGCGGGCCCCACGCTCCTGCCCGCCCCCGGCACGACCATTGAACACATCAATCCCGGGTGCCGCGATTAGGGCTCCTGCTCCCATAGGCCCCCCAATCTTATGCGACGAAACAACCAGCCAGTCTGCAAGCCCGGCGAACTGAGCGACTGAAACTTTACCCAACAGCTGCACAGCGTCACATAGGAGCGCAGCGCCCGACGCGCGCACGCGGGTGGAAATCGCATTCAGCGGCTGAATTGTCCCCGTTTCATTATTGGCCCCTTGCGCAATCACAAGCGGTTGACCGCCTTGGATGTCTAGCTCTTGGCCTAACCAATCAACATCAAGAATACCGCCCGGATTGACAGGGATTAGCTGTGCTTCCGGCCACAATTTGACGGCATAGGACCATACGGCATCATGTTCGACAGAAGACACATAGACAGGTCCAAAGCCCATGGCCTTCGCGCTTTCCATCGCAAGATGCAATGCCTCGGTCGCGCCACTGGTGAAGGTCACTGCGTCGGCCCCGCATTCAAGGATATGGGCTAGGCTTTCTCGCGCATCTTCTAGGGCGCGCTTAGCCGCACGGCCTTCGCCATGCACCGAGGAAGGGTTGCCGCCAAGATCAATTGCACGCAGCATCGCTTCGCGCGCCTCGGGTCGAAGCGGCGAAGTTGCATTATGATCTGCGTAAAGCCGACCCATTATTCAGCGGCCGCACTTCTATAGCGTGCGATCTCGTCGGCTTTGCCTTGCAGTTGACGCGCTAAAACATCAGCTAAAGTCACCGCGCCCAAGAATTGGCTGATATGGCGCGACAGCTCGTCCCACAAATCATGTGTCATACAGCGCCGATTGCCACTCAGGCAGCCCGCCCGGGTATGGGCGTCACAGCGCGTTACTTTCAAAGGCTCTTCCACCGCCTGCATGATCGCACCAATCGAGATTTCCTCAGGCAATGAGGCCAAGCGATACCCGCCGCCTGGGCCACGCGCGCTTTCCACCAGGCCGCGACGGCGGAGGCGGGCAAACAATTGCTCGAGATAGGACTGGCTGATTTCTTGTCGCTCAGCAATTTCGCCAAGATTAACAGATCGCGCCGAAGAGCCGGTTTCTGGGCTGTTGAGCGCCAAATCTACCATAGCCATTACGGCATAACGTCCCTTGGTCGACAATTCCATTTCGACGGTCCTTTCAGCGCTTTCTGGACACTTTACAGCGCCATTGCGGAAAATCTTGGCTTTTTGATATAGGCCTATGTTACGAGCCCGTTCCGGTCCTTCACTGGACCTAGTATTCCCGACCCCATAGGTCAAGAATTAAACTGAGCATCATGGCAGAACTTATCCTTACTGGCGCCGCTGGGCGTCTTGAAGCCCGTTACAATCAAGCCGAATCGGAAAATGCGCCGATCGCGCTGATCCTTCACAACCACCCCAAAGCCGGTGGGTCGATGCAAGACCGCGTCACCGTCATGCTGCACAAATTGTTTGTTGAGCGTGGCTTTTCCACGCTTCGCTTCAATTTCCGTGGCGTGGGCCGAAGCCAGGGCAATTTCGATAATGGCCAAGGTGAGTTGTCTGATGCGGCCAGTGCGCTGGATTGGTTGCAAGGCCAGAATCCGGTGGCCCCGGTTACGTGGGTAGCCGGCTATTCTTTTGGGTCTTACATTGCCCTGCAGCTCTTGATGCGTCGTCCTGAAATTGATGGCTTCATCACCGTTGCAACCCCTGCCAACCACTATGACCTGTCGTTCCTAGCGCCCTGCCCTTCATCAGGCATGATGTTCTACGGCTCCAACGATCAAGTTTCGCCGCCAGCAGACCTTGAACGCTCTGCTTCTAAGATTCGTACCCAAAAGGGCGAATTGGTTGAGTGGGAGATGATCGAAGGGGCTGACCATTTCTACCGCAATGAACTCGACCTCTTGCGCGATCGGGCAGCCACCTATCTCGACCGTCGGTTGGCCGAGCCGCGCAAAATTGCGCCACCGCCTCGCCGATAGAAGCAAACACTCAAATGGATGAGAGACCTGAATGCCCATCGCTCAGGTCTTTATTCTTCGCGGTCCAGAAGCAATGGACCCCCAGCTAGCGCCGCCGTTTCTGCATGCTCGTCACGAGCCCACGGGCCCTGCCTTGCCGGCGCGGGATAAAAATAAAGCTGCCAGCCATCGCGCATCAAAAGGCTGCCACTGGGTATATCGCCCCGTCCAAAGGCATGAGCTTGGCCATCAAAGCTTACCGCAAGAACACCGCGCCCTCGTCCTGAATAAACATAGCGTCCCTGCCAATCGCCAGCGCCCACGGTGCATGCTCGTGTAAGGCGATGTTCGCCTTCGGGCAGCAAGCGCGCAATTTCAGCGGGGCTGACGCCAGCCTTATCCAATAGGCGCGTTGCATCAAATCGCCCGCCGGAGGTTCGACAAAGGCTGGCTGCTTCGCCAGCAGGTGTTGCCAGAATGGCGCGTCCTTCTGGCCCGATCCACGCAACCGGCTTTGGGCTGAAAGCCCAGATCGCCAGTCCAACTAGCCAGTCCAACTAGAATGCCGGCAATCGAAAGAAATCGCAGCCACGAACGCCAAAGTGTCAGCCACAAGATCGCGACGATCAAGATCAAAGGCGCTGTTGAATCCGTCCAAGCAACACGCGCATCTGCCCCGGGAAGGTCCGCAATAAAGTGCGCGATCTTGAGCGTGACACTCAATCCTTCTGCTGCTGCCTGCCAAGCCCAATCATCAAGATCAAAGGGGGCAAGGCCTGCTGCGAGGAGTGAAAATGGGGCTACCCAGAAATCGAGAATGGGTGCAGCCAACACATTAGCGGGCAGCGACCAGACTGAAACACGTCCAAAGGTAGCAGCTGAAATCGGCGCTGTAGCAAGGCCTGCGACCACACTGGTTGCAGCAGCGCCGCCAAGCCACATGGCCCCAAGTTGTAAGAGGCCAACCTCAGGCGTACCGTCGCGCCGTCGCTCCCAAATCTCCCAAAGGGCCACCAGAGCTGCTGTCGCCAGAAAGCTCATCTGGAAGCCGGGGTCGATCGCGCTTTCGGGCAGAACGACCAAGACGCAAATTGCTGCGATGGCGAGCCCGCGCATGGAAATGGCTTTGCGGTTCAACAAAATCGCCCCGAAAGCAATGCCCGACATAATGAAGGCCCGCACGGCAGGTGCTTCGGCCCCAGTAAACACGCAATAAGCCCCAGTACCACACAAGGCGATCACAGCGGCGATCTTGCGGGCATCTAGCCGTAGGGCGAGCACCGGGACCAAAGCGGCGAGCTTCCAGATGCCCAGATACATTAAGCCACCCAATAATCCGACATGCAATCCAGAGACGCAGATTACGTGCGACAGGCCTGAGGTCTGCAGAGCTTCGACATCTGCCTCACTCAACCAAGCCCGGTCACCGGTGGTTACTGCTGCCAGAAATCCCGCGCCATCACTGTTTGTGGCCTCTACAATCGAACGGGCCGCTTGTGCTCGCCATAGGGCCAAGCGAAATCGGATCGATTGGGTCAGAGGCGGGGACGCGTCGATCACGCTGCAGGGGCTAAGCGCATAGCCGACCCCGCCCAAGCCTTGAAACCAAGCCCGCCGCGCATGATCATAAGCACCCGGGACGACGGGTCCTGGCGGCGGTCTCAAGATCGCTTGGCACCTGATCTTTTGACCCGGCTTTGGTGGCTCGTCTTGGACCAAAGCAATGCGAACAGATTTTGGCTGAGCTTCAGCCCGCGTCCGAGAAAGCGTTTCCACGACGATCTTCGCACGCCAAGTCCCCCGTTGCGTGCGGCCAATTTGCTCCACATAGCCAGTGACGACATACGGCGTTTTGACATCAGAAATGCGCGGCGCTTTGGCTGCTTCTGCCCGCAAGAGACCCGAAGCACCACCGCCCAAGCAGGCGGCAACAAACAGACTGAGAAGTCCTAGAGAATAAATCACCTTAGCGACGCGTTGGTCCACGCTGCGCTGCGCCATCACGCTCAACGCGAGCCAAGCAAAAAGTGCTAGGAATGCCAGTGTCACCCAGACAAGGGCTGGATCATCTGCGCGCACTGAGCATGTGGCACCAGCGCCAAAGGCAAAGCCGACAGGCAGCCACAAAACCAGTCGATCACGGTCTTGATCGCGGATTTCCTGTAACCGATCCTGCATCCATCTGCGTAGACACCTTTCACCTTCACAATGGCGTGTTATGAGGCGGCCTAGGCCATGTACCTTGGCCTGTTTCGTTCCTTGATTTGCCTCTTTTTTAAAAGCCCAAGCCATCATGCATGCTCCTACCGAAACGACAGTCCACACACACGAAGCCACTGGCGCGGATGTTGTGACGCGGTTTGCGCCATCGCCAACGGGTTTCCTCCACATTGGAGGGGCAAGAACGGCATTATTCAACTGGCTTTATGCACGAAAAGCAGGTGGTAAATTCCTGCTGCGGATTGAAGATACCGACCGGGAGCGTTCGACCGACGCAGCCGTGGAAGCAATTCTCCAAGGTCTTGCTTGGCTTGAGTTAGACGCAGACGGCGACCCCTTGTTTCAATTTGCCCGCGCCAGCCGCCACCGGGAAGCCGCGGAGAGCCTTGTCGAAGCGGGCAAGGCCTTCCGTTGTTATCTAAGCGCCGAGGAAGAGACGGCCCTGAAAGATGCGTCACGAGCCCAAGGCCTCGCCTTCCGCTCGCCTTGGCGCAATCCAGATCGGGGAGCACTTGCGGCAGGCACTCCCTATGTAACCCGCCTGCGTGCACCCAGCGAGAATGAGTTCATCCGCGTGCACGATAAGGTGCAAGGCACGGTCGTGACCGCAGGACGTGAGATTGACGATTTCATCCTCCTCCGCTCCGACCACACGCCAACTTACATGCTGGCTGTTGTAGTCGATGACCAAGATATGGGTGTCACCCATGTGATCCGGGGCGACGACCATTTGACCAATGCCGCACGCCAAACCGCCCTGATCAACGCCTTTGGCTGGCAGGTTCCTACCTATGCCCACATCCCCTTGATCCATGGCGATGACGGCAAGAAGCTGTCAAAGCGCCATGGTGCCCTAGGCGTCGAAGAATATCGCGACATGGGCTATCTGCCAGAAGCGATGCGGGCCTATCTGTTGCGCCTTGGCTGGTCCAAGGGGGATTTGGATATTGTCAGCACCGAGGAAGCCTTGGAGCTGTTCGACCTTGAAGGCTTGGGCAAAAGCCCTTCGCGCCTCGACTTTGCCAAAATGGGCAGCGTGAACGCCCATTTCATGCGCTTAGCGGATGATCAGCGCTTGGTGACCCTCCTACGGGCACACGCCGCGCGGGTGGGCCAGCCAGACATCGACAAGTCAGACGAAGAGCTGGTCGCCGCCATGGCCTATCTGAAAGACCGGGCCAAAACTTTGCCTGAGCTCCACGACCAATTTGCCTTCATCCTAGCGCAGCGTCCATTGCCCCATGATGAAAAGACACAAAAGACACTCACGGAAGAAGCCGTCGCACGGATCGGTCGCATTCACCCGGTGTTAGCGGATGTCGCGACCTGGCATCATACAGACATCAAGGCCACGTTGGATAAGTTTGCCGAATCCGAAAGCATTGGCTTTGGTAAAATTGGCCCACCGTTGCGCGCTGCGCTGACCGGTGGCCTTCCGGCACCGGATTTGGCAATCGCCTTAGAGCTACTGGGCAGAACTGAAAGCTTAGCGCGTCTTGGAGACGTGATGTAAACTTCTTTCGTGGAAACTGTGGTTACGAGCAAAACACAAGAGGGCATGAATATGGAAAGCAAAGCAGAACCAAAGGGTACCGCCAAACTTGATTTTGAAGGCAAAGTGATTGACTTGCCAATTTATGGCGGTGCGACCGGCCCTGATGTGATCGATATCCGTAAGCTCTATGCGGAGACGGGTGCCTTTACTTATGATCCAGGCTTTACCTCGACAGCTTCCTGCGAGAGCCAAATCACCTTTATTGATGGCGATGAAGGCGTGTTGCTGCACCGCGGTTATCCGATCGACCAATTGGCCGAACGGTCCAACTTCCTCGAAGTGGCCTATCTGTTGTTGGAAGGCCATCTGCCTAATCAGGGTGAGTTTGATAAGTTCAAGCACGACATCACCTATCACACGATGCTGCACGCGCAGTTTGACCGCTTCTTTGAAGGCTTCCGCCGCGACGCGCACCCAATGGCCGTTATGGTCGGCACCGTGGGGGCCTTGTCGGCCTTCTACCACGACAGCTTGAACATTGATGACCCTGTCCAACGCAAGATCACCCAGCACCGCTTGATCGCCAAGATCCCAACGATTGCAGCACGTGCGTACAAATACTGGCTCGGCCAACCATTTGTGACCCCGCGCAATGAATTAAGCTATGCGGCAAACTTCCTGCGCATGTGCTTTGCGGTGCCTGCCGAAGATTATGTCGTGAACCCTGTTCTGGCCAAAGCGATGGAGAAAATCTTCATCCTTCACGCCGACCACGAGCAAAACGCTTCGACCTCAACCGTTCGCTTGGCAGGTTCTTCAGGTGCCAACCCATTTGCCTGTATCGCCGCCGGTATCGCCTGCTTGTGGGGGCCAGCGCATGGCGGCGCCAACGAAGCAGCCTTGAACATGCTGAAGGAAATTGGCCATGTGGACAATATTCCAGCCTTCGTCGCACAGGTGAAAGACAAAAACTCCAGCGTACGTCTGATGGGCTTTGGTCACCGCGTGTACAAAAACTATGACCCCCGCGCGAAAGTGATGCAGCAAGCCTGCCACGAAGTGCTGGCCGAGGTTGGCGTGAAGGACGATCCATTGCTGAAGGTTGCCATGGAGCTCGAAAAAATCGCGCTGAATGATGAGTATTTCGTCAGCCGTAAGCTCTATCCTAACATCGACTTCTATTCGGGCATCACCTTGAAGGCGATGGGCTTCCCAGTTGAAATGTTCACCGTATTGTTTGCTCTGGCCCGCACCACCGGCTGGATCGCACAATGGGACGAAATGAACAGCGACCCTGCCCAAAAGATTGGACGCCCCCGCCAGCTCTACACTGGTGCGGAAAAACGCGATTACGTGCCGATCATCAATCGCTAAACTCAACGACAAACGGATTGAACGCGCGGGCCAAAAGCTCGCGCGTTTTTGTTTGTGCGAGAAGCTTCTGATTGACAGAGTCTAAGCGTAGCCGCTGGTTGTGGGATAGAATTTCATCCAGTCAGCCCGCATCAAATGCGTGCCACCATTGCTTCAAACACTAGCACCACACGTAAAGTTCGCCTAAAGTGACACGCATGCTTGATCATCTCAAATCTTTTGGCGAAGGTGCCGCGCAAGTTCATTATGGGACGCCAGAGCTTACCATTCTGCGGCCCGGCAAATTTGTGCGCTGTGCGGTGACGGGAAAGCCCATCACGCTTGAGGATTTACGCTATTGGTCAGTCGAACTGCAGGAAGCCTATGTGGATGCAGCGGCAGCGACGACGCGCTGGAAGCAAGTCTACAAGCGCGCCTGAATTTCTCGACCAATCTCGCCAGACGAACCCTTGTTTTGGGCGGCCTATTTGGCCTGACAGGCTTAAGCAGCGGGTGTGACCGCGCCTTCGCTCATTCACCTGAATCCCAGCATTCACCCCTTCCCTTCAGCTTTAGCGGTACCCCGCAACAATCGGATCTGGTCATTGGCACCACGGTGCCCGGTGCCCAAATTGATGCCAGTGGTATTACGACCAATGCCGATAGCGATGGTCGCTTTGTCATGGGCTTTGATCGCGACGCCCCGTCGCAAGCCCTGATCACCATATCCCTTGGCGCAACCATCGCCCGGTTCGGCCTTGATGTTGCGCCACGTGCCTATCCAGTCACCAGCGTTAGCGGCCTGCCCTCTGCCACTATCGACCCGCCAGCTGAGGCCCTTGCCCGGATTGAGGCCGATGCAGCGCTCAAACGGCAAGCCTTTGACAGCAACAACCCCATTGCCCGCGGCTTTGAAGAAGCCTTCCGCTGGCCCTTAGACGACGTGAGGATCACCAGTCCTTGGGGGGCGACGCGCATGTTAAACGGCAAGAGCCAAAGACCGCATTTCGGCATTGACCTTGGCGCGCCCCGAGGTACGCCCATCTATGCCCCCGCCAGCGGTTTTGTTGTGTTGGCAGAGCCCGACATGCATTTTGAAGGCGGCATGGTAGCCATTGATCACGGCCAAGGCCTGATCACGACCTATCTGCATCAAAGTGCGCTGGCGGTTGAGGTGGGACAACGTGTCACACCAGGTACCTTGATCGGTTATGTCGGCTCTAAGGGCCGTGCCACCGGCCCGCATTTATGCTGGCGAATGCGCTGGCGTGGCCGCAATCTGGACCCGAGCTTACGGGTTAGATCCGCCTGATCTCCCGGCCTTCCAACGTCACTGTTGAGTGCCAATCGGGCTGGACATTTTGCGCTGGCCTGCCTAGCGAGACCCGATGCATCGCGCCTCTGCTCCTCTGTCGTGGCTGAAGAAACTCCATCTGTTGGTGGGGCTGCTGGCGATTGCAATCAAGGTCGCCATCCCCGTCGGTTATATGGTGGCACCCCAAGCTTTGGCGGCTGGCCTCACGCCCATCGTGCTGTGTACCTCTGATGGCAATGTTACGGCCTTTATGGATGAGGGTGGACAGATTGTTACCCACGGCGAGGAAGCCCTCGCCAACGACCATCAAGGCCTGCCGTCGGACCATGAAGGCTCTAAGTGCGCCTTTGCAGGCCAAGGGGTGCCATTGGCCGCCCCGCAAGCGGCCAGCATGCCGGTGCTATTTGAAGACGTTGTCTCGGTTGCCACCATTCAACAAAGCTTTGTCGCCCCGGGCTTAGGCCTTGCCGCCCCACCCCCGCCCAAGACAGGGCCACCTATCCAAGTTTGAGATCACTTAAGCCCCGCTGATGGTTCCCCATCGGCTTGCCTAATCCTCGTCTTGGAAACCTAATATGACCTCCGTTAAAAAAGCGCCGCCTGGGCGCAATATGTTCTTCTTGCAGGCCCTGTTGGCGGCAACTTCCCTATCTGCCCCCAGCGCACTCTTAGCCCAGAATTCTCCAGCCTCAGATTCTGAAAAGCCAACCGAAACCATCATCGTAGTCGGTCAACGAGATACCCCGATAACAGTCGTGCCGCGAGGCTTGTCTGTCTCGCTGGGCAAGGCAGACTTTGAAGCCGTCAATGCGATCAATGTCGAAGACTTGATGAAATATGCGCCGAACTTCTTTGTCCGCAAACGTTTTGCGGGCGATGATAATGCGGTAGTGGCCCTGCGCGGGGCCAATACAGTCCAAAGCGCACGGACCATTGTGATGGTCGATGGCTTTCTGGTCTCCAACTTCCTTGGCAATTCCTTCTCGTTCTCACCTAAGTGGAATGTGGTTGGCCCAGCCGATGTGCGCCAGTTCGACATCGTCTATGGCCCCTATTCAGCGCGTTATGGCGGCAATTCGATGGGGGGCGTGGTCTCAGTCACCACAGAGGAGCCTAAGAAGACCGGGGCCTATCTCAACGCCCAAACCATGATTATGCCATTTGAGGAGTATGGCTTCGACGAGACCTTCACAGGCTATAGTGTTGAGGGCGGTGGCACTTATGTGACGAAAGACGGCAAGCTGCGGCTTCGCGCTGGCTTCCGCCGGTTCGACAATGTCGGCCAGTCCATGACCTACAATCTCCTCACCCCCGCAACCGGCGCAGCTGCGGCAACGACTGTTACCGGGGCCTTTGTGGACCCAGAGCTTGCAACGCCCGTTTTTGGCGCAGCCTCGCCGGTTGACGTCGTCCAAAATCAAGCCCGCCTTCGGGTTGCCTATGACTTTGCACCGGGCTGGACGGCGGATGCCATGCTGTTTGGCTGGACGACAGACCAAACCTTGCGCGACACCCGCAGCTTCTTGAAAGATGCTAATGGGGCACCTGTCGGGCAAGGCCGCGTGCGCTTTAACAACCAAGTTTGGAATGCTACGGGCCTTACCTTCTCAGAATTTGAACGCACCGAATATCTTGCTGGCCTCAAGCTTACGGGTGCTTTGGCGGGGTGGGATATCCGCACCAATCTCTCGCGTTATTGGATGCCGATTTGGAATACCAAGACCTCGCGCGACTATCTAACAGGCCAGTCAAATGGTGCGGGCACGTATCAAGTGCAGGACAATCCCGGCTGGTATGCTGCTGACATCACGTTTGACCAGAGCTTTGGCAATCACAATGTCGGCTTTGGCCTCAATGCCAATCGCTATGAGACGGCGCAGAACACCTTCAACGTCACCAATTGGAGCGCGGCGACGGGGCGGACCTTTGCGTCCTCAACCGCTGGCAAGACGGAGTCGCTTGGCCTGTGGGTCGAGGATGCTATTGATCTAACCGACACAGTCACCCTCACACTTGGCGGCCGTTATGACCGTTGGCGTGCTTTTGACGGCTCAATTGCGCGCCAGTCCGGTACCATTCTGCTTGCTGACGCCTATCCAACTCGGACAGACAGTGCTTTCAGCCCAAAAGCTTCAATCCAAGCTGAAGTAACCGAAGGCATCGTGGTGCAACTTTCGCTCGGTAGCGCGACCCGCTTCCCGACTGTGGGTGAGTTGTTCCAAGGCCGAATTGACGACATCACGCGTGAGATCGACCCTCAAAGCTTTGATCCCAATCTGCGGCCTGAACGCTCCACTGACATCACTTTGATGGGGCGAGGCAAGATTGGTCCTGTGCAGATTACCGCGAGTGCTTTCTACCAAGATATTGAAGATGCCATTTTCTCCTTCAGTGGCCTCAATCAATTCGGGACCGTCGTTTCTAGCTTCAAGAATGTTGATCTGGTCACGCAATCTGGCGTGGAGCTTATCTTTGAGGCCAAGGACCTTTGGATCAATGGGCTCGATCTGAACGCGAGCGTGAGCAAGATGGACGCCACGACGGTTCGCAATCTGTCCAATCCAGAGACTGTCGGAAACCGCTTCCCGCGTATTCCAGAATGGCGGTCGAGTGGTAACGTGCGCTACAAATTAAGCCCGAAACTGCGCGCCTCATTAGGTTGGCGGCAGGCTACGACGCCAACCTCTGATTTGTTTGGCCGCGAAGGCAGCGTCTATGGGTTCCAGACCGAGTATTTCTTTGTCGATACGCGTCTAACCTACGACATGAATGACAAGGTCCAACTCAATTTAGGCGTGGACAATCTCAATAATGACCAAGCCTATGTCTCGCACCCCCTGCCACAACGGACCTTTGTGTTCGAAGTGAAGCTGAAACTGTAGGAGCCTCAAATGACAGACGCTTCAGCCCCAATTCAAACGGCTCAATCCGTACCAGAAAAGCGAGCCCGTCTCTATCGCATGCTATGGCGCTGGCATTTTTATGCAGGCCTGTTCTGCATTCCTTTCATCATCCTGTTGTCGATCACCGGCAGCCTCTATCTGTTCAAGCCCCAGATCGAGGCCGCTTTAGATCGGCCCTATACCAATCTTGTGATGACCGGGCCGAGTGCCCCGGTTAGCCAGCAAGTGCAGGTGGCCCTCAAGCACGTGGAGGACTCCAGCTTTAAATCCTATCGCCTCCCCGATGGACCCAAGGATGCCGCCCAAGTCCTCGTTACCAAAGGCGGCGAGGACACCATCGTCTATGTTCACCCGACGAGCCTAGAAGTTCTCAAGGCGCTTCCCCGAGAAGCGCGCTTGATGGCCGTGGTGCGTACCATACACGGAGAATTGCTGATGGGGGATAACGGCTCGCTTATTGTGGAGCTTGCTGCCTCTTGGGCGATTGTGATGGTGGTAACCGGGCTCTATTTGTGGTGGCCTCGAACGGCACAGGGGCTGCAAGGCGTCCTGATCCCGCGCCTCCAGTCCGGTCCGAAAGTCTTTTGGCGCGACTTGCATGCGGTGACCGGCATGTGGGTATCCTTCTTCGCGATCTTCCTGCTTCTCACTGGCCTGCCTTGGACCAATGTTTGGGGTAAGGGCTTTGATATGGTGCGCGATCTCACAGGCACTGCTGCTGTTTCCAAGGATTGGACCCAAAGCCGGAAGGCTGAGCGCGAAGCGACTGAACAGGCCTTCTCTCACCACGGGCATGATGCGCCTTATTATGTCGCCAATGTTGACGATATTGCCGCGAGTGCGCGGGCAGCCCGATTGGCTCCACCTGTCACCATCACGCCGCCGAACGCCAGAAATCCCAATTGGATGGCGCGCTCCTCAGCTGGAGACCGCATCAGCCGCGTCGAGATTGCCTTTAGCGCGGCAGATGGCAGCGAAATCCGTCGTGAGGCCTTTGGCGACAAGCATGTGATTGATCAGGCGTTGGGTGTCGGCATTGCAGCGCACGAGGGCCAATTGTTTGGTGTGCTCAATCAAATCCTAGGTGTCCTCACAGCAATGGGCTTAGTCCTGCTGTCTGTGTCCGCCTTTGTGATGTGGCGCAAACGTGCGCCTAACGGCGTACTCGGTGCCCCGCCTCCCATACCAGATCAGAGGATTGGTGTGGGCCTTGGCCTTCTGATCTTCGTCTTTGCTTTGTTTCTGCCCGTACTGGGGGCCTGTCTGATCCTTGTCGCAATCGCAGAGCGGCTGATCCTAAGCCGTGTCCCCAGCCTGCGCCAGTTTCTAGGCCTTGCCCAACCTGCCCCACTTTAGGAGTTTCTCATGACCTTATCCGTTCGAACCCTACCCCTGATCCTGATCGCTCTTGCCGGACTGGCCGCGTGCGAGCCTGCCAAGACGCCCCCCGCCCCTATGCTGGCTGTTGCCACAATTGATGGGGTGGAGATTAGCGAGCCCCGCTTGCGCGTGCCGCCGAATGGCCGCGACGTCACCGCTGGCTATCTGACGCTGACCAATGATAGCGACAAGGCGCAAAAATTGGTCGGAGCCAGCAGCCCAAAAGCCGAGCGCATCGAGTTGCATGCCCACCTAAAAGGGGCTGATGGCATGGCACAGATGCGCCAAGTCGAGCAGGTTGAGATCCCAGCCAAAGGCACAGCCGTGCTGGCCCCGGGCGGGCTACATCTGATGGTTTTTGGGATTAAGGATCCCCTGAAACCCGGCGACAGCTTTCCAGTCGAACTGACCTTTGAAGGCAATCGCAAGGTCGGCTTCGCTATGCCCGTGGTCGAAAATCCGACCCAAAAGACCGAGGGCGACAAGGGCCATAGCGGCCACCAGCATTAGCCCCACTTGAAGCAGTGGGGTGGCTCCTAAAGCCCTGCTGCTGCCAAGCGCCGTTGCTGACGGCCTTCACGTAGGCCGTTGGCAATGGTGAAAGCCAGCTCAATCGCTTGGTCGGCATTGAGGCGCGGGTCGCAATGGGTGCGATAGCGGCTCGACAGCGACTCCTCGGTGACTGGCGTAGCCCCGCCGGTACATTCGGTCACATCGTCGCCCGTCATTTCCAGATGTACGCCGCCGGGATAAGCCCCTTCAGCGCGAACGATATCCATGAAGTCATTGACTTCGCTCGCCACACGCTCAAACGGCCGCGTCTTATAGCCAGACGCGGTCTTCAAGGTATTGCCATGCATGGGGTCAGACGACCAAACCACGCTGCGGCCAGCGTCGGTGACTTTGCGAACCAGTTTGGGCAGGCCAGCCGCGATCTTGTCAGATCCAAAGCGCGCGATCAGCACGATCCTCCCTGCTTCATTCTTGGGGTTCAGCTTGTCTAACAAGGCCAACAGTTCATCAGCATCCAAGCTCGGGCCGCATTTCACGCCAATCGGATTGGCAATCCCGCGGCAGAATTCGACATGGGCGTGATCGAGCTGGCGGGTGCGATCGCCGATCCACACCATATGGGCTGAGGTGTCGTAATAAGCACCGGAACCAAACAATTGGTCTTGCCGGGTCATGGCTTCTTCATAGCCCAGCAACAAGGCCTCGTGGCTCGTAAAGAAGTCGACTGTGTCGGTCGCAATGCCAGCTGGTCCGGTTAGACCCAGACCATCCATGAACTCAAGACTTTCCTCGATCCGATGGCACAGTTTCACATATTCGGCCGATGCCTTGCCCTGCTTCTTGGCAAATTTCAGGTTCCAGCGATTGACGTTTTCAAGGTCGGCATAGCCCCCAGTCGCCAGCGCGCGAAGCAGGTTCAAGCTTGCCGTGCTTTGGTTATAGGCTTCGACCAAACGCTCTGGATCAGGGATCCGGCTTTCTGGGGTAAAGGCCGAGCCATTGATATTGTCACCCCGATAGGACGGCAGGCTGACGCCATCAATCACTTCGGTAGGCTCCGAACGGGGCTTGGCAAATTGGCCCGCCACACGGCCAACCTTCACCACATGCTTGCCACCGGCAAAGGTCAAAGCGACTGCCATTTGCAAGAACACGCGGAAATAGCGGGTGATGCGGTCAGCCTCAAACTCCGCAAAGCTCTCGGCGCAATCGCCGCCCTGCAGCAAAAAGGCTTCGCCCTTAGAGACGCGCGCCAGTTCTGCTTTCAGCTTCTCAATCTCCGAAGCCACCACCAATGGCGGCTTCTTAGACAAGCGCTGTTCCACCGCCAGCACGGCGGCTGGATCGGGGTAATCAGAAGGAATATGGCGGGCGGGCAATGCGCGCCAAGATGAGGGCGTCCAAGTCATGTTTAATTTCCAGTGGAAAGGTTCATGCCGTCATAGCCTTAGCGAGACCTTTTGTCGAACTTGGGCACCAGTTTGGATGCAGGATTTCAACAAACCCTACCAAGCTTTAACTTGACCCAATAAACCCACGAGTTAGGGGTCGCGGGTTGGATGACGATGAGGGGTTGAATCCACATGACCTTTGAACTCACAAAGCGCGAGCTTTTCTTTGGCCTGGCCGGCCTTATGACGGGCAGCATGGCGACAGCCACCCAAGCCCAAAACGCTGCACCGCTTTGGCAAAAGCTGATCACCGAGCCCTATCGCGGCAAGCAGGATGATTTGGTGGTGCTCGCCGATGGACGAACGGCTTGGTATGGCAATGGGGCGGGCAAATTGTACCAAAGCCTTGATGGCGGCGATGTCTGGGCCAAGATTTGGGACCAGCCGGGCACCTTCATTCGCGCGCTGGGTTTTGTCGATACGCAAATTGGCTTTCTAGGCAATGTCGGCACGGACTATTATCCGGGCGTCACCAACCCCCACCCCCTTTATCGCACGACAGATGGCGGCAAGAGCTGGCAGAAGGTGATGGCTGACGGCATTGAGCGGGTGAAGGGCATTTGTGGTATTGATATTCTGCCCACCCGCCGCATCTATCAGGGCGAAGCAAAGGTGAGCCACCTGATCCATGCCGCAGGCCGCGTGGGTGGCCCGGCTTTTATCTTGCGTTCGCAAGACAGTGGCGAAAGCTGGAAAGTCATCGATCTGACCGCCCAAGCCGGCATGATTTTAGACATCAAATTCCTAAGCCCAACCACGGGCTTTGTCTGCGCCGCAAGTTCCAGCGATCTGGAGCAAGCCCAAGCCCTGATTTTGCGCACCGAAGATGGCGGCCAGACGTGGCAAGAGGCTTATCGGGGCACGCGCAATTTCGAAAATTGCTGGAAGATGTGCTTTCCAACCAAGGACATTGGCTATGCCACCGTGCAAACCTATGACGATAAAAATGCCAATCAGGTTTTCATCAAGACGACTAATGGTGGCAAAAGCTGGGCCGAAATGCCCTTGACCCAAGATGCCGCTGCCCGCCAATTCGGCATTGGCTTTGTCGATGCCAATCGCGGCTTTATCGGCACCCGCCAACAAGGCTTTGAGACCCAAGATGGTGGCAAGAGTTGGACCCCTGCCCCCAGCATGGGCCCTGCCGTCAATAAGGTTCGCGTGGCCGCTAACGGGAAGACCGCCTTTGCCATTGGCGTGCAGGTCAGCCGTTTAAATCTTTAAGCGCTTAAGGCCCCGCTATGACACAGGCACATAGCGGGGACCTCTAGAGCGATGGCCAGCTATTTCTTCGAGGCCGCGACAGTCTGGCCATCCCGCAACACGGGTGCCCAGCTTGTGACCATGGCTTGAAGTTTCTGAACTTCCGGCCCGGCAAGATTGACGGTGTTTGCCCGACCAAAATGATAGACCATAGCCGCCCGACGTGACGGCGCGACATTGTCGGTCGAGCGGTGGATTAAGTAAGAGTGAAACACGAGGAGATCGCCGGGCTTCATGGTGACGGGAACCGAACGCTCCTCACTCAGCCCCATGATTTCAAGGTAACCTTGATTGGCACCGGGGCGCAGATCAGGCTCATGGCGTTGCAGGGGCCGCTTATGGGACCCCGGGATCACATGGAGACAACCATTTTCTAAAGTGGCTTCTGTGAGTGCCAACCACAGCCCAACTTGAGGCTGCTGGTCAAAGTTGAAGTAGTGGCTATCTTGATGCCACGGCTGGCCCCAAGCGCCCGGATTCTTCAGAATGAACTGTGTTTGAAACACATCCAAATCAGGCCCCAATATGTCACCGACAAGCTCACCCACGGCAGGTGAATGGGCAAAATCGCGGGTATTTCCGACCAAATGTGCGTTAAAAACCTTGGCTACAAAGTCTTCTGGGTTGACGGCATGGGGCGGGGTTTTTGCTTCTGGCTGCACATATAAAGCGCCATCAATGAGGTAGCCGGGATGGCCAGAGTGTGCACTGGGCGGATCAGCGCGGATCAGATCAACCAGTTCATCGCACATGGCTTGAACATTTTTCGCGCTGTCAAAACCCCGGCGAATGAAATAGCCATCGGTTTCCCACGCTTCCTGTTCGGCTTTTGTTATAGAGGCCACTTCGAGTTCTCCCGCTTGGTATGTATTCGTCCAAAAATGCTGCGTTTGGCGCAGGGTGTCACGGTTCAATTATCAGAGATACAAACAGGATAAGTGTCCCATTTCGTAGATTAATTGTTTTGTTACCAAGGGTCAATAATGCTTATGAGGCACGATAAGCGCCCTTGCGTAGCAAGATCGCTCAAAGTCGTTTTTGTCTAAAAAGCGCCAATGTAAGCGTCGGCATCACAAAGCGGATGAAATTGATGAAGCACCCAAAGCCGTTTCTGCGTCGCGATCTGAACAGTGTCACTGGGATGGGTTTACCCGACTGGTCTGCAGGGCCGAAGGGCGATTTTGGTGCTATTATCGAGGCTGCCAAAACGGCAGGCTATGCAGGGGTGCAGCACTATTTTCCAGAGCACGTTTTGGCCGCTGGGCTGAAGGCAACCGGCATGGGGCGGGTTTTGACGCCCGAAAACGCGGCTTCCATCGCCAGACAGCACCATGAATTAGGCCTAGACGCGACCACCTTACATGTCGGCACCGGCCTTGAGACAGATTTAGAAATGGATCGATTGGTTGGCGCCGTTCTAGAGGCCTCGGCGCAGCATGATTATCCTCTCTATATTGAGACCCATCGCGCGACGATAACCCAAGACATCCGTCGGACGGTCGATATGGTTGGGCGCTTTCCAGAGGTCAGGTTCAACGCGGACTTGTCGCACTATTATTGCGGCCATGAGATGACCTATGGGGACATTGAAGCCAAGTTTGACTTCCTCATGCCAATTTTTGAGCGGGTTCGCTTCCTTCACGGCAGGATCGCAGACGCGTGCCATGCCCAAGTTAGCATCGCCCCAGGCGATCAGCGCCCCTTTGTTGTCCATTTTCGCGAGATGTGGCGACGCTGTTTTACCGCGTTCAAAGCGGCTTCTGACCACAAGAATGTTCTGATCTTTGCGATTGAGCTTTTGCCTTACAAAGTGCCCTTCGGCGGTCAAACCCATTGGCTCTATTATGCGCATCAAGCACAGAGTGATGGCACAGGTGGCGATGCCTATGACCGCTGGACCCAAGCAGATTTACTCTGGCAAATTGCTTCAGAAGAATTTGAGGCCGCTTGAGCATAGTGCGGGGTAAGAACGCGACCTAGGCATAGTCGGCCTCCCTTCCTTCGGCAGCATCGGCGCAGGCGGCGAAGCGGCAGGGGCCAGCCCTCACGCTGCCCGCACCGCGCGGACATCCTTCGCCACCACTTCTTCCCCGCACGCAGCACAAGCGACATAAGGCGTCAGCACGTGGCCGCAGGTTTGGTGGCGATGGCGGATTTGGGTTTCGGGTTGGCCGTCAACGGCAGTGCGCCCCCATTCGCCCAGCATCAGCATGACACCATTGAGGGCTTTGCCCTTGGCACTCAGCACATAATCATAACGGACCGGGCGATCCTGATAGGGGCGCTGGACTAAAATACCGGCCTGAACCAAATGCGCCAGGCGGTCGCGCAAAATCGTGCGCGATATGCCGAGATTAGCTTGAAACGCTTCAAACCGATGGACGCCAAAGAAGCAGTCGCGCAGGATCATCAGGGTCCAGCGGTCCCCCAAAATGCTCAAGGCCCGGGCGATCGGACAATCGGCAGACTCAAGCTCGCTCCAACGCATGTGCAAATTCTCTCTCAGTTGACGTTGCGGAGGCAATTGACGCTGGCCAGCGCCACCCTTTAAGTGCGTTTAGTTTATGGACTGACTATAATCGTCTGACCAAGGAAAAAGCAAGCATGACGGAAGAGCGCGCGAAAGTTTGTCTGGTTGTCGGGGCTGGCGATGGTCTTGGCGGCGCCATCGCGCGCGCCTTTGCTGCCCAGGGCATGATTGTATGCATGACGCGCCGGCCGCGTAACCTCGATAGTTTGGAGGCCTTGGCTCAATCCATCCGCGATCAAGGCGGCCAAGCCCACGCCTTTGGTATTGATGCGCGCGAAGAAGAGCCGATGGTGGCTTTGATCAACAAGATCGAGGCCGAACTTGGCGATCTGGAAGTGGTGGCGTTCAACATTGGGGCCAATGTGCGCTTCTCCATCACCGAGACCACCTCGCGCGTTTATCAAAAGGTCTGGGAGATGGCGGCCTTTGCTGGCTTTGTGGCCGGGCGCGAGGCAGCGCGCGTGATGAGCCCCCGCGGTCGCGGTACCATTATTTTTACCGGCGCTACGGCGAGCTTTCGGGGTCGGGAAGGCTTCTCGGCATTCGCTGGGGCCAAACATGCCTTGCGCGCCTTGGCGCAGAGTATGGCGCGCGAACTTGGGCCAAAGGGTCTGCATGTTGCCCATGTGATCTTAGATGGCATGGTCGAAGGCGGCTTTATCAAAGGTCTACTCCCTGATTATGAGGCGCGCTTAGCAAAGGGCGACATCATCCAGGTCGATGAAGCCGCGAAGAATTGGGTCTGGCTGTGGAGCCAGAATAAATGTGCTTGGACCCATGAATTGGATCTGCGGCCTGGCAGCGAAACCTGGTGAGGAAAAGATGAAACGGCTTGAATTTATTTTCGACTTTGCAAGCCCAAATGCCTATTTGGCCTATCATGCTTTAGGGCCAATTCTGGCAGCAACCGGCGCAGAGCTTGTCATCACGCCTTGCCTGTTGGGGGGCATTTTCAAGGCCACCAGCAACCAAGCCCCGATGGTGGCGTTTGGCGGCATCAAAGGCAAGATGGATTATGAGATGCTGGAGATGCGCCGCTTTATCGCGCGGCACAAGCTGACCGCCTTTAAAATGAACCCACACTTCCCGCTGAATTCGATTCACGCCATCCGCGGTCTGATCGCCGCCCAAGCTGCAGGCGTCGGCACGCCTTATCTGGAAGCGGTTCTCAAGGGCTTTTGGGAAGATGGCCTGAAAATGGATGATCAGGCCGTGATTGCAGAAGTTTTGACCCAAGCAGGCCTAGACGGCCCTGCCCTGATGGCGGCAACCGCAGAACCTGACGTCAAAGCGACCCTCGTCGCCAATACCGAGGGCGCTGTCGCCCGTGGCGTATTTGGCATCCCCAGCTTCTTTGTTGCGGGCGAGCTTTATTTCGGCAAGGACCGCTTGGGCCAAGTGGAAGAGGCATTGTCCGCATGAGTGAAATGCCAGCCCCGACCCGCTTTGACACCTTGCTGGGCCAAATGGCCGAAACAGACGGGCAGTATCACGTCAATGTTGGCCCAGATTGGATGCAGGGCCGCACGCTGTATGGCGGGATTTCAGCCGCCCTCTGCCTGCGTGCGGTGCGAGTTGCGTTTCCAGACTTGCCACCCCTGCGCTCCGCTTTGATTGCTTTTGCAGGCCCTAGTGCTGGCGACGTGCATATTCGCCCCACTATGTTGCGGCAGGGCAAGTCTGCGGCCTTTGTGACGGCTGATCTGACGAGCGAAGCAGGCTTTGGCGTACATGCGACCTTCTGTTTCGGGGCCAGTCGCGTGTCAGCCAAGCGGCAAGTGCTGTTGGACATGCCCAGCCTACCGACCCCAGATGACGTGTTTCGGCCCTTCTCGAAAGATCGGCCGCGCCCGCTCTTTACTGACCATTTCGACATGCGCGTGGCGAAAGGGGGCTTACCCGTTTCTGGCGCGACGGACGCAGACATTTATTGGTGGCTGAAAGCGCTGGATAGCCATGAGGATTATTCAGAAGCCACCCTTTTGGCCTTGGCCGACGCCCCGCCACCGGCAGCCCTCAGCTTGTTTGACACATTCACCCCACTGAGCACCATGACTTGGATGGTCGATTTCCTAACCGACGACCTATCTAGCCCAGACGGATGGTATGCCGCCCATCTGAAAAGTGAGGCGATTGGGGACGGTTATTCGGCCCAAAATTCTTACCTTTGGGCCTCTGACGGCAAACCCCTCTTGGCCTGCCGCCAGACGATTGCGCTGTTCGGTTGACCCCGTTCAGAACGCGTCGCGTGAGAGAATGATCAGATCATCGCTTTGCGCCGCGAGGTGATCGTCAACCCGTTCTTTGGGCGGCGCGATAAAGGACTCCACCTCCCCAGTTCTCCGACACGGGCCGGTATAGCCGTCCGAGGTGATAAAGGGTCTGGGCTTATCTATGGAACTGGTTAGGCGCGCCATCAGGGCTGCGCTGGAAAACGGCTTGGCGACAATTTCTGTCACACCCGCCTCGCGCGCCTCATAGATAAACGTCAAGTCGCTGCGATGGGAGAGGAGAATGATCACCGCTGCGCGGTTGACCCCCAATTTACCGGAGCGAATGAAGCGCGTGACCGAGATCGCATCCAAATTTGGGATACTCGAGTCTAGTAAAATCACATCAAAACTACTCGTTCGATTAACGTCGATAAAGTTCTTGGAATCAGAAACTTCGGTGATTTTGCTAAACTGATGATATAATAGGATGGACCGGACAGCTGAACGGAATTGCGGGTTAAACTCAGCCAGTAGGATCGAGACGGCTCTGTTTTGAGAGGATTGGCGCATCGCCACCTTGCCTTATTTTTTGGTGTGGAGAGAGCACGCACAAAGACTTTACCCAATGGTATTACCAATGGGTTACATATTACCTAACAGCTTTGCAAATAGCGGTAGTTTGACTGAATAAGCCTAAAGAACCGGTGGTACCCACTTCTCTTTCATTGTTACCAGCTCTTCCGCCACGGTGGGGTGAACCGCGCATGTGGCGTCAAATTGGGCTTTGGTCAGGCCGTGCTTCACCGCAATGCCGACGGCTTGGATGATCTCGGCGGCATCTGGTCCCACGATATGACAGCCAATCACCACATTGTCGGCGGGCCGCACGATCAGTTTCATCAACATCCGCGTCTCGTCATTGGGCATGACATAGCGCATGGGCCGGAATGTTGTCTTATAGATATCGACCGGGCCATATTTCGCCCGCGCATCGGCTTCCGACAGGCCGACTGTACCCGTGGGTGGTTGCGAGAAGACAGCCGTCGCAATCATATCATGGTCAAACGACATGGGTGTGCCGCCAAACACGGTTGCGGCAAAGCACGCCCCTTCGCGGATTGCCACTGGCGTCAAATTCATCCGATTGGTCACGTCGCCAACCGCATAGATGGAAGGCACGCTGGTTTGCGAATAGGCATCAACCTTGATCGCGCCATTGGCTTGGCGCTCAACGCCAGCTGCCTCACAGCCTAGGCCTTCGCTATAGGGGTCGCGGCCCACGGCCAGCATCAGGGCGTTTGTGTGCACGCTTTGGCCATTGGCGAGATGGGCGGTAAGGCCCGCATCGGTCTTATCAACGCGGGTCAACACAGTGTGCGTCACCACCCGAATCCCCTTGCGCTTCAGCTCGCCATGCACATGCAAGCGCACATCATCGTCAAAGCCACGTAGCACGGTATCGCCACGATAGAGCAACGTCACATCGACGCCCAAGCCCTTCAACAAAAAGGCAAATTCAACCGCGATATAGCCCCCGCCGGCGATCAGGATCGACTTAGGAAGCGCGTCCAACAGAAAGATTTCGTTCGACGTGATTGCATGCTCAATCCCCGGCACATCACTGGGCACAGAAGGCTTGCCGCCCGTCGCGATCATGATCGTCTTGGCCGTAATCGTCTCTCCGGTGGAGAGCTTCACGCTATTGGGGCCGGTAATTTCGGCGCGCGCTTCAAAGATGGTGACGCCAGAATTACGCAAATTGCGCGCATAAATCCCGCTCAAGCGGTCCACTTCCGCGCCAACATTGTCGCGGAGCGTCGGCCAATCAAACTTCGCGCCCTCAAACGTCCAGCCATAGCCAGGCGCGATATCGGCCATCTCATGACCAAATTCAGAGGCATAGATCAACAGCTTCTTGGGCACACAGCCTCGGATCACACAGGTACCGCCAATCCGGTACTCTTCCGCCACCGCCACCTTAGCCCCAAACGCCGCACTCATCCGCGCCGCCCGCACGCCCCCAGACCCCGCACCAATGACAAACAGGTCGAAATCAAAGGCGGTCGCGTCAGTCATGGGGGGGCAGCTTTCGTGAAGGGTCGTGGCTTTCCATGTAAGGCGCAAGGCGGGTGATTGCTAGGTGGTGGGTGTGGTTGGGGTTAGGCAAGCTGTTCTTTTGGAACGCGAAACACACCTTTAATGCAAGCCAGATTTTTGACCGCTATCTGGCTATGGGTTTTGGCATGGAAGCCTGATCCTGAATAAATTGGCGCACCTTCAACAAAGACACCGCGGACCGTGTCGACTTCCATATCGCTGTTCTTTAGGATCGCATGAAGGCGGCCAACAACAGCGCAGTCCAGTCTTCGCATACGCAGGTCCGCGCCATTTTTTGGCATTCGGGTTGCGGGGTCAGCCAAAGAATCTAGAAGACTTTGATAGGCGACTGCCAACATGTCTGTCGCAGCTTTGGTCGTGGTATCCAGACAAAGCCCTAAATCGATCACTGCCCCAATGACGGTTGGTTTCTTGACCAAGTTTGGACGTCTCACAGCCATTTCCAAAGCAAAATCGAGGCCTCGGAGGGGGTTAGCTTCCCAGAAGTATACCCCTGGCCCCAACCAGTCATAATCATTCTGACTTTGCTTGAAGGCTTTCCCAGCCAATACAGCCTCGGCGACTGCTTCGTCGCATCCGTGATATCCAAGCACAAAGCTGGTCGCGAGCCTGTGCACTTATTTTCCCGAATAGCGTCTCGTGAGATTGCCCTTGGCGGTCAAAACACCCTCGCGCCGCAAAACCAATTGAGCCGCTTCCGGGGAAGCACGCAGTCGCGCATCAAAGTCCCTCGCCAGCTGCTTAAAGCGAGCGACGGCGGCCGGTGTGTTGAGCGTTACAACGGCTTTGCGATGGCGCTTATTACCGATTGGTTTCATTGCATCAAACTAACCTTAAAGCATCCGTTCAACAAGGTGTTTTTTCGCCATGAAGTATAAATCGACAGAGACGAGATTCACCCAAAGATCAGCAGCCCTAACTGCTGACCAAAACTGACACCACCAACAAATGCCACCAGCCAGACGGCGCAGACAAGGGCGGCAATGAGGAGATCTGCATCAGTTAGTTTTGACATGTCAGGAAGCCAGCAAACCCATAACACTTATAAGTTGTTTTTGACCGCAAAGCGATCACGCGTCAAGGTGGCAGGGCATAGGCACTGATGCCCTAAACCTCCACCATATCCACACCATCGTCATGCCCGAACAGCACTGTCCGCACGGTGCGGGGGAACGTCAGGAAAATGCCGTTTTCGACGACGCCGGGGATGGTGTTGAGGGCAGTGGCGGTGGCGGCGGCGTCGGGGATGTGGCCGCAGGCGCAGTCTAGGATGTAATTGCCATTGTCAGTGATGAAAGGCCTACCGGGGGCGCCGGCTTCGCGCAGTTTGATATCGGCGGTCTTGCAGCCCGTGGCGCGCAAGGCGTCAAACACCTTTTTCGCGGTGATGGTAAAGCCAAAACTGGTGACTTCTACTGGCAGAGGAAACGCGCCTAAATCATTGACCAGTTTGGACTTATCGGCAATCACCACCAGATGATCGGTGGCGTGGGCGATGATTTTTTCGCGCAATAAGGCCCCGCCGCCGCCTTTGAGGAGGTTGAGATATTGGTCAACCTCATCCGCACCATCGACCGTGACGTCGATCCGATCAGCTTGGTCGACTTCGATTAGAGGGATGCCAAGGCTGGCCGCGAGGCGGCGGCTGGCTTCTGAGGTGGGGATGGCGCCAATGGTCAGGCCTTCGCGCACGCGTTCGCCCAACATGGAGATGAAGTGATTGGCAGTAGAGCCGGTGCCAAGGCCAACGATCATGCCGTCTTCGACATATTCGAGTGCCGCGGCGGCGGCCTGCATCTTGGCAAAGTCTGGCCCGGTCACGCGCCCTCCCCCTTAGATTTCAGCGCTTTGGCGGCAGCCTTGCGGGCGCGAAATTTGGTGGCCCAGCCTTCCAGATTGCGCTGATCGGCGCGCTCTAGGCCCAGCGCGCCGGCTGGCACGTCCTTGGTGATGGTCGAGCCTGAGCCCGTCATGGCACCTTCGCCAATCGTGACGGGGGCGACCAACATCGTGTCTGAGCCGATAAAGGCATTAGCGCCGATTTCGGTGTGGTATTTGTCAAACCCGTCATAATTACAGGTGACGGTGCCAGCCCCGATATTGGTCTTGGCCCCCACGGTGACATCGCCCAGATAGGTCAGATGATTGGCCTTGGCCCCTGCCCCGATCTTGGCTTTTTTGGTCTCCACAAAATTGCCGATATGGGCGTTTTCCCCAATGTCGCTGCCTGGGCGAATGCGGGCATAGGGGCCGATCAGGGCACCTTTGCGGATGAGGCACTCTTCCAGATGGGAGAAGGCGCGGATAATGGCCCCGGTCTCAACCACCACCTTGGGGCCAAAGACGACATGAGGCTCAATCGTCACATCATTGGCGATCTCGGTATCGTGGGCGAAATAGACGGTGTCGGGCGCGATCAGGGTCACGCCCGCAACCATGGCCTCGTGGCGTTTGCGCGCTTGGAATTGGGCTTCCGCTTGCGCAAGCTCGACCCGGCTATTGACGCCTAACACTTCATCCTCGGTGCCCGGCACGGCAGTGGCGCGCAGGCCGCGCGCGCGGGCAAGGGCGACGACGTCGGTCAGATAATACTCGCCCTTGGCATTGTCGTTTTTAACCTCGGACAATAGCTCAAACAGCAAGGGTGCGGGCGCGGCCAATACGCCGGAATTGCACAGGCGCACGGCCAATTGCGCGGGGCTGGCCTCTTTAGCTTCCACAATCGCGTCCAGATCACCAGAAGCGTTTAGGATCAGACGGCCATAGGCACCGGGGTCTGCGGCCTCAAACCCCAGAACGGAAACGGCAAAGCCTTGAGCGAGGCTGTCAAACACTTGCGCGGCGGTTTCGGTGCGGATCAAGGGGGTGTCGGCATAGAGCACGATGGCATCACCCTCAAAGCCTTTGAGCGCATCCTTGGCCGCGTTCACGCCATGGGCGGTGCCAAGGGGGGGATCTTGTAGCGCCGTTGTGCCGGGGCCGAGGCTGGCTTCTGCCACCAGCTTAGCATCTGGATTATGGCTGCCGACTACGACAATGATCTTCTCACAACCAAGGCTTTTGGCCAAAGCAATCGTCCAAGCCATCATCGGGCGACCGCCGACAGGGTGGAGGACTTTCGACAAGCTCGACTTCATGCGGGTGCCGTGTCCAGCTGCAAGAATGATGGCGGCGCGCGCGCGAGACATGGGATTTCCTTCCAGGATGCAAGTGCTGATTCGGCTTGTGCCCAAACGTCTAGCCTTCTAGCCGTCGAACGGGCAGACAGGCCAGAGGCTAAACAGAAAAACCTTTCTGGGTCGAGTTGGCGAAAACCAAAGGACGATGGGACATGCGCGGAATAGATGGGCTGGCGATCTCGTTTGATCTAGACGGCACCTTAGTCGATACCGCGCCAGACCTTGTGCGCGCGACAAATGCCGTGATGGTGCGCGCCGGCCTGCCCGAGATTTCCCTAACCAGTGTGCGTGGTATGATTGGCCAAGGTGCCCGGGCCTTGGTAATCAAGGCAGGCCTTGCGGCCGGTGTTAGCTTTGATGAAGAGACATTGGCCATCCACATCGCCCATTTTTTGGAGGTCTATCAAGCGGGCCTGACGCAAGAAAGCCTGCCATTCGAAGGCGTGATCGATGTTTTGGAAACCCTGTCGGCCAAGGGGGCAATCCTCAGCGTTTGTACCAATAAGCCAGCGCATTTGGCCCAGCCAGTTCTCGAGGCATTTGATATGGTGCGCTATTTTAAGGCCATCGTTGCCAATGGACAGGCCGGTGTGAACAAGCCCGATGGTCGCCATTTGACCTATACGATTGAGGCCAGCGGCGGCAGCGTCGACCGGGCGCTGATGGTGGGCGACAGCATCACCGACCTGCAGGCCGCACGCAATGCGTCGATCCCGGTGGTGTTGGCAACTTTTGGCTACACCATAGAAAAAGCGTCCGCCTTGGGGGCGGACGCTGTCTTTGATCATTACCATGAGCTGCCTGATTTGATCGAGCAGCTTTTGATAAAATGATCTATGCGGCTTCAGTCGCAGCGCGACGACGTGGCAAACCATTCACCATGTCAGAGCGCACATCGGTACGGCCCGAACGCATCGCAGGAACGAAACCTTCTTCAACCAGATCAACGCTGACGTCATAGCCACGCTCGCGCCAATACTCTTGAATCTTCAGCTTCAAACGTCGTGCGCCGTCGTTCGTGCAAAAATCGCCTTCCATTTTGGTCCTCATTTTTTTCTGTTATTGATTAGGTGAGACAAACCCATAACGAGCATCGGTTTGTTTTGGATGGCGGCTTAAACTACACAAACCTGTCACATTCAAGGCAAAAATCGACGAATTTTGATGGGACCTAAAGCACCAAAAAATCATCAAAATGGGACTTGACATAAGATTTTCTCAACATGTCCCAAAATCGAGAAAAATCGCGGTAGAAACTTCCGATTTTCTCAACATATCTAGAATTTTTTTGGGATTTCTCGGTCGATTTTCATGATTCACCAGAACTCGGGACCCTCATTTTCCAAAGTAATAGGTGCTTTGCAAATTTGCATGGAACTGATTGCGATCGGTAAATCAGGGTGAAAACTGCCGAAATGAGCCGTATCAAAGGAAAATCGCCTGCCCTAACGTCACCTTTGGCCCACAAAATTGATTCCCATCTGCATCGATCTGGGGATAGCGCAGCTAAACTAAAAGCTCAGACCCACACACAACTTTGATGCGCGAAATCAAGGATTGGCACCTTCCCCTCTTGACGTTACCGACCCCAACCTTCATGACGCCGCCTCTCGCACTCAATGCCCCTTTGGCGGCAAGGCGGACGGGCGATTAGCTCAGCGGAAGAGCACTGCATTCACACTGCAGGGGTCACTGGTTCAATCCCAGTATCGCCCACCATAAAATCAATAACTTAGCTGAGACTTGAAACTGGGACTAAGATTTGGTCCCCATATGGTCCCCAGTTGGCTGAGTTTGGGTTCTCATTTAAAAACCAGAAAGCCCCAGCCCCAGACCTGACAGAACTGACAAATGGGTCATAAGTGGCGACGCTTGCCTGTCCATTCCCACGCGCGCATGTCTGGCAGGAACTGAGGCAAAGCTGAATATTGCAACAAATGGCAACAGCTACCGGCCCATGAATGCCCGCAGGCGCGCATATTGCTGACAAAATAGCCGACACCCTAGGCGGATTGGCGTGCTTTACCCCGCCATGCATCACGCGCGCGAACTGGTCCGAAAACTGTTAGCCGATTGGTGGAATTGGTAAGACTAGCCACGCCATACGTCACGCGCGCACTTGACCTCATTTCCCCTACCATTAGCCAGTCGCTCGCTAAGGCCTCGAGGCAGTCTGGTTTCAGCGGCGGTAGTATCTCAGATTGAGTTTCTCCTTGCGTCAAATTCGAGTATCAAGGCGAAACTTCTTTCCGAAAGGGGGCAGCAACATGCTCGAGGGCATGGCCGTTGACAAGTCAGAGGATATCGAACTTCCTATCCAATCGTAATAGAGCGAATTCGAGGAACACCTTCGGTTTTGCGATCAGGCAAAGGTTCTCGGTGATGCACAGATCCCGTTCACCATCAGAAATTCGAAACGTCTTGCATTTGGCACATTGTAGCCCGGAAGCCGCCGCTGCGTGGCTCGCCGAGCAACCAATTGAATATTGCTCGGTCTTTGGTACGCTGGAAACGCCGCTCGGCCGTCATCTCCCAGAATACATCCTGTACCGCCGGGGCGATCCGATAATTGACCTTGCGCTAGCTACCTATGGGCGGTCCCGCACCGTTTTAAGCAAACTATACGACCGCGCAGGTTCAGCGTTGAAAGCAGTTCTAGCTACCAACGGATCCCTTTTCGTGGGATCAGACCACGGAACCCGAATACCGCTGCGCGACCGCGATCCCAATCAAAGCCGCATTTGGAACATCGTAAGGCATGCGCCTTTGAATGAACTGCGCGCGCTTTGCTCGAATCCAGACATAGTGAGCGGGTTCTACCAAGCGCTCATAACCTCGTGGAAATCTGACGGTGAATCCAAAATCAGCGAGGAGCGGTTCCAGAGGATCGTCGGGTTTCTAGCGGACAATCCGCGTGTCGCCCAATCCAGAGAAGATAGCCGGGAACGTCACTACTTAGATGTCTCCGCAGATTATGAGTACCACGAGTTCTATGTCTCCGCTTGGGAGCTAGCGGCAACAGTCCCGGTCAACCTAGCGTGGGCGGAAACTCTCGCCCGGTTATACAGACGACTCCATCGACCGTATAACTGTCTCAAGGACATCGATGCCATCATTGCGCGCTGGCAAGGGACGGTAGCCGAATATGAGCCCGACCATTATCGCGGAGTTCGATCAAGCCTTGCTGCCGCATTCGTCAAGCCCAGCCTCTCTCAACTCCGTAGCGAGGATCCAGCCCGCCGCGATGCCTTTTTCAAGACCTTTGATCCAGCTAGTCCAGAATTCCGAGATCTCGACTGGAACGAATTCATCGAGCTGGACAGAAATTGGGACTTCGGCCTGTACCATAACATGAAGGTATGGTCGTCCCCGGTAGCCCGAACCAAGTTCAGGCAGTTGCTCTGGGAAGCTAGCAAAACCAACAGCGACCTCACTCGGATTGGCTTCTTCGACGAGAGACTAGGAGAAATGCAAGGTCTACACCCTGAATGGTTCATGGAAGCCTCCTCCAACCCGGAGGAGCCACAAACAAAGCTAGACAAGATTGACCGGCTTCGTTCCGAAATCCACCAGCTTCTCGATAACCTCGGAGAACGTCGTAACGCCATCGTCATCGGAGCGGGGCTTTTCATAGTTGGCCTCTTAATTGGCAATTGGATGTGATTACTTGCCGACAAGCTTAAACTAAGACACGACCTAAGGGGTCAATCCGTTGGCATCACTCGTAAGCGCCTAGCAGCAAAGCGGATTAAGGTCCTAGAAGTTAGGAATTGTTAGCAATTGATTGGCCCTCAGTGGTGTCAGGTTTCCCGCCCTGAATGTTCGCAATTGTTTGCAAACGAACGGCCCCCAAAACGGTCTGGCTCTCGGCGTTAAATGCTATCATTTGTTATCAATCGACGTTGCCTCAAGCCCCGCTGAGGCCCGGTAAGTAGGTTTACATTTGTTGACATACTTACCACCGCACACCCAGCCCACGCCTCACGATATGAGGCGCATGGAAAATGATGGCCAGATAAGCCCGCGTCGCCCGGCTGGGGACAGTCCCCCGCTCCCATGATCGAACGCTATCGACACTCAGGCCATAGATTGAGGCGAAGTCCTCACGCGATAGGCCCTCACGATCCCGAAGCGCTTTGACGTCGATCACATCAGGCACGCTTGCCGATCCTAGCGCCTCAAGGATTGGCGTCCGATTCTCAGACTTCCAAGGCAGGCGACGCAATAGGCGTTGGTCATTAATCCGGTAAAGCCTGCGCCCGTGGGCGTGGCCATTGCGGACAGGCGAAACTTGACCAGTTTGGACTTGGTTTTTCGACATCATTAGCCCCAGGAATTAGGTAAATTTATATACCTATATTGGGCAATTGTCACCCGTCCATAGTGGCACGCATATCCCGCAGCAGAATTAACATAATGCTCCTTTTAAACATCGTCTGGATCAGGCTCCCAAAGGAAAGGGTCATTTTTAGTTCTAAACCCATCTTCTCTACGTTTAGCCAAATATCTTGATAAATCTGAACCCGCATAAAGGTCCCCTGCATTGAATTTTTCCCAAAGCCTGAATTCTTCTTCCAATTCAGGATCTAGCTCCTGAACGTAGGAATGTAGACGGCTTATTGCAGTTTCAATGCGCTCAAGGCGCGCTTGCAGTGGATCTTCGTAGGTCTCCATTTGTCCGTCCGCTTTACGTCGACCAAGCACCGACATCAAAGCGGAGTCGAGGACGAAATAGAAAATCGCGGCTGGGATGATAATCCATGCAAACTCAAAAATGCTCTTGATCGTAGCCCAACTTTCAGGGTCAAGCACTTGCCAAGCAATTGCAGTCGCAATGCCAGTGGTAATCAAGGCAATCTCTCGAGATAGCTTGGGGCTAATCACCTTCCATTTCGTTGCTGTCATCATTCCTCTCCGCCGGAATTGGGGTGTTGCTCTTTTAAAAATAGTTCATCTATTATCGACATTTCGGACTGATCCTTCAGCCAGAAGCACTTCCAGAATAGTGACCCGCATAAGTTAGCGAATGATCGAGCACAAGAGTAATCTTAATGGACAGACTCCAAACCCTCCCGACCGTTCGCCAGAGAGAACTGAATAGAATTTTGGCTAAAAGCGCCACCCCATACTCACACGCGCCCGAGAAAACTGTGTTAGCGATTGTGTTGCAGGAACCCACCGCTCCTTGGATCGAGGGCCCCAAAGATTTGCACGCCCCCCTGCCTAAAATCGATGCAGGGCCAATCGCCAACCCCTACCCCGCTTTGATTTTGTCCCCATTGGAATCGGACTGACCTGATGCTGGAAAGGCGACTTATTCTTCATGTTCGGTCTGCTTGCGGCTTTCCACTTCATCGAGGTAAGCCTCACAACCTTCAATGACCGAATTGCTGTCAACTCTTCAGTGAAAATCACCAAGATTACACCAAGGGCTTTCAATCAACGGGTAAGATGCGGGTAGCGGCTCTCCAAAGGATTCCCGCGCGACTCACCCATACATCTTGAACGCAATGACAGCCAATATTGCAATCAGCACCCAAAAACGTTTTGAAGCGGTCGCTTGCATTCTTTCAATGGATTTTCCCATCACAATGAATGCCTCTGAGGATGTTACTCGTTCGACAAGTTCCCCAATCGAACTCGCGGTGACCAACTTTTTGTCGGCCTCATCGTCGGACCAAGCATTTTGTTTGAACCAGCCTGGGTAAGCTTTACTCATTATGCCGCGTTGACGATGGAAGTGGTAACTAAGAGAAACTACCCAGTCTTGCCCCTTGGAGAACTTTTCGCAGGCTTCCTCAAGCAAATCTCTAGTCTCGTACCTTTTCCAAACGTCTTCATTTTTTATGAGATAAGAGCAGGCGAGTAGTTCGTCTTTTTCGCAGGCGGCTTTAACCTGTTCTGCTGATAAATTCCCGACAAGGTAGGCCGCACATCTGATCGCGATATCATCATGTGCTATAATTGCGCTTAGCACTTCCTTGCCATAACCATCATTCGCCGCAGCAAGCCTCCCCAAACCGCAGCGGACCTCTTGGAAGGTGGTTAAATAGCCTTGCGCATTTTCTTCTTTGGATTTTTCCTGATCATCTGGGTCTGTCCACCGCGCCGCCATCTGCAAAGGATCAGTTTTAACAAAACGCGGGCAATCTAACTCTGCATAGAGACGCCCAAGGAGGGCTGGCCAAGGCGGCGTCATCTCGATCTTATCCGCCAACTCCCAAGCCGCGCGAACAGCATCGAGACGACGACCTTCCCAAGTCGAGGCGTCCCATACACTAAATCTGTCGGCCCACTGCATCATATTCCGACTGATGCACCACGCAGCACTCTTGCGCTGACCCTCGCTTAGGACCTGCCACACCCCTTTCATCTCGAAAAACTCCCTAATGGGAAAAGGTGGCAAAGCTGGATTGGAGAAAAGAGCCTTCAATTCGAGCTCTGAAAGCGCCGACACCCAGCTTAATCCATCGTCGCCATGTTCATGGTGAGGGTCTAAGAACGGGGCAATTTGATAAGAACTTGAGCGATAAACATTTTCATTCGAGAGGGTGGCGGTCCGTAAAATCTCATCATCTCGGCTGAAAAGCGTGCGCAGCACCTCGTCGCATTGCCCATACCGGGCTAAGGCCAAATCGATGAGACGATGCTTCCGGGCAAGCAGATTGGCCTCAAGGCAGTCGTCTGCGGGGTCGGTTGCCGACCATCTATTATGATCTCGCAGCCAATTTGCCACAGTTTCAGGGGAGCTCGCCAGAAGCTCCGCCTCTTTCAAAACAACCTTCAGATCGCGATTTTCGTCCATGAGCACGAAATTCGCATCGCGGACTTATCAATGCAACCTCTCAATGCAAACTTTGGAAAGAAACGACCGTTCGGTATCCCTATGCGGTCCATCCAAACTTTGGTTCTCCCAGCTAGGAAACCACAATCCCCATCACGGGCCCGAATGCTTGGATTGCGTTTAAGCGCTGTTCACAAGGGCGATCAGCTTGGGCAGCTTGGCTATAAATCCCGTCACCAGCTGCCGCCTGGTCAGTATCTTTGTTTCAAACAGGACTAGTGTATAGTTCCGCCGATTACTCCATGCTTCTAGGAAGTTTCATTATGCGGTCGGTTATTCAATTTTCATTGGCTTTGGGTTTGGTTGGCGGCATTTTTGGTTATGCGCCGTCGGTTGGTGCGCAGGCAGTTTCAGAGCGCCCACGTGAAGACAGCGCAACCGAGACAGAGTATCTCGAGGGTTTGGAGGCATACAAGAAAGGCGATTTCAAAGCGGCAGCTCAAAAATTCAAGCAAGCTGCCGAACAGGGTTCTCCTTTAGCGCAATGGGTACTGGGAGAAATGTATGCTTTAGGGCAAGGCGTACCGCAAAGCGATACGCTCGCCGCCGGTTGGTTTCGCAAAGCAGCAGATCAGGGCGACGCCAATGGGCAGGCTTTGCTCGGGTCGTTGTACGACATTGGCCGAGGTGTGCCCCAAGACCCCACAGCCGCTGCGATTTGGTACCGTAAGGCCGCTGATCAAGGCAATTCCGACGGGCAGACTTTGCTCGGAACTTTGTACGCACGAGGAAGAGGCGTGCCGCAAGACTTTGCGATAGCTGCGGCATGGTACCGCAAAGCTGCGGAGCAGGATAATTCCGAAGCACAAAGGAACCTTGGCAGCTTGTACTATTTGGGCGACGGCGTGCCGCAAGACTTTGTGATAGCTGCGGCATGGTACCGCAAAGCTGCGGAGCAGGGTAATTCCGGCGCGGAATGGATGCTTGGAACTTTGTATGAGGATGCCAGAGGCGTGCGGCAAGACTACGCCGTGGCCGCAAACTGGTATCGTAGGGCCGCTGATAAGGGTGAAGCCGTTGCACAGAGGTCACTCGGACTTTTATACATGTCTGGCCGAGGTGTGCCGCGCGACTTAGTGCAGGCCCACAAATGGCTTAATCTCGGTGCAACCGGCGGAGATACCAAAGCCGCCCAAACCCGAGACCAAATCGCTGGCCAAATGACAGCTTCCCAAATCGCGGAAGCACAAAAACTGGCGAGAGAGTGGCGTAAAAAGAATGAATAGAACACCGGCTTTATAGGGGAGCCTCAATTGGAGTTTGTTTTTGGTGTAGTTTTCAATATTGCCGGAGTGATCGCAGCTGTATTCTGCTTTTGCCTAGGTTGGACACTTCTGTTTCGCAGTATTGCAGAAGAAACACGTCACTTAGATCGCGGACCTGCACTTTTTGGTGGGCTGTTTCTTCTCGCATGTCTTGTTGCATTGGTAGCTAATGGAGTTTAGCGCATGTCCGGTCATAGTGTTCGCGACAAGGTTTGGCTAATGCCGTCGGTGTATACACTATCACGCTCCAACTAAATCCATTAGCCATCAGTGCCGCCCATAGCCCGATAAGCGACTTGCGGGCACCTAAGCGGTAAGATACGCCGCGATAGGCTAGCCTGCATTGGTGAGCTTTAAGAGCTGCAGACCTCATTCCAGATAGTCCGCCCTGCTCCGCGCTTGGTATCATATTGGATCGACCTCGAGCCTATAACTGTGACCTTACCACCATCAGCCAAAGCCTCAGCGACAAACCAGCCGATTCCGCGCTCATCTAGCCTTTGCCAATGGTCCCCCACCGTAAACAGCCTTTCAGCGTCCCAGCCTAGGCGCTCTAGGTCATGAGCGTATCGGTCCCCAAATATCAGGATCGCGTCTAAGCGCTCCCGCCATTGTGCCCGCGTTAGGCCTTCCGGTGGGCGGTCTGGGTGAAGTGCCGAAAACACCCTTGACCATGCTGAAGGCAAGCCTCCACCGAAGCGCATAATCCCTTCGCGTTCTGGGTCCGGGATAGAAACAGGGGCAGGCGCTAAAGGTGCCTCATTTTCTTCCAAGCGCCCCACTTGGTTACTGACAGAACTGACAAAAGCCCCTTCTGTCAGTTTTGTCAGGTCCCTTGTCTGGGGTTCTGAGTTTTTTAAGTGGGCCTTCAGCATGGCTAAAGCGCTAAGGCGGCTCATAGGTTTAACCCCCTTGGATTGACTACCCACATTTCAGAAGGTGCCCCGCCTGTCTGGACAATCTCGGGGACTATCAAGCCATGTTCCAATAGGACTGCCAGAGCGCCCCTTGCTTCAGTGGCGTTGGTTAGGCCAGTCCATTGCTTTCTGTAGGCGTCACGGGTGCTAAAGCGATGATCTAGCCTGCCATCCTTTATCCGCTTCCAGAGTGTCCTAGCGGCCTCCTTCTCAGGCTGAAGCGCAGCCCCATAGAGCCGCTTGGCGTGTTCCTTTAGGTGGTCTGCCCAAGAGATGGCCCGAAAGAGTGACGCCTCACCGATAGGCCCTGAGTGCCCGTCTAGGACATGACAAATCAAAGCCAATTGCGGCACAAGGCTTCTGTGTTTCCCGAAGTGCGATTCTAGCGCCGGGCTTAACTCACCAGACCGTAACTCATTTTCCATGTCTGATAGCCACTCCAGAAAGTGAACCTGCGCTTGCTCATTAAAGCGAAGGGTTGGAACCTTGGCGAAGGTCTCAAGAGTCGCCCCGACGCTTTCAGGCGTAAGATTGGCTAATCGGTCAAAGGCTTCATTGGCTTTGGTCCTAGCAAAGCTATCGGGATAGCGGTCCACTTCAAAGTAGCCTCGATCTTGGTCTGGCCAGACTGCCATCCCGAAGCGTTGCAAAAGGCCGTCATCCTGTGATCCGCCCTTATTAGCATCCCGCACGAACTCAGAGATTTTGCCGGGCTGGGTGCCACCTAAGAGGCTAAGGCAGACATTCGGGAGGATAACCTCTCCCCGCATAATCCGGCTGAACTTATGCGGCTGGGTGCCGTTCCATCCTGTCAGATAGAAGGCCCGATCCGCCGCCTTATCTTCACGCCTTAGACCCGTAAGAAGGCCCATCATCTCATCTTGTTCGACTAGCAGGCCGCTTGGATTGTCCCCGACTGCCACGCCAAGCGCCTCATAAGTGGCGTCGTTGATAATCCGAATGATCCTGCGCGCTCTCGGTGGTTCATCAGGATAGAACCCCGACACGTCGCTATCTGGGTCTTTCCTGAGCGCTGCCTTAGCCTTAATGTCCGCGTCCTTCTTGCGCGCCTCATAGGCCAGTTTGGCCTTTGCGTAGGCCTTAGCCGTCTCAGCATTTACTTCAGTGGCTTCCACATCTAGCCGCTTGAGTGGCTTTAGCATTTCAGACATAGAAGGCGACTTCTTGCTTGAAGGGCGACCGATAATTAGGCCCCAAACATTGGCAACCACCATCCAATCATCTTCACGCTTTGGCCGAATGCCGACTTTAGCGCCGATCAAGCTACCAGCCGCCACCATCGCCGAAACCGCCGGAAAGTCTAACGGGCATTGCATCCGCTGTTGGGTGTCGCAGACCCAATCCCGCAGCGCATCCGGCAATAAATCTGGGTCCAACTTGGGGACCGGGTGAAGTGCATCGCTAAGCGCCTCAGGGACTGGCCAAGCGGCATCAGAGGGAAATGGAATTACTGGACCGTTCATTGCGCGGCCTCCTGTAGCTTGCCAGCGCGTGCGCGTAGCGTGTCGTTGAAGTCCTTGTGGTTATCTGGTGCCATCGCAAAGCCTGCGACCCGTGCCCCTAGACGTGTGAGAGAGATTGCAGCCGCTTCAGCGGCCTTCTGGCCAGTGCCAGACTTATCGACATCGACACCCAGCGTAACGCTTTCAACGCCATCCCAAGGCCTCCAAGCCTCGACACCACCAGCGCTCAAGGCCGCGACTGGGGTAAGTCCAAGCAAAAGACCCGCGCTTAGGGCGGTCTCTATGCCTTCAGCTAGAACCACGTCAGACCCAGACCCCAGCCTAACGCTAGCACCCATAAAGCCCGCACCCAGCATCTTCTTGCCGTTTGCGCCTACGGATTGGATCTTCCCCGAGCCGTCATTTTCAAGGAACGTCGCATGAATGCCGACAAACTCCCCAAGAGGATCAACAGCGCGTGCCACCAGTGCCGGATAGGTGAAGGCAGACTTGACCCCAAATAGGGAAGATAGCGCGGGATGGAAGGCCAGATTCCCAGCCTCCACCGCCTGTTGCACAATCCCCCCAGGAATTGCCCTAGCCTCGACTAGATAGGCCTCAGCGACTGTGCCTAGAAGCGGTTTAACGCCACGCCAGACCTCAAGCGCCTTAGCCCTTTGCTGTGCCGTCCGTTCGGCTTTCTCGACCGCTAACTGTGCGGCCAGTGTTGCCGCGAATGCCTTGCGGTGGAGGCCGTCCGGGCGTTGGTAATCGTTGTCGGCAATGCCTAGCCTGTCTTTCACATAGTCCCTGCATAGCTTCCAATCGTCTCCGGCGAATGAAGTGACAACGAAGTCAGTAGGCCCACTAAACCGGATAGACAGGGACCGATCCTTAGGGGAATGGGAAGGACCGGGACAAACAATGCTAACCCCTGAAACCTCACCACCCAAGCGCTTAGCTATCTCATGAAGATTCATGGCCGCGCCTCCCGCATTGAATGCCCAACCCGACACCACGCATTGAGGCGGACGATAGGGAAGGCATTTGATCCGCCATCTCTGGCAGTTGGTGGATTATAACGACATGAGCCCTCCCAATTCGAATTTGGATGGCTAGCAAAGAACCGGCATTCGCCGCACCTAACGAAGCCATCTCCCTCTATTTGCTTTTCTTCAAGCCGAGAGACTAGCTGCGCAGCCAACTCCCCGGCGGACTTCCAACCCTTCGAGCGATTAGGGTCCAATCCTTCGAGTCTATCAAAGACAAGGGGGCGCTGACGTTGCCCAATAGATTGATCTTTTGATCTACTTTTGCTAGAAGGTGACGCCGCGTCATCAATTGGCATCATCTTCTTAGCCCGGCGAGCGTCCATCAGCGTCGCCGGGTTAACTATGCGGTTCATAACTATGCCGCCACGGTCTGAGACGTGTTAGCCCGTCGATCAGCTTCAAGCCAATCTGCTACATCATCAAATCGGTAAAAAACGCGGGCACCACGTTTGCAGAAAAGCGGACCACCGCCGCGTGTTCGAAGTGTGCTTAGAGTGGCAGCACTTAGGCCGAATCTTTCAGCTATGGTGCGAGTGTCACCATACAGGGGGAAGTTGTCTTGCATTTTGTAAGCTCCGAGCCCTATGCCGCAAGAGGCGGCATTTCTTAGCTCAAGCCATCAAATATCATCCGACCCCCAAGTGATTCACAGGCTTTGATATTAATCAAACGCGTTTTCTTCTTACAAATTAAGTTTCTGAATCCAATGATTTTTCAAATTTTCGGAATTCGTCCCAACATTTGCGAATCGTGGGATCGGAAATGTTGAGAATCCCATAGCGCTGCTTTATTTGTTCGCGGGCACGGCAGATTATCTCGGGCTGAAGACCTTGTGGCTTCGTTGTCCTGTATTCGCGGAGTCGTGGCGCGTTTCTTTCGCCATCCATATTCCAATTTGTCGCGTCCCTTAGTTCCGTCTCGACATCATACTGGTGCGTGGAAAATGCTTCGGACCCTAGATACTCAGAGCGCTTACTTTCCAGAATTTTTGCTTGCTCCGCAATCAACGCCCGATAACCTTCCATAGATGGGTCATTTCTTATGGTGTATTCTAGTTTTTCCTTGATAGCCTTTCTCCACTCGACTTCGCAAAATGTACCTACCCAAAGCCTTTGAATGTAATCTAGCTTAGGCGGTCGCCCCGCCCCCGAGCGTTTGCCCCCTCTGGTCATTACGATTTCCTAGCCTCAGTCTGGTCTTGGCTTGCTTCCCGAATATACCGCCCCGCAACAGCTTCTAACGCCTCCACACCAGCACTAGCCGCAAAGTGGGCGTATCGTGCCGTTGTCTGAGGCCGTGAGTGGCCAAGGACCTTGCCGACCACCGCAAGGCTTTGGCCGTCAGCTACTGCCCAGCTTGCTAGTGTATGACGCAAAGTATGAGGAGACGCCCCCTCCACACCAGCCTGCTTCCAAATCTTTGCCCAAGCCCGCTTCGGTGGTTCGATTGGGCCTAGGCGGTCAGCCTTTGGAAAAACATAATCACACTTTCGAGGGATGGCGGACAAAATTGAAATTGCCTCAGATGGTAATGGCACCGCCTTTGGCTTTGCGCCGCCGCCAGTTTTATGTCGCAGCGGTGGCAACAAGAGCAGACCACGCCGCAAATCTACCTCAGGCCATCTAAGCCCAACGATCTCGCCCCGCCGCGCGCCTGTTAAGGCGAGAAGGCGGAATATATTGGCCGCATCCGCCCCGATCTCTTTTTCCGCCTGCAGTGAATCCACCGCCGCCCATATCGCTGCAGCCTCCACCTCGGAGAGATAGCGCTCTTTTCCGCCTGTCTTGTAACGCGCGACCCGCTTCGCAACATTTTCCGCGACAAGCCCATGAGCAATGCACCACTCAAGCCACGCCGAGACGGTGAGCATTGCACGCGCTGCAGTCCCTACCCCGCCGGAAATGCGCGCTAGGCCACGCTTCTTAGTCTTTAGGGTTTTTGCGGTTTTTCCAGAGGCTACATCTGCCTGCCACTTGGCCAAGTCCGCACTAGTTAGATCGGCAAGCCTTTTAGAGCCAAGGATTGGCACCAAGTGGCGCTCAAGGCCGACCCTATCGCGCTCCCAAGAACTGGCTCTCTTGTCTGGCTTGTCTTGCTTGCCAAGGGTCAAATAGAGTTCTGCAGCCTCAGCCACGGATACGCTCGCAGCATCGGCCAATCGTTTCTTAGATTTGTCGCCCTGAGGATCGCCGCCGCCTGCCACAAGCCCGGCAATCCGTTTTGCCTCTTTGCTTGCTTCGTCTGCCGTCATCGGACCAAGGTCCCCGATCACATAGAGGCGCTGGCCTTGGGGCGCGCGGTAACGGAACTCAAAGGTCTTTCGGCCAGAGGTCCGAACTCTAACGCGAAGTCCCTTCACTTCGTTGTCCATCACCACATAGTCTTTTTCCGGATCAGGCAGAAACCCATCAAGGGTTCGCTTGTTTAGTCTGGCCTTCTTGCCGGGTTCGCGCGCAACCATTTTCTACGCCTTTTGAATTTGGTCCCCATATGGTCCCCACTGGTTCTCAACTCATAACACATCATCGCAAACCCTCGCAAGTTTGGTTCTCAATTTAGTGTCTGTTTTATAGGGTTTTTTCAAATGAGCACTGCACTCCGCAAATCCACGCAAACCCCCTGCAACTGCATTCACACTGCAGGGGTCACTGGTTCAATCCCAGTATCGCCCACCATTTAAACGCACCGTTGGAAGGACACTTGGTGTTTTCCAGACGGCATGCGCCCTACCCTTCTGTTCGATCTAAATTTTCAGTGAAGTCCGCACCAAGTTTCAGAATAGCTATGTGTTGCGCGACGCCGTCGGCGTCGGGAACACCCCGCCGTTCGTCGCAAATGATCGACAGGCCGGCTGTTTCGCGATTGCGCGGCGACTTACTCGTCTTGGGAACCGCAATAAATGGCCCCTGAAGCTACGTTCACTCGGTCAAGGTTGGAATAAGCACCTTGCTGGCGATTGCGTCTGCGAGCTTCGTTACCAGTTGAGTGTTGCCTTCAGTCAGTGTGCCGCCGACCATGAAGCCTGGCCACTCTTTGACCTTGAGCCATCCGTCAGCGGGGCCGTCCGTATCACTTCCAATCATAGCCGGGTTGCCAAAGAACACGAGCAATTTGCGTTTCTGATCAATAATGTTCGGATCGTCCCATTTGGCGCGCAGCCCGTCATAGGTGCGCGGCATCTTCGTGGCAGGCGGATAGTCCGGGTTCTTCAAGCTTACAGAGTGGCCTGGCTTGTGCGCGGTGATGTCTGTCCACACGGCGATGACGGGATAGACTGCCTGCAACGGCTTGGTGCCCCCGCTGGGGAGATCGCCAACCTTCGCCCAGTTCGAGTCCATAGCCTCGTTCACACATTCAAGCCCCGACTCTGGCAAGTCCGCGCCTCCAGTAGCTTTTTCCGGGCTCACGTAGGCGCTGAAGCTGGTTCTCTCGTCCGGGAGATTGAAAAATGCGGACGACTTCATCGGCGGAATATCTCCAACCCCCTTCCAGTATTCGGGATGGGAAGAATCTATCAATACCCATGACGTGCCGTTATACCACCATCGATTCGATCCGGTGAGGTTTGTCCCGCCATAGTCGCGATAATAGATGGCTCGAACGCGCATGACATCGAACGCCTTGATGCCGCGCGTCTCCAACTCTGCGGTAAGGTTGGCTTCAAGGTCGAGCGCGTTTGTCTGGACGGCCTTTAAGGTCGACCCCATTGAACCGGTCGCATCAATGCACATAACAATGTCCAATTGGCGAATCTCTGGCCGCGCAATAGCGGCCGTTGCCCGTAAGGTCGAGGAAAAACTGGGGAAGCCGACGATGCCTGCAAAACGCGTCGGGATGACGATATCCGCCCGCCCTTCGATACGCTCCTTATCTTCCGTCATCACGAATTCTTTGTGGGAGACCATTGCAAGTTCATTAAATGACAGGTTCGCATTAAATTGACGCTCTGCAATCTGTGCCCGTTCGCTGTCCTCATCATCCAATCTGGCTGCAGCCAGTGTCCCCGCATCGACAGCCGCCTGAAACTTGGTCTGAATACTGGACTTCTCGGTATAATCCATCGTCATCCCGACCATGAGCACAACCGAGACAGATAGGAGCGCGAACGCTACTGCTAGCGAACCGCGAGCATCTATATTGAACAATTTGATGCGAGCGAGCAATTTCGAGATCGTCATCTTCCGAACCCCAAGGTCTAAATGGACAGCAGCACTAATTGAGATTTAGAAGCATTCAATAACCATAGAGACTTAAGAAATTGAGAATTCAAAGTATCAAATTTTAAGATAACAAATGTATTCCTAAGCAATGCGCTTCGCGCATTAGGGGGCATTCCATCTGGAATGCACCACCTTCAAGCCACGCCTAAATTTGATCAAATTAGTTTTTCGGATCGTGTCCCACGGCGTGGTGTAACAGCGGCGTCATGATGTAGCCGGTTTAGGGCTGAGTTGATCATGTTCAGGGGACTGCGCTGAGCATGACGATGGGATCATTGCTTAAAGGTGCGAGAGTTTC
>VYLP01000076.1_pt1 | contig 55722 bp, 45 predicted proteins | sample 5114311 | NCBI WGS metagenome assembly VYLP01 (sample SAMN12291775, study PRJNA351875) | freshwater metagenome | isolation source: freshwater lake | place: USA: Michigan, Lansing Lake | collected 2013-08-14 | reverse complement strand
CAACTTGGATCACACCCGATCTGTCACGAAGGTCTACAAAGATAACGCCACCTTGGTCACGAAATCGGAATGCCCATCCAGCAAAAAACAACTGTTTGCCGACGTGAGAATCACCTACGGATTCTGCTTGGATTCTATTTTTATATTCTTGTTCTATCCAGTTTTTCAAAGTAAATTCCTTTATATTGGGACGTTGTCGAATCGAGATATTTTTGGGTTGAACATAAGTGGGAAATCGCCCGTAGCTCCCGCTCTGTTTTTTGCAATAATGATTTCAGCCATACCTTTTTTATTGGGCTCAAGCTCTTCTGGAGGTTTCACAAGTTCTTCACGGTAAATAAAACATACTATATCCGCATCCTGTTCTATGGCACCAGACTCCCGTAAGTCGGAAAGTTGTGGACGTTGGTCTTTTGATCTTGATTCAATGGAACGGTTCATCTGTGAGAGAGCGATCACGGGGCAACCAATCTCCCGAGCCATCTGTTTTAAACCTCTGGAAATACTCGCGACTTCCTGCTGACGTCCCCCCATAGCCGATTTAGGATCGCTCATAAGCTGAAGGTAGTCAACAATCACGAGACCGATGTCTTCTGTTGTGCGAAGCTGTCGGATTCGCGCAGAAAACTCTTGTATTGTCAAATAACCAGAATCGTCGATAAAAATACTAGCAGTCGTAATTGTCCCGACTGCATCTTTAAGCTGACTCATCTGCGTTGGAGTAAGAGTTCCCGACTTGATAGAATATGAATCAATACGAGCTTCCGCACTGAGTAATTTCAACTCTAGTTCAAGGCGACTCATCTCTAAAGAAAAGATAGCAACAGTTTTATGCTCTTTAAAAGCCACATTCGCGGCAATATTGAGTGCAAAGGTAGTTTTACCATTGCCAGGCCTTGCGGCAAGGATCATCAATTCGTGTGGTTTGAGCCCAGTCGTTGCCAAGTCTAACCCCTGGTAATGGGTCTTTAGACCCGTGATACCGCCACCGCTCTGCGCATTTTTGACCACAGTCATCAAATACTCAATCAGTGTGTTTGCATCTTCCCTTACTTTACGCAAACCCTTCGATCTCTCTTGGCGAGAGATGTCCATTAACGACTGTTCAATAAAACTAAAGAGTGTATCGTTCTCTCCTGGCTCGGACTTAACTTTGTCCATCGCCTGCGATAGGCTTTCCAGATACTTGCGCCTGTCGCTTACTCGTTTAACGCGTTTAATGTAAAAATCTAAGGATTGAGAGGGAACAGTGTCTTTGTAAAGTGATGCAACGTACTCTAAGTCTTTTGTTTCATCTTTGAAAAGATGTTTCTCCCGCATATGACTTGTAACGGTGATAAGATCGAGAGGTACACCGTCTTGAATCAGATCCAAGATCGCAGTAAAGATACGTCTGTTATTTTCTAGGTAGAAATCTTCGGGGGCGAGCCCCATGTCTTCCTGCCCTGCGACACCGCGCACGAGCAGGGAGCCAATTAGGTTCTTCTCAGATTCTATCTCCTGGAGAGGGTTAGAATTCATAGAAGTATTGGGGAAAAGATTAAGCTTCTCCGGTTACTTTAACTTGGATTTGTGGGGCTACACCTTCTGCCAAACGAACTTTGATTTTGTACTCACCAACATTTTTTAATGGTTCTCCTAAATCAAGTTTGCGTTTATCAATTTCTACACCAGTTTTTTTCATTGCGTTTGCAATGTCTGTTGCAGTGACTGAACCAAACATCTTGTCTTTTTCACCGACTTTAACTTTGATTTCATACGACTTTCCGTCAATGGATGCCGCCAAATCTTTCATTACTTTTACGCGTTTATCCCTTTTGAGATTGGCGAGTTTTTTCTGGTGGAGTGCCATCTTGGTATTGCCATCGTTTGCACGAACAGCAAGTCTACGTGGAATTAAAAAGTTACGAGCGTAACCATCTGCCACGTCTTTGATATCTCCAGCATCACCTAAATTTAAAACATCTTTCTGTAATACTACTTTCATCGCGTATCTCCTAAAGAACCTTGTGAGGAAGTAATATGATCGCGCGTGCTTTTCTGATCTCACGTGCCAAAACTCTTTGGTGTTTTGCACATGTACCTGTAATGCGACGTGGGATGATCTTGCCACGGTTTGTTACAAAACGTTCTAGTATGTCAACTCGTTTGTAATCAAGACCAGCAAGGAGTGCTTTGTCGGCGCAGAACTTACATACTTTCTTTTTGTATTTTGCATTTTTGCGACCAAATTTGCCTTCTCCATCTTTACCGCGAAAGCCACCTTTGTCGTCATCGTCCATGGAATCCATATCACGGGAATCCGATCGTTTATCGTCTTGTAGTTCACTCATTGTCATTACCTATTAAAATGGAATGTCTTCGTCTCCGGCAGAATATTCGTCATAACCACCACTTGGTCCGGAATCATAAGTGGGGGCAGAAGAGTCACCTCTGTCAGGTGATGATCCACCACCTGTACCTCCGCCAAGAAGTTGAGCGGACTCAACATAAATGCGGATCTTTGATGCTTTCTTACCTTCTGGAGTCTCCCAGGATTGTTGTTGGAGTCTTCCTTCAATCGCAACCTGTTTGCCCTTTCCTGCATACTGCTTAAGAATGTCAGCTAACTTTCCCCATGCGACACAATCGAAGTAATTTGTTTCTTCCTTTTTGTCTCCGTTGGAAACATAAATACGATTACTTGCGAGTGAAAAGTTCACAACAGAACTTCCGTTTACCGATTTAAACTCGGGATCACGCGTCATGCGTCCAATCAACATAACTTTGTTAAGGTCATTAGCCATTTGAGCGGATCACTAAGGTTTTTAGGATGTTGGTGTTTAGTTTGAATTCGTGTTCAATTTTAGCGATTTCAGACGGTGCACCTTGGCACTTGATCAGTGTAAAATGACCATTTTCGTCGGAACCGATTGCATGCCAGAGTCGTTTTGAACCCCAGTCTTCTTCATTCTGAATCGTGATGGCGTGTTTTGAAAGAATGTCTTTTACAGCATTCTTTGCTTCCTCAACAGCGCCTTCACGAAGAATATTCGTGATTTCGTAGTTTCTCATTGTTTCTCCTATGGGTATACCCTCGTGACTACTTTGTGCCGAGAGTAGAAGAATTTAAATAGTGATAGGGATAGGGTTTTTCGTGTGGGAGTCAGGGTCAATGGAATTTCTTCTTGGAAGCTGGGAATTGACTGATTTCCTGGTATTTTCAAATCGAATGAAAGAAAAAATCAATTTCCCGGAGGTCTGGGGCCTAAGTCTGGGCATCTTCCTCCTCCTCTATTCTGGTTTTCTCAATTATTTTTCTCCAGCGGAACCTTATGCGGAAACGCACTCGGGATTTCGCTCCCCCATCATCGCATTAGAAACTGCCGAAACTCCCAAACATGTGCAAGACATCATCGGAACAATCGATACTGAAGAATTCCCTGGACTTACCAAAAACTACCGGATATTAAACTATTTTGATTTTGGTTTTATTTTTTGTTATATGGCGTTTCTTGCATATACGGGGCATTATGCGGGAAGAAGAGTTAGGACAATATTTCTTCGCATTTTTTTAGGGATGATTTTGTTACTGGTCATCGGAGGCTTTTGCGATCTTGTAGAAAATATTTTAATCCTCAACCTGCTTGACTCAAAGAATGCGGAAGAGATGCTCCCATCTTTAGAATATCTGAAATCCACAAGTCAAATGAAATGGTTTTGTTTACTCACCTATTCTGCAATCGTCGGTATCTATTTTTGGTTATACGAAAAAGGTTTTTTACTTCGATTTTCATCTGTTATGTTACTCACCTCATTTTTTTTGGGATTGTTTTCGATTGTAAGGATACATTTGCTTGAGATCGCATTTGCATTTATGGCAATTGGTTTACTTTTGGCTTGGCTTCAGTATGGTTTTACGCTCGCTTTCAGTTCCTTAGCCAAAAAAACATAACCTCGTCCGCCTGAGATCACTAGTTCGGTTCCTAAATTTTTACAAAGCAAGGCATACTCTCTTAAAAATTCTTCCGATTCAACTGCACTGAGTGGCGAAAAATATTGGTCTCCTGAAACACTTTGGTGTTTTCCAAAAACAGGTATCACCTCGACACATACAATTTTACCGTTGAGAAAATGGAGAACCACCGAAACATTGTGCTTCAAATACATATTTTTGGATCCAAAAAGAAAATTCCCTAGAGAATAAATGGCTACTCCTTTTGGAAAAACTTCAATCCCTTGCGGGACGTGAGGATGATGTCCGAGAATTACTTGGTATCCAGCACCTATCAAGTATTTCGCTGTCTTCCTTTGCACGTCCGTTGGTTCAGGGCTATATTCAACTCCCCAGTGCACAGACAATAAATTGACTTGATTCGGTTTTGATCGTTTCGCAAGCCTTTCTGCAAGAGGTACTCGAAAGTATGCGGCACCAGGATTTTTTTGAGTCGCAAACAAACGAGTTTCACCAATGTCTGAAAAAGAATAAGTTCGATACTCCCAGTTATCTTTTTTGAAAATTAGTGGTTTTAGACTTTCCTCCTCATTCATGCCCGCACCAGCAAAACTGATCTTATAATCTTCAAGCGATTGTAAGGTGTCTTTCAATCCAGAATCACCAAGATCCATTGTGTGGTTATTACCCAAAAAAACCCCGTCTATCTGCAACATGGAAAGCACTCGAAGATCTTTTGTTTCTCCATAAAAAACATAAGATTTCAACTTATCCACAGTCGGAGTTTTGCGAAGTATCGGTGTCTCTAAATTTAACATCCGATAATCCATGTTATATAAAAGAGATATAAAACCACGAAAAGGAAAAAGTGGATCTTCACTTTTCATCGCATCTCTAACACCCCAATTGAACATCACATCTCCCCCAACCCATACCTTTGTCGAATTCGGAATTCGAAATCCACTACCAGTTGAGGTAGTATATCTGTAATAATCGTGAAATGGAGGCGTAACTACGGGCTCATATTCTTCTTCCGGTAGGGAATCAGAAAAAGCTACAAATGGTAAAAAAAGTAAAAGGATTCCTGAAGCAAAAAATTTAGAAAATTTTGGAATGTGATTCCTCAAATCAGAACCTAAAGACAGAGTCTTGCACATCTGTTTTTATTATCTTTTTCATGGTAATAAGTATAAGAGCATTTTCTTTCTCATCATTCAATGTCATCACTTTTGAAAGTATGGACTTTGCAGGATGATTGTGTTTGGGATCTTTCTCCTTTACTAGAGAGACTGCCTTTATCCCCCGTTTTGTGCTTGATAACTCAATTCGAGAAGGAAGGCTATCTACAAAAAAATATTCGTAAACACCATCTGCTTTCTCTACAAGGATTCGGCCATCCTTCGCCATAAAACGCGCTTTAGATGAGAGAATTTCAGATTGAAAGGCTCCAGATAAATACTGATAGATAACAGGAAACGGTAACTGTATTTGTTTTTTAGTATTCGGGTCTTGTAAATACAAATCCCCCATAGGTTGAATCATAGGCTTTGTCGCCCCAGAAGGTTTGATTGAAATTTCTGTTGGTGTAGCAATCAATTCGGAAAAAATGAGCCCAAAAAAAGTATCCATCAATTGGATTTTTAGTAAACCTCCAGGTTTAGAAAAGAAAATCTTTCCATCGATATTAAAGGTTTCTTTTTTAGGAACTAACACTTGAATGTTCATAGAAAATTCGCCACGGAACGAAGTAAAACTTTCATTCTGTGCAGAAATACCACTTAACAAGCTCTTTGCGAGTGGGTCTGAAGGGGACGTATATCGACTTGTATCTCTTCCAATAAAATCGACTTCATCCACCTGCGGTGATTTACAAAAAAGGAAAAAACCCAAACTAAAGCTTAATAAAATTCGAATCATTGGTTTAACTCCTTTTGAATTTGGACTAACTTGGTATTAATTTTAGCGATCTCTTTAGGATCTTTACCATTGCTATATAAAAGCGCCTTGTTAAAATAGAATTCTGCTTTTACTAAATCTAAGGACTTGCGATATACATCACCCAAATGATCATAAATCACGGAATCTTGTGCATCTCTTTCTATTGAGATTTGTTCTGCAAAGTGTAAATGGAGTAAGGATTCGGGTATACGGTTTTGACGAAAATAAATCCAACCTAAACTATCTTGGTAGGCCGCATTATCTGGTTCCAGATCTGTTGCCTTTAAAAGTAATCTTTCCGATTCTTCTTTTTGTAAATTCCTTTCTGCATATAAGTAACCTAGGTAGTTATAGGAGTTGGATGATTCTGGGCTAATATCAATGGCATTTAAAAGTAACTTTTCTGTACTTTTAAAATCGCCTAATTTATCATAACAGATTGCTGTATAAAAAAGATAATTTGGATTTTTGGGTTCCAACTCCACCGCTTTTTTGAAGGAACCGAGTGCCAGTTTATGGTTCTCTTTTTGGAGATAAATGGCACCCTTTAAATAATGATAGGACGCTTGGTTCGGATACGCTTTGATTAGATCTTCAGAAATTTTTAATGCCTCGATGTGTTTATTCACTTTTTCGTGAATCAGTAAGTAAGCCAATCGATACTTTAAATCCGTTTTGTTTTGTAGATCAGTGGAAAGTTCTATCGCTTTACGCATATCCAGGATTGATGACTGGATTTTTTTCTGAGCTTCTTTGCACTGGGATCTTTTTTCGTATAACGAGACTACCTCTTTTTCAAAATCCTTATGCATAAGGGCAAATTCTAATGCCTTTGAAAATAAATTCTCGGCAGTTTTATATTGGCGATATTGATAGGAAAGCGCACCAGCATCTACGAGGGATTTATAATATTCTTGTCTTTCGGTTTGCGGGATGAGCTCCGAATGAAGAATTCTTGCTGAAAGTCGGTTGGGATTTTTTGCCAAAAACTGACTTACCAACTCAAGGAGGCCTTCCTCTTCTCCATTTAAGTATTTTGAAATATACTTTAATATGCCTTCTTGCGAAAGTTTCTTTTCAACCTTCAATTGTTGGAAATAGCCCATAGCAAAGGCGCGCGAATCAATGAAATACATCTCTCCTAGCATACTCGAAGCATCAATTTCTCTTGGATTTGCACTCCTAATCGAAGTGAGATATTTTTTTGAGAGTCCAAATTCACCTAACGTGAAGTAAAGTTGAGCAATGCGAAACTGAACATCTAGATCGTTGCCAGCAAACGACAAATAACGATCATAATGATAGATGGATTTTTTTTGATAGTCCAATCTATAATTGAGATCGCCTAAAAATTTCAAGACAGTAGGTTTGAGTTTTGAGTTTGTATCTCTTTTTTCAATTACGTCTGATAATGCGATAAAATGTAAGATGGAACGATTCCACTGTTTTAAATCATAATATATGTTTCCAAGATAATAGAGAAAGTCGAAATCAAAAGGATAATGTTTCAAATTGGATGAAAGTACGTTTCCAGCTGCTTCTAAATCTCCTTTTCTTAGTAAAATTCTTGTTTTTAGAAGGATGGCTTCTCTAGGTACAACGTCAGGAGATTGGAACATCTGATAAGACTGCTCACTCCAAAGTAGAGCATTTTCCAGATCAGCTAACTCAAGATAACTGTTTGCAAGCGAAAGTGCGCTCAAATAGGTAGGTCCCAATTTGTTTTCAGAACGACATGTATGAAATTTTTGGAAAAATAGGACGGCCGCCTCGTGATGTTTTTTTGCCTCTTCTGGTTTGCGAAGGTCGGTTTTATGGAAACCAGACCTTTGTTCCAAATAAGCCCGAGAAAGGAAGTATTCAAAAGGCGTTTTTGAGTCTATGAGGCTACAACTCAGCCGTTCTTTGCCTGGATTTGCAGAAATTGCCAAGGAGGAGAACAGAATGAGTAAGAAAAAATGGTAGAAACGTGGGTTTGTAAGGTTAATTGCTTGAAACATCCGTGGATTCCGGCAAAGTTCGGGAACAGGGACACTCCTTGAACCAGATCTTCCGAGAAAATTTAAAATACATTCTGGCTGTTCTCTTTGTTTGGGCAATCACTTTCCCAATGGTTTTACAAGACAAAGACGATATTCTTGCTCGTTTTAACATTTGGTACAACGATTTATTTTTAAGCTATCCAGACAGATTGAGGATCGCGCACAAATTCATTCAGAAAGGCGATGAAATCATACAAGGGCGAAAGGAACTTTCCAGTAACCCCTTTTCGAAAATTACTGCCTTTTTCTCTGGCGAAGACTTGAACAAAGCAATCACCCTTCCCTTAGATCTAACTCTTATGGAAAAGGCATGTCTTTACTACAGGTCCAAGGAACACATCGAAGAAATCTTTTTGGAACCTACTTGGAGAGAAAAGGCACAAGAATGGAATTCTCCACTCTTTTTAAAAAGTAAATCATCGGACTCATTAGATGTAGCTCTCGGTCCGAATCCAAAAGAATACTGGAATTCGCATCATGAAGCAGTTTTAGAAGCATTAGATTATTATAAAAGAGCATTACGCTTTTCAGGACCCGAATTTCAAGCTCCTAAAAAAATTGAAAGTGTATCATGGGCAGTATGTCGCCCAGCGGAAATTCTATTGGCATACAAAACTTATATGTTAGAAACTGAAAAGTATGTTTTGGACATTTTAAAGAAAGAGGAAAAAGACCCATCCCGAAGGACAGAAACTCAAATTCTCACCCAAGTACTCCAATCCATAAAATCTGGTAAAATTCCTGGTGTAGATCCCAATGATTACAAAGAAGCCCTCCTCCGACAAATATTGTTAACTGGAATGAAAGATTTTTCGCCTCGAGAAATGGGCTCCGTTTACTTTCGCATTATTTATTTATCTGCATCGAACGAACCAGAATACTTAAAATTCGTACAAAGAAGAGGAGAACTCTTTTTCCAACTCGGAAAGGAAAACCCCGAATTTTACAAAAATGCGATACAAGATTTCAAAACATCCATGGATATAAGTATTGCTGTAAAAGATGAATCGGCGAATTTCCCATTGTTACTTGTTCATCAATTTGAGGCAAAACTTTCCATTGTCAAATGTTATGTTGAGCTAGCAGAATATAACACAGCTCTCAAACTTTTAGATGAATTGATACCTAGCCTTAGGAACGTAGACGAACGAAGTGTAGGTGGAATTAAATCGCCTATACTTAAAAGTTATAGAGAGACCAAAAGATTTGTTCTTAGAAGAAAAGGACGATTCGATGAGGCAGATGAAATCCCCTTTGACGAGTGATTTATATTACTTTGATTATAATGCAACTCATCCACCAATCCCTGAGGTATTAAGTGAAGCGTTAGGTGAATACCAACACTTTTTTTTTAATCCTTCTGGCGCGACTCGGTATTCTCTAGCGAGCCAAGGGAAAATAGAATCCGTTCGTAAGATATTCGCCAAAATCACAAACACAAACGAAAGAGACCTTGTTTTTTCTTCTACAGGAACAGAGGCCAATTATCTAATGATTCGTGCTCTCCGTTCTGCTTTTCCGGATGTTCAATCTGTAATCGTTAGTCCATTTGAACATTCAAGCATGTATGAGGCATTAGCCGATCATCACTTCCAAATCAGAATCTTAAAAACAAACCTTACGGGACTCGTCTCACTCAGTTCCTTGGAAGCATTACTAACTGAATCTAAATCACCGATTGTTTGCCTGGCCGTCGGAAATGAAACGGGAGTCATCCAACCAACTGCTGAAATCAGTAAAATGGCAAAAGATTTTGACATACCATTTCTTAGCGATCTCATGCAAGGTTTTGGTAAAATTGAGATGAATTTTGATCAATTTGATTCGTTTACTTTTTCTTCTCATAAAATAGGCGGTGGAATGGGTTCGGCAATCACCCGAGTGATATCAAATGCAAAGGAGTATCGCCTCTTTGGTGGTGGAAACCAAGAGAATAGCCACCGAGCAGGCACAGAGAATCTGCAATCCATACTTGCCTTTGCGAAAGCGAGTGAGTTCCAATTATCATCCTTAGTAAATAAAAACCAAAAGCTTGTTACCTTACAAAAAGAAATAGAAAATCAATTAACTCTTATGGGCTGCAAAATTGTTGCTCAAACATCCCCTCGCATTCCAAATACTAGTTATGTGATTCTTCCCATTGACGATTTAGATTTTTTTTTACTAGGTATGGAAGAAAAGGGCTTTATCATTTCAACCGGAAGTTCTTGTAAATCAAGAGCAAGGGAGGCAAGTTCCTCTTTACTCGCGATGGGATTTACAAAAGACGAAGCACTTCGTGCCATTCGGATATCAACGGGTATCTATACCCAAGAATCTGATGTTAATGCCCTCTGTTTTCAAATCAAAGAACTTCTTACAACTTTTGGAACTTAAAAATCGATGAAAATTCGTATCATATCCAAACCCAATCGATCCACCAAGTCAGATGTGAATGACGCAGAAATTTTATGGGAAGATACTAAAAATCCGTTCTCTCCAGTTGAAATAATTTGTCCGATTGATGGGAAATCACTGCAACTCTTTCGCAAGGATTGGGATCATTTCTTGAATCGACTCATCGCTAGCAATCCAACAAAACAAGAGTTCCGTGACAAATTGCAAAAAAAATCTCAGAGTTTAGAACAAATCATCTTTGGTAATCGATCACTACCTTGGAAGAACTCAAACTTTAAATCCGAAATATTTCTTCAGACTGATCCCGAGTTTACATCCTTTCCTTGGGAAATTTTTACAACGAACGAAATCTTCTTTTTTGAATACAAATTATTTTACAGAGGGATTCGATCCACAAGTAGAGTTTCTGAAATTTCAAAAGGAAATGCTTTTCTACTCATCGAAAATCCAGTATTAAAAGAATTAGAAACAAGCGTTAAAAGAGAAGGGAAACTGATCTCTGAAATTTTTGAAGACCAACAGAAAATACCATTCAAACGAATTAAAGCTGACCAATGGAAACTTACAAAGTTTTGGGAAGAAATCACAGATTCAGCATATCTGCATTATGCGGGACATACTGAAAAAGAAGGGATCCCGATTCAGAAAGATGATGTGATATTGGGTGAGGAAATTGGCAAAGCAAAGTTATCCAATCTAAAAGTAGTTTTTTTAAACAGTTGTCATTCTGCATATGAAGGTTGGGAAACTTCAGGTCTTGCCAGCCAATTTTTAAAAGCAGGCGCGCAGTATGTTTTGGGGTTTTTAACTCCTGTCGAAACAGAAGTAGCAGAACAAATCGGCAAAGAATTTTGGACCTTTTATTTAAAGTCAAAAAATCCAAGAGCATCGTATCTTAAAGTTAAAGAGAATCTTCAAAATGCTGATTCAAAAAGGTTAGCAAGTAGTCTATCATTTGTTTGTTTTTCGCCTGAACAAAAAAAGTCAAAATCAAATTTGATTTTTGCATTTGTACTCAGTCTTTTGTTACTATTTTGTCTGATCACTATTTCTTATTTCCGAAAATCTGAGATAAAATCTTCAGACCAATTCATTCCAACCGATCCTATTTTGCCATCAGTCAATTCTAAAGAACAAAATGGTCAAACCAGACAGTCCATTCTCACCAAAATATCTGAAATCAAAGATCCGACCTTTCGATCAAAGGCAAAATCATTCTGGGTAGAAGACCATCCATTTCTCACGAAAGAAGAAAGAAGGAACATCTTAGAAGAAATTCTAAATAGCGATGGAAACGAAGAAGTCAAATTCTACCAATTCAAAAGAAATACAGGAATCGAATGAACAAAAGAGCCTCTATGAGAAATTATTTTTTGTTTTTTTTGATACCCTGTTACTACTTTACCTTGTATTCCGAGGATGTTCTAACAAAAAAATATGAAGAATTTGGAAAATTTAAAATCCCTTTGACCGAGGTCAAAACTCCATATGAACAGACTTCCATGGAAAAGGCGGAAGAGGAAATTGATGCTGAAATCGATTTTCAAACTTCCAGATGCAAACAAGACAGGCTCCTACAATATGCGGAACTTCTAAATCGTTTTTCAAAAGTTGAGGGACTGATCCTACTCAAAAATTGTAGAAATGCTTCTTCCAAAACCATTCCCCAAATTGAAAAGAATGCTAAACAAAAATTGTTTGAGCTTTCCAAATTTCCCAAATTGGAAATTTTGAATCCAGACCCAAACGATACCAATCTATCAGAAGTTTTGAAAGAGTTGATGATAACGTGGAATGAACGTGTATACATCTATTCTAATTTTTATCACAAACATTCTCTCATCTGGTTAGGTGAAGAAAAGGAATTTTCAGAAGAAATCAATCGAATCGTCTATGCAGATATTTTACCCAAACGCAAACTATCTTTATTAAAAAAAATCCATGATGACCTAAACTCCTCAAATCAAAGTTTGTATTTTCAATTTCTATATTCACAAACAAATCCATTTTCTGCGATAACACTCTTAGAGGAAAATGAGAACACAAAAATGGTTCTTATAGGTTTTTTATCTCAACTCGCTAGAGAGGAAAGTGTCTCATCTGAAAACAAATCAAAAACAAAACAATTAAAAGAATGCCTTGAAAGACTTCCTGGGGATCATCCTAAGATTCGCATGCTCATGGTGTATGGATTTTGGCAGGATTATGAAATTTTTATTAGGGAAATCGGAAGTAAGGACTCGAAAGAATTGAACTCTACCCTACAATTTCTAAAAAAAAATATATTCCAATCTCATCATTTTTTAGGACGTCTAGATGCGAGTTTGAAATCGTGTCAGTCAGTGGCAAAATTTCTTACGAATTATGAATAAAACCATAAGAGAAATTCTAGACGGTTGTATCCTGGCAGATCCGAATGCTTGGAAAGAATTCATCAATCGTTTTCATAAACTGATTTCTGGATCAGTGGCACATTATATGCCCTATACGGAAATTGCAGATACTGTCCAATTAGTTTATCTTCGCCTAACGCATGACGACTACCAACTCCTTCGAAAGTTCAAAGGCGAAAATATCAATGCCTTTGTAGTGTATCTCAGTGAAGTATCGAAGAATGTAAGCTTATCTCAAACTCGCGTCATACGAAGAATTGACTTTCGAGAAGGAATCGGCCTGGATGAAACAATAGACGTTTTGGATGAACGTCAGATACCGGAAGCGTTTTACGTTGAAATCGAGTCAAAAAAGGAAATCTATGACCAGATCAACAAACTGGAAGAATCCGATCGAGAAATACTCATTTTACGACTGAAAGGCTACAAATTCAAAGAAATCGCAGAAATTTTGTCAGAACCGCTGGGAACTGTACTTGCTCGCGCAAAAAGAGCCAAAGAAAAGCTAAAAAAAATCGTCAGTAAAGAAATAAAATGAATATAGGGGGCAATATATTCAATGGAGACATTTGAACCGAACTCATTTATGAACAAATTAAAACTCAAAGAAGCACTCTTTCTCATGACCCAGGGAAGTGAAGCAACGGCCGACACTGTCGACCAGATTTTAGCCCAAATTCTCCCAACCTCAGATAACAAAAATACGATGATATTGCGTTTTAAAAAAACGATCTTGCAGGTCCTGAGTGCAGGTAAGGAAGCCGTAGAAGTAAATCCGATGCCTGGACTTGCGTTTCGGGGAGAGCAGGCAACAACCTTCCGCATCGAAAGGACACTAGATGCGCACAATATATCCTTTATCCTTGCGCCCAATGCAGACAAATCTGAGATTCATTTGGCTGTCGAGGTGGATCCTCCCGCTTCTTTGCGCGTGAAACTGAAATTGGATGGAGATACGATCGAAACTTTATCTGACCTAAGGAAGGAAAAGATGTTTGATGCGCCGATTACAACAGAAACGGCGCCAGAAGTCGTATTTTTTGAACAAAACAAAGAAATCGGACGTTTCCATCTTATTCTAGAAACTGACTGAGTCCTTGTCGGGAGAACTTTTTTCATTTAATTCTCTGAAATCGATTTTTTTTCAAAGAATGCAATAAATCATGTTCGAGGGGAAATATATTAGATGCAGACATTTTTTTAAAAATGTTCCTGCTATCTTTTCCTATACTCGAACGCCCGATGCGAAATGCATCGGGTATTTTTTAGGTCAGGCGTTCACTCGGAAGTAGATCACATCCCCATCTTGAACTATGTATTCTTTGCCCTCGATTTTGAGTTTTCCCTCATCTTTTACCTTTGCAGGATCACCGGTTCTATCCAAATCTTCAAAACGTAGGACTTCGGCTCGAATGTATCCCTTTTCGAAGTCTGAGTGGATCACCGCCGCCGCTTGAGGGCCCGTGCTCCCCTTTAACGTTGTCCATGCACGCACCTCTTCCACTCCGGCAGTTAGAAAGGTGATGAGGCCTAGCAATTTATAAGATGCTTGGATCATACGTGTGAGGCCTGATACCGTCTCCCCAATCTCAGCAAGGAATGCAGACTGGTCCTCTTTCTCCAAACCTGAAATCTCTTCCTCAAATCTACCGCATAAAACTACAGATTCCGCCCCTTCTTTAGCGGCATAGTCCTGGATCGTTTTAACATGTGGGTTATTTGAATTTTTTACGTCAGATTCCATTATATTTGCAACATATAACACAGGCTTAATGGTTATTAAATTGAACTTTTTGGCGATTTTTATCTCTTCGTCAGTTAGTGCTACAGATGCTGCTCGATTGCCTTTGCGAAGGGCATCCAATATCTTTTCCATAACAGAAGCAATTTCGATCGCCTCCTTATTGCCGGCTTTTGCTGACTTAGCGATCCTTTGGTGTTGTTTGTCAAGACTGTCCAGATCTGCCAATATCAATTCGTAATTGATTACCGTAATGTCTTCTATCGGATCAACTTTCCCATGAACGTGTGTTATATTTTCATCTTCGAAAGCACGCACCACATGACATATAGCCTCTACTTCACGAATATGGGATAGAAATTGATTGCCCAATCCCTCTCCATCACTCGCTCCCTTTACTAGACCGGCGATATCAACAAACTCAATCGTGGTTGGAAGGATACGCTTTGGTTTATAAATTTGTGCCAGACGTTCTAACCTAGGATCCGGTACTTCAACGATTCCGGTGTTCGGTTCGATGGTACAAAATGGATAGTTTGCCATTTGTGCGCCTGCTTTTGTCAGCGCGTTAAAGATAGTTGATTTTCCCACATTCGGAAGTCCGACGATACCACAATTCAATGCCATACGGATAGGTTTGAAAATAGAGAGCCTGCGACAAGGAAAATAGTTTGAAACGATTCCGGTGGCGCACAGGTAATGGTTACACTCTGACCCAATAGTGTTCTGAATTTAAATTGGTAACTATGTAAATACATTGCAATGTTTGGTGGACATTTGCTTCCATAGTTCACATCACCATAAATAGGGTGACCAAGCGTAGCAAGAGAAATACGAATCTGATGCCGTCTACCCGTAATGAGCGTCGCCTCACCTAAAAATCTATTGTTCCTTACATCCACTTCCAAAACCTTAAAAACGGTGATAGCCTTTTTACCGCCACTCCGAACAACAGTAACCTTTTTATTACCATCTTTTATAAAACAAGAAAATGTTTTATCCTTCCACTCGGGAACTCCTTCCGCTATAAAAATGTATTTTTTTTCTGCATCTAACATCAGCGAATCAATTTCTGCGTTTTTTGTTGGATCTTTTCCCATTACTACAATTCCGCTCGTTGACAAATCTAGGCGATTCACGGTACGTAAAGTGGGAAAATTGTATTTCAATTGCAAATGACGTGTAAAATCCTTTCGATGAGGATCTTTCGTTTCATGGATTGGGATACCCGCTGGTTTGTTCGCCAAAAGCATCCAAGCATCTTCGTAGAGTATCTCGCTAGAATCAACCATACAACTGTTAATCTAATGTCAAATTAAATTGGTAACCGCCATAACTTCGGATATTGATGACACCTGAAGAGAATAACAGATACTGGCCTTTAATGCCAAGGAGAGTATCTTGAATTGAATCTTGTTCTGTCAATTTTAAGGATTTTACTTTGGCTGGAAAGGACGGCGTAGGATATAAAATTTCTGTCATCTTGTCAACAGACGATACAGTATAAGAAACCGGGCTCGATTTACTTGAACCCGTCTCGACCAAAAGCTCTTTTGATGAAAGATGTTTTGTATATTTATTTTTTTCTTTCACCAAATCAAACTCAGGTGGATCCCCCACAACTAATTTCTGCCAGGACGTTTTATCTGGAAGAAAATTAGCTAAGTAATGTTCGATCACACCTGCCTCATATCTGGAATTTACTTCCAACACAGGAATCGCGAAGCGAGCTCCTTGATCAACCCAACGATTACTTATTGGATCTTCTTTTGTGATACCAACTTTGATTCCACTAGAGTTTGCAAAATAAACCGTATGCTTTTTAAAACAATGAGTTTTGCCCCATTCTGGTTCCCGACAAGTGCCTTTATGGAAATGGCAAGTCTCTGGCTTCAATATACACATATCATTTTGAGCTTTGGTCGTAAAACAAACGTAGCACGACCCTCCGCCAAATGATTTTTTAGTTGGTCTACCACATAAGACACAGCGGATTTTTCCGGAGGCACTCAACGTGATTTTTTTTCCAATCCATTCATTGACAGGCAGAGGATCAGTGATATAGATCGCTTCGCATTTATCCTGCTTTTTACCCGATGTTTCGTCTGAATAGGTGGCATAATGCCAAGAGTATTTGACCGGAGCTAAACCTTCATGCTCCATCATACGCAAATATCCATGAATCGTTTTCATGGATTCAGTCTACTTGACTCCCATCCAACAAGCGGAAAGGAATTACCATCCAATTTGAATATAGTGACTCCATCCAACTTTTTGGCTGTTTCAAATGATTTCCAACGGAAGATCACCACCTGATTTTGAAACGTATAGTGTGATAGATGCCCTTCTTTTTCGTAAAAAAGAATCAGTTTGTCCTCGTCTTCACCTAACCTCAAGACCTCACCACCGATATTTGGAGATTTGACTTTGGAAAAATGAACGGTAACTACACCACCTAATGCGTCTTCTATGTTTTGCTCCAAGTCAGGAGATTCCGTTTCCGTATTTGCCGAATCAAAAGCAGAATTTTTGTTGTCAACAAACACAGCTTCATCATCCCAAGTGAGCAAACTACATGGAAAATCGCCAGGTAGACTTAAAAAACCTGTTTGACAAGGGACATATCGGATCTCTTTGGGTTCTGTAAATGAATAGGATTTGATAATCGAAGTTCTGATCGTAGCAAATGCCAGCCCTTTTAACTTTGATACCATTTTCTTTTTGGGGATTTCTTGGAACAAATTCTCATTTGGCGTGGCAATCAAAACAAAAAACAATTGAAAAAAAGCAAACACGAATAGATATAAATTCAATCGTACATCCGTTAAATGGAAAAACACTTTGCATAAATTCTTATTCATGTCTTGGATACTCCTTTTAACTAATACATTAAATAGGAACTAATCTTTGCTTTTTCAGTTGCTTCCACACTCATATAACTTTGATGGAACGATTCATAACTCAAATCTTCATTGATCGCATTTCGAAAATGATCATTGCCCCATAATTGGTCCGCCCAATGATTTTGACTTCCCTTATTCCAACGAAAATCTTTTGGGTATTGATTTTTTATTGCTCGGATCAATTCATAGGAGAGTTCCATAGGATCAAAATTTGGATTCACAAGATTCATTCGCAATCCAGAACAAATTTTGCCTTTGTGAGGGCCGAAGGTCGGTTTAAAAAAGACCGGAGAGAAGTAATACGATTTATTTCCAAATTTTTGTAAGGTGTTGGAAAGTACAGCAGGTTCCGTCATCCAAGGTGCGCCAAAATAAACAAAGGGAGCTTGGGTTCCACGACCAACAGAAACATTGATACCTTCCAACATAACTAGTGATAAATAATTTCTAGCTGTCTCAACCATTGGTAAATTTGGAGATGGGGTGATCCAAGGAAGTCCTGTATCTTCAAAATACATTCCTCTTTTATAACCTTTTACAGGTATAACGGTAACTTTTGATTTGCTTCCTAAGTATTCCTTGTTATAAAAATTTGCGGATTCACCTAATGTCATTCCAGTAATTAAAAGTGAAGGGAACTCTCCCGCAAAGTTAAGATGTTTTGAGTCCATCTTCTCGCCCATTGGAGGTAGATGCATAGCAACATGAACGTGATCAAGAAGGATCATTTCTGCCTTTGAAGAAGCGATTCCATCTAACAATCGCTTAAGTACGCTTACGTATGTATAACATCGCATACCGACATCTTGCACATCAAAAAGCACAACGTCCACTTCTGTAAGTAGCTCTTTCAATTCGGAGTCTTTGATTTTGTAGATATGATACAGCGGTCTGGAAAAAGTCAAGTCCATGGTAACAGGCGTTTGACTAAACTCTTCATCTAAACCCAAAAACCCATGTTCAAGTCCAATCAGATGTTCCAATTTTACATTGTATTTTGCAAATTCGGTAATGATTTTGTTTGGTTGATTTCCGATGCCTGACGGATTGGTGACGAGCATGATCCTTTTGCCAGATAGTTTTGGCAAAACGTCAGCATAAAAAGTCTCACTTGCCTGTACCACCTTAGAGTCCAAGGGATGAACTCTGAATTGCGGGACAGTATTTCCCTGGCAAGCACCCAAAATAAAGAGTAAATAAAACCTAAAAAAGTATTTGGTCATGTAAGTAGAAGATTCTAAGATATGGCAAATCTTCAAGGAGAATTGCTCTCTATGCTCAAACGATCTTATCCCTCAAACCCTCTTGCACTGGTCTTCGTGCTCCTCATCGGTTGTACGACCTCGGCAGGTGCCGAAAAAACAGGAAATTTGCCCGAAAATGTGGTCACAGCTATGGGGGAAGCTCCAATTTACCAAGGTGACCTTGCTTTGGCGCGAAACAAAGCTTTGAAAGACGCAAAATTGAACGCGATCCGAAAATTGGTGGGAGAACAAATCACACAAAAGTCAGGGGTATCAGATGGTCAGTCGTTAGGGAGCAAACTTTACAGCAAAACCGACTCTTTTGTTAAAAAATACGACATTCTGAGCGAAGAGACTTGGAAGTTAGATACCCAAGACATGATCCGGTTGAATGTCCGTTGTGAAGTGGAACCAACAAAGTTATCGACCGCCGTTGATGCCCTCTTGGATGATGTCGGCAATCCACGCATCGCCGTTCTCGTTCAATCCACAATCAATGGAAAGTCTTACCCGATCGGTTCGTCCACAAACATAGCTGAGGCGGAATTGATTGAGAAGCTAAGAAATAAAGGCAACAAAGTTGTGGATAGTTCGCAACTCACCGCCCTACTCAAAAAAAATCCTGCCCTTGCCAAATTGGATTTAACATCGGTGGAAGAAGGCAGTCCCCTCCTTCAACTTGCACAAGATTCTGGAGCAGAAGTATTGATCCTTGGAAGTGTGAGCACAGTCGATCAAAAACCGATCGTTCTTCCAGGCGGCAAAAAAACAGATTTTCTAAGCTCGGCGGCAACAGGCCCTTACCGGATCATCCAGCTTTGGGGTGATGGTAAAATCTTTGGATCTGGCTCACACGAAGGACGTGGTGCCGACATTACCCAAGAAGTATCAAGAGAACAAGCAACAAAAGATTGGTCCAAACTGGTTTCAGAAAAGGTGGCAAAACAGATCAAGGATGAATGGTTTAAACTGACTGAGGAAAATACAGTGATTCTCAAATTTAAGGGATTGGAGCTAGAGGATGCGATCAATTTCAAAAATGATCTGACAGAATACACATCGGTAAAACAAATCAATGATCGCAAAACCCAAGAGAATGGATCAGAGTGGGAATTGACCTACCCTGGAAAGGAATCTATGTTCGCAGAAGAATTGATGTACAAAAAGGATTCTAGCTTTCGATTTTTAGCAAAAAAAGTACTCAGCATCAAAGCTTCTAAACGAGGTGTGGTCGAGGCAGAATTTAAGAACAAATAATTGGTAAGTGTTTAGGGAACAAAGGAGACTCTTGTTCCCTAGGCAAAACTTTTCTCTCATTCATTTTTTTTCCGAATTCAAAAAAATGCTCTCATTCCAAAATAGGTAGGAGATAGATAGGCTATGTATAAAAAAACATTTGCCCTTCCTTTGATTCTTTCAGTTACATTAAGCATGTTTTCTTCTTGTAAAAAAGAAAAAGACAACAACGAGGAACTCTTACTACTCGGATTACTTGCTTCTTCACCTTACATTGAGGTGACACCTACTTCTGGAAGCATTACGATCGCGGGATCAGCAAATGTGACTAGAACATTCGATCCAAAGTGCACAGGAGTAACCGGAAATAAAACATTCAAATTCTTTTTAAAGAAAGGTACTACTAAAAATCTCCTAGTTAACTTTATGGGTGGAGGCGCCTGTTGGGACGGGAAAAACTGTTTCGGCACAAATACCACAACTTACTTCAAGAGTATGGACTCGCTCAATCCCTTGGCTGTGCGCGTTGCCTTTAACGGAATCCTAGACGAACGCAATGCACTGAATCCATTTAAAGATTGGAATGTATTATTTATTCCTTATTGTTCCGGTGACTTGCATTGGGGTTCAAAGACGGCTAGTTACACCGATCCGACGACTGGCGCGGCCACTACACTTGAACACAGAGGTTTTGATAACTTCCTTGCAAGTATCAATTATATCAAAACGACATCTGATTGGACACCTGGATCAGCCGATAAGATCTTTGTCACTGGACAATCGGCTGGCGCATATGGAGCGATCTTTAACTTCCCTTATGTGAAAGAGATTTTTCCTTCAAACGAAGTCTCTGTCCTTGCTGATGCTGGTAACGGTGTAGTTCCATCTGGCTTTCAATCTGAATCAGCTGTTGGCAAATGGGGCGCTGATGCCAATCTTCCAACATGGGTTGGAAACGGGATTTCCATCACTGCTGAGCTTGGAGAATTTTTCAAAAGTGTTTCTCTTCGTTATACGACAAGTCGTGTAGGCCAATACTCAACAAAATTTGATGGAACACAAAGATACTTTTATAATGTACAAAGGTTGTTGCAAGGAAACCTTACCTATTCCGATTCTGCCACTCTGTACGGGAGAAGTGATGGTTCCCAGGTTGCCGACTCAGTTACTTGCGATTGGGTGACTCGGTCAAAAACTAATTTCACAACAGCTATTGCTCAAACAAACTATCGTTACTACAACTCATCTGGTGATGTTCACACGATTACAACTAGCAATAATGTTTTTACAGAAAGTTCCGGTGGATCTAGCCTTTTGAATTGGATCAGTGCGATGAGAGACGGCGTAACTGGATGGAACAATTTAGACTGTAAAGATAGAGGAAATTGTAGCCCTCCTGCCACGGCGACATCCCCAAATGGTGTAAGCTGCACACTTTAGTTCGATTTTAGTTTCCAAGGGTTTCAATTCTTGGAAACGTTTCTACTTATCTTTTTCAGCACACTTCTGTCTGAAGACTTAACATGTATTTCTACTGGAATTCTTATGCAATCGGGATCAGTCAATTCAGTGCTTGGAGTGACAGCATGTACTTTGGGGATATTTATTGGAGATTATTTGCTTTTTTTAACAGGAAAAGAATTGCATGGCTTTTTAAAAAAACGTGAGTCCTTCCAATTTTTATTTCAATCAGAGAGTTATTCCGAATTTTCCAAAAAGTTGGAAAACAATTTTGCAAAAACAATCATTCTATCCAGATTTATGCCTGGAACACGTCTTCCCATTTATACCTTTGCGGGTATGGTATCCAAGTCGAGTCTTCCATTTCTAGTTTATACATTCATCGCATCCATGATTTGGACACCTATCATGGTAGCCTTAGCCTATCTCTACGGCGAAACATTCAAAAAATTTTATAATTCAAATCAATTGTATCTCTTTTTATTTTTAACTATCATTAGTTGTTTTTTAAGCTATCAATTAATTCTGATTAGCCTCCAAAAGGAAAAACGTAAAAAGTTCCGTATATCATTTTTAAAAATATCTAAGCTTGAATTTTGGCCGACTTGGGTATTTTATCTTCCTCTTGTTCCATATGTTTGTTACCTTATCTTACGGTTTGATTCCATCCGAAATGTAGCGATTTCGAATCCAGGTATTTTGTTTGGAGGCATAGCATTTGAATCAAAATCTGCAATTCTTTCGATGTTGCATTCAGAAAAGATCGCTCGATTCCAACTCCTATCTCAAACAAAAATCAAAGCAATGGATCAAATGATTCAATTTGCCATTGGGGAATGCGGTGGTGCCTTCCCGTTGATTCTGAAACCTGATATTGGAGAAAGAGGAAGTGGAGTAAAGTTAGTCGACAACGAAAAAAGTCTAAAAGATCAACTCAAACTAACACAAGTTGATCTAATCCTACAAGAATACCACCCTGGACCATTTGAAGCAGGTGTTTTTTATTTCCGATTTCCAAACGAAAAAAAAGGCCAAATTCTTTCGATAACTGACAAAGTATTTCCCAAACTCATTGGAGATGGAAAATCAAAAATCAAAGAGCTGATCAGCAATCATCCAAGATATGTTTACCAGGAATCTACTTTTTTACGAAGGATGCATTTAAGTTTAGATGTAATTCCCAAAGAGGGGGAAGAAATTTCTTTGGGATTTGCAGGAAACCACATTCAGGGATGTCTATTTCGAGATGGAAGTTATTTGATTACTGAAGAATTATCTAATGAAATAGATAAAATTTCTCAAACATTTAATGGTTTTTATTTCGGTAGGTATGATATCCGTTATTCGAGTATCGAAGAATTAAAGCTGGGGAAAAACTTTAAGATCATTGAGCTGAATGGAGCCATGAGTGAGTCGACAAATCTTTATGATCCAGATTTTTCCATCATTCGATCCTACCAAATCCTATTCAAACAATGGAAAATACTCTTTCAAGTCGGCAAACAGAACTATAAATTAGGAGTTCCCTATCCTAGTTACAAATCATTTTTTAAAATGATGCAAGAGTATTCTCATTATAAAAAGAAATTGGATCCTATCGCCTCACACATCAATTGATTGATATAAACTTAAAAAAGTTGCATTCGGTCGATTTTGGCTTCTTTCATCTTGTAAATGTTTGTGAATTGATTTAACAAGATACATATCGATCTCACCTTTGTTCTTTGCCATCACCTTACCTCGATGTTCGCATTCAAAAAAGTCCTTAATCAGTTCATAAGTGGCCTGAGAAATATTGACTTCACCGACTATTCCGGAGCTCTCTAGCCTACTTGCCGTATTTACACTGTCACCCCAAATATCGTATGCAAACTTATCTGAACCCACAACTCCTGCCACAGCCGGTCCAGTGTGTATACCAAGCCGAAGCTCCCAAACAGGAAGATTTTGCATCTGCCTGATTTCTTTATGATCCGCCATAAATCTTTGGAATTCGAGCCCACAAAGTACAGAATCAATTGCATGTGTTCTGTTTGTTTTTGGAAGACCACCAGCCGCCATGTAAGCATCACCAATGGTTTTTATTTTTTCCATTCGATGTTGTTTGATGATTGTATCAAACCCGTGAAAATATATATGTAACTCTTCCACAAGTTCCTCTGGTGTCATCTGCTCGGCAACTTTCGTAAATCCAGCCATATCAGTAAAAAGTATAGAAATACTTTCATATCGCATAGGTATTACTGAATTGCTAACTTTGAGTTCATTAGCTATAGATTCGGGAAGAATATTTAACAGAAGTGAGTCGGACTTCTTTCTTTCTATATTTAAATTGCGTGTCAAAATAAAAATCAATATACCAGTGAGGATTTGAACAAATATATAATTTCCACCAGCATCCAAATACCGATCCATCTCAGATGAATAAGCGACGATTTTTTCTTTAAAAAAATATTCAGTCAGATATAAACTCGCGGTGACAGAAATGTAGATCAAATATACAAACCAAACTTTCTGTGACCTCATGAGTATTGTAGCAATTACCAATGCCGGTATAAAATAGTAATGGTTTCCGCCAACACTACCGCCATTATAAAACCACATTGCAGAAAGGTAGATGAGAATCGTCAAATTGAATGGCCAAAACAAAATGTAATAGATACTCTTAAATCTTGAAAGAAAATACATGCCAATCATGAGTAACCCAGACGTCAGATTGAGAAGAAAAATCATTTCAAAATCGGGTAAATAGAATGATCCCAAGGCACCAAAAATATTTAATAATCCATTCACGAGGGCAATCGTGTTAAACAGTCGATGTTCCAGTGAATTCTTTTTGGGATCACCAAACAATTTGTATATAATTTCGAGTAGTGTGTATTTCATTTTTTACTTTAACCAAAGTTTCATCATACGTTCAAAGTCTGCTTTTAAAGCCGGTTTGCTGATATAATCGTTCATACCTGCTTCTAAACATCTTTCCTTTTCTCCGAGCACAGTTCCCGCCGTTACTGCAATGATAGGCAACAGTTTTGCTCCAGTAATCTCTCTAATTTCCATCGTGGCTTCATATCCATTCAAAACAGGCATCTGTACATCCATAAAAATGATATCAGGTATTTTGCTTTTTACAAGAATAACAGCTTCTAGACCATTTCGAGCTTCCGTTATCACCGCATGAGGAGCAATTCTCCCAAGGATCGCTTTGACGAGCATCATATTGACTGGATTGTCTTCAGCAACCAATATGGAAATTTTATCATTTGTGAAAAATGGTTTTCCAATTTGAAAATTATGTTTCCGAGGTTCTGGATTGAAATCTAAAAAGGAAGATTCAGAGACGTTTAATTCCAAATCGAAGTAAAAATCAGAACCCTTGCCGATCTCGCTTTTTAACTGAAGTTTGCTGTTCATTCTTTCCAGTAGTTGATTGGAGATAGCAAGTCCGAGTCCCGTTCCACCAAACTTGCGTGTGATTGAAAAATCTTCTTGAGTAAAAGCAAAAAAAATCTTATCTTGACTTTCCTTAGCAATCCCAATTCCCGTATCTCGTATGGAAAGCCGGATCTTCATTTTATCATCAGAGATCTTCTCCAAAACTTGGATCGAAAGCTCAACCTTCCCCACTTCTGTAAATTTAATCGCATTGCTAATCAAATTAACAAGAACTTGTCGGATACGCATCGGATCCACATATACAAAATCGGGCAATTCATGCGATACATCCAATCTCAGCTTGATACCTTTTTGATTGGCACCATATCTCACAACATTGATCACTTCATCAGCCAAATCTCCGAGACTTGTCATCTCTTCAACTAGCTCTAATTTTCCGGCTTCTATTTTTGAAAAATCTAATATATCATTTACGATATCGAGAAGCAGGGAGGCACTTTGAAAAACCGTTCTCATATAATCTTTTTGAGTATGATCGAGTTGGGTTTTTAATAACAAATCAGTGAATCCGATGATTCCATTTAAAGGAGTTCGAATCTCATGGCTCATGTTTGCCAAAAAATCTGACTTTGCACGATTTGCATTTTCTGCAATCATCTGAGCATCTTTTAGTTCATTTTGTACCTTTTTTTGGTTACCAATATTTCGTGCGATAATGATTGATCCCAAGCGAACAGAGTCACCTTCCAAAATAGGTGAAATTGAGATACAGGTGTCAACTGAAAGGCCTTCCTTTGTTAACAAAACTGTATCCATTTGATGGCTACTTATCTGCGAGTGGTGGTTAAAGGGATGATCTTCACTTTTTGCTTGAGGAATCAGAAGAGTAGCGGATTGACCAATCATTTGATCTTTCGGATAGCCCAAAAATTCAACGGCTCCTTGGTTCCAAAAGTGGATGCGCAACTCACCATCTAACACAAATATGGCATCCGAAGATGCATTCAAAATCAATTCTAAATTGGTCAGATTTGATTCCATATTCAATAATTATAAAAAGGAGTTTCCATATGCTTCATGTCATTTCCGAGAAGACTTGGTTTCCTTTTTGGAAGTCTCATCTTTTTCATCAAAGAAAAATCCTTTGATCTCACCGAAGGTCTTTCCCACTTTGCTTATGGTCTGATCTACCTTTTCCGAAACATTCGATCCCGCCATACTACCAATAACTGTTCCAACGGGGCCGCCTATCATTGTTCCAGTATACACCGTAGCCAACCAAACGGGATCTATGTACGCCAAATTTTTCCCGTAAAACCCTTTATAGATAATTGGCAATTTTATCGCCTTACCTAGATAACCTGACAAAGCTAAAGTAAATCGCATATCAATTGCGCCGGATTTTTGGATCACTCCGTTGCCAGTGGCGTTTAGACCAACTCCTTTCATTGAAAAACTTTTCAAATTTACATTGGAATTTTGGATCAGCACTTCTCCATCGATGGAGTCAAACGATGTGCTATTCCCTTTACCACCTTCAAAATTGAATAATTTACCTACTTCAGCTACGGGTTTGATAAAGTTCGCATAACCTAATAACTGACCTTTGTCAATGTGAAATGTTGATCTCAGTTTAAGACCATTTGAAGCTAACATTTGTTTTTTTATATCTAAATCTAGATATACATTGCCTCTCAAAGTCCCTTTTAAGATTTCATCGTTCGTCGTCGCTCGAATCGCTTTTTCAACATTCAGTCGTTTGATATCTGAATTTACTAGCAACTGGCTTTTGCGTATATTAAAATCACCTTTCGAAAGTATTGTACCATCATACATACCAATCGCTAGATCATTGAATTTGACGAAGTCACCTTTATAAACAACTGGCCCATTGATAAATGCTAAATGATAACCCTTAACTCTAAAATTCTTCAATGCAAGACTAAGATCTATTTCCAATGGGTTGTTTTGCCCCGGTGTTTGGCTTTCAATTTTTGCTGTTGATTCGGACGAATTTGAGTGAGTTGAGAAATAAGGCGATTTTTGCAATTCCACATTACTCAAAGTATCGATGATGGGTTTCAGTCGATCAATGTCCATCCGATCAGAACCCACTTTTAAAATCATATGTGATTGATTCAATGGAGCTGTCGTACCAGATACTTTGAGCTCCGAATGAGTTCCTGAATGAAAGGATAGATCTTTGATCATCAATTGTTTCATTGGAAGGGTGAGTAACGTATCAGAAGTAAACAATAACTCCGGAAGCAATTGACCACGTTTGTTTTTGACCTTGATTAAGGACAATCGATCGAGTTGTATGTGCACTTGATCTTGGTTTACTTTATCTAAATTTATTTCTAAATGAAACGTTGACTCTTTAAAATCACCAAGAGGAAAAACTTGCGTTATGTTCTCGATCGTTGACACCTTAAAATCAGGAATCGTAAGGGAAGTTTTTGTGCGCAAAGAATCGAGAGTCCAATCATTTCCCTCTATCGAAGAGATTGATGATAACAAAATCGAATTGCCCTCAAACTCTGAGACCAAATTCAAACGGAGAGATAATTCGGATGGATCTAAACTCACTTCTAATGTATCTATACTTGCATTCTGTTGGATGGAGAGTTGTTTGTCCTCATAACGTAACTTTATATTTTGAATGTGTAGCTTTCTCGGTAAAATCGCAAATAATGATTTTGGACCTTCCTCTACTTTTTCTTTGCTCTCTTCAACTTCTTTGGAATCTGCTTTGAATTTTTTGACGATTGTGAAGGCACCTACTTCATCACGCGCAATAAAAATTTGTCCGTTATCCAGCGATACATAACTGATGTAGAATTCACCCTTCAAAAGGGATACAACGTGGAATCGAATGATGGCACTTTCTAAGGTTAAAATATCAAGATCTCCATCTTTTATGTGTAATCCTGAAATTTGAATACCTGGTATTGGGAACATAACAGTTCCAATTTCATCATACACAACATCCAATTGAAATAGAGATTGGATTTTTTCCCGAACAAGGGATTTAACGGAGCTTCGATCCAAAATCGATTGTAGGCTAAAAAGGAAAGTGGTGACAATAACACAAAATGCAAATATAAAAACAAAGAGTCTGTACATCCATTTTGTATTGATTGCGGGTTTCATATTCTCTTTCCCTGGTAACCCAAAATAGACAGCTATCTGCCTGTGAAAAAGACAAATATTCCTCTCTGACGAAAAAAGAGATTCCATACCCTTTAACGGAATTTGCACTTGCAGTGGAATGGCGAATAAAATCCCCTATTTTTATGGGACAACTTACTGCAACGATCAAAACTACCAAAGGTGCGATACGCATCTCTCTTTTTGCTGACAAAACTCCGAATACAGTGGCCAATTTTGTCAATTTAGCGAAACGTAATTTTTATGATGGACTCAAGTTTCACCGAGTGATTGAGGATTTTATGATTCAAGGTGGCTGTCCTTTGGGAACAGGAACTGGTGGACCGGGTTACAAGTTTCGTGATGAATTTACATCTGATTTGAAACACAACAAACCAGGGATTTTATCTATGGCAAATGCCGGACCTGGCACAAACGGGAGCCAATTTTTTATCACTCACGTAGCGACACCTTGGTTAGATGGAAAACATACTGTTTTTGGTGCAGTGATTGATGAGACAGATCAAAAAGTTGTAAATGAGATCAAACAAGGTGATAAGATCGAATCTATTACTTTCGAGGGAGATACAGATTCCGTGTTATCAATCGCGCAAGCAAATGTAGATGAATGGAATTCGATACTCGATAAAAAATAATCCATTTGAACATTTCTCTCGTCTAACATAAAGAATGTCGGAATCATTAATAAAGGGAGAAATGTATGGGAAAGAAGAGTTCCAATCTCGACAAACAAATCAAAGACGTAAAAATAGTCTCAAGGCTTATTTTTCACGGTAAACCGACGAAAGTCAAACCATCTGGTAAACTGTATTCCAGGAAGAAAAAAGATCTTCCTGGAATACAACCGCTACTTCACAATTCCCAAATCGATATAAGCACCATCGTTCATAATCACAAAGTTTCTAATCTCTAATTCTAATTTTAAATCCTTGTTTAATCTGATCACCTGCAAGGCACCCATTCCATAACCCATGGGACCGCGACTATAATAATGAGCCTCCAGCTTATACGGAAATGCCTTTGGCTTGATTATCCGAAAACACTCGGGACCATAACCATCCGTAATATCCGCGTAAAGTTCTCCTCCAGAAGCCAATTTTTTTTGACTATAAAATGCGTGATTTCCCTTCTTATCGTAGATATGAAAATCTACATCATTCGCATCGGTTTCCCACACCAAAACAAAACGAACTTCTGGATCTAAAATTTTCAAATTCAGTTTTTCAAGTTCACCTAACTGCAGCTTCTGACTCTCTTTCTGATCTTGTTTGGTTAATGTATAAACTAAGTCTAAGTCATCATAAAGAATATCATATGCATTTAAAAATCTAGATGCAAACTTTGTATTCAAACCCCCATACAAAACCTCAAATGCTTTTTTATACTCTTTGTTTTTTAAGTAAGCAATCCCAAGCAGATGGTATGTGCTTGGATGATCTGGTCGTTGGGAAAGTGCTTTTTCCAGTGTGTCAATAGATTCATTCCAAGCATTCATCGCCATAAGCTTTTCTCCAGCCCACCTGCGGATGTCAGCTCTCATCGGAAAATAATCCACAAAAGAAGTAAAGGCTCGAATCGCATTCTTCCGATCACCTAATGCAAAATAACTATCGCCCAACGCAAGTAACGCAAGTACATCATCTGGTGAGTTTTTTCTCCAGGCCTCGGCAAATTCAAGTGACTTTAGATTTTCACCAGCATTCAAATAGACATAGAATTTTTTAAGATTTCCCGTGTGAGGCTCGATTGGAGTCCTTTTTGGAATTTCTATATTTGTGGAGCCATCCAAAGCAACAGACTGAACCTGAAATTGATTTCTTTTTGGCACATCGTTTGCTTGGGGATTGACTTCCGTTGGTTTTTGAGTTACGGCTTCTGGAGAGGTTTCCTGATTCGAATCACCGGATTCTATCTTTGGAGCCGGTGCGGGTCGATTCTCTGTCTCTTCCTCATCAGTATCAGTTCGAGATTCACTCTTTTTAACAAGATCTGATTCAGGTCTTGCCATTTTATCCTTCTGTCTTCTGCGACGAGCCTCTTCCAGCTTTTGCTGGCGCTCTGCCTCTTCCAATTTCCTTTTTTGAACACTCTGTTCGGAAAGAAACTCATAAGACTTATCCGTCTTGCGATTTAAAACCTCAATTCCATCCAAACCGACTGTCATAATATCTGTTAACTTAAATCTGGTAATTTGGAATCTGTCATAATCTTCTGCAGTTTCTAAAACAAGAAAAGAAGTAAGAGCACATTGGATGCGATTTTCTATCGAGAGTTCTGTGACCTGCAATCGAATTCCATTTGCAATGTCAGCATTTTTTTCGTAATTCGCAATATCTAGAAGCCGAGTCATCCTTGCGGCTGTTACCTCTCGATGCAAAAGTATTGGCTCCACTTTTTGTTCGATTAAGTTTTTGATTTCTTTACCTGAGACATACAATTGAACTGGTTCTTTCAGTAAGGCGTTATTTTTTTGTCCAAAGATAGTAATTGAATCACCAGATTGCAAAACACTTTCGCCTTTCGTAAATATCCATTCTGAACCTTTGATTTCGATACTAGGCATTGAGAGAACCGGCAATCGCAATCTTCTTTGGATTTCCTCTTCTGTTCTTTGCATCGGGATCGAAATTCCATTTTCCTTACCGGAACTGAGTAGAACGCTGATCACTCCCGAATCTTGGTAAGTCGAGGGAACCAAAACGTCAGTACGAAGCATCCAAGTATATTGCTTCAGAAGTAGTCCAATGTTTTTTGGTTCAACTGTTCCGAAAGTAGGTATACAATCACTTACGATCAATAGTCGATAGCTACGATCACCGATGACCTTAGACAAGGACTCAAGGGCTCCACTCAAATTGCTTGCTCCCAAAGGCTGGGTTAGGCGTATTTTTTTTAATCCCTCTTTTCCCACTCCGTATGTTGTGAGTTGGGTATCAAAGCCGAAGATAAAGCTTTCTTTTAATAACAATTGATCGAGAACTTTCTCTAACTTGGAAACTGTATTCTGAAAATGAAGAGTAGAGGAAGCAGATGTATCGACAAGAACCACCAAGCGATCAAAATCTTTTTGTTCATTACTTCTTTCGACGAATGGAACCATGTTAATAACAAAATCATTGTTATGTTGTATGTACGTGTTTTGTTTGGTCTTATGTTCAAAGGTAAAATCAGAATTTGGCTTGAAGTTCTTTTTGTTTATAGAAAAGACCTTTCTACTTTGGGCCGTGGCTTCAGTTGCATCCATTTCACGGATCGATTTTGACTGGAACTCTTCTGGCTCAAACATAACTCGCAGTTTAAAGTCCTCAATTTTTGGCAATCCAAGAAGAGGAATTGTATGTTTAGGAGGAAACGAATCTAAAGTCGTTGAATATGATAAAACTATTTTTTTATCTGCATTGGGAGGTATAGGAAAGATTCTTGCACTGAACTCATTGCCCGCATCCGATTCCAAAAGTGCTGGATCTTGTTTTCTATGCAAAAAGTCTTCATAGACTCTTATGGCTTTTTTTCTCTCGACCACTTCCCCTTCTTGCCATTTGTCTCCAATCATCATCGCAAATCTGGCAAGGTGAGCACCTTCGGGGAGAGAGATGCGGAAACGTCCTTCTCTTTGTCTGGATTCTGGATTGTGAAAGGTAAGTTTGATCTCTGTGAAGGCAAAGATGCCATCTAACACCGTATTGGATTCGTAAGACGACAAAATGAGACCAGCACCATCCGAGGATGTGAGTGAAATGGGAGATTCAAGTCCATCGCTCGTTTCCCGAGTTTTGTTTCCGAAAAAACAAAGAATGATCATTCCAAGCATTAGGTATATTTTTACTCGAGCTTGGATTTGTTTTCGATTCATAAAGACTACCCTAGGTTCCATTTTAAAGAACTGGATAAAAATTCTTCACTTTTATTGCAAAAGCTCCAAAAAAGCCCCTCTCTAAAGATTGCTCTCTAAAAAGGGGCCAGTGTTCAAGACAACTCTTGCAGAACTACGATCTTATACGTTAGATAAGAGTCGCATTACAGAATTTGATCGAACATTTGATTGCGCGAGCATCGCCGTACCGCTTTGCACCAGAATTTGTTTCGTGGTAAACGCAACCATCTCTTCAGCCATATCCGCGTCTCTGATCCTTGATTCGGATGCTTGCATATTTTCATACGCACCCATGAGACCTTTCGCAGTACTTTCGAGTCTATTTTGGTAGGCTCCCATGTCTGCTCTTTGTTTCATGATCCTTGTCAAGGCATAATCAGAAAGTGCGATCGCCGCATCCGCCTTTCCAGGTGTAGAGAGCGAGAGTGTCGCTCTGTCCATCTTTAAAGACTTAGCTGTCATAGTTCCAATATAGAATCTTTCTCTTTGGTTAGAGTTGGATCCCATTTGAAACCACATCGACGCCTTTTTTGATCCTCGAGCAAAATCACCTTCAAACAGTTTAAACTTGTTAAACTCTGCTTGAGAAGCAACTCTATCGAGCTCATCCACTAGCGCAGATACTTCTACCTGCACGAGCTGCCTGTCCTCTGGGGTGTAGATTCCGTTAGCTGTCTGAACAGCAAGAGTACGAATTCTCTGAACAATTTCAGACGACTGATTGAGGTAACCCTCAGCAGTCGAGATGAAACTGATCCCATCTTCCGTATTTCTCTCTGCCTGACGCAAACCACGAATTTGTGATCGTAGTTTTTCCGAAACCGCAAGTCCAGAAGCATCGTCCCCAGCCTGGTTTATCCGTTGGCCGGTTGACAGATTCCTCATGGTCTTGTCTACATCCCATTGTGTAAACTTGAGAGAGCGATGTGATTGAATCGCGCTCATGTTGTGATTGATAATCATTGGCCTACACTCCTTTGTGTATTACCAAGAACGGTTAGCCGCTCTTAGCCGGACAATCCCTGTCCGGTGTCAAGGATGAGCTTTTCACATTGCCACCTGGCAGGAAAGGCCGGCCGATTATCTAATTACAACTCTAAAGTTACACTACCCTCTATTGAATCATATCGTCTCACCAAAAGGCATGAGACGATTCTTCTTATTTATCGAAGGAGAGACAGTACGCCTTGTGGTCTGACATTTGCCTGTGCGAGCATTGCAGTTCCAGATTGGATTAAAATCTGGTTCTTAGTGAACGCAACGGTCTCTTCTGCCATATCCACATCGCGGATTCTAGATTCAGATGCTTGTGTATTTTCATATGCATTCATGAGACCCTTTGCAGTGTGCTCCATGCGATTGAAATATGCACCAAGGTTAGCTCTTTGTTTGCTAATCTTGTGTAGCGCTTCGTCTAGTGTTCCGATTGCTTCATTGGCTTTGTCTGCCGTAGACAGAGTTAGCAATACATTGTTTTGACCTTTCATTCCAAGTGACTTGGAAGTCATAGTCGCAATATACACTCTTTCTCTTTGGTGCTGGTTTGGTCCTACGTGAAACCACATAGAAGCCGCGCGAGAACCACGAGCAAAGTCACCTTGTAACAAATTCATTCTGTTGAATTCTGCTTGAGAAGCAATACGGTCCACCTCATCGATGAGCTGTGATACTTCTACTTGGATCGTTTGTCGGTCTTCGTCAGTATAGATACCGTTAGATGACTGGATTGCTAACACACGAATTCTTTGGATGATATCATTCGTTTCTTGAAGGAAACCTTCAGTAGTTTGAATCATGCTCATACCGTCTTCGGTGTTGCGCTCAGCCATTCTAAGGCCATTCACTTGTGATCTCATTTTTTCAGAGACTGCAAGTCCGGATGCATCATCAGCGGCGCTGTTAATGCGGATACCTGAAGAGAGTTTCGACATGTTTTTCGAAACTTCTTCGTTTTGGAATTTGAGCACGCGGTGGGAGTTAATCGCGGCTATATTGTGATTTATGATCATTGGTTTCCTCCTTGAAACTTGTTGATCGTTAAAGAGGGAGAATCCTTTCCCCCTCTCTGGTTTTTTGTGTCTGGTTTTTAGGCCCTTGCGCGCCCAAAATTCTATATTACTTCCCTTAGAGTGTCGGAGGTTGGAGTTAGGAAATTAATCTGAAGATTTAGATATGATTTTACAATATTTTGCAATTAATCAGCAATTTTTGGCTTATTTTGATTACTTTAGCACTTTATTTTTTTTAAAAAAAAGTGTAAATTTATTCCATTACGATGATCGACGAAACAGAAAATTCCTTAAGGACTTTTCTGATAAATTGGTCTTTTTAAGGGAAAACACTGAAAATTCGGGCATTTTAGCATTTGACAATGCTATACACCTATATCTACATGTGACTATGCACAAAGTAAATGCATTAGAAGTCCGCAATGCCTTTGGTTCTGTTCTAGAACTTTTAAATAAAAATGAGGGACCCATCCTGATCGAAAAAAACCGTTTAGAAGTGGCGGTACTTATATCGATGGAAGACTTTAAAATTAGATTTTTAGATGTTTTGGCAAAAGAGGAAAGGGATCAGGTGATCTCGGAGCTAAAGAAATCTCGGGTTCACACCTCAAAAGATACGACCACTTTACTTCGTGAGATCCGTTATGGTAATTCTTGATGCGTCCATCGCAGTAAAATGGTTTGTCGACGAAAACGAATCTGATTTAGCAATTTCGGTTTTAGAGGAATTACTATATTCTCCCAAGGATTTTGCAGTTCCTGAACTTTTCTTCTACGAAATCCACTCCGTGTTACATAAAATTCCTGAAATTGATGTGCATCACATAACGCAATTTACAGATCGATTACAAGTATCTGGACTAAGACGATTTCCCATGACACCTGAACTTTGGGGATTGACTCAATTTTTTTTAAAATACGGCATATCTAGTTATGATGCTAGTTATGCCGCTCTTGCCAGGTTTCTTTCGGGCCATTGGCTGACTGCTGATTTGAAAGCACATAAGTCTTTAAAAAAAGAAAAGATCAGCACTCTACTCTCCGATTGGAAATGAGTTTTTAGAGAACTATTTCTCTACCACACGAAAGATCTTTTTGCCAATGCGAAACTGATCACCCGATTTTAAGGTGTAAGGTTCTGTGATTCGCACAAAGACCCCATTTTTGCTATTCAAATCTTCGATACGAATGCTCTCATCTGTGGTTGTTATCAAACAATGGATGCGACTCACCGACGGATCGTCGAGAATGTAATCTCCTTGAGCGCGTCCCATAGCCAGTTCGTTTGAAAAGCTAATCTCCTCACGACAATTCCCCTCTCCATCAATGGATTGGAGTCGATAGGTCTTTTTGCTATTTTTGATCGGGAAATCGTCTACCATTGCTATACACAACGTCGGTGAAAATTTACGATCCCTTGAACTATGTTTTTTTGTCGAAAATGGCTATGCACCGCCAAGATATAGATAGAATTTTTGATTAATGGCAGAAAAGCCCCTATCTCAAAAACAAATTCTTGCTCGAATTGAGTCTATCGAGACTGAACTCATCCAATTAAAAGCCGAAGTGAATCGTTGGCAAAAAAGTTCTGCCAAGGTCGAATCGCAAGCCATTTCACCCTCTTCCCAAACAACTGAGCAAGTGGTCAAACCTGAATTCGCAAGTAAAACACAGAGTGCATTTTCAATTCTGAAGTGGGAATCTTTCCTCGGCGAAAATCTTTTTATCAAACTCGGATTGCTCACGATGCTCCTCGGGGCTATCTGGTTTATCAATTTAGCATTTGAGCAGTATTGGATCAATGAATCCGTTCGGATTTGGATGGGCCTAACACTGGGTAGTGCGATTGTCTATCTTGGTCTCCGACTCATCAAAGATTGGCCACTGATCGGACCATCTCTTGCTGGTACGGGTGTTTCACTCATTTTTGTGTCTTATTTTCTTGGATACTTTTTGTATGATCTTTACAACATTCAGACCACATTCATTGGGCTCAGCCTATTGAGTCTTTTTACTATATCGTTCTCGTATTTAATTCGAAATGAAGTGATCTTTGGCTTTGGAATTCTGGGTGCCTTTCTAGTACCCGCCTTACTTTCAACTGGTGAAAATTCCTATCAATTTTTGTTCCTATATCTGTTAGTATGGAATCTTCTCTTTTTAATGATTTCAAAAGTGACTCAGTGGAGAATTACCCCCTTACTCCTGCTTGCTGGAAATCATTTGATGTTCGGAGGATGGGCAGTTGAAAAATTAGAAAATTCAAGTTGGGAGATTCCTCTCCTTTTTCAATCTGGTATTTTTTTGATTTTTCTTTACCGAGAACACGTGCTTGTTCCCAGAATTTCAAAATCAGACCAAACATTCTCTTTGGTTACGGTAAGTGCTACTCTTCTCTTTGGTTTTTCACAATGCTATTACATTTCTACCGTGTTCTTCCCATTGTTTACGAACGCACTGCTCGTCACTATGGTTTTAGTATATTATTTGTTTTTATATCGAACATTTACAAAAGTAAAAGAATCAGAATCGGCTATTCATGATTTGTTTATCGGTGGGGTCGGACTTATAGGTATGGTCTTTGTTTTGGCGACTCTCGTCATTGGATTTGAGGGAAGAATGTTATCCCTTGGGACCTTCGCCTTTGCAATTCTTTTGGGATTTCTCGGAACAAAATTAAGGCAATCTCCAATTTACTTCTTTTCCTATCTATTTTGGATCTATGGTTTGTTGAATCTTATTTACGTTCAGTTTGTTCTTTCCGATACAAACTGGATTTTTCTAAATTCAAACTTTGTCTTATATGTATTTGCATCCGCTCTCTTATTTCAATTGGGTCGAATGGGGAACGATTTAGACTTTTCTAAACTGTTTCTTGGAACTGCCTTTCCTGTTCTACTCATTGGGACATTTGGGGAAGTAAGTGGGCACGTAAGCGATGAATTTATAATTCTGGGCTATACGTCCGTTTTGGGATTCTATGGATTTACTTTTACAGTATTTAGTTTCATCAAATCCAATCAACAAATCCGAAAGATCGGTCTTTTTTGCCTCGGGATCGTAATATGCAAGTTATACTTATATGATTTTTGGAATATGGGAATGATTGCACGAATACTCGCTGGATTCGGGCTAGGTGCCGCTCTAGTGATCACTGGAATCATCTACAATCGTCAAAACAAAAATAAAATTCAAAACAAGGACCAAACATGATACGTCTCACCTTCTGTTTCCTTCTTACATTGCCATTATTAGCATCTCCATTTTCGAAGAAAACTTACAAGTATCTTAAGAAAGTTGATATTTCGGTCGCAAGTGCACCTCAAGGCTCCTACTCTGCATTGAGCCTTCCCATAGATGAGGAAGTATTTCTGCATTCATCCTATGGCGATATTCGAATTTTTGCCGAGGACACTCCTCTGCCATACGTTAGACGACAAATTAAAATAAAGAGTCAAGGTGAGGAACAAGTAGAAGTCAAACAATTGTATAAAAAACGAAAAGACGAATATTATACCTTCGTTCTGGAATTACCAATTCTTCCTAAAGATTATGTCTATACTTCCCTTTTTATGGAGTCGGAAGATTTTGGAGAAGCAAATTTAGGAATTTCTAGTGGCAATTCTCCAGATACACTTTCTTATCTTACAAATGCATTTGTATTTTCTTATTCTGACAAACCTCAAAACAAAATTGATCTCGGCGGAATCAAACACAGATTTCTAAAAATCTCAAGTCCTAACGATACGAATCTTCGTTTTAGTTATGCGATTCGAGAAAAACTTGAACCCAATGCCTATTTCTCAAAGAAAATAGATGCGCCACAACCAACAATAATTGAGAATAACTCCGTCTATCTTATAGAAAACTTGGATCATTCTCCATTCTCGCAGATCCAATTTACCTTTAATGAATCGAAGTTCCAACGTGAATTCAAAGTCGAGCACTATAAAAACAATAAAGAATGGGAAAGTATCTATAACTCTGAGGTTTTCCATAATCAAAGATTAGAACCAGAGCTGAATATTTCGCTCAATCAAATGGTAAGCCAAAATTATCGCATCACAATCGTAAATGGAGACAACCCACCGCTTACGCTTAAAACAGTAACACAACTGCAACCAAAAGAAGAGCTAATTGCATTTGTACCAGAAAATATAGTTCATGAACTCACCATATATTATGGAAACCGCTTTGCGAGGATGCCTGACTTTGATCCAACTTTGTTACCAACCGAAGAAACAAAAGTAAAATACACCTTTAACATCGGAAGTGAAGTAAGTAATCCTGATTTTGGTTTTACTCTTATAGAACCACCTATCTCTGGTTATATAGCTAACACCATTTTTTATATTGGACTTATCTTACTTCTTGGAATCGGATTTCGATTTTACAAATCTATGCCCGCGATTCAGAAAGTTTAAACTAGATTATCCTTACATTTAAAATCTTATGCAGAAACTTTTTTCGTTTCCCAATTTTCCAGAATAGGATGCATCATTTTAAACCATAATGGTGGGATTAGCGCAATGAGAATCATCACTTCATATCCGTAAGGCAACTGAGGTGCCTCATCAAAATGACGCAAGGCTTGATAACGTCTACCTGCGTTTGCATGGTGGTCAGAATGTCTTTGTAAATGAAACAAAAAGGCATTCGATACAAAATAATTTTGATTCCAAGAATGCACAGGTAAAACTTTTTCAAATTTACCTGGACTCACTTCTTTCCTTCTAAGTCCATAATGTTCTATATAGTTTGTTAGCTCTAAAAGTGAGATCGCAACAAATGCTTGCACCAGAAAAAAAATCACAGCCTCATATGCAAAACTACCTTTGATGTAGGAAGAGACACCAAAGAGGAATCCACAAAATAGAATCATCACTAAGGCATACCGTAACATTTCGTTTTTATAATGAAGAGTTTTCAGTCCACTCTTAGAAAGACGAGAGACTTCTAATTTCCAAGCAGAGTGGAGAGAACCAACAAATGTCCTGGGATAAAATTGATAGAAATTTTCACCTAGCCTAGATGTCGCTGGATCATCGAAAGTTGAAACATTTACATGGTGTCCCCGATTGTGTTCTATGAAAAAATGCATATAAGCGACCGTCATATAAATCATCTTTGACAAAAACTGTTCCCATTTGCTCGCTTTGTGACCAAGTTCATGTGCAACGGTGATACCGATCCCACCAGTGACAAGCCCCACAGAGAATGCAAAAAGTAGTGTTTCCCAAATTGGTCTCTCGATAAGCACAACCTGAATGACAGCCCATATTACAAAACCAAGCTGGAAAAAAGCCCAAACATACGTTAAATACCTGTAGTACGAGTCATTCTGGAGGGATAAAAAATCTGATTCGTTCGGATTGGTTCTGTCCTTGCCAAAAACAAAATCTAAAATAGGCAAAGCGATAAATACTGTGGCTGGAAGGATAAGATGATAGAAACCACCATATATCTGACCGACTGTAGCGATAACAGGCAAAACAAAACACACCAAAAAACTCAGTTTTTTACTTAAATTCATCTTACACTCTCCAAAGTACTAGATTTTAGAATATTTGATTCTTCTGATATTTTAGAAAAAGAATTGATGCGCTCTTTCCAATAATGAATACTTGAGGACGTCTTTGGATCCTTTAAAAATAATGCTCCGACAAGGTATGATAAAAAGGTGTTCCCAAACTCCGAATCCTCTTCTAACATAAAAAAACGATTCATTGCTCGTTTGTAAGATTCCCAGGATTCTACAAGCAAGGCACTTAGTTCACTAGAATCTAGATGGTGTCTTTTTACATCTACTGCGAGTAAAAGCATTTGGAAGTAATGATTCTCATTCTGTGCTATGTATTCAGCAAGGGCTTCTGGCTCATTACTCGTATTTTTGAGTTGGTGAATTTCTTGGGAATTTCGTAGGACTGCATTTTGCACCATCGAAGTAAAGAGCTCTTCCTTTGTGGCAAAATAATGATACAGGGCACCGGTCGAGATACCCAATTCCTTCCCGATTTCGCGAATGGAAACAGAAGCGTAGCCCTTATCCGCAAATAGTGGCAAACAACGGGTCAGAATCTCTTCTTTATGGATTTCATGGTTAATGGTCTTTGGCATTATAATAATACGAACGTTCGGATTATTATAACCACGGAACACGGGTATGTCAAACTAAACTTGGCTTCTGACCAATTTTTTAAAAAAAATTGTTTTGTTACCTAAGGAAGTCAGTTGATTTTGGGAACCAATGAACCTTCTTACGATTTTCAAACAAACGACGATTCTTTCGGTCATCCTCATGAGCGGGATGATCTCACTACTCATTCAGTGCAATGGCACTCGACCTTCGATATTGGGAGTGAAAGAAAACAAACTGACATCTTGCCCGAAAACACCCAACTGCATCAACTCTTTCAGTGATCCAAAAGATGAAGTTCATTATAAAGCAGCGATTCCATTCAAAAAGCCTATTGCGGAAGCGAAGAACATCCTGAAACAAAAGATTCAAGACTATCCTAGAACCGAAATAATCAAAGAAGAATCAAATTATATTTATGCAGAATTCACCTCACTCCTGATGCGTTATGTGGATGATGTGGAATTTTACTTTGATGAAAAATCCAAAACTCTCCACTTTCGATCGGCCTCAAGACTCGGTAGCGGAGACTTTGGAGTCAACAGAAAACGCATCGAGACCTTAACTAAAGATCTCGATATTTAATTTCATTCGGCTTTTTTGTGAATTTCTTGTAGAGAATTTACAGAGAAGCCCTTGTCTTTCATCTCAACCAAACCATCGATCAGGGCTTTTGCGGCTTGTGATGTTGTTAAGCATGGGACTTTATATTTTATCGCCGCCTGACGAATCGTAAATGCATTTTCGCGAGTAACACGAGAAAGCGGAGTATTGATGATGAGATGGATTTTCTTTTCCCGAATGTAATCGATTACATTTGGAAAGTATCCATCATAGATTTTATTGATTTTGCTTGAAAGAATGCCATTCTCTGAAAGAAACTTATGAGTTCCTTCAGTTGCGATCAGAATGTATCCTAGATTGGAAAGTGAGCGAATCGACTCTAAAAGTTCTTTTTTCGTTTTGTCATTGATCGTAACAAACACAGTACCTTGTTTGGGTGGTTCCTCTCCCGCCATAATCTGTGCTTTTACAAACGCCTCACCCTTTGAATGAGCAACTCCCATAACTTCACCAGTGGATCTCATCTCCGGACCCAAAATAGTATCCACACCAGGGAATTTATTAAATGGAAGCACCGCTTCTTTCACTGTTACCATTGGTGCATGAAATTTCTTGCCTAACCCCAAACTTACAAGTGGCTCACCTAGCATAATACGTATCGCCATCTTTACAACAGGAATACCGATGGATTTGGCAACAAATGGAACTGTCCTAGAAGCACGAGGATTCACTTCTAAAATATAAAGTGTCTCGTCTTTGATCGCATACTGGATATTGATTAAACCTTTAACATTTAACTCTATGGCAAGTTTGAAGGTTGCGGCTTCGATCTCTTGTATCATTCGATCAGAAATAGACTGAGGTGGCAACACACAGGCAGAGTCTCCAGAATGCACGCCAGCTTCCTCAATGTGCTCCATAATACCAGCAATGAAAACATCCTTTCCATCACAAAGAGCATCCACATCAACCTCAGTGGCATCTTGTAAAAATGAATCAATAAGCAATGGTCGATCTTCAGAAACTTCTTCTGCCTCTTCCATATATTTATCGAGTTCTTTCTCCTCATTTACAATCAGCATCGCCCTTCCACCCAAAACATAAGAAGGACGAACTAGTACCGGATAACCAATTTTAGTCGCAATTTCACGTGCTTTTTCTTTTGAAGATGCCATTCCATTGGCTGGAGAAAGTAATTTTAATTTGTCGAGGACTTCAGCAAAACGTTTGCGATCTTCTGCTCTATCAATCGAATCTGGACTGGTTCCGAGTATAGGAACGCCACGCGACTCTAGTGCTCTTGCTAATTTAAGTGGGGTTTGTCCACCTAATTGAACGATGACACCATCTGGCTTTTCCTTAAGATAGACATTCATCACATCTTCTAATGATAGTGGCTCAAAATACAATCGATCCGAAGTATCATAATCTGTTGAAACAGTTTCTGGGTTAGAATTGATCATGATCGATTCCACACCTGCCTCTTGTAATGCGAAAGAAGCATGGCAACAACAGTAATCAAATTCAATACCTTGTCCGATCCGATTTGGACCACCACCCAAAATCATCACTTTTTTCTTATTTGTAACGGCTGATTCATCCTCATCATCATACGAGGAATACATATAAGGTGTGAAGGCTTCGAATTCTCCAGCACAAGTATCGATCCTTTTGTAGACAGGCAGAATTTTTTCTGTGATTAAAAACTTCTCAATGGACTCTTCTTCTGATCTAAGAATTGCCTCTACTTTTGCCTTCGTCACATCGATTGCCGCTCCACTTCGAATTTGAGCAAGCACTTCCTTTTCTTTAGTTAAGAAGGCAAGTTGACGATTTGAAAAACCCGCTTTTTTCATCTTGCGAATAGACTTACGACCCTCTGCTTGGAACTCTTTTTCAAGTCGAAAGAGATCTTCAAACTGATACAAAAACCAAGGATCTATCTTACACTGCTCAAAAATCTGTTCAATAGTGAATCCATAATTGAAGCCTAATTTAACATAGAATATACGTTTATCGGTAGGTCGTTTGATCTTGGCTTTGAGCCAATCAGATTTCTCATTTTCTGGAACCATCTCCCATTCCATAAGTTCCTTCAAATAGCCATCACTCCCGAATCCAAAACGATCAATTTCGAGAGATCTGAGTGCTTTTTGGAAACTTTCTTTGAAGGTTCGGCCAATGGCCATCGCTTCCCCAACTGCCTTCATTTGCACACCCAATGTCGGATCGCTACCAGGAAATTTTTCAAACGCAAATCTAGGTATTTTGGTGACTACATAATCGATTGAGGGTTCAAAACTCGCAGGAGTAACTCGAGTGATATCATTTTTGACCTCATCTAACGTATAACCAATGGAAAGAAGCGCGGCAATCTTGGCGATTGGAAATCCGGTCGCCTTTGACGCAAGTGCAGAGGAACGTGATACCCGAGGATTCATTTCAATGACAATCACTTCTCCGTTTTCAGGATTGACTGCGAATTGAATATTTGAACCACCAGTTTCAACTCCAATTTCTCGAATGATGTCAATGGACATATCTCTCAGTCTTTGGTATTCTTTATCACTTAACGTTTGTTGTGGCGCAACAGTGATTGAGTCACCTGTGTGCACGCCCATTGGATCGATATTCTCAATGGAACAAATGATAACAACATTGTCTGCAAGATCTCGCATTACTTCTAATTCAAATTCTTTCCAACCAAGAACCGACTCTTCTACAAGGATCTGAGAGATGGGAGATGCAGAAAGACCCTTTGCGGCAATGTCTTCAAATTCTTTTTCATCATAACATGTTCCGCCCCCGGTTCCACCCAAGGTAAACGCAGGACGAATGATGATAGGAAAGCCGATTTCCTTCGAGGCAACTCTTGCGGCCTCCATATCAGAAACCATAAAAGACTTAGCGACACGGATATTTAATTTTTCCATCGCTTGTTTGAAGAGCTCACGATCTTCTGCTTTTCGAATGGCTTCAACTTTAGCGCCAATCAATTCAACATTATATTTTTCTAATATACCTTCTTTATGTAGTGCAAGAGCAAGATTGAGTGCAGTTTGTCCGCCGACGGTTGGAAGAATCGCATCCGGTTTTTCTTTTTTGATGATTTTTTCAAGAACCGGAACCGTAAGAGGTTCAATATAAGTAGCGTCCGCGAGATCAGGATCCGTCATGATGGTGGCAGGATTTGAGTTGACAAGAATCACTCGCAAGCCTTTCTCCCGAAGAGCCTTCGTAGCCTGCGTTCCAGAATAGTCAAATTCGCAAGCTTGGCCAATAACAATAGGACCGGATCCGATGATTAAAATTGATTTTAAATCTTCTCGTTTTGGCATATACCTTACCACATCCTAATTTTTTGCACTATAAGTCAGAATTCCTTAATGTCCCAGGAAGTAAATAATCTCCTGCTTGCGTTGCGTCTTCCCATTTCTTTACAAGCGAATAAAGATCATCGCGCATTTTGGTGCCTACTTGACCTAGCGGATACAAGTTTTTGGTGGAGAGGGGGTCTGAGATGCGGTCATATAGCTCAAAAAGAACGCCCTTTCTTGTCGGAATGTAAATCAACTTATAATGCGAATCTATGAGCGTCCTATGCTTTGAAAAAGCGATCGTTTCCCTGTATGTTTTGTCAGTGATCATGATCTGGTAATCGTCTTCTGCAACTACTTGGTGCAATTGTAAAATATTGGGATAAGGGATGCGTTGTTTTTGGAAAAAATGCTCACCTTGGTCTGAAAACCAAATGCCAGTCTCAGAATAGACGCTTCTCTCTATTGGATTTTGAAGGAGAGACAAAAGGGAGACACCCGGCCTTTCCACCTCTTCCTTTTTATCAAAATAAGAGACAATGGTTGGGTATAGATCTATAGACGATGTCACTCCATTGTATTCCTTCGGAAGCAATTGATTCCAATTGGAATTCTTTGGAAACTTGATCAACAGAGGTACCTTTGTTACTGCTTCACCCCGAAGGTGCTCGCCATGACCCTGACCATGAATGTCCTCATAAAGTGATTCTCCATGATCTGCAGTTAAAATGATTATGGATTGATCGTAGATTCCTTTTTCCTTTAAGTAAAAAATCAAATTTCCAAATTCAACATCGAATGCATAAACGGAAGAATCAAACAATCCGCGAATCTGAGCCACTTCTTCTTCGGAAGGAATATTAGAATTTGTTGGATCAACAAACTTTAAATATTTAAACTTTCCATAGTAATCTGGATTCGTATACTTTTTGTAATACGGATAGGCCGGAGAATAAGGGAAGTGAACAACGCTTGAAAAATACGTCACCATAAGTGGATGATCACCTTGTCGACGAACTACTTTTTTAAACCGATCAACAAGCCGACTTCCATCACCCCAGGTAGATAGACCATCGATCTCAGAAATAAAGTTCCCGCCCCCAAAAAATGAACCAGTAAGAACTGGTAATAAAAATAATTGAGATTCAGCTGTACGCTGAATCATCATGATACGTGCGTTAAAGTTGGGAGCCAAAACTTCATCAAATCCAAAATTTGCGCGAGGGAAAATATCAGCCGCAAAACTACCGATGGCCGCGGTATGGTATCCTAGTTTTTTAAGAAATTGGGGTATCGTTGTAAATGCGCCTGCACCAATTCGACCTTGTTCGTCCTTGGAAGGAAACATATCACGTATTTTGTGACTCATTGCATACTGACCAGTCAGAAGATCTGCCCAACTTGGAAACGTTCGAGGAATGGTTGTGTGGTGATCACGGAAGACAATACTATCTTTTGCAAATAGATCAATATTTGGAGTGATCGTCTTATCTCCACTCACAAATCCTAGCTTGTCATAACGAAGCGAGTCTGCAGAAAGAATAAAGATAGATGGCTTGTTAGGAGTTGCACTTGTGAAGTAACCATACAGAGAATCTACAATCCATGGAAATGGTAACAAAAAAACCAAAAAAGGTATCAGGACTAAATAAGTGCGAATATGAATTCTTTGAAGATTGATGAGCAAAAGAGGCAAAAGAAAAAAATAAAGAATACTTGGGAGTAGTAAGCCATTTTGAAACAAAACAAGGGTTAACAAAAGATGCGAAAGAACAAAAAAGGAAATTTTATTTTTAAATTTATATAGAGAAAAAATTGAAATCAAAAATTGGGAAGCAAAAAGGAATAGAAGTATAAATGAAAATAGATTCGGCGAAAGATGGTCGGTCAAAAAATATAAAAAACCATCTGCCCAAGTATGCCGAAAGAAAAAGAATTCACCATAGATTTGAGGATATAAGATCACACTGTGCATAAATCCCAAAAGATCGATTAAAAACAAATAACTGATTAAAGTGATCGAATTTGGTAAAATCAATTGTAGATTTGAGCTATTTGTCCGCTGTTTGAAGTGCATCATTAAAGAATAAACAAAACAAAAAAGCGTACCTACAAATCCATGAAAAACGACAGAAGATCCAAGCACTAGAAATGTTGCAGAAAGATAAACTCCGAAAAATGCACCTAAATATTGTTTGATGTAGTCGCCTACATCTACGCCCATAATTCGGAAACTAGTGTTGAAGATGAGAAAAAATAAATAGAAGAAAACGGAATAACCAAGGATCGTTAGGATCACTCGTTTAAAAAAGCTAGGGGCTGGAAGAACTTCCATTAAAGTCATCCTACCAAGACCCCTTGTTTCGACAACTTTTCCTAGTTTTCTGCTCCTGAAATCTTGATCTTTTCGAGAGGTAATTCACCAAAAACTTCTGGGGAATACATTGCCTCTACCCTTGCTCCTGGCATTGAAAAACTGCCAGGATGATTCAATTGTATCGTGTATTCGATCACGTGATTTCCTTGTGGAAGGTATTCAAAATATGCCCTATAGTGACTATATGACTTTTCCTCAAATGTTGGAGATTCGAAATCTTGTTGGATAATGGAGCCCTGCAAAATCTTTGATTCCTTACCCAATCCACGACCCATATGAATGGACCCAGAGGGAATTGCATCTTCCACAACGACCCAAGTTTTATCGGAATCCGCTTGGATTTCGAGACGAACCTTGATGACATCACCTTTTGTCCAAATTCCACTATTTGCTCGAACGATGGGTGTTACCGTTCGCTTCAACGTATAACCACTATTTAGTGGTTTTGTGAGCGGAATACGACTTCTTACTTCCCAAGACAACCATGGTTTGCCTTTTCCATTATAAACCATTGTTATATCTTTTGGCGATTCACCAACACGAACTGTATTTGTGTTCGCATCCGGTTTATTGGGATCTAAAATCGTTTCTTTGCCCGCGTCCGTTAGAGTAACCACTCCACCAGACACCTTTTCTGATTCTAAAATTTTCGCCGCCCGCTCCATTGCTAAAACGCCATAAGCATTGCCCAGTGTCGTATCCCATCTCCCGTTACGTTGTTTTTTGAGAAGACCTTTTACGATACGTGGAAGATCTTTTTTATAACTTGGGTCAGCCAATGCCCACAGTGTTAACCGTGACATTGTATAATCTGTTGAGCCTAAAATCCACCAGGGAGATGTAAAATTTTTATCTGCAATGACTAACTCGGTTCCTTGCAAGTTCAATCTAGAACGCAAAATCGAAGTTAATCGACTTTTTGATTTTTCATCGGCTGAAGTCACACGATTCGATATCTCTAAAAGGTCTATAATCGAGGCGGTAGGCAACAACTCCATATTTCGTAAAAGTGGACTGACTGAGTCCCAGGTCAATGTTTCGTATCTAGAAAGTGCCTCAGTAACAATGATTTTGCGAACTATGGTATCCGCTCCAAATGTCCATCTATCTCCCCGAATGGTTCCAGCCAAATATCCGCGAAGACTATCAGTCATCTTTGTGGTAAATTCGCCACTGAGTGCAAAACCTGCAAGTTTTGCAGATGTTAAAACGTAGGCGGTTAAAATTTCACTTCCAGATTCCATTTTTGGAAAGTATTTAACAAAACCATTTTCATCCAAATAACCACCCAATTCGGACTCGATCTGCTTCCACCTTGACGTACTTTTTAGCCCAATTGCAGTAGAGACACGTTGCTCCATACAATTATAAGGATAATTTTGAAAATAGGAATCTACAGACTTCAAATTGCCCATGATGGATGGAGCAACTGATACCTTCAGTTTGGCTTCTTTGCCGACAGAATCGTTAGGTGCTTGGACCCTTTCTTCAAATTTCCCTTCGATTTGAACAAGTCCCGCCATATAAACCGATTCTTTCACAACGGGTGAGACTTTTTGTTCAACCAAAATGCTATCGATTACGTTTCCAGCCGTATCAAGCACATCTAAGGTGAACGTTCTTGCCATTGTATCTTCAGGGACTTGAAAATTCCAAAAGATCGGATTTGTCGAATTTGGCTTTAGCTCTACTTTTTTCTCACCTACAACAAAAGCAGGAGTTTTGAGTTTTGGATTTGACCTTGCCGTTTCACTAGACTTCAAACGAACGGAAAGGGATTTTGATTCACTTGATGCATTCCGTATGGTGAACTCATGATCTAACAAATCACCTTCCCTAGCTACACTTGTTAAACCAGAAAATGTTTGAATCTCTTGTGTTGCTTGAATGGTTGCAGAGCCTGTTCCAAATTCATTAGTACCAGAATTGGCAACTGCAACAATTTTAAATGAAGTCAATGAATCATTGAGTGGAAAGCTAACAGTAGCTTTACCGTCTTTGTCAAGGAGGATCTTCCCTTTCCAATAAACGAGCGTATTAAATAGATTTCGAATAGGAGACTTTCCGCCTCCGCCTCCCGTAGGTCGCGCTTTCAGACCAAAATGTCTACGTCCAATGATCTGAGACTGTCCAGTTGACGTTCCAACATCCAAACCTCGAAGCCCCATCATTGAATCTAGTAGTTTCCAGGTTGGATTGGGCGATAGTTCCAAAAGAGCTTCATCAACGACAGCGACCAATACCTCACCTCCGGCCTTCGGTGGTTTGCCAGAAGAATCTAGAACTGTGATGGTTGAATTTACAGTCTCTCTTGTTTTAAACTTATCCTTGTTTGGTTTGACGGAAACCTTAAGCTCAAATGGTTTCCATCCGACGCGAATTGGAGCCAAACCCATACGAAACGAAGGTCGCCCTAAATCCACAAGTGCCGTTGCCTTTGGCTCACCTACCCTTCCTCGTATCAGAAGAGCCGACAAATACACATTTGGTGCATATTCTTTTTTGATAGGAATTGTCACAAATGGACTACTGCCTGTTACATTAAAGACAAATGAATCGATCACACCTTCTCTTTCGACCGTAATCAAAGCAGTTGCATCTCGAAATGGAGATTTGAGTTGTAACTTTAGATTGTCGCCAATTTCAGTATACTTCTTTTCGGGAATAACGTCCATTCGGTTGTGGTCAGTGGCTTCAAACCAAGTATCTTCTGAAGATGCAACATAGACGCTGTATGTAGAATTTGTTGAATTTCCGTTATCATCTTCTGTAGTCGCACTAAAAAGTATTTCTCCAGAACTTGGTGATGGTCTATCACAATCAAGAATTCCTTTATCGTTCGTTTTTCCTTCACAATAAACGCCTAAATCCTTTACTTCTTTATAATGTTCATACGCATAGAATCCCCCAACGAGTCTTTTGCGATTCGAATAAAATACTTGTGAATAGGCTTTTACCTTAATTTTCTGATTCTTTTTCGGAGCATTTTTTAAATCTAGGGCAATGACCTGCATCTCCACTTTCTCTTTAGAAAACATCCAACCTTTCGTCTGAATTCCGAGATGAATTCCAGCACGATAGACAGGAAAACTTCGATATACTGTTTGGATCTCTCCGTTCGGATCATTGTATTCCATTTCAACTTCTAATGCGGAGTCGGCTTTGATCTCTTTGATATCTTTAAAAGTAAAGTTTCCAAATCCTTTCTCATCTAATGTTAGTTTTTCGGCTTTAAAAATCTTATGATTTCCATTTTGCTCCTCTTCGACCGGATCTTCTTCAGAGTATCCACTCACAAGGACCTTGCCGGGAACAATTTCCTCTGGATGAAAAGAAAAAGCCGCATCATCTTCGTTTGGATTATAGGGTCTTTGACTAATCATCCCTCGAATGAGCACAGGCATAGAACCTGCACCACCGCCTGACAAATACTGGAGGTTTAAATCTACTTTTGCTTTTTTAGGTGAAACTAAATATGTTTGGTTGTCAACAAGCTGGATTCCACCTTTTAGCGCGGGAAGACGGAATTCTTCGACCTTAAATGTTGCAATTGTGTTTCCGTATGAATCATCCTCTTCTGACGCTGGATAATAAACTCTGTAAGTTCCAAGCCTCGCATTTTTTGGGATCACAAACTCTGACTCAGATGTACCCGGAAAAGACCATACAAGTGGAAATGAAAATTTCTCACCAGATCCATCATGCTGTATCATTACTTTTTTCGGATAGAATTTTGGATCTGATGCAATGAGGCCTTGAATCGAATGACCTCGTCTAAAATGCTTTAGGTGAGCAGTCTCCCCAGCACGAAAAAGGGTTCTATCAAGTACGATTGTTTGTATATCGGATGCATCCGAATAGGAGTATGATGGAAGATTGAATCGCCAGGATTCGATGCCTTGGTCCCAAGTGCTCGAAGTAAATGAAACATCTCCATTCTTTTCTGCAAAAACAGTTAAACCACTTCCCATTTCATAATATCCACAGTATGGGATGTCACCCTTAGCAAATTTTCCTAATTTCAAAATCCCATCTTTTCCCGTAACACCCGTTGCACGAACAGTACCTTTACAGTCGATAATTTTTATGATTACACCGGATTCTGGAATTGCTTTATCCAAGGTTGTAACCCAAACTAAACTGCTATCCGATCCCCACTTAAAATGAACGGCGAGATTTGTTACTAATGCACTGGACGCGACATACATTTTCCCTTTTTTTTCAAGCAAACTTGAGCCCAAGACATCGCTTGCAAGTTCAACAACGTAAAAGCCTGGTTTCTCTAAAGGGATACCAACAACTTCCATGGGTTTTTTGCCATTTGGTTTTGGAAGGATGGTTTTTTCTGGAGTAATTCCAGTTATGCTCCCATCAAAAATACTTTTTTCTCTTTGGTGTTTGGATAAAGCGATGAACCATTTTTGTATTTCCAATGGATCAAGTGTACGTTTTGCACTCGAACTTACACCCAAATCAGCCTTAATCATCGGAATCTGAGCTTCTAGATTTCTTAAGGTAACTGGAATCGCTGGATTTGCATTCGCTTCCAAAATCCCAAATTTTGCCGCAAATTTTGCAAGTGGTGGAAAATCCGCAGTCTTTACTGTCAAAGGGAATGTTCCGATGTTTACCAACTTTCTTCCCATTTCATCTTCAATCGAATTTGGAACCTCTATGGTAAACTCTGAGTTTTCTGGAAATGGACCAGGGAAATCTACATAATGAGAACTATCCTCTCCCAAAGTTTCTGTTTGTAAATTTGACTTAAACTCTTTTCCATCCTTAGATTTAAGTGTAATGTACTTTAAATCTTTTGTGGAGACGGAAGACGTAAAATACAAGCGCATAGGTAAAATGGGAATACAATTCGCCTTTGCATTGACTCGATCACAAGAAAAACTAACAGAAAAAGGCGATCTGACAGTATAATTATAAATTTGATCCTCCGCAATTTCACCACCTAAACTCGCGCGTATCCCTTGTCCCCAGACCAGTTGGACATTTTTATCCGGTAAAAACGTTTGTCTTGAGCGAATTAGTACAACAGATTCATTATCTTCTGACTCATTTGCTTTGAGGATACTCTTTCTTTCTTTGCCTTCAATCACTTCAACAGGGATTCTATTGGAAAGCTCCGTTACAGAAAAATAGGCAAACTTTTTCACTGTAGAAATATCTGGTTTTGCATCCAAATGTAAAATAAAGATTTGGTCTTCATCGATGGTATTTCCCGAATAAGGTGAAGAATACACGATTGATGGACCGCCTGTATCAAATTGAAATTTTGTTTCACCATTTAACACATTGCCTTTCAATGATTTGATATCAGGTGAAGCGACAAATTTACATACTGCTCCACCAGGCATTTCTTTTTCAAATTCATAAACCCATGTAGATGAATCAATCCATCGCCCCGTACCTGGAAATGGACAATCGATCTTAAATATATCGGATTTGGGTCTGGGATCTCCTATGGAAACAATAGGTTCGGAAAATCTAACTTGTATTTGTTTTACTTGTTTCGCCGCACCGGTTGGTGTAAACAATTCGACGTATAAGCCTGTACCTTGCGAAAAATGGGTAGTATGAAAGAAAAAACATAAGAAAAGAAAAATAACTCTCAGAAAGAACCTGTTGTTTGACATATCTCGGAAAGTATAGCAATCTGAGCTTTCTTTGGGAATGAAAATTTGTTTCTCTTTACAATCTAGATCAGAATTTTTTCCGAAGACGTAAAACTACGATCGACCAGATAAAGCCCAAGAGGAGGATAGAAAGTGCGGAAATCAAACCTTTCTTTTGCATTTCGTTTTCTCCTCCGTTTCGCCAGACCAAAAATATTGAGTTTTCTTTCGGTATCATTCCTTTCACTGAACGTTTCTCGGAGTCCCAAATCATTTCCTTTAGAACTACACCGCCAGCTACATTTGGATCAAACTCACAATTTTTGTCTTTTTCCGCATAACAAAGAGCATATAAAGACAATTCTTTATTTGGGTTTTGTTGGGAAACGATCGGGGCAAATTTAAAAAAAAGCACAGGCCCATAATATTTGGCACTTCCTCTCGCTCTGACCATAAGTGGTGCTAAAAAACTACCACCTAATTCTTCATTAATCTTATAATCCTTCAAAAAGATATATTTAAACTCGCTGTTTTTTTCTACCAAAGATGGATCTAAATGATGGATACTTGTGATCCCACTAATAAAACCAATGTAATCCCCTAAAAATAAAATGGAAACACCACCACTTAACAATGCAAATAAGACAGCTATAAGTATCACATATCCTAAATGTGAAATCAACATGATTCCAAGAAACAAGAGTGGTAAAAAAAGAATCAGTAGAGCCCAAACCGATAGAGAAACTGGCAAAAATAGCCCGAAAGGAAAAAGCAACAATGCAAAGCCTAAAATAAAAAAAAGTCCAATCAATAGCAATTTCTGATAGGATCCGTTTGGATCGGGTCGTTCGGGTTTAAACCTTCGTTTGTTTTCGACAAATCCCCGAATCATTTTTTATATCCCTTAATTTGTACATCACTTCTGATAACTTTCCAATAGGATTCGCCTATTTCCTTTTCTTGTTCTGGATATGAAAGTGATAAAAACAAACCAATTGGAGATTTATAATAGTAGTATTCTCTCATAATGGAATATGAAATGATACCTGTTTCATCTACAACTTTGAAACGACTTATATAGTCATTACCCTCCTCTGTCCTAACAAAATTTCGTTCTAAAATGATTTTTGAATTTAAGGCTCTTTCCTTATCCCAAAATTTATAATAGTTCTTTGTTGTAAAAAGATTTGGAGTTTCATCAAAAGTTGTGCCAATTGAAAGTAGTATCTTTCTTGATACCTTTGATATTAGGCCCGTTTCCTGAAGAGCCATAGCTTCTTCCATATCATCCCAGCCTTCGTTTCGAATGGGTGCCAAAAATTCAACGAATCGAACGAGTCGCATTGTAGTTCGATCAATCTTTTTATACTTGCCTGCTTCTTTTCTGAATAATCCCTCATACCTTAAATTGGGTGGAATTTGGATCTGGTAACGGAAAACCTCAGATTCTAAATACAAATTGCCCAATTTTTCTCGCGTACCTTCGTAACAACCATATGGATCCGTCGCCTGAGTCATCTCATGCGGTTTGTCATCATACTTTGATCGTAACTGATTTGAAACTTGATTTGCTGATTTTGCCCAAGGTGGTGAAAAATTTTTCTGAACCCGCTCATACAACCTTTGACACAACCCGATGCCCTTTCCTAAAAACAGTGCATCCATAGTTCGATTGACACGAATCAATGCCAACATTTCACTCAAAGCTAAATCTGCATCACCTAGCAGTGGAAATTCTCTTCTATAATCATTATCTATGGTATATTGAATTTTCATCGATGGATAAATATGAAAATTGCGACCAAAAGCATCTTGATCTAGTTTGATTTTACCGACTTCTTTGGAGGCCGATAAAAATCGAAAATAGCTTCTGCTTTCTTCTTCACGAGCATCCTGTATCCAGGGTTTTTCGAGGAGTGGATCAACGATTAACTCACGCTCAGAGGATATAGGTTGGAATTGAACTGCGAGAAAAAGAATAAACACTCCTTTTCTCAGCATAACTTACGCCTTATATTTTGATTGGAGAAAATTCAAAGCCATAGTGAAAATGCGAGTAAACTCTTTTTTGTGTGCTTCATCATTAACTCGTGATAAAATTCCTTTTAATGTCTTTTGAACCACATCATAATTTGGAGCATCAAAAAAGGCTTTTTGAATGTGTGGCCATGCAAGTCTCACGAGGTTTACAAACTCAGGCGAACCCTTTTTTAATTCAATTATGACTCGATCTAGTGTCATTTTTACCCATTGGAAGTTTCTTAATTTCTCCAAAAGATAAACAAGCGTTTGATGTTGGAATTGTGTTTTGGATGTAATTCCATTAAAAATTTCTTCCCATGCAACACTCTCCCCTTTTTGTTCTTTGAGTAATGTTGTTCTTAGCGAAATTAATGTTTTTTCAAACTCACCGAGTCCCCTCAACCAGTTTTGGTAACCTACTTGGTCTGCTTTTTGTTGGAAACTTGTAATTTGTGATGTAAGATCAATAAACTCTTTAATCGAATAACTTTCTGCAGTCTCCAAGAGAGGATCTATGTGAGCTATTTCTTCTATCGGCTCAGGCGCCTGCTCAGGAATGTCACCAAAATCATCAAGCATTGGATCTGAATCAGGTTCGTCTGATTCTTCTGAATGCGTATTAGGTGCTTCTGCGGGTGTGTCCCCTTCAAACTCAAGGTCTTCGATTTCATAATCATCTTTCGGAGCACCTTTTTTGGGCAACTCTTCCATCGGCGAATCGCTGATTGGTGGTCCCATCTGTATGTCTAACTTTTTACCGGTCAATCCCTCGCCAAATAATTCTACAATTTCTTGTAGGATCGATTTTTCTTGAACGGGAATGATACTTACTTTTTTGACTGGCGGAGGTGGTGGAGCATTGGCTTGCGTCAGTGCCGCAGTTAAAGATGGCGGAGGAGCTTTTTCATCGGGAGAATTTGTGATGGCAAGAGCTGCTTTTGCCGATTCAGCCATCAATCCTTGTGGTTCGATGATCTCGCCTGTTTTTTCATTTTCAAGAACAAGTAAAATGCCTTTCTCCACAAAACGAAAACCAGCCGGGAACTTAAATCCTAAACGTTCAATGATTTCTTCGGTGATTCGATCGTAGTGAACACCTGGAGAATTTTCAATTTTTTCCAGCTCTTGAGCTCGAAGTTTTTCTTTTACTTTGCCAAGAACATCGATAAAGTTTGAATTCAAATAATTAGAAATTTCATTTTGAGGGACACCTAACAAGGTTGCCAACTGAGGAAGATGTTCAAAAAAATGGTCTGTTTTCTTGATGTTGGCTGTCATGTATGCTTTCACAGACTTGACGATCTCATCTATCTTCCCTGGATCTGTATTTTTGGATTTGAGAACTTTTTTAAATATATCTATATGTGCGTGAAAATAGGATAAAAATTCACCATACGCCGTGAACTCGTATTCCCCTTGTCCCGTTTTTTCTAATACTTTTTTTGTGTTGTCAGCCATATTTTGAAGTCCTCTCTACCCCATATGATTTTTAGAATTGGTCAAGAGTTTTACGATAGGATTGACGAAATCCAAGCAAGGCAAATTTTAGATATATGAATGCTCTTCTGAAAGTCCTAATCGCTCTCAGCATCTTCTTTGTCTTTACTCATTGCCAGAAGAGAGAAGACAAAACAGTCCAAAGAAACCTTCTTACATTTATTGTCGGATGTACTGGTGGATCCTTAAGTGCTTGCCAGGCGGCTTGTGTGGAAGCTTATCCCAATCTCACGAGTTCGAATTACCCTCAAGTTTCTACATGCAATTCCAATTGTTCCACTTATTGTAGCCTTACAAACGTTTACCTGATACTCCAAAGCCAACGATAAACGACCAACAATAAGATCCATTCAGGGCACAATCACGTGCCAAAGGCTACTAAAGATGCGGCTACAATTCCAGCTGTCTCCGTTCTCAAGATTCCACCTTGCCATTTTACTCTCCTG